>ERZ791895.77-NODE-77-length-105566-cov-4.069689_pt1 | contig 105566 bp, 86 predicted proteins | sample MGYA00510153_ERZ791895 | MGnify/ENA primary metagenome ERZ791895 (study PRJEB30046, sample SAMN00792064) | human gut metagenome | study: EMG produced TPA metagenomics assembly of the A metagenome-wide association study of gut microbiota in type 2... | reverse complement strand
TTCTGCAGCTCTCTGGATAGGCTTCCCTTTCGTCTTCCTTTTTTTATCACTATCCTGTGTAGCCTGTGCTGCCTGTAAGACATCTGTTCCTTGCGGAGTCCTTCTTCTGCTGCATGGATTTCTGCCGGCTTCTTTATCCGTCTTTTTCATTGCTCTTTCTGTTTTTTCCCCGAATCTCTTTTCCAAATATCTTTCTGATGCGTTTTTTCCAATAAAAATGACGGTTCGTTAAGGGAAATAAAAAAACATATCGTATCTTTACGACTAAAGCTGAAATAAATAAGTGTATTATGGTGATAAAAACAATATTAGATACAGATTTATATAAATTTACGACTTCGTATGCCTATATTAAATTATTTCCTAATGCAGTAGGCACATTTTCGTTTAAGGATAGAGACGAGACAGAATATACGGAAGGTTTTCTCAATGCCCTGAAGAGTGAAATTCACAACCTTTCCTTGGTGGCACTCCAGAAGGAAGAACTGGAACACATGTTCAAGCACTGCCGTTTTTTGCCTAGGGTTTACTGGGAATGGCTTTCCTCTTTCCGTTTCGACCCGGAAAAAATTGAAGTTTACCTGGACAAGGATCATCATCTTCATATGGAGGTGACGGATTACATGTATAAGGTTACCCTCTATGAAGTACCGCTCCTGGCGATTATCTCCGAAATAAAAAATCAGTTTTTCAACTGTATTCCGGACAAGGAGGTAATATTGAACCGTCTTTCCGGAAAGGTGGCCCTTTCGAATGAGCATCACATGCCATTCTCAGAGTTCGGTACCCGGCGCCGTTTTTCATTCGACGTACAGGAGACGGTAGTGGCTTATTTGAAAGAGCATGCACATTATTGTACCGGAACTTCCAACTGTCACCTTGCGATGAAATACCATATGCTTCCGATGGGAACCCATCCTCACGAATGGTTTATGTTCCACGGAGCCCAGTTCGGATACAAACATGCCAATTACATGGCACTCGAAAACTGGGTGAATGTATATGATGGGGACCTGGGTACAGCCTTGTCGGATACCTATACTTCCGACTCGTTCCTTTCCAACTTCAGCCGCAAGCAGGCAAAGCTGTTTGACGGGGTACGGTGTGACTCCGGTGATGAGATTGAATTCATCGACCGCCTGATCCTGCGCTATAAGGAACTGGGCATAGACCCGACTACCAAGACCATTATCTTCAGCAACGCACTCGACTTTGATAAGGCCCTTCATATCTTCGAATATTGTAAAGGCAAAATCCGCTGTTCCTTTGGAATCGGTACGAACCTGACCAATGACACCGGATTCAAACCGTCGAATATTGTGATGAAACTTTCACGCTGCAAGATGAATGTCAACCAGGAATGGCGGGAATGTGTCAAACTGTCAGACGATATGGGAAAACACATGGGAAGCAATGCCGAAGTAGAAGCTTGCTTGTATGAGTTGCGGTTAAAAGAGTAAATATTGTATTAAAATATAATCATAAATCGTAAAAAACTGACATTTTATTTTGTTTTTTCAGATTATTCTATACCTTTGCAAACGTTAAATCAAAAAAGAAAGAAATGAATTCGTTGTTTATACATATTCTGCTGTGCGGTCTGATTATTATTCTATCGGTAAATCCGGTGGGAAAGTGAGCCCGTATATCTGAGTGTATGAACCTGACCATATAGAGCCTTTCCCACTGCGGTGTGAAAGGCTCTTTTATTTTTGATACTATTTAAATACAAAAGAAAAGATATGAGCGACAGATTATTTATTTTTGATACGACTTTACGCGACGGAGAGCAAGTCCCCGGTTGCCAGTTAAATACGGTTGAAAAAATACAGGTAGCCAAACAGTTGGAGGCACTGGGAGTAGATGTGATTGAAGCCGGATTCCCTATTTCCAGTCCGGGCGATTTCAATTCGGTAATCGAAATTTCGAAAGCCGTTACCTGGCCTACCATCTGTGCACTGACCCGTGCGGTACAGAAAGACATTGATGTGGCTGCAGAATCATTGAAATATGCCAAGCGCAAGCGTATCCATACCGGTATCGGTACATCGGATTCTCATATCAGATATAAATTCAATTCGACACGTGAGGAAATCATCGAACGGGCAGTGGCAGCAGTGAAGTATGCACGCCGGTACGTAGAGGATGTAGAGTTTTATGCGGAGGATGCCGGCCGTACGGACAATGAATACTTGGCCCGGGTAGTGGAAGCCGTTATCAAGGCTGGAGCTACGGTGGTGAATATTCCGGATACTACGGGGTATTGCCTTCCGGAAGAATACGGAGCCAAGATCAAATATCTGATTGATCACGTAGACGGCATCGACAAGGCCATTCTGTCTACCCACTGCCACAACGACCTGGGAATGGCTACGGCGAATACCATCAGCGGTGTCCTGAACGGTGCCCGTCAGGTGGAAGTGACGGTAAACGGTATCGGTGAGCGGGCCGGAAATACTTCGCTCGAGGAAATTGCCATGATCTTGCGCTGTCATCATAATATCGACATCGATACCAATATCAATACGCAGAAGATTTACCCGACCAGCCGGATGGTTTCCAGCCTGATGAACATGCCGGTACAGCCCAACAAGGCCATCGTAGGACGCAACGCTTTTGCACACTCTTCGGGAATCCATCAGGACGGTGTGCTGAAGAACGTACAGACGTATGAAATTATCGACCCGAAGGATGTGGGTATCGATGACAATGCCATTGTACTGACTGCCCGCAGCGGACGTGCGGCACTGAAGCACCGCCTGCATGCGCTGGGAGTAGAGATGGACCAGGAAAAACTGGATAAGGTGTACGAGGACTTCCTGAAACTGGCGGATAAGAAAAAGGATATCACCGACGATGATATCATGGTACTGGCAGGGGCCGACAGAAACGTGAACCACCATATCAAACTGGAATACCTGCAGGTGACCAGTGGGGTAGGAGTCCGTTCGGTTGCCAGTCTGGGACTGAATATCTCGGGTGAGCACTTTGAGGCTGCCGCTACAGGCAACGGTCCGGTGGATGCTGCCATCAAGGCTGTCAAGCAGATTATCAAGCGTCAGATGGTATTGAAAGAGTTTACCATCCAGGCCATCAGCAAGGGAAGTGATGACGTAGGAAAGGTGCATATGCAGGTGGAATATGACGGACAGATGTTCTACGGCTTCGGTGCCAATACCGATATCATCGCAGCTTCTGTAGAAGCTTATATCGACTGTATCAATAAATTTCGGAAATAAAGAGAGAAATACATAAAGAAAACGAATATGGCGAATACATTATTTGATAAAATATGGGATGCTCACGTAGTGCAGCAAGTGGAAGAAGGACCTACCCAACTGTATATTGACCGTTTGTACTGCCACGAGGTGACCAGCCCGCAGGCTTTCAGCGGATTGCGTGCGAGAGGCTTGAAATGCTTCCGCCCGGATAAGATTTACTGTATGCCGGACCACAATACTCCGACACACGACCAGGACAAGCCGATTGAGGATCCGGTATCGAAGGCGCAGGTGGATACCTTGGCACGGAATGCGGAGGAGTTTGGTCTGACGCATTTCGGAATGATGAACAAGAAGAACGGTATCATCCATGTGGTGGGGCCGGAAAGAGGACTGACGCTTCCGGGAATGACGATTGTGTGCGGCGACTCGCATACTTCTACTCACGGAGCGATGGGGGCCATTGCCTTCGGTATCGGTACCAGTGAGGTGGAGATGGTCATGGCTTCGCAGTGTATCCTGCAGGCTCGTCCCAAGACCATGCGCATTACCATCGACGGCCAACTGGGAAAAGGGGTGACTGCCAAGGATGTGGCACTTTATATGATGGAGAAGATGACTACCAGCGGGGCAACAGGATATTTTGTGGAATATGCCGGTGAGGCGGTCCGCGGACTGACCATGGAAGGACGACTCACGCTTTGTAATCTTTCCATCGAGATGGGAGCCCGCGGAGGTATGGTAGCTCCGGATGAGGTTACTTTCGAATACCTGAAAGGGCGTGAGTATGCTCCTAAGGGTGAGGAATGGGAAAAGGCTCTGGCTTACTGGAAGACGCTCCGGAGCGATGAGGATGCGGTGTTCGACAAGGAGGTGCGTTACGACGCTGCCGACATCCAGCCCATGATTACTTACGGTACCAACCCGGGTATGGGAATGGCAATTACGGACTGTATTCCGCTGACAGACGGTATGGGTGAGGTAGAAAAGGCTTCTTTCGACAAGTCCATGCAGTATATGGGCTTCCGGCCGGGAGAGTCACTGCTGGGCAAACCGGTGGATTATGTCTTTCTGGGAGCTTGTACCAACGGACGCATCGAGGATTTCCGCGCATTTGCTTCGCTGGTGAAAGGAAGAAAGAAGGCCGATCACATTACTGCCTGGCTGGTACCCGGCTCGTGGATGGTGGAAGAACAGATCCGTCAGGAAGGCCTCGACCGGATTTTGTCGGAGGCCGGATTCGAAATCCGTCAGCCGGGTTGTTCGGCTTGTCTGGCCATGAACGATGATAAGATTCCTGCCGGAAAATATTCGGTTTCTACCAGCAACCGAAACTTTGAGGGACGCCAGGGACCCGGTGCCCGTACGTTGCTGGCCAGTCCGCTGACGGCAGCTGCGGCAGCCGTGACTGGAGTGATTACCGATCCTAGAACGCTTATGTAAAAAGAAAAGATTATGAAACAGAAATTCAATATACTCACCAGTACATGTATTCCTTTGCCTTTGGAGAATGTGGATACCGACCAGATTATTCCGGCGCGTTTTTTGAAGGCGACCACACGCGAAGAGAAATTTTTTGGAGATAACCTGTTCCGCGACTGGCGCTATCATCCCGACGGTTCCCTCAATAAGGATTTTGTCCTGAACGATCCGACTTATAGCGGACAGATTCTTGTGGCGGGCAAGAACTTCGGCAGCGGATCCAGTCGTGAACATGCGGCATGGGCCATTGCGGGCTACGGCTTCCGGGTGGTGGTTTCGAGTTTCTTTGCCGATATCCACAAGAACAATGAACTGAATAACTTTGTGCTTCCGGTGGTGGTCAGCGAGGCCTTCCTTCAGGAACTGTTTGATTCGATTTATGCCAATCCGAAGACAGAAGTGGAAGTCAACTTGCCGGAGCAGACCATTACCGACCTGGCTACCGGACATTCGGAGACATTTGAAATCAATGCCTATAAGAAACACTGCCTGATGAACGGGCTGGACGACATCGATTTCCTGGTAGAGAACAAAGACAAAATTGAGGCTTATGAAAAAGGGCAGGGCCGGTAAGCAACTGCCTGAGAGTAGATAATAAGATAAACTGATTTTTATGAATAATCATCCGAGAATTGAGATAATGGATACCACTTTGCGTGATGGCGAACAGACCAGTGGTGTATCGTTCGTGCCTCATGAAAAGTTGATGATTGCTCGTTTGTTGTTGGAAGATTTGAAGATAGACCGCATTGAGGTTGCTTCTGCACGTGTGTCGGAAGGGGAGTTTAATGCCGTGAAAATGATTTGTGAGTGGGCAGCAAAACGGGACTTGTTACCTCGGGTGGAAGTGTTGGGATTTGTTGACAACAATGTGTCGGTCGACTGGATTTACAATGCCGGTTGCCGGGTGGTGAACCTGCTGACCAAGGGATCGGAAAAGCATTGCCGTTTCCAGCTCAAAAAGAGTTGCGACGAGCATGTGGCCGATATCAAGAAGGTGGTAGCCTATGCCCGGGAAAAGGGTATGGATGTCAATGTGTACCTGGAGGACTGGAGCAATGGAATGAAGGATTCTCCGGACTATGTATTCCGCCTGGTCGACGGGCTGAAGGACTGTGGTATCCGCCGTTTCATGTTGCCCGATACGCTGGGAATACTCAATCCGCTGCAGGTCATCGAGTTCATGCGGAAGATGAAGAAGCGTTATCCGGAACTGCATTTCGACTTCCATGCTCATAACGATTATGACCTGGCGGTTAGTAATGTGCTGGCTGCCGTACTGAGTGGGGTGAAAGGACTTCATACGACCATCAACGGACTGGGAGAGCGCGCGGGAAATGCACCGCTGGCAAGTGTGCAGGCAATCTTGAAAGACCATTTTCACGCCATTACGCACATCGACGAGAGCAAGTTGAACGACGTGAGCCGCCTGGTAGAGTCGTATTCGGGAGTGACTATCCCGGCCAATAAGCCCATTGTGGGTGACAGCGTCTTTACGCAGGTGGCGGGGGTACATGCCGACGGTGACAACAAGAATAACCTTTACTGCAATGACTTGCTGCCAGAGCGTTTTGGTAGGGTGCGTGAATATGCGCTCGGAAAGACCTCGGGAAAGGCGAATATCCGGAAAAACCTGGAAGGACTGGGACTGGAACTGGATGAGGAGTCGATGCGGAAAGTGACCGAAAGGATTATCGAACTGGGCGACCGGAAAGAACTGGTTACGCAGGAGGATTTGCCTTACATCATCTCCGATGTGCTGAAGCATGACGGAGCCAATAATAAGGTGCGCTTGTTGAGTTATTTTGTCACGCTGGCACAGGGACTGAAGCCGATGGCTACCTTGAGCATCGAAATCAACGGGCAGACGTTTCAGGAAAGTTCGTCCGGTGACGGACAGTATGATGCCTTTGTGCGGGCCCTGCGGAAGATTTACAAGGGAACCCTTAAGCGGAAATTTCCGATGCTGGTAAATTATGCGGTAAGTATTCCGCCCGGTGGGCGTACGGATGCGTTTGTGCAGACTGTCATTACCTGGAACTATGAAGACAGGGAATTCCGTACGCGGGGACTGGATGCCGACCAGACGGAGGCGGCCATCAAGGCAACCATCAAGATGCTGAACATCATTGAAGAACAAACAATTGAAATCTAATATTTATAAGATACAGAAACTATGAACTTTAAAATAGCTGTTTTGGCTGGTGACGGCATCGGACCGGAAATCTCGGTACAGGGAGTAGCGGTCATGAACGCCGTATGTGAGAAATTTGGACATCAGGTGAGTTATGAATATGCTATCTGTGGCGCGGATGCCATTGATAAGGTAGGAGATCCTTTTCCGGAAGAGACGTTCCGGATCTGTAAGGAGGCGGATGCCGTATTGTTTTCGGCGGTAGGTGACCCGAAATATGACAATGACCCGACTGCCAAGGTGCGTCCGGAACAGGGGCTGCTGGCCATGCGTAAGAAACTCGGATTGTTTGCGAATATCCGTCCGGTACAGACTTTCAAATGTCTGTTGCACAAGTCACCGTTGCGTGCCGAACTGGTGGAGGGAGCTGATTTCCTCTGCATCCGGGAACTGACGGGAGGTATGTATTTCGGTGAGAAGTATCAGGACAATGACAAGGCGTATGATACGAACTATTATACCCGTCCTGAAATTGAACGGATCCTGAAGGTGGGATTTGAATATGCCATGAAACGCCGTAAGCACCTGACTGTAGTGGATAAGGCCAATGTGCTGGCATCGTCACGTCTGTGGCGGCAGATTGCCCAGGAGATGGCTCCTCAGTATTCGGAAGTGACTACCGATTATATGTTTGTCGATAATGCAGCCATGCGCATGATTCAGGAACCGACTTTCTTTGACGTGATGGTGACCGAGAATACGTTCGGCGATATCCTGACGGATGAGGGATCTTGCATCAGCGGGTCGATGGGATTGCTTCCTTCGGCTTCTACGGGAGAGAGTACACCGGTGTTTGAACCGATTCATGGTTCGTGGCCGCAGGCTAAGGGACTGAACATTGCCAATCCGCTGGCCCAGATTTTGTCGGTGGCTATGCTGTTCGAATATTTTGATTGCAAGTCAGAAGGTGCTTTGATCCGCAAGGCGGTGGATGCTTCACTGGATGCCTGTGTCCGTACGCCTGAAATACAGGTGGAAGGCGGAGCACGCTACGGAACACGTGAAGTTGGAGAATGGATTGTAAATTATATTCGTAATTGCGCCGAATAAAAAGAAGGTCGGGCTGTATGAGTTTTTTCATTCATACAGCCCGACTTGTTTTTATGCCTTTACAGATGGGCGAGGGAAAGAGGACGGTTTCAGAACTTCTTGATCCGTATGTGGCAATAGGGTTCTCCACCGGTCTTCTCATAATAATGCTGATGATAGTCTTCTGCCTCCCAGAAGGTGGTGGCTGGGGTCAGCCGGGTATTCACTTCATATCCTTTTTGGCGCAGGATATCGATTGCCGCTTCTGCTTCCTGCTTCTGGGTTTCGTTGAGGTAGAATATCTCACTCCGGTACTGCGGACCGATATCGGGACCTTGTCCGTCGGTCTGTGCCGGGTCGTGTATCTCGAAAAATACTTTACAGAGATCGGTATATGACACCTGCTCGGGGTCAAACTCTACCTGTGTGGCTTCGGCATGACCGGTGGTATGGGCCTTGACTTCCTGATACGACGGGTTTTCCTTTTCTCCGCCGATATAGCCGACTGTGGAACGCAGGACACCTTTGATTATCTCAAACTGATATTGTGCACCCCAGAAACATCCGCAGGCAAATATGGCTTGTTCTTTTCTCATGTCATTCGGATTTTTTATATGAGTTTAGTAATTAAGTTGCAGGACCAAATTTACAAAATTGCAGGGAAGTCTCAGCATGTATTTACCGACTTTATTAATGTTTCTTTTATTTTAGGATTTCTCTTCTCATTTTATGTTAACAGAAAAGGCATTGTCGGAGAGAAAACATTATTTTTGCCGAAAATCATTTTGTCAATCATCATCTTACTGGAAATTTATGAAAAGACCGCTTTGTGTATGGCTCGGTTTCTGCCTGGCCGGAATAGCAAGTGCCCAATCTTACAATGAACTGGTGGAACGGGCGATGGATTATACGTTGAAGGACAGTCTGCAACAGGCGGAAGTCCTTTTTCAGCAGGCTTTGAAAATGGATCCTTCGAACGCCCGCAATGCGTTGCTGTTCTCCAACCTGGGAACCGTGCAGAAGCGTATGGGAAAGAACAAGGAGGCCATCGAGTCGTATACGCTGGCATTGAACATTACTCCTTATTCTACGGCGATGCTGCTGAACCGGGCGGCGCTTTATCTGGAAATGGGCTTGCTGGACAAGGCTTATGTGGATTATTGTAATGTCATCGACCTGATACCGGAGAATCTGGAGGCGCGCTTGTTCCGTGCTTATATTTACATGGACCGCCGGCAGTATAAAGAGGCCAGAATTGATTATAATACGATTTTGGCAACGGACTTCAAGCACCGGGAGGCTCGGCTCGGACTGGCTGTGCTGAACCAGAAGGAGGGAAAGTATACGGCGGCACTTGACTTGCTGAACTTGCTGGTGACGGATTTCCCGGAGGATACTTCCTGCCTGAAAATGCGGGCAAACATCGAACTGGAACAGGGACAGGGGGAGATGGCTTTGCTCGACCTGCAGAAGGTGATGCAGCTGGACCCGAAGGATACGGATGCCTGTCTGGTCATAGGGGATGTGCTGCTGCAGCTGAAGCGGAAGAGTGAGGCGCGCAAGGCGTATGAGCAGGCTGTGGAACTGGGGGTTCCGCGTGCGGAGGTGATGGAGAAACTGAAGCAGTGCCGTTGAGAAGAACGGCTCATTGCTTCAGAAACAGACGGATGACTTGTATGAAGTCTTTTCCGTATTTTTCTTTTTTGTATTCTCCGATACCGCTGATTTCTCCGAAGGCTTCCAGGGTCGCCGGCTTGATGGAGGCCAGCAGATGAAGTACCTTGTCGGAGAGTACGATGTAGGCTGGGATGGCTTGCTGGTCGGCGAGCTTTTTCCGCAGCAGTCGCAGTTCTTCGAACAGGTAAGGGTCTTCGTTCTCAAATTCCATGGGGGTGAGTACCGGCATTTCGGTCTTATTTCCACTGGAAATGCCTCTCCGGCCTGTCTGTCTGTGGGCTACGCTGAAGTCTTCCTGTTCTTTCCGCTTGATGACTACCATCCAGGCCGGCTCTTTTCCATAGAGTACGTTTTTTCCGGCTTCCGTAATTTTCAGATGGTTGTTTTCGTTATAGGCTATTTCAAAATATCCCAGATTCAGCATCTGCAACAGGTAGTCGTTCCAGTCCTTGGCGGGAATGTCCCGTCCCACTCCGTAGGTTTTCAGTTTATCGTATCCTCTTTCGAGGATCTCCTGGGTAGCACTCCCCCTGAGAATGTCGATGAGCAGACTGGTTCCGATACGCTGGTCGGTCCGTACGATGGCGCTCAGGGCCTTCTGTACGATGATGGTTCCGTCGAAGCGCTCGGGAGGATTTCGGCATACGTCACAGTTGCCGCAGTCGTGATCCATGGTTTCTCCGAAATAATTCAGCAGGATTCTTCTGCGGCAAATGTCTGCTTCGGCATATTGCTGCATCCGTTTCAGTTTCTCAAGGTTGATTTCCTGCTGGTTGCTTTCGGAGGCAAACTTGGACAGAAGCACGATATCTCCCAGTGAATAAAACAGCAAGGTTTCTCCTTTCAGTCCGTCTCTTCCTGCACGGCCGATTTCCTGATAGAAACTTTCGATGCTTTTCGGAAGGTTGTAATGAATGATCCACCGCACGTTCGATTTGTCGATGCCCATTCCGAAGGCTACGGTGGCACAGATTACCTGTACCCGGTCGTTGATGAAGTCGTCTTGCGCCAGCTCGCGTGCAGCCGTACTGAGTCCGGCATGGTATACGGCGGTTTCTATTCCCTGGTTCTCCAGTATCTCTGCCACTTTCTCCGTATTGTTCCGGCTCATGCAGTAAATGATTCCGCTTTCGTTTTTATGACGCCGGATGAATTCGATGATGGTACGTATCTTTTCTTTTTGCTGATAGCCTCGCTTGACGGTGAGGCTCAGGTTCGGGCGGTCGAAAGATGACACGAAAATTTGAGGTTGTCTCATCGCCAGCTGGGTGATGATGTCCTGCCGGGTAATCTTGTCGGCCGTAGCGGTCAGGGCCACTATCGGTACCTGCGGAAATTGGGACCTCAAAACCTTCAGCTGGGTATATTCCGGGCGGAAATCGTGCCCCCACTGAGAGATGCAGTGGGCTTCGTCGATGGCGAAGAGCGATAGCTGGATGTCTTTCAGCAGGAAGTTGACTTCGGCCAGCAGTCTTTCCGGAGAAATATACAATAATTTTACTCTTCCCTGACGGCATTCGAAACGGATGTTGGCATTCGTCGTCTCATCATTGGTACTGTTCAGGGCACGGGCAATGATGCCGTTGGCCTGTAAGGCTTCCACCTGGTCTTTCATCAGTGAGATGAGGGGAGATACCACGATGGCTGTTCCCGGCATCAGCAGGGCCGGCAACTGGTAGCAGATGGATTTCCCGCCACCGGTGGGCATTAGTACTAAAGTGTCTTTGTGTGCCAGAATCTGAGAAATGATTTCTTCCTGTAAAGGGCGAAAGTGAGTATATCCGAAATAAGATTTGAGCGTTTTGAGTATCATATGTTTCAATATCGTGGCGCAAAGATAGCTGAAACTTTCCATTAAGTTTAAAAAGTAGATGTATTTTCATGCATAAATATAAAAATGGAAGGAAGTCCTGCCTTTTTTTGTTTTTTTATGTAAAAAGAAACCGGATTTTATTGTAAAATAGAAAAAGTCTTATGAAATTTGTATTTAAATATAAAGACGGATTTTTTAGAAAGACAAATGAACAGACAGATGAGGGATGAAAATGAAGTAACTGTAGGCTTGGACAAGTCGGCAGTAAAGAGGCCTTATAATTTGCGTGATACGAGTATGAAGAGCGCGGCCTATCGAGAGATGATTCGTGCTGAGTTGGCAGATGAATTATATGATAAAATCATGAATATCATCGTGCTGCAGAAAAAATATAAGGATCCCAATTATTCGGCGAAGGATTTGGCTAAGGAGTTGCAGACGAATACTCGCTATTTGTCGGCGGTGATAAACTCTCGCTTTGGAATGAACTATTCTTGCTTGGTGAATGAATACCGGATAAAGGATGCGTTGCATCTGCTGGTTGACAAACGCTATGTGGAAAAGAACATAGAGGAAATCAGTGCAATGGTCGGTTTTGCTAATCGGCAGTCGTTTTATGCGGCTTTTTATAAAAACATGGGGGAGACTCCAAACGGTTACCGTAAGCGCAAACTGGAAAGTAAATAATACGCAATAATTGAGCATTTTTTTTTATCACTCAGAGCGAGAAGGCCATCCGGCTTGTTCTTCTCTGGGTGATTTTTTTTCTGAAAATTCCATCGAAAACAGTGTAGTGTAGAACTTAAAATTGAGACCGAAATGATGACTAAAGATACATTCGACTATGTAGTGGAGCAATTTGCCGATTTGCAGATTCTCCGGTACCGCGTTCCTGGCTTTGAGGAGTTGTCCCTGAAGCAGAAGGTACTGATTTATTACCTCTCTCAGGCTGCCCTGGAGGGAAGGGATATTCTTTTCGACCAGAACGGAAAGTATAATCTGCAGATCAGGCATTTGCTGGAAGCGGCCTATCTGCATTTTGAGGGCGACCGCACCACTGAGGAGTTCAAGGCTTTGGAGGTGTACCTGAAGCGGGTATGGTTTGCCAGCGGCATCCATCATCACTATTCATGCGATAAGTTTGTTCCCGGTTTTTCCGAAAGTTATCTGAAGGGAATACTGGACGGACTGGATGAGGCCTTGTTGCCGTTGCGTGAGGGAGAAAGCCGGGAGGCTATGTACGCAACCTTATTCCCGGTGATGTTCGATCCGTCGGTAATGCCGAAGCGGGTCAATCAGGCAGACGGAGAGGATTTGCTGCAGACTTCTGCCGCCAATTATTACGAGGGAGTGACGCAGGAAGAGGCGGAGGCTTTCTATGCCGGCATGAAGGATGCGGAAGATACGGAACCGGTGATGTATGGAATGAACAGCCGTCTTGTCAAGAAAGACAGCAAACTCGAGGAAGAGGTCTGGAAGGTAGGCGGCATGTATTCGGAGCCCATCGTGAAAATCATCGGATGGCTCGAAAAAGCCATGGAGGTTGCGGAGAACGAGGCGCAGCGTAAGGTGATTGCGCTCTTGATCGGTTTCTACCGCAGCGGTGACCTGAAGGAGTTTGATGCGTATTCCATCGCCTGGCTGAAAGACGTGGACTCAAGAGTGGACTTTGTGAACGGATTTATCGAAACCTACGGGGATCCGCTGGGAATGAAGGCCAGCTGGGAGTCTATTGTCAATTTCAAGGACCTGGAGGCTACTCGCCGTACGGAAATAATCAGCAGCGAGGCACAGTGGTTCGAAGATCATTCTCCGGTAGACGCACGCTTTAAGAAGGAGTGTGTGAAAGGGGTTTCGGCGAAAGTGATTACAGCGGCCATACTGGCGGGAGATCTTTATCCGGCAAGTGCCATCGGTATCAACCTGCCCAACTCCAACTGGATCCGGAGTGTACACGGATCGAAGTCGGTGACCATCGGCAACCTGGCCGAAGCGTACAGTCAGGCGGCACGCGGAAACGGCTTCCGTCAGGAGTTTGTGTACAGCGATGTGGAGCATGAACTGATGGACCGTTATTCGGATATTACGGATGACTTGCATACCGATTTGCACGAGTGTCTGGGACACGGATCGGGCAAACTGTTGCCGGGAGTGGATCCGGATGCGCTGAAGGCTTACGGGGCTACGGTGGAAGAGGCTCGGGCCGACTTGTTCGGACTGTATTATCTGCCGGATGCAAAGATGGTTGCACTGGGACTGGTACCGGATGCTGAGGCATATAAGGCCGAGTATTACGGCTATATGATGAACGGACTGATGACTCAGCTGGTGCGCATCGAACCGGGATGTAATGTGGAGGAGGCGCACATGCGCAACCGGCAGCTGATTGCCCGGTGGGCGTTGGAGCACAGTAGGGCAGACAAGGCTGTAGAAATCGTGAAAGTGGATGGAAAAAGTTTTGTCCGGATCAATGATTATGTCCGGCTGCATGCGCTTTTCGGTGAACTCCTGGCAGAGATTCAGCGCATCAAGAGCGAGGGTGATTTTGAGGCTGCACGTCAGTTGGTTGAGCAGTATGGCGTACAGGTGGATCCGTTGCTGCATGCCGAGGTGCTTGACCGTTACCGGAAACTGAACCTGGCTCCTTATAAGGGATTTATCAATCCGGTATATACGGCAGTGACCGATGAGGCTGGAAAGATTACGGATGTGACCGTATCGTATACCGAAGGGTATGCAGAGCAGATGCTTCGTTACGGACGCGATTATGACAACTTGCCGGTAGGGGTGAGCTGTTGAACCGGCAGCCGGATAGTGGAAAACAGATGTTGAAAAGATTGAAAAGAAAAGAATGGAAAATATACAGATACATGATACCATCCGCGACATCAAGTCGCAGTTCCGTCTGTTCATGAACGGAGTGATCTCTCAGAGCATGCGGGAGAAGGGGATGGGATATAAATTGAATTTTGGAATTGAATATCCGCGCATCAAAGAGATTGCGCAGCGTTATCCGAAAGACCATCAGCTGGCCCAGGCTCTCTGGAAGGAAAACATCCGTGAGTGCAAGATCATGGCAACCCTGTTGCAGCCGGTCGATACATTTTATCCGGAAATTGCGGAAATATGGGTTGAGGATATGCAGTATCCCGAACTGGCCGAATATGCCGTGATGAACCTTTTCCAGTACCTGCCTTATGCTTCCGAATCGGCTTTCTGCTGGATGGCCGACGGACGTGAGTATTTTCAGTTGTGCGGCTTTTTGCTGATGGCGCGCCTGCTGATGAAAAAAATGAAACTGAGCGAGCGGGCAGAGGCGGAATTCCTCGACCAGGCTTTTACGGCCCTGGAAGACGAGTCTTTCCGGGTACGGAAGAGTGCGGTGCTGGCCTTGTGTAAATTCGGACTGCAGTCGCGTGACAACCGCAAGACCTTGGGCAAGATGCTGGGTGCGGCAGCCAAAAATGCAGGTCCGGAACTGGCCGGATGTCTGGATGAAATAAAGGCGGAAATCGAAATGGCGTAAAAGAAGTATTTCCCTGAAACCTGAATGAGGCCTTTTGATAGAATTTAATGGCGAGAACTTTTCTGTTTACATAAAAAAGAGTAACTTTGAACCCTGAATGTAATGAACCGATGGAAGAACAGATAAAAGATAAAGTAAAGCAGATTCTGACAGATTATCTGCAGAAGAACGGGCATCGTAAGACGCCTGAACGCTATGCTATACTTGAAACTATTTATTCCATCAAGGGGCATTTCGACATTGACACGCTGTATTCCTATATGGCGGAAAAGGAAAAGTTCCGGGTCAGCCGGGCTACGCTGTATAACACCATTATCTTGCTGATTGATGCGGGGCTGGTCATCAAGCATCAGTTTGGCAATACTTCTCAGTATGAACGTTCATACAATAATGAAACACACCATCATATGATTTGCACTTCTTGCGGAAAGGTTTCTGAATTCGAGGACGAGACCCTGAAGCAGGCAGTGGCCCAGACAAAGCAGAGGGGATTCCATGCTTCTCATTATTCGCTGTATATTTACGGTCTGTGCAGCAAGTGTATGGTGGCAAAACGAAAGAAAAACAAATAGATTTTATATAAAAACTGAAGAATCATGAAAGTAGATGTTTTGTTAGGTTTGCAATGGGGCGACGAAGGTAAAGGTAAAGTAGTGGATGTATTGACTCCGCGCTACGATGTAGTTGCCCGTTTCCAAGGAGGACCTAATGCGGGCCATACTCTGGAGTTTGAAGGACAGAAATATGTGCTCCGTTCTATTCCGTCGGGAATATTTCAGGGAAATAAGGTGAATATCATCGGTAATGGAGTAGTATTGGACCCTTCACTGTTCAAGGCAGAGGCCGAAGCACTGGAGGCCAGCGGACATCCGTTGAAGGAACGTTTGCACATCTCAAAGAAAGCGCATCTGATCCTGCCGACTCACCGTATCCTGGATGCTGCCTATGAGGCTGCCAAAGGTGCTGCCAAGGTAGGAACTACCGGAAAGGGTATCGGACCGACTTATACTGATAAAGTGAGCCGTAACGGTCTGCGTGTAGGAGATATCCTGCATAATTTCGAAGCCAAGTATGCGGCTGCCAAGGCACGTCACGAGCAGATCCTGAAGAGCCTGAATTACGAATATGACATTACCGAACTGGAAAAACAGTGGATGGAAGGTATCGAATACCTCCGTACTTTCCCGCTGGTAGACAGTGAACATGAAATCAACGGCCTGCTGAAAGAAGGCAAGAGCGTATTGTGCGAAGGTGCACAGGGTACGATGCTGGATGTTGATTTCGGTTCTTATCCGTTTGTGACTTCTTCAAATACGATTTGTGCGGGAGCTTGTACCGGTCTGGGACTTGGTCCGAACAAGATCGGTGAGGTATACGGAATCATGAAGGCTTACTGTACTCGTGTCGGATCGGGTCCGTTCCCGACTGAGTTGTTCGATGAAACCGGAAAGACTATCCGTGACCTCGGACATGAATATGGAGCAGTAACTGGTCGTGAACGCCGTTGCGGATGGATTGACCTGGTGGCTTTGCGCTATTCCATCATGGTTAACGGAGTAACTCAGCTTATCCTGATGAAGAGCGATGTGCTGGACGGCTTCGATACCATCAAGGCTTGCGTGGCTTACAAGGTGAACGGTGAGGAAATCGACTACTTCCCATACGATATTACAGAAGGTGTAGAACCTGTATACGTAGAATTGCCGGGATGGAAGACTGACATGACCAAGATGACAAGCGAAGATGAATTCCCTGAAGAATTCAATGCATACATCTCATTCCTGGAAGAACAGTTGGAAACTCCGATCAAGATTGTATCAGTAGGTCCTGACCGCGCTCAGACCATCGAACGTTATACCGAAGAATAAACTGAGGGAGCCGCCAAGGCTGCCAAGGTCTGATAGATAATCAAGGAAAGGATCTGGTTGGCATCAGCGTATGTTAACGAGGTCCTTTCTTGTATAAATTATGAACCAGTTATTGAATCAGTATCCCTTATCTGATTAATTTAGTATCACTCCCATGATTTCAGTAGAAGGATTAAAAGTTGAATTTGGAGTAACTCCTTTGTTTCAGGATGTTTCGTTTGTCATCAATAAGAAGGACCGCATTGCGCTGGTAGGAAAGAATGGAGCCGGTAAATCGACCATGCTGAAGATTCTCTCCGGCCTGCAGTCGCCTACGGAGGGTACCGTTGCGGTACAGCGTGGGGTAACCATCGGTTATCTGCCCCAGGTGATGATTCTGAGTGACACACGCACGGTCATGGCTGAGGCCGAGATGGCTTTCGAGCATATTTTTGAATTGCAGGACCGGCTGGCACGGATGAATCAGGAACTGGCCGACCGTACGGATTACGATTCGGAGGAGTATCATGAACTGATTGACCGCTTCACTCACGATAATGAGCGTTTCCTGATGATGGGAGGAACCAATTACCGGGCTGAGATTGAGCGGACGCTTACCGGACTGGGATTTGACCGTTCCGACTTCGACCGGCCTACCAGTGAGTTCAGCGGCGGATGGCGTATGCGTATCGAACTGGCCAAACTGTTGTTGCGCCGTCCGGACGTGCTGCTGCTCGATGAGCCGACCAACCATTTGGACATTGAAAGTATCCAGTGGCTCGAGAATTTCCTGAAGATGAGTCCGGGAGCCGTTGTGCTGGTCAGCCACGACAGGGCCTTTATCAACAATGTCACCAACCGTACGATTGAGATATCCTGTGGTCATATCTACGACTATAAGGTACCTTACGATGAGTTTGTGGTCTTGCGCAAGGAACGTCGTGAACAGCAGCTCCGTGCGTATGAGAACCAGCAGAAAGAGATTAAGGATACGGAAGAATTCATCGAACGGTTCCGCTACAAGGCAACGAAGGCTGTACAGGTGCAGAGCCGCATCAAGCAGTTGGAAAAGATTGTTCCGATTGAGATTGATGAAGAAGATACCTCTACGTTACGGCTGAAGTTCCCGCCGGCCATGCGCTCGGGAAATTATCCGGTCATTTGCGAAGGGGTGAAAAAGGCTTATGGCAACCATGTGGTCTTCCACGACGTGACACTGACCATCAACCGGGGCGAGAAGGTTGCCTTTGTCGGCAAGAACGGTGAAGGTAAGTCTACCTTGGTGAAGTGCATCATGGACCAGATTCCTTTTGAGGGAAAACTGGTCATCGGACATAATGTACAGATCGGTTATTTTGCCCAGAACCAGGCACAGCTGCTGGATGAGAATCTGACTGTATTCGATACGATTGATCAGGTGGCCAAGGGAGATATCCGTCTGAAGATCCGGGACATTCTGGGAGCCTTTATGTTTGGAGGAGAGGCCTCCGACAAGAAGGTCAAGGTGCTTTCCGGAGGAGAACGGAGCCGTCTGGCGATGATCAAGCTGCTGCTTGAACCGGTAAACTTCCTGATACTGGACGAGCCGACCAACCATCTTGACATGCGGTCGAAGGATGTGTTGAAAGAGGCCATCCGGGATTTCGACGGAACGGTGATTGTGGTTTCGCACGACCGTGAGTTCCTGGACGGACTGGTAACCAAGGTCTACGAGTTTGGCGGAGGAGTGGTCAAGGAGCACATCGGCGGCATCTATGATTTCCTTCAGAAGAAGAAAATGGAGAGCCTGAATGAACTGCAGCTGTCTCAGTCGCCTGCAACACAGTCGGCCAAGGAAGCAGCAGCTCCTGTCAGCGAAAACAAGTTGTCGTATGAGGCCCAGAAAGAGCAGAACAAGAAAATCCGTAAACTGGAAAAGCAGGTGGCCGACTGTGAGGACAGTATCTCCCGTCTGGAACAGGAAATTCAGGCAGTGGAGGAACAGATGGCTACTCCCGAAGGAGCTTCCGACATGAAACTGTATGAGCGTCATCAGCAGTTGAAACAGCAGGTGGCTAAGGCTGAGGAAGAATGGGAGACCGTATTGCTGGAACTGGAAGAACTGAAAGGATAATCTTTTGAAAATACGAAAGTTACTTTACTATTTATAAACAAAAATTGAGTTATGAAAAAGAGACATTATGTAGCTGTTGCAGCGTTGGTAGCTTCTGCAATGGTAGGATGTTCAGGTACAAAGGAAGTAAAGAGTACTACCGGACTGAATCTTGCCAATCTGGATACGACCGTATCGGCTGGCACAGATTTTTACCGCTATGCATGTGGTGGGTGGATGAAGAACAATCCGTTGACGGATGAATATTCTCGTTATGGAACTTTTGAAGTGCTGATTGAAAACAACCGGAAGCAGTTGCAGGATCTGATCGAGGGATTGGCTGCAAAAGAAAATCCGGCCGGCAGTCTGAGCCAGAAAATCGGTGACTTATATAATATGGCAATGGACAGCGTGACCCGCAACCAGCAGGGTGTAGAGCCTATCAAGGCGGAACTGGACAAGATTGCCGGACTGACTGACAAGAGCCAGATTGTGCCGATGATGACCGAACTGCTCAACAACGGTGTGGGCACTTATTTCTCCAACTTTGTATATGCTGACCCGAAGAACAGTGAAATGAACATTTTCCAGCTGGCACAGTCAGGAATCAACCTGGGTGAAAAAGAGTATTATCTGGACAATGACAGCGTGACACTGAATATCCGTGAAAACTATAAGAAATACATCGTCAAACTGTTCGTGCTGGCCGGTTTCCCGGAAAAGGAAGCAGAGCAGAAGATGGCCGACGTAATGGAAATCGAAACTGCCATTGCAAAGGATTCTTACAGTGCCGTACAGCAGCGTGATCCGGAAGCCAACTATCACAAGATGTCGTATGCCGACCTGAAGAAGACTTTCCCGGGTATCGACTGGGATGCTTATCTGAAAGGACTGGGCGTAGGTGAAGTCAGCGAACTGAACGTTTCCCAGATTGAACCGATCAAGGCAGTGGAGAAACTGATGAATACACTGCCTGTCTCAAAGCATATTTCTTATATGCAGTATAACCTGATCGATGCTGCGGCAGCCAGCCTGAGCGATGACTTTGTAGCTGCCCGTTTCGACTTTTACGGAAAAATCCTGTCAGGACGTCAGGTGAACTCTCCTCGCTGGAAGCGTGCGGTAGCTGCAGTGGAAGGTACCCTGGGCGAAGCTGTCGGTCAGATGTACGTAGAAAAATACTTCCCGGCTGCTGCCAAGGAACGTATGGTGAAGTTGGTCAAGAATCTGCAGGATGCACTGGCTGAACGTATCCAGGCTCAGGAATGGATGAGCGACAGTACCAAGGTGAAGGCTTTGGAAAAATTGAAAGCGTTCCATGTAAAGGTGGGATATCCTGACAAATGGAAGGATTATTCTACACTCGACATCAAGAAAGATTCTTACTGGGCTAACCTTTGCCGTGCCAGCAAGTGGGCGCTGAACGATATGTACAGCCGTCTGGGCAAGCCGGTAGACAAGGACGAATGGCTGATGACTCCTCAGACTGTCAATGCATACTATAATCCTTCTACCAATGAAATCTGCTTCCCGGCAGGTATCCTGCAGTATCCGTTCTTCGATATGAATGCCGACGATGCCTTCAACTACGGTGCCATCGGTGTGGTAATCGGTCATGAGATGACTCATGGATTCGACGACCAGGGACGTCAGTACGACAAGAACGGTAACCTGACTTACTGGTGGGCTCCGGAAGATGCTGCCCGTTTCGACGAACGTACGAAGGTGATGGCTGATTTCTTCGGTAACATCGAGGTACTCCCGGGACTGAAATGCAACGGACAGTTGACTTTGGGTGAGAACCTGGCCGACCACGGAGGTTTGAAGGTTTCTTTCCTGGCCTTCCAGAATGCCATGAAGACAGCTCCTCTGGGAGTAGCTGACGGATTTACTCCGGAACAGCGTTTCTTCCTGGCTTATGCAACCGTATGGGCCGGAAACATCCGCGAGGAAGATATCCGCATGCGTACCAAGAGCGATCCTCATGCTTTGGGTGAATGGCGTGTCAACGGCGCCCTGCCTCATATCCAGGCTTGGTACGATGCCTTCCACATCACTGAAAAGGATCCGATGTACGTCGCTCCTGAAAAGCGTGTGAATATTTGGTAACCGAATTGTAATTATTATTAAATAATCCGGATTTAAGTCGGGTATACAAGGGTTTAGGCCCTGTATACCCGACTTTTTTCTTTTCTGGGGCAGAACAGGAAAAGGCTTTCTCAAAAATAAATGTTATCTTTGCACGTAGTTTGAAGATGCATATGGGCAAAGATTTACGTTATAATGATTTTGCCGGTTTCATGGCCGCTCATTTTCCCTTTAAGGTGCAGAAAATATCGGTCAATGCCGGATTCACTTGTCCGAACCGCGACGGAAGCAAAGGGTCGGGAGGATGTACTTATTGCAATAACCAGACTTTTAATCCTTCGTACTGCCGTACGGAGAAATCCGTAGGAGAACAGCTGGAGGAGGGAAAAGCATTTTTTGCCCGTAAATATCCGGAAATGAAATACCTTGCCTACTTTCAGGCGTATACCAATACGTATGGCGAACTGGAAAAGTTAAAGCAGATGTACGAGGAAGCCTTGCAGGTAGAGGGGGTAGTGGGACTGGTCATCGGTACGCGTCCCGACTGTATGCCGGAGGAACTGCTCGATTACCTGGAGGAACTGAATAAGAAGACGTTCCTGCTGGTAGAATACGGTATCGAGAGTCTGGACGATGCGGTATTGAAGCGCATTAACCGCGGGCATGATTTTGCCTGCACCGAAGATGCGGTACGCCGGACGGCTGCAAGGGGGATTCTGACTGGAGGGCACATCATACTGGGATTGCCGGGTGAGACCTCTGAGGCACTGGTGCAGCAGGCGCTGAGGCTTTCGGAACTTCCGCTTACGACACTGAAACTGCATCAGCTGCAGCTTATCCGGGGAACACGCATGGCGCGTGAATACGAACTCAATCCTTCCGATTTTCATCTCTTTTCGGTCGACGAGTACATCGACCTCGTCATTGATTACGTCGAGCATCTTCGTCCGGATTTAGTCCTGGAACGTTTTGTTTCCCAGTCTCCGAAGGAACTGCTCATTGCTCCCGACTGGGGAATGAAGAACCACGAATTTACTGCCCGTGTCAAGAAGCGGATGGAAGAGCGCGATACCTGGCAGGGGAAAAAATATATAAAGAAAACAGTATAATAACCAAATAGATAATTAACAAACATGGAACTGAAAGGGAAAGTACATTATGTGGGTGTGAATGACCGCACAAAAGCTTTGTTCGAAAACTTGTGGCCATTGCCTTATGGAGTGTCTTACAACTCTTATTTGATAGCCGACGACGAAATGGTGGCACTGGTAGATACAGTGGACGTTGCCTTTTTCGAGGTATATCTGAAGAAAATCCGTAACGTGATCGGTGACCGTAAAATCAATTATTTGATCATCAATCATATGGAACCGGATCATTCAGGCTCTATCGCTCTCATCAAACAGTATTATCCGGATATCGTGCTGGTGGGCAACAAGAAGACATTCGAGATGGTTGACGGATACTACGGAGTAGGAGGAGACCGTTATGTAGTAGGTGACGGAGATTTCCTGAAACTCGGACACCACAATCTCCGCTTCTATCTTGTTCCGATGGTACACTGGCCGGAAACCATGGTGACATTCGATGAGACAGAAGGTATCCTTTTCTCAGGCGATGCTTTCGGTTGCTTCGGTGCCCTGAACGGCGGATGTGTCGACAAGAACATCAATACCGATATTTACTGGAACGAAATGCGCCGTTACTACGCAAACATCGTAGGTAAGTTCGGCAATCCGGTACAGAAGGCTTTGCAGAAATGCAGCGGACTCGATATCAAGATGATCTGTTCTACTCACGGACCGGTATGGGAAGAAAAGATTCCTCAGGTAGTAGAAATGTACGACAAACTGAGCCGTTATGAAGGAGAAGAAGGTGTGGTAATCGCTTACGGTACCATGTATGGAAATACAGAGGAAATGGCGGAAGTCATTGCCGAAGAACTGAGCCGTCAGGGTATCAAGAACATCATCATGCACAATGTATCGCACACGCATCATTCTTACATCCTGGCTGATGTGTTCAAGTATAAAGGACTGATTGTGGGATGTACCACTTACAACATGAACCTGTATCCGGAAATGGAAGCGTTGCTGAGCAAGATTGCAGCACGTGAAATGAAGAACCGTGTCATCGGTTACTTCGGCTCATTTACCTGGGCAAGTGCAGCTGTGAAGAAACTGGGTGAATTTACCGAAAGACTGAAATTCGAACTGGTAGGTAATCCGGTAGAAATGAAGCAGAGCATGAAGGTGGAAAATGCGGCACAGGCAAGAGAGCTGGCCAAGGCTATGGCCGACAGACTGAAAGCCGACAGAAAATAAGATTTCCGTTCCCGGGGATGACCCGGCCGGAAGGAAGACAAAAAGACCACCGGAACGTTGCACGGCAGCGTTTCCGGTGGTCTTTTTTATGAGTGTCGTGTGCCGGAGAGGCCGCAGCCTCCTTCCGTTCAGTCTTTTGCCTGATGTACAGTGAGCTGCGGGAACGGGAATCCGATACCTTCCTTGTTGAATGTCTCGTAAACCACCCGGTTCATGTCAAAATACACGCCCCAGTAATCGTCGGTCTTGGCCCACGCACGTACCTTGATGTCTACGCTGCTGGCAGAAAGCGCTCCCAGTCCGATAAACGGAGCCGGATCTTTCAGGATACGGGCATCGGCAGCAATGATGCGTTCCAGTACCGCCTTCACTTTTTCGAAATCCTCACCGTATTCCACTCCGAATGTCCATTCGGCACGGCGCATGTCCTGCTTGCTGTAATTGACAATGGCATTGCTGCTCAGGCTGCCGTTGGGTACGTAGATAATCCGGTTGTCTACCGTACTCAGGATGGTATGGAAAATCTGGATTTCCTTCACGGTTCCGCTCACGTTGTTTCCGTCGATGTAGTCTCCCACCTTGAAAGGCTTGAAGACAAGAATGATCAGTCCCCCGGCAAAGTTAGAGAGGTTGCCCGACAATGCCATACCGATAGCCACACCCGCAGAAGCCAGCAAGGCCGCCAGACTCGTAGTCTCTACTCCAAGTTTGCTGATGATGGCAAAGACAAGTACCAGATTCAACAGCAGGTTCACCAGACTGCGGCAGAAAGTCTGCACGCTGATTTCCAGTTTGCGTTTCGTCAGAATCTTGCATACCAGACGGTTGATCTGCTTGATTACAAACCGTCCGATTACATAGATCAGAATAGCCCCAATGATGCTTTTACCCGCATCGATTCCCCAATTAAGCAGCTTGTCCAGAATTTGTTCAACATTGACGCGCGAAGCTGCATTCAATAACGTTAATAACATAAATGTGTAATAATTAAATAAACAGTTATTCTTTTAATATACCTTTTCCCTGTCTTACGATGGTAGGTACATCTTCATAACAATTTATGACCGTAGAAGGTTCAATGCCTCCGATACCTCCATCGACAATCAGGTCCACTTCGTGGCCGAATTTCTCTTCTATCAGTTCCGGATCGGTGATGTATTCCAGGTCTTCCCCTTCATCCAGCGGAAGCGTCGTAGTCAGAATCGGTGCATCCAGCAGGCGGCAGATCTCGCGTATGATCGGATGGTCGGGAATACGTATGCCCACCTCCTTCCGGTTCCTGAATATTTTCGGCAACCGGCTGTTGGCCTTCAGAATAAAGGTAAACGGTCCCGGCAGGTTCCGTTTCATCAGTTTGAAGGTCGCATTCTCCACCTGCGCATATTCGCTGATGTTGCTCAGGTCGTAACAGATAATCGAGAGATTGTTCTTTTTCGGATCAATCTTCTTCAGCCGGCAGATCCGCTCAATCGGACGCTCCTTGAGCGCATGGCATCCGATGGCATACATGGTATCTGTCGGATAAATCAGGATGCCTCCGTCATTCAGCACATCCACAATGCGCTGCAGGTCATCCGGATCATTGTTCTTGTCGTATAATTTCACTATCATAGGCTTATATTTAATAGCTGATATTGTTTCATTGATTTACCGGGCAAGGTCTGCTGAGACTAGTTTTCGACTACTCATTCGACCGCTTTTTCTGCTTCAGTTTTTCGGCCAGGGCATACTGGAGGGCAGCTTCCTCCTCCTTGCCTGCCAGTGCCAGTGCATTCCCCAGGTACTCGTGAGCCCCGGCATGCTCCGGCTTGAGGGTAGTCGCCTTGTCCAGGTCGGCAATCGCCCCTTCCACGTCGTGCGTATAAATCCTCAGTTTCCCTCGGTTATACACCGTCTTGAACTCCATCGGCCTCAGTCTGACCGCCCGGTTCAGGCAGTCCTCAGCCTCCTCAATCCGGTTGTCGTTGAAAAGAGTCACTCCCTTCCGCACCCAGGCATCCGCATACTCCGGATAAAGCTCGATGGCCTTGTCGTAGTTGGCAAGTGCCGCCCGGCTGTCGTGCATCTGCGTCACACACTCATTGCCCATCTGGTAATATTCGCGGGCATATTTCTGCAGACTTTTCTTCTGCTCATCCAACTGCTCCCTGAGTCTTTTGTTCTCCTGTTTCAGGATATTGATGATACCCAGTTTTCTTCGGATGAAGCGCTGTATCAACGGCTTCTCAATGTCATACCTGGAGTGGATGGCCTTGAAAAACTGTGTCATGAACGACTCGAAGTCTCCCCGGTTGAAGGACTTGACCGCTGCCGCATACTGGATGTCGGCCTGCGCCTCCTTCATGGCCTTGTCGATGGCCCGTGAATCGTTGAACTGTCTGGAAAAAGCCACGATTTCCGGACGGACGAAGATGTCGTTGCGGGAAATCTCGCGTTTCAGGCAGATGCCTTCAAGCGACGTACACCGGCTCAGGGCCACGTAGGCCTGTCCGCCGGCAAATACCCCTCCCGTAAAGTCGATGACTACCCTGCTGAAAGTCAGTCCCTGACTCTTGTGGACGGTAATGGCCCATGCCAGCCGGATGGGATATTGCGTGAAGGTTCCCAGTTCCTCTTCCTCAATCTTCTTCTCCTCTTCGTTGTAGTGGTACCTGATGTTGCTCCAACGCTCTTTCTGTACCCCGAATTCCCTTCCGTCTTCAGTGATGACATAGATAATGCCGTCGGCATCAATTCCGGAGATGGTACCCAGGGTACCGTTTACCCACCGTTTCTCGGCATCGTTCTTGATGAAGATAATCTGGGCTCCAGGCTTCACCGTGAGTTCCATCAGGGTAGGGAGACTGCTTTCCGGAAACTCTCCGCGTATCTCTCCCCGCAGCAGGGTGGCTTCGCCGGGCAACTGGTTCAGGCGTTCTTCGTTGATGTAGTCTACGTTGTCGCGCCGGGTGGCCAAGGTGATGTACATGTCCTTGCTGTCGCTGGAAGGAGAGATCCCTGCCCGCAGGTTCAGCAGTTGCAGTTCGGCCGTGCTCACCGAATTGGTGCGTATGTGGTTCAGGATGCTGACAAATACCTTGTCGGTCTGCCGGTACACCTTGTTCAGCTCAATGGCCACCAGTTCCATTTGCTGGAACACCTTTGCCGAGAAGAAGTAGGGATTGGGATAATACCGTCCGATGATTTCCCGCTCGTCTCCCTTGACCACCGGTTCCAGCTGGAACGCATCGCCTACCAGCAGGAGCTGCTTGCCGCCGAAGGGTTCGCGCATGTTCTGCGAATAGACCCTCAGTACCTTGTCGATGAAGTCGATGATGTCGGCCCTCACCATCGATATTTCATCGATGATGATGAGTTCCACGTTCTTGATGAGGCGGCGGTGGTCGGCCGAATATTTCAGGAAACTGTGCAGTTTGCCTCCCTTGAGACTGAAGTTGGGATCATCGGGCAGCAGCGGGTGAAACGGCAGTTTGAAAAAACTGTGCAGCGTACTTCCTCCTGCATTGATGGCAGCGATGCCTGTCGGAGCCAGTACCACGAATTTCTTTTTGGTAACCTGGCAGACATGCTTCAGGAAGGTAGACTTTCCGGTTCCGGCCTTTCCGGTCAGAAAGACGGACTGGCGGGTATATTGTATCAGCTTGAGCGCATTCTGGAATTCCGGATTTTCTGTGTCTATCGTTATGTGTGCCATGGTTCGGAAGAAATTACGGATAAAGATAGGCAAAGATAAAAATAAATGGAGAATGAAAGGGGGTGTTGAGAGGTTTTTTGCAGGCTCCGGTCCACAAATCCGGCAACGGCTACCGGTATAAACAGAAAAAAGGAGTTTCACAAGAAACTCCTTTTCCCCTCATTTTATTTAATGCCTAATACATGTCGGGTTCATGTCAAGCTGAACATGAAAACATTCAGCCTGTTTTTACTTCTTAATCTGCTCGTTGAGCATTACATAACCCCAGATCATCGGATCTGCGTTTGCAATCTTGTGAAAAATACTTTTTACCTTTTTCATAATGTTATCCTTTCTTTTTTAAGTTAAAAAATAAACTTTTCTTTTCCTCAGCGGGCCTCACGGTCGACTTCGGTATTCAATCTTTTACCTGAAAACTAAATTGATCAATAAACTTTTATTTACTTTGTTCTTTTGATTACGCTGCAAAGATAGGGCGTTTTTTGATACGAAATATGTTTTATAGCATATTTTTTATAGAAAAAGGGGTTTTATTGACCTAAATCAAAAAGTATGGACAGCCGGAAGGGGGAAAGAAGTGTCCGACAGGAGATGTGTAAGCGATTTCCCGGGAATATGAGAGGGGAGAATGATTTTATGAATGCTTGAAATTATGTTGTTTAGCAGTTTTTTTACTATTTTTGCGGCGTAATAACAACTAACAATTTTACGTATTGATGAAAAAAAATTTTTTGCTGATCGTTTTGCTGTGCTGTTTTTCGGGGGTATTGAAGGCACAGAATGTCCAGTTGCATTATGATTTTGGACGCGCAATGTACAACTCATTGGATACACGTCCAAGACTGACCACTACGGTAGAAATGTTCAAGGCTGACAAGTGGGGTAGTACCTTTTTCTTTGTGGATATGGACTACCAGCGCGACGGAGTAAGCTCTGCTTACTGGGAAATCAGTCGTGAACTGAAGTTCTGGGAGGCACCTTTTGCGGCTCACCTGGAATACAACGGAGGTATGTTTATCAATCATTCCATGCTGGCCGGTGCTGCCTATAATTGGAACAACAAGGATTTCTCGAAGGTGTTCGGAGTGCAGGTGCTCTACAAGTACATCAAGGGAAATGAGAAACCTCATAACTTCCAGCTTACCGGTACCTGGACGCTGAACTTTGACGGCGGACGCTATACTTGCAGCGGATTTGCGGATTTCTGGCGTGAGAAGCATGTGGATGGCAACGGCAATGCACACGACTTTGTATTCATCGCCGAACCTCAGTTCTGGGTGAACCTGAACAAATTCAAACATGTAGACGAGAATTTCAACCTCAGTGTAGGTACTGAGTGGGAAATCTCCAACAACTTTGCCCTGATGGATGGATTCTATTTCATTCCTACCCTGGCAATGAAATGGTCTTTCTAATATAATAAGTAAGGTATAAAAGGGTTGTTTGTCTTTGGGATTCAGAGGGCAGGCAACTCTTTCTCATTTTCTCTGGGTCCGATATTAAAATAGCTGAAAATTATTATGCTTGAAAAATTGTTTGGTTTCGACCGGAATGTAACCCGTGTGCGTACGGAGATATTGGCGGGTATCACCACTTTTCTGACCATGGCGTATATCCTGGCGGTAAATCCTAACATCCTGAGCGCTACCGGGATGGATAAGGGGGCGCTTTTTACGACAACTGTCATTGCCTCGGCCTTCACTACACTGCTGATGGCTTTTTATGCTAAATTGCCTTTCGGACTGGCGCCGGGTATGGGACTGAATGCGTTCTTTGCCTATACGGTCTGTCTGACACTGGGATATACCTGGCAGTTTGCGCTGACGGCGGTCTTGCTCGAGGGACTGATTTTTATTTTGCTTACGGTAACCAACCTGCGTGAAAAGATTGTGGATGCCTTGCCGGTGACGCTGAAGAATGCCATCGGAGCGGGTATCGGACTGTTCATTGCGTTTATCGGTCTGCAGAATGCGGGAATCATCGTCAACAACGATGCGACGCTGATCAGCCTGGGTAACATTACTTCGGGTACGGCTCTGCTGGGTATCATCGGTCTGCTCGTGACATCGGTGCTCCTGGTGAAGAAGGTGCGCGGTGCCCTGCTCTTCGGTATCCTGCTGACTACCCTTATCGGTATTCCGATGGGAATTACGCACATTGACCAGGTGGTAAGTACGCCTCCTTCCATTGAACCGATTTTCTGGCAGTTCCAGTGGGAGCATATCTTTACCAAGGAAATGGTGATCGTGGTATTTACCTTCCTGTTTGTGGATATGTTTGATACTATCGGTACGCTGGTGGGTGTGACTACCAAGGCTGGAATGGTGACGAAAGACGGAAAGATTCCGCATCTGAAACAGGCCTTCCTGGTCGATGCGATTGGTACTACAGTGGGTGCCATGCTGGGAACCAGTACCATTACGACCTTCGTGGAAAGTGCGTCGGGCGTGGGCGAAGGCGGACGCAGCGGACTGACAGCCTTCGTGACTGCCATCTGCTTCCTGCTGGCCTTGTTCCTGGCTCCGTTCTTCCTGGCTGTGCCGGGTGCGGCTACGGCTCCGGTGCTTATCCTGGTGGGACTGATGATGATGTCATCGGTGAAGAAGGTAGACTTCAACGATTATTCAGAGGCCATTCCGGCATTTGTGTGCATCGTGTTCATGCCGCTGGCATACAGCATCTCTGACGGTATCGTACTGGGAATGATCAGTTATGTGCTGATTAACCTGATTTGTGGAAACGTGAAGAAACTGTCGTGGGGAATGTATATCCTTTCTGCCATTTTCGTATTGAAGTTTTTCATGTAACCTATAATAGTTTGTCCGACAAACACGGAGGAGATCCTCCATTTTTATGAAATATACTGGAACCCGGGCAGGGAGGTCGTACAACCTCCGTACCCGGGTTTTCTGCCCCCGGTATGCAGGTTGTACGACCCGCGCACCGGGGGCAGAAAGGTTTTATCGGTCTGCCGTCAAATCCATCAGCAGGCGAATCCGTCTCTCCGCTTTGGCGGCAAGGTTTCCTAAAAACAAAAGATACAGCTATTTGCAAACTGGAGTTTGCTTTTTGAAGAAAAAAGAAAGAATAATGCTGCAGATGTTCCCAATGGAGTGAAAAACATGTTCTACAACCTAAAAAAAAGTCTATTCATGAAAAGATTATCTGTTTTTTTGCTACTTTTGCACAGACTAGGACTTGATGTGCTGAATTGAAAGTGCATGAAGTGAGTGTCTGTGGGTGTGAGTACGCACAGACATGAGGTAAGAAGAATATTTTAAAACATAAAGCATGATACAGAAAGTATTGATCGCTAATCGTGGTGAGATTGCAGTGCGTGTAATGCGCTCATGTCGTGAGATGGGCATCCGCACTGTTGCAGTATTTTCCGAAGCCGACAGAACGGCGCGCCACGTACTTTATGCAGATGAGGCTTGCCTGATCGGACCGGCTGCTTCTCGCGAGAGTTACCTGAACATTGATAAGATTATCATGGCGGCTAAACGCCATGGAGTAGATGCCATCCATCCGGGATATGGGTTCCTTTCCGAAAATTCGGAGTTTGCACGCCGTTGCCGTGAAGAAGGAATTATCTTTATCGGACCGGATCCGGAGACTATGGATGCCATGGGAGACAAGATTTCGGCTCGTAAGCACATGATTGCAGCCGGTGTGCCTGTGGTTCCCGGAACAGAACAGCCTCTTCAGAGTGTAGAGGAAGCAAAGGAAATTTGCAATAAGATCGGTTATCCGGTAATGCTGAAAGCTTCCATGGGAGGTGGCGGTAAGGGTATGCGTCTGATTCACAGTGTAGATGAAGTGGAAGAGGCTTACAACACAGCCCGTTCGGAATCGATGTCTTCGTTTGGCGACGATACCGTTTATCTGGAAAAATTTGTGGAAGAACCTCATCATATTGAGTTCCAGATTCTGGGCGACAATTATGGAAATGCCGTTCATCTGTTTGAACGTGAGTGTTCTATCCAGCGCCGTAACCAGAAGATCGTAGAGGAAACTCCTTCTCCGTTCGTGACTCCTGAGCTTCGTCAGAAGATGGGTGAGGCTGCAGTTGCAGCTGCCAAGGCAGTCAACTACAAGGGAGCCGGTACGATTGAGTTCCTGGTTGACAAGCACCGCAACTTCTACTTCCTGGAGATGAATACCCGCTTGCAGGTAGAGCATCCGATTACGGAAGAGGTAGTGGGTGTCGACCTGGTAAAGGAACAGTTGCGCATTGCCAACAATGAGCCGCTGCACTTCAAGCAGGAAGACCTGAAACAGCGTGGTCATGCCATCGAATGCCGTATCTGTGCCGAAGACTCAGAAAACAACTTCATGCCTTCTCCGGGTGTCATCCGTCAGCTGATGGAACCGAACGGTATCGGAGTGCGTATCGACAGCTATGTATACGAAAGCTACGAAATTCCTATTTATTATGACCCGATGATCGGTAAGCTGATTGTATGGGCTACTACCCGTGAGTTCGCTATCGAACGTATGCGCCGTGTGCTGTATGAATACAAGATTACCGGTCTGAAGACCAATATCGGTTATCTGCGTCACATCATGAACGTGCCCGATTTTGTAGAAGGACATTATAATACGCTGTTCATTCCGAAACATCAGGATATGCTGCGTGAATGGGCCGGACAGAAGGAAGAGGAAACTGAAAACATTGCCATGATAGCCGCTTACATCGACTACCTGATGAACCTGGAAGAAAACAATTCAGGATCGTCGGATAACCGTCCGATCAGCCGCTGGCGTGAATTCGGTCTGAAGAAAGGCGTACTGCGTATTTAATTTTTCTACTAACTCAATTAAACAGAATTCAGATGGAAATACATATTGGTGACAGAGTAGCCGATGTAACCCTGGTAAGCAAGGAAGGGAACAAAGTGCAGCTGACAATCGACGGTGTGCCTTATGATGTAGACATCGTGATGGCCGAAAACGGAAGTTGTTCGATTCTGCACGACGGCAAGTCGTACAATGCGGAAATGATCCGCAAGGACGGTGGAAAGAGCTATACGGTAAACGCCCACTACCAGTCGTATAATATCGATATTATCGACTCTCAGGCCAAGTACCTGCGCATGCGCAAGGGAAGTGAAGAGAAACAGCAGGATAAGATTGTTTCTCCGATGCCGGGTAAGGTAGTGAAGATTCCGGTAAAGGCCGGCGACCGTCTGCAGGCCGGTGACATCGTGGTGGTAATCGAAGCCATGAAGATGCAGAGCAATTATAAAGTAAACAGTGAGTGTGTGGTAAAAGAGATTCTGGTCAACGAGGGTGACTCAGTGAACAGCAATCAGGTAATCATGACGCTCGATGTAATTAAAGAAGATTGATTATGACAACAGCTGAACAATATAAGAAATTTGAGGAACTGGATAAACTGGCTTCTCAGGGTGGTGGCGTAGAGCGCGTGGAAAGACAGCACGCCAACGGTCACATGACTGCCCGCGAGCGTATCGATATGTTGCTCGACAAGGGTACGTTCAACGAAATCGACAAGTTTGTGATTCACAACTGTACTGATTTCGGTATGGAAAAGAACCACATTCCGGGTGACGGAATCGTTTGTGGATACGGAAAGATCGACGGACGTCTGGTATATGTATATGCCTATGACTTTACGGTATACGGCGGTACGCTGAGTGCTACCGGTGCCCGCAAGATTGTAAAGGTACAGGAACTGGCACTGAAGAACGGTGCACCGGTGATTGCCTTGAACGACTCGGGTGGTGCCCGTATTCAGGAAGGTGTAGGAAGTATTTCGGGTTATGCCTCTATTTTCTACCAGAATACCATTGCTTCGGGAGTGATTCCGCAGATCTCGGCTATCCTCGGTCCTTGTGCCGGTGGTGCCTGCTATTCTCCTGCACTGACCGACTTCATCTTCATGGTGAAGGAAAAGAGCCACATGTTCATCACTGGTCCGGACGTAGTGAAGGCAGTGACTCACGAAGAAGTGGACAAGGAAGAGCTGGGTGGTGCTTATACACACAGCAGCAAGAGCGGTGTGACACACTTCTTGTGTGAGACCGAAGAAGAAACCCTGATGAGCATCCGTGAGCTGTTGAGCTTCCTGCCTTCCAATAACATGGAAGATGCACCGATGCAGTCATGCTCAGACGATATCCGCCGCGTAGAAGAATCACTGATGACCGTGATTCCGGACGATCCGAATATGCCGTACGATATCAAGAACATCATCGAACCGGTGGTGGATGATCACTACTTCTTCGAAGTGATGCCTCATTTCGCCAAGAACATCGTAGTGGGATTTGCCCGTCTGGGAGGACGTTCAGTAGGTATCGTGGCCAACCAGCCGGCTTACCTGGCAGGTGTGCTCGATATCGATGCTTCCGACAAGGCTTCACGCTTTATCCGCTTCTGCGACTGCTTCAATATTCCTATCATTACGTTCGAAGACGTACCGGGCTTCTTGCCGGGCTGCGACCAGGAACACAACGGTATCATCCGTCACGGAGCGAAGATCGTATATGCTTATGCCGAAGCTACTGTACCAAAGATTACCGTAATCACCCGTAAGGCTTACGGTGGTGCGTACATCGTAATGAACAGCAAGCCGATCGGTTCGGATGTGAACTTCTCATATCCTACTGCCGAAATTGCAGTGATGGGAGCCGACGGAGCCGTGAATATCCTGTACCGTAAGGCTACTCCGGAAGAAAAGGCAAAAGCTGTTGAGGAATACAAGGAGAAATTCTCTAATCCTTACCGTGCGGCAGAACAGGGATACATCGATGAGATTATCCTGCCGAAGGATACACGTTACAAACTGATTCAGGCACTTGAGATGACTCAGAACAAGAGCGTGACCAATCCGCCTAAGAAACACGGTAACATGCCGCTGTAATAAATTAAATAATTAAATAATGAGTAGGGAAGCATTGCAATAATTTGCAATGCTTCCCTTTTTTATTTTAAAAAACTTTTTATTTCTTTTTGTCGCGTTTATTTATTTCTTTATGTGATATTGTTTAAAAACATATTCTTTGTCAAAAGTTAAATATCCTATAATAAAATCCATCTTTAAATATATTATGTTAGTAAAATATGGTTGATGAATAAGTATTTCGTATAAAAAATGAATAAAATCTATTAAATTGATAATTTTTTATTGTATAAGATAAAAAAGTTTTGGTAAAATTATGTTTTAAAAACAAAATATCTACTTTTGCAAAAAGATAGTTAATCAAGTGATATAGTAAATTTTTGTTAGAAATGAAAAAAGTGAGTGTTTGGCTATTCCTTATCCTTTTGTTAGGATATGGATGCTCAAAAGAGGATTCAGTAGGTGGAGACAATGGCAATGGACCATTAATTGAAATTTCTGTCCAAGAGGGAGATGAAAACAGTATGATTTATGCAACGTCGGCTGCTTTCAGTTTAAATTTAAAAGGTGTGGAATCTTATGTGTATGACGTTGCAGAGGGAGAAGTAACAGAATTGCCCGAGGCAGAGGTACTTTATGCCAATGCCAACAATGAGGGAGAAAGTGGTATTATTGAGGCACAGGAAGGTGCCAACCTGGTTACAGTAGAGGGTCTGGAAGGAAATACGACTTATACGGTGATTTTCGCCTTCAAGAGCACGGAAGGATATGTGGTAAAGAGCAAGGTGATAACTACTCCGGCTTACTCTCAACTGGTGACTTTAATCAACACGACTACTACCGGAATTACTTTCCACGTTGAGGCAGATGCCGATACTTATTACCGTGTAGCGGTAGCCGAAGCTTACAGCTATTATGGAATGAAAGAGCAGTTCGGTCATACCGACGTAGGATTCCTGGAATACGGTACGCTGATGAAAGGCTCTCAGACAATGACCATCGAAAACGGTACAAAGATTGATCCGGATCAGCCTGCCGAAGACTGGAATACATACCAGATTTTCTATCCGGGCGGTACTTATATCCTGCTGGTGGGTGAATGCGACTCGGAGGGTAACCTGCTGTTCGAAAGAAAAGAAGGAGGTTCGTTCCCGGGCGAACTGCTGAACCAGTCTGTGGCTGACCACATCGGTGAATATACGGAGGAGTATACCGACTTCGATGCGACTTATACCGGAAAATATGCGAAAATGAAATTATGGACTGCTTTCCCTGAACAGGTAGAAAACCAGACCAAAGTGGAAATTCTGAGAAAAACCGAAACTTCCTTGTCTTTCTCGGTAGTTCCGGGAGAAGGTGTCCTCAGTTATGGCGCATGTCTGATTGCGGAAGAAGACTACAATCATCTGTTGACATGGGTAGGTGAGGAAGGTATCCAGTCTTATCTGTTCTATTACATGACCAGTCCGAGTGTGGAACCGGCAGAGTTTTCTTATGAACGTCTGGCAGTGGGTCAGAAATATAAAATGGTAGTCATCTGCAACTACTCTGAAGATTTCATGAAGCAGAGTGCTTATGTACAGGATGTGGAAATCACTCCGTCTACCAATCCGAAATCTGTACTGACACTGACTCATGTTCCGAGCGACAATCCGTATGAAGTGGTATTCAACATCAAGGCTCCGAATAAAGACTGTTACGGTGTGCGTTACGTGATGAACTATGTCAGTGAATGGGCGGGCGCTCCTTACGAGGACGACAAGATGCTTGAAATGTATGGAGCAGATGTAAAAGATGCAGAGATTTATGCTCAGATCAACAGCGACCAGGGTTACAATATGTCATTCGAAAGCTGGGAAAATACAGAGTCAAGAATCATCATGCAGTCGTATAATGTAGACGAAGGACGTTCTGACATTTACGAGGCTACCGGAAAGTCGGCTCCTGAAACAGGTACTCCGTTGGATTCTCCGGTGTTCGACAAGATTACCGGAACCTGGACGGCTACTTACAAGTACCGTACTTCCAAGAAGGGAGAAACTCAGACTGCTTCTTTCCCGATCGTGTTCACTCAGAATGCCAACGAGGCTCCGGCTTCTATCCCGGCCGACGTACATGCATCTTTGATGACTTACTGGAAGGGACTCGGATACGATGACGCGACTGCTGAAGCAAAGATTCAGGAATATTTTGAAGAATACAAGGTATCTGCCGAAAAGTATTCTACCAAATACAAGAACATGAACCGTATTGTAGGTAACGGATTCAAGCCGCTGCATGAGTTCTACGGCACTTGGGATTTGTTCTGTGACCTTGAATATGCAGTAGCTACTGCTGACGAACTGTTCTATGACTACGGACCTAAGATTTTCCTGCAGGTTGTGAAAGGCGATGACGGAAAAGAGCAAATCGGTCTGGTAACTTACGAAAATGCCATTCCGCCGATCTCATCGGGCATTACCAACTACAGCTACTACATGTTCGGTGAAAACGTAGAGTCTTCGGATATGGGATACCGCAACATTACCTTCCCGGTTGAAGTGTCGGAAGATGGTACGACAATGTCAATCAAGGGACTGGAAGACTCAAGCATTACTCCTTATCCGCTGTATCCTTCTGTAGGATACCTGATGAGCAACTATCCGTTCTACCGCTTCTATGGTGTCAGTGAAATTACGCTGACTAAGGTTTCGGAAGACGAAAAGGTAGCCGGACAGACTCAGGTGGCTTCACGTACCGGATATGAAGTGAAACCGATCGATGCACACCGTGGCGGCAACCGCTTCATGAAGATTAATCTGCCGACCCGTAAGAGTGCATTGAAGTTCCAGGAAAAGACCTTTGACTATAAGGGTCTGCCGACTGAGGCACAGAAACGGAACTGGTAATATTCAGGGGATATATATGTGAGTGTTTTTTATAGTTAATTGAAGTGCCTGGAAGGGAAGAGGATGGTCTCTCTTCCTTGATCCGGGACACTTGTAAAAGTGTCGGACTCTTCTGACCGGGGAGTATAAATGTATTATATTATGAAAAAATATCTGTCGATTCTTTTAGGAATCTTATTGTTCTTTATATACGTTCCTGTACAGGCACAGACTGAGGTGCCTGATGTAAAAGTGAAAAATCTGAATGGGGAATTGGTCAGCATCCGGGAGGTGATTCAGGGAAAGCCTTTCATCATGTCGTTCTGGGGAGTAACGTGCAAGCCCTGCCTGATGGAACTGAACGCACTGAATGACCAGATGGAGGAATGGCTGGAAGAAGTGGACTTTGACATTGTGGCTGTATCTATCGACGACAGCCGTTTTTCTTCCCGCGCACGTTCCATGGTACAGGGATACGACTGGCAGTTTCAGGCTGTTTTCGATGAAAACCAGGACTTGAAGCGGGCAATGAACGTATCTTTTACTCCGCAGACTTATATATTTGATGCAGCGGGAAAGATGGTTTATTCTCATTCGGGATATACCCCTGGAAGTGAACAGGAATTATTGGAACAACTGAAAAAGATAGCAGGGAAATGAAAAAGTGGATCGCATTGTGTATGGCAGGGGCTGTATCCTCTCTCTACGCACAGGACAAAGGGGGACTGACCGGTAGCCTTGAATCAAACAATATCTATTACGTGGACGATAGCAAGCTGGGGAATTCTGCTGCTAATCCGGATGACCATTTCGGTTCGAACAGTTACCTGAAACTGGATTACATGAAAGGGAAGTTCTCTGCGGGTATTCAGCTCGAGGGATTCCTGCCGGCATTGCAGGGGTATGAATATGCTACCTATAACAACGGAAAACGTACTTTGCTGGGATCGAAATACATCAGCTGGCAGGATGACAACTTCAGTTTCCGTGTGGGAGATATCTTCGAACAGTATGGCAGCGGACTGGTTTTTCGCAGTTATGAAGACCATACGCTCGGATTCAACAATTCCATCGAGGGTGTGAGAGGGGCGTATAATTACAAGAACTGGGTAGAGGTCAGTGCATTGTATGGTCGTCCTCGTCTGTATCTGGATTATGCGGAGTCGGCCGTGCGCGGAGGTAACCTGAATGTGTCTTTGGGCAGCATCCTCGGATGGAAGGAGGTAGCCTTCGACCTGGGTGGAAGTTATGTAAACCGTTATGAGGCGCTGATGGACGATCCGGACTTTGTGGACCGGCTGACAACCAATAACCTGGATATGTATTCGGCCCGTGCCAGTATGGGATGGAAGGGACTCGATGCCCGTGTGGAATATGTATCGAAGGGAAAGGATTTCCCGAATGCAGTGGCTGCCGAGATGGTGGACGGAAAGGCTATCTTGGCCGAATTGGGATATTCTTACAAGAATTTCTCGGCTTTGGGTACTTTCAGAAAGTTGGAACAGATGAGTACCATGCTTTCCTTGAAGGGAGCCGGAACGGGAAATGTACTGAACTATCTGCCGTCATTGACCCGTCAGTATACGTATATGCTAGCCAACCTGAATCCGTATCAGGTGCAAGCCGAAGGTGAGACTGCGGCACAGGTGGATGTGTATTATTCTATCCGCAACAAGGAGAACCGGTATAATTACTGGAACTTGCATGCCAATTTCTCTACGGCATATTCGGATGCCAAGATTACCGGTGAATCCCGGTTGTTGTGGCGGGACATGAATGTGGATGTGGAGCATCAGTGGAACAAGCAGTGGAAGACTTCGGCCCTGGTTTCCGTTCAGGAATGGAGCCCGGAACACGGAGCCAATGACAAGACATATGCTTCGAACATCTTTGTACTGGACAATACTTATAAGTTCAATAAGAAGATGTCTCTGCGCGCCGAACTGCAGTATCTGTATTCTCAGGATTACGAGAAGGACTGGATGGCTGTCTTGCTGGAATTCGGCATGGCACCGCGGTGGAGCTTCAGTGTAAGCGATATGTACAATCACGGTTCTTCGGACATTCATTATTACAACGTATCGGCCAGTTATGCTTATAAGGCTACCCGCATCCAGTTGGGATACGGTCGTAACCGTGCCGGATATGTCTGCTCCGGCGGAGTCTGCCGATGGACACCGGCCTATACAGGAGCCAATCTGACCATTACTTCTTCTTTCTGACGGAAACATCCGGAGGAAGGGGAAATCAGGAATCGTAAAATTTGATGTTGGTATTTATAAATTTGATCGTATGAAAAAGATATTTACTATGAAAACGAGAAATTGGTTTTCTTTTGTGTTGTGCTGTATGATGATGTGTTTCGTTTCCTGTACCGGAAATGACGGCTCGGGAGAGGAACCGGGTCCGGATCTGCAAGGTGATCTGGTCATCACTTCTTCTTCTTCCTTTGTAGTTGCCGACGGTTCGGATGCGGTCACCCTGACCGTGAAAAAGGGAGATACCGATGTAACGGCTGCAGCCAAGATCTACATGAACAATGCAGTCTATTCTTCTACTACTTTTACCACTACCGAACCGGGAGAATATGAATTCTTCGCCAGCTATGAAGGAGATATCTCTGAAAAGATCAAGGTGAAAGCCGTTGCTGAAGGAGTAACTCCTCTGCCCGAAGACGGACAGCCTGATAACTTTGACAGTTTCCGTCGCCGTGCCCTGGTCATTCAGTCTACCGGTACATGGTGCCAGTTCTGTCCGTTGGCTACAGGTGGTATCCAGGAATATCTGGCTAACCATAAAGAAGGGGATGCCGTATTTGCTGCGGCTCACGATGGTGATGAAATGAGTAACGATTATTCCAGCAAGGTCAATACTTGGATTGGGGTAACTACTTTCCCGACGGTTACAATGAACCTGAACAATATTTCCAGTTCCTTGACGATGAGTACCAATTTCTCTCAAAATGCAAGCCTGATTGACGAAGCAGTGTCACAGTTTGTAGGAGAAAAGGCCATGTCGGGCATTGCCGTTGCTGTAAGTGGCAGAGAGGATACCGGAAAACTGGATGTAATCGGTCAGGTGAAGATCGGTGAGACAGGACAGTACCGTATCGTAGCCTGGTTGCTGGAAGATGGTATCAAGGCTGAACAGACTGTAGCATCAGGTATCGAAGGTGATTTCTCTACTCACAACAATGTGTTGCGCCTGTCTTCTTCTTCAAAGGCATACGGAGAACAGTTGGGACAGAACCAGACCTTGTCTAAGGGAACGTTGGTTGACTTTGCAATGGAAATGAATCTGAATGATGCGACATTGAACAGTTTAGGAAGCTGCAAGGTGGCAGTCATGGTTACTTCTGCAAAGACTGGACGTTATGTGGTTGACAACGTGGTACTTTGCCCGATCAATGATGCGGTTGCCTTTGAATATAAATAAAGTCGTTTATGAGAAAATATGTATATGTTTTAATGGTATCCTGCCTGTCTTTGTGGACCGCCTGTTCGGAAGACGACAAGGGCACTTCGGAACCTGTGGATGAGGCTTACCTGGAAGTGGGGCAGGACTCGTTTAAGGGAGTCCAGTCGGACGGTGGAGTGTATACGTTGTCGGTTTCCACCAACCAGGAGTGGAGCCTGACCAGCGACAAGCAGTGGTGCGTGGTACAGGGAACTGGCAGTGGAAGCGGAAGTGCGGAGGTACAGATTGAACTGAAGGAGAATTATGAAGCGGACAGTCGTACGGCTACCCTGTTACTGACAGCGGTACAGCAGGAGGACCTGTCGGTGGAAATTCAGGTGGAGCAGCCGGGGAAGGCTTATCAGGCCGATGCCCACTATAAGATTCCGGTAGTCTTTCAGGTGCTGTATGCCAATCGGAACAACGAAAACCAGTATGTGCGCGAAGGCCATCTGAAGGAGGTGCTGGACCGGGTGAATTTGCTGTACAAGCAAAGTGGGGTGAACATGAACCTGGAGTTTGTAATGGCTGAGGAAACTCCCGACGGAAAACCAATGGAAGAACCGGGTGTCAACCGTGTGGCATGGACGTCTTCTACCATCGACTGTGAAAAGTTCATGAGTTCCAGCGAGGAAAGATACTTGAATCTGGTGTGGGACCCGAACCGGTATATCAATGTTTTTCTGTATACCTTCAGTACTCCCAATATCCTGGGTATTTCTCAGTTCCCCTTTGTGGTGGCACCGGATGCCCTTCCGGGAGTTACCCAGTGGCAGGGAGAGGTACCGGGAGTGGAGCAGTTGAACCGTCCTCAGTGCGTGTCTATCAATAACCGCTATGTATACGATTTTTCGGATCCGCTTTCGCCGGAGCATCCGGACGGGGCTGATACGAATGTAGCCGGTACACTGGCGCACGAACTTGGACATTTCCTGGGACTGAGACATGTCTTTTCTGAAACGTATACGGGAAGATGCGCGGATACTGACTATTGTGAGGATACTCCGTCGTACGACCGGAATGTATACCTGAAGCTGGTAAATTTCTACGGAACGGCCTACAAGGAGCATCTGGACGAACTGATCTGCAGAGAAGAGTGTGCTTCGGGAATGACATTCGTATCCGACAATATCATGGATTATTCGATTTCGTATGCCGATGCGTTTACTCCCGAACAGCAGGAAAGAGTGCGCTACATTCTGGAGCATGCAGTGTTTATTCCGGGACCTAAGGCTCCGAGAACTGCTGCACGGAGCAGAAGTACTGCCAAACTGGATTTACCATTTGAGTTAATGAAGTGAGATTTTATAATTTAAAAATGAGACGTTTATGAGAAAAAGAAGTTTTTGGGTGATACTGCCTTTTATGATGATGGGCGTTGCACCGTTGATGACAGCTTGCGATGATGGTGAAGAACCAAAGGAAGAAGAAGTGATTACAGTAGAACCGTCGATAACCTTTTCTGAGTCGGAAGTAAGTTTTTCTGCATCCGAAAACAGTGCTCAGATGACTTATTCGCTGAAGAATGCCGGACAGGGATATAAACTGGCGGCTGCTTCCGAAGCTGACTGGCTGAGTGATTTTGATGTAACTACCAAGGGTATATTGTTGTTTACGGTAGCTGCCAATCCGGAAACTACTCCGCGTGAAGCTACTGTTACACTGACTTGTACTACCGCTGACGGTACGAAGGGTGAGGCTTCTTTCACTGTGAAGCAGGAAGCTAAAGCCGAAGAAGCTTTTGAGCTGACAATCGGTGATGTAGGTTCTTCATGGGCTCAGTTCGAAGTACTTCCGAAGGATAAGAGTATGTCGTACATGCTGTCTTATTTGCCGGCAGAAACCATGGAAGGCTATGTTTCAGATGAGGCTTTGTTCAATGATGAGATGAGCCAGCTCCAGCAGATTGCCGATCTCTACGGAATGTCTTTGTCGGAAGTTTTGTCAATTTTCCTGGTAAAAGGTGATATGACGGATCAGGTATTTATCAACATGGATCCTGAGACTGAATATTATGCATATTGCTACGGAGTGACAGCCGAGAACACACTGGCTACACCGATTACAAAAGTGAAAATCACTACCGCTGCAGCTGCACCTGTAAATAATACTATTTCGATTACGGCAACAGACGTGAAGTCACGTTCAATTACTATCGATGTAACTCCTTCTACATTTGATACCTATGTATTGGCTTACGGTGAAAAATCAGTAATTGATCAAATGTCTGACGCTGAGTTGAAAGCTGAATTGAGCAAAGAGAGCTTCGAAACCTCGGCAGGTAACCAGTTGAGTCTGGTTTATAACAATCTGACTCCGGATACTGAATATGTATTCTTGGCAATGGGACGTGCCGGACTGACTCCGACTACTGATATTCAGAAAACTACCATCCGTACTAAAGCAGCTGAAGCTTCTACTGCGACATTCGAAATCACAGAAACCAAGCAGTGGAATGCCAAGGAATTGAATGATGCTTATGATGGTAAGATCTTCCAAGACGATCCTAGCTTGGCACAAATGGCTGCCTTTGGTATAAAACTGAACTTCTCTGGCGAAGGCTTCTTGATCAATGCATTCGACAAGGGAGAAATTGACCAGGTAGAACAGGAATATGGTCCGCTTCCTGATGATGAATATATTGGCATCCTGACTTCTACAGGTTCTTTGGACAGTGAACCTATTTTGTGGGGATTCCCTTATAACTATGATGTATTGGTTGTAGGTGTAGGTTATGACAGCAATGGCAATTATACAAAAGTGGTTAAGTTGCCGGTTAACCTGAAGGCCAGCGACGATGCGGATCCTAGCGAATTTGAATCATTCTTCGGTATCTCATTGTCAATGAGCCGTACTATCCATGCAGCTCTCAGTCCGAAGGTATGGAACTCTTCTTCTTTGAGCAATGTATCGGTATCTCCGAGAGCCAAACTGATGCAGTTGTCTCCGGTAGGAAAAACAATTTCCAATCCGAAAGTACTGGCCAAATAATCAGTGTTGAATGTACATCGGACGGATGGAAGGTGAAATTCCGTAACTTCCGTCAGTAAATAGCTTGCCCGGGAAATGTAAACTGGCATTTCCCGGGCATTTTTTTGTCAATTAATCCGGAAAGTCCGCAGAGAGGGGATGGAATGATTTTTCTCTTTCCGAGATGTTAATATGTGGTATGTTCAGGACGGGATATCTTCCTTTTTTATTAAAGAAATTTACTTTTTGGTGAAAGTTGCGGGGAAATAGCGGATTTTTCCGTAAGTTTGAATATATAAACCAATTTAGCTAGTTGTATACACGTGAGAAAACTATTCTTTATAGCCCTTTCTCTGATAGGACTGTTGTCTTTGTCCGGAGAATTGAAGGCTCAGCAGGTGACCCCCGACAAGGCGGGATATATTGTGAAAGTAGGTGACATGGCACCGGATTTTGAAATGGAACTGACCGACGGGAGCCGGATTGCCCTGTCTTCGCTGAGGGGAAAGGTGGTCATGCTTCAGTTTACGGCAAGCTGGTGCGGAGTGTGCCGCAAGGAAATGCCGTTTATCGAAAAGGACATATGGCAGAAACATAAGAGTAATCCACGGTTTGCCCTGTATGGCATCGACCGGGACGAACCTTTGGAAAAGGTAAAGGCTTTTGCGGCACAGACGAAGGTGACTTATCCGTTGGGACTGGATCCGGGAGCCGATATTTTCTCCAAGTACGCAGTACGCAATGCCGGTATTACCCGGAATGTACTGATTGACAAGGAAGGCCGGATTGTATTGATGACGCGTCTGTATAATGAGGAGGAGTTTGCCTCTTTGTGTAAAAAGATCGATGAGTTGTTGAAGGAATGAGAAAGATGAGTTTGAAGGCTATCAAGGCAGGATTTGTTTTGCTGTTGTGCTGGGGGATGGTATTTTCTGCCTTTGCCGAAAAAAGAAAGAAGAGTGGAAACTACGAACCGCTGTTCGGCAAGAGTCAGGCTGCTTATTCGGTGACTTCCTCCTCTTTGAGAGGGGCGGTATTTTATCTGGTCAGCGGTCATGGCGGACCCGACCCGGGATGTATCGGCAAGTATCAGGGGCATGAACTTCATGAAGATGAGTATGCTTATGACATTATATTGCGTCTGGGAAAGGAACTGCTTAAACGGGGAGCCAAGGTACACTTTATTATACAGGACTCCAAAGACGGAATCCGCAATACGGCGATATTGAAGAACAGCAAGCGGGAGACCTGTATGGGCAAGCCTATTCCGTTGAATCAGGTAGAGCGTCTGCAGCAGCGCTGTGATGCTATCAACCGCTTGTACCGGAAGGATAAGTCGGGATATAAGCGGGCCATCTTTATTCATGTCGACAGTCGTGGAAGAAGAAAGCAGACAGATACGTATTTCTATCATGCTCCGGGAAGCAAGTACGGACAGCGTCTGGCAGAGCAGTTGCAGCAGACTTTCCGGGCAAAGTATGCAAGGCATCAGCCTAATCGCGGATTTGACGGAACGGTCAGTGAGCGGAGCCTGTTCGTGCTGCGGAATACGGTGCCTTACGCCGTTTTCATGGAACTGGGAAATATTCAGAATGCTCTCGACCAGAAACGGCTGGTGATTCCGGATAACCGGCAGGCATTGGCCAACTGGATTGCAGAGGCTATTGAGAAAGATTTCAAGAAATCAAGATAAACAGACCGGCCGGAAATGCCGGGTGAATGGAAATAAAAAAACCAGTCCTTTTGAGACTGGTTTTTTTATGTAAGGAATAATAGATTCAGTATTAAAAGTTAGCACGCTTTTCCTGAATTCTAGCTTTCTTACCGGTAAGCGCACGCAGGTAGTACAATTTTGCACGACGTACTTTACCAACTTTGTTGACAGTGATGCTGTCGATTGCCGGAGATTCCAATGGGAAGATACGTTCTACACCAACTGTTCCAGACATTTTACGTACAGTGAAACGTTTCTTTTCACCGTGACCAGAAATTTTGATAACAACACCGCGATACAACTGAACGCGTTCCTTGCTACCTTCAACGATACGGTATGCTACTGTGATTGTGTCACCTGCCTTGAATGAAGGATGCTGTTTGCCAGTAGCAAATGCTTCTTCTGCAATTTTAATTAAATCCATGTTTCTTTTTTAAATTAAATTGTTTGATCGTTACAACGCAACATATCAAGTAACTCTTCTTTGACAGCGATTGCGCGAAAGCGTTGCAAAGTAAGTGATTTTTTGGTAAATAGGCAAATCTATGCAGATATTTTAGCTTATTTTTTTCTCTCCGTCCCTTTTTTATTATATTTGATTGTTAAAACATTATGAAAGTATATATGAGGAAAGTATTTTTTTGTAGTCTAGTGGCCGGAATGTGTCTGCTGGGGGCCTGCAGCTCCAGCTATTCACTGGTATCGGTAGAGGGAGGAAGAATCCCGGTATCTGAGGTATATGATGCAAATCCGGATGAGCAGGCAGCTCTTATTCTGAAACCTTATCAACAGCATATAGACAGTTTAATGAAGCCGGTAATCGGACATGCTGAGGCCAAGTTGACGGCTTATCGTCCGGAATCGCCGTTGTCTAACCTGATTGCCGATATTCTTTGTGAGAGTGCGGCGCTTAAAACCGGGGTGAAGGCTGATGTGGGAGTGATGAACATAGGAGGAATCCGCAACCTGCTGAACCAGGGAGAGATAACTTTCAGTTCGATTTATGAGATTTCTCCGTTTCAGAACGCACTGGTAGTAGTGACGGTGACGGGAGATGTGCTGCTGGAACTGTTTGAGCAGATAGCTGCCGTTCACGGAGAAGGAATCAGCGGGGCGCAGCTGGAGATTTCGAAGGACGGAAAACTGCTGAGTGCCAAAGTGGGAGGAAAGGAAGTGGACGAACAGAGCGAATACCGGATAGCTACCATTGATTATCTGGCAGAAGGAAACGACCATATGGAGGCTTTCCGCAAGGCTACGGAAAAGACCGTGCCGGAGAATGCCATTTTGCGCGATTTGTTTATTGAGTATGTAAAGCGCTGTGAAGCTGAAGGCAGACCGGTGACTGCCAAGGTGGAAGGACGTATTGTGGAACGGTAAAATTAAATGTGTGAGAATATGAAGAAAGCGACAGTCATTATATGTTTTTTCCTGTGTGTCTTGGGAGGATATGCCCAGGCAACGAAGGATTTGTATTTGTTTCATACCAATGATATGCACAGCCGGGTGGAACCGTTCCCTGCCGATTTCCAGGATACACTGCTGGCAAATAAGGCCGGTCTGGTACGCAGGGCGACACTGATGAAGCAGTTGCGTAAGGAACATGAAAATGTGATGTTGTTCGACTGCGGTGATTTTTCGCAGGGTACACCTTATTATAATATATTCAAGGGGGAAGTAGAAGTGAAGCTGATGAATGAGATGGGATATGATGCCGCTACGATTGGCAATCATGAGTTCGACTTCGGACTGGAGAATATGGCCCGTCTCTTCAAGATGGCTGCCTTCCCTGTAGTGTGCTGCAACTACGATGTGACAGGAACAGTACTGGAAGGACTGGTAAAGGAGTATGTGGTCCTGGAGCGTGGGGGATTGAAAATCGGAGTCATCGGGGTCGGTCCGCAGTTGGAAGGACTGGTAGCTTCCAGTTGCTACGGAGGAGTGAAATTCGAGGATCCGTTTACCGAGGTACAGCGCATTGCCGACTACCTGAAGATGGAGGAAGGATGTGATGCCGTGGTCTGTCTGTCTCATCTGGGATGGAAGGACGGAGATTATTCGGACATCCAGCTGATACAGCGTACACGTAATGTGGATGTAGTGCTGGGAGGACATTCTCATTCTTATTTTGAGTCGCCCCGTTATTACAAAAACCTGGACGGAGTGGAGATTCCGGTACAGCAGATGGGTAAGAATGGTGCTTTCCTCGGAAAGATGGTTCTGAAGTTCAATAAAAATTGAGTATCGGCCTATGAATGTACGCGGATTATTGATCGGTTTGCTGGTCGGATTGCCGGGAATGCTTTGTGCCCAGCCTTATCCGACGGCTTTGATGCAGCAGGCTAACGATACGGCTGCCTGCCGGAAATGGGTGGACGAACGGATGTCCCAGATGACGCTGAAGCAGAAAATCGGACAGCTGTTTGTGTATAAGCTGGCTCCCAATCTCTCTCAGACAAACAAGACGTATCTGACCCGGGCAGTGAAAGAATATGGAGTGGGAGGACTCCTGTTTTCCGGTGGTGAGGTCGAGAAGCAGGTTGCCCTGACCAACTACGCACAGCGGTTGTCGAAGGTGCCGGTAATGGTTACGTTCGACGGTGAATGGGGACTGGGAATGCGTCTGAAGCAGACTCCGTCTTTCCCGAGAAACCGTATCTTGGGATGCATCCAGGAGGATTCCCTGATTTACCGCTACGGTAAGGAGGTAGCCCGGCAGTTGCGCGAGATAGGGGTGCATGTCAACTTTGCACCTGTGGCCGATGTCGACAATAATCCGAAAAACCCGGTTATCAACACACGCTCGTTCGGCAGCGGCAAGGAGAATGTGGCACGGAAGGTGATTGCCTATTCCCGCGGACTGGAGGACGGGGGAGTGCTGGCGGTATGTAAGCATTTTCCCGGACACGGAGATACGGAAGTCGACTCGCACTATGCATTGCCGGTGTTATCCTTCGACCGTACCAGACTAGATACCCTGGAACTGTTCCCTTTCCGCAAGGCCGTGGAATCCGGTATCGGCGGGGTGATGGTGGGACACCTGAAGGTAACCTGCCTGGATAATAAGCCGGCTTCGGTGTCTCCTAAGGTCATTCGTGACCTGCTGGTCGGCGAAATGGGCTTTTCGGGACTGGTGTTTACCGATGCCATGGAAATGAAAGGCCTTTCCAAGTACGCGACTGATTTGTGTGTGAGTGCATTGAAGGCAGGGAATGACCTGCTGCTTTCTCCGGGAAACCTGAAAAAGGAGGTGGCAGAGGTATATCAGGCAGTAAAGGCCGGAAAAATCAGTGAAGAGGAAATTACCCGAAAGTGCCGCAAGGTATTGACGTATAAATACCTGTTGGGCTTGTCCGATTATCGTCCGGTGAAGGAGGAGGGCCTGATGGAGCGGATTGAAACTCCGGAAACGCTGCGCCTGATGAAAGAACTGGACCGTGCGGCAGTGACGGTAGTGAAAGATTCTGCCGATTTGTTGCCTCTGGATCTGTCTCTTTCGGGCAATGTGCTGCTGAGCGTGTCAAAGACACTGACGGAGGCGCATCCTTTTTATCAGGAATTGAAAAAGGGGATGCCTTTGCTTACCTGGATGCGTGCCAATCCGGATTCGCTCCGCTACGTGGAGGAACGGATTCGTCCGGCGCAGCGGGTGATTGTAGCCTTGCACGAGAAAGAACTGGGTACCTACCGGAACCTTGTCAGACGCTTGTCGCTCGAAAAACCGGTGGTGGTGGTTTGCTTCCAGCCTCATGCCGTACTGCAGAAAGAGGTGAGCACGATCAGGCAGGCAGCCACTGTGATACTGGCGCATAACGACGGAGACGATGTGCAGCGGTATGTGGCAGAGGTATTGCTGGGAAAGGCATTCGCCAACGGTAAACTGTCGGTGAAGGTGGAAGGAGGATGGCCGGAAGGTACCGGAATCGTGGTGGATCCGGATCATCCGCGTTCTTACTTGCCGGAGGATTTTAATATGGATGCGAAGGTGCTGGAGAGGATTGACTCGCTGGCATTGGAGGGCATCCGTGAAAAGGCTTATCCCGGATGCCAGATCCTGATTCTGAAGGAGGGTTATCCGGTGTATCATAAGTGCTTTGGCAAATTCACTTACGAAGGAGAGGAAGAGGTGCATCCGGGAAGTGTGTACGATCTGGCTTCGCTGAGCAAGGCTGCCGGCACTTTATTGGCGGTAATGAAACTGTATGACGAGGGAAAGATTGTACTGACCGACAAGGTGAGCCGGTATCTTCCGGTACTGCAGCATACCGATGAGGAAAATATTACCATCCAGCAACTGCTGTATCATGAATCGGGTCTGCCGGCGTATCTTCCTTTTTACCTGGAAACGGTGGACATGAAAAAATGTCCCGGAGGTTTGTTCCGCAGGAAACCGGACAGGTTTCATACAAACCGGGTCGGTGAGAACCTGTATGCCTGTACGGAGATTCCTTATAAAGAAGAATGGGTAGCCCGGGTGAGGTCGGATGAGTATTCCTTGCCTCTTTCCGACAGTTTGTTCCTCAAAAATACTTTTCCCGGGGTAATCCTGGGCGAGATTGCCAAGGCTCCGCTGAAATCACGCACCTATCGCTACAGTTGCCTGAACTTTATGTTGCTGAAGGAGATGGTGGAGCAGGTGGCGGGAGTTCCGATGGATGTGTACCTGGACAGTCTGTTCTATCGTCCGATGGGCTTGTCGGCTACGATGTACTGTCCGCTCAAGCGCATTCCCAAGAAAGACATTGTGCCGACAGTGACTTCCGATTTTCTGCGGGGGACTTCCTTGCGGGGCATCGTGCATGATGAGGCTGCTGCTTTTATGGGAGGGGTTTCCGGTAATGCGGGACTGTTTTCTACGGCATCCGATTTGGGGGTTATCTTCCAGATGCTGCTCGACAAGGGTATCTGCGGCGACCAGCGTTACCTGAGCAGGGCTACCTGCGAGTTGTTTACGACCATGAAGTCGAAGGCCAGCCGAAGGGGACTCGGTTTTGACCGTCCGGATGCAAAGGACCCTGACCAGAGTCCTTGTGCCGCTGAAGCGCCGGCTGCGGTATTCGGTCATACCGGATTTACCGGTACTTGTGTATGGGCCGATCCGGAAAATGAACTGGTGTTTGTATTCCTGAGCAACCGGATTTATCCGGAGGTCTATGGAAGCCGGAAATTGATGCAGCTGAAAATCAGGGAACGGATGCAACAGACAATGTATCAGTCGTTAATGAGATAATCTATTTAGACTAGATACAAATTAGGTAAATATTGCAATGTGGATGTTACAAATTCGCTTAAAAAGTTTACCTTTGCAATAACAAATTAGTACTAATAATAACTTAACTTTTTACTACAATGGCTTACGTAATTAATGACGATTGTATCGCTTGCGGTACTTGTATCGATGAGTGTCCGGTTGGCGCTATCTCTGAAGGTGATAAGTATTCAATCAACCCGGATATGTGTACAGAATGTGGCACATGCGCTGATGTATGTCCTTCTGAAGCAATCCACCAGGGATAATCGAATCGTCAATGACTGATTAATTGATAGAGGTCTGCTTTTAGCATGACCTCTTTTTTTGTGCCTTAGTCCTTGGTGTTGGTGAATATTTTCCGCAAGACTTCCTGACTGATCCGGAGCTCTTCGAGTGTCAGTCCCTGCAGCGCCTCCTTTAATGTCTTGTTGGCTACGAACCGTGCCTTTTCCTCCATGTCCTTTCCCGTTTTGGTGAGATGAATCAGATTGGTACGCCGGTCTTTCTTGTCGGAAATACGTACTACCAGGTGCTGCTTTTCCATGTTGTCTATCAGTCGGGTCATGCTGGGCTTGTCCTTGAAGGTCGCGTTACAAAGCTCCTGCTGGGTGACTCCGTCTTTTTCCCATAAAAAAAGCAGTACGGTCCATTGTTCGGGAGTTATCTCCATTCCATTCAAACGGAAGTTGCGGATCAGCTTCCGGTTTATGGCTGCCGAAACCTTTCCGTTTAATATGGCGAAAATCAACTGAATGTCAAAATTAAATTGTTCTATCATCTAATTATTGTTTAAACAACCATGCAAAGATACAAACTTTTGTATTTTCTCGAATGTGAAAAAAAAGAAATAACATTCTTTATTATATAAATAGCCGTATGGATATTTGCAAATTAGATAAAAAGTAGTACCTTTGCACCGCGATTTAAAAAATTATTATTAATATTTAATTAACGAATAGTATGAATCAATACGAAACCGTTTTCATTTTAACTCCCGTTTTGTCTGATGCTCAGATGAAGGAAGCGGTAGAAAAGTTCAAAGCTATCCTGACACAGGAAGGTGCGGAGATCATCAATGAAGAAAACTGGGGATTGAAGAAGTTGGCTTACCCAATTCAGAAGAAATCTACAGGATTCTATCAGCTGATTGAATTCAAAGCAGAACCATCTGTTATCGAGAAGTTGGAAGTAAACTACCGTCGTGACGAACGTGTTATCCGTTTCTTGACTTTCAGAATGGATAAATACGCTGCAGAATACGCTGCTAAGAGAAGAAATGTTAAATCAACTAAAAAGGAGGAAAACTAATCATGGCACAGCAACAATCAGAAATCAGATATTTAACTCCGCCTTCAGTAGACGTTAAAAAGAAAAAATACTGCCGTTTCAAAAAGAGTGGTATTAAGTATATTGACTACAAAGATCCTGAATTCTTGAAGAAATTCTTGAACGAACAGGGAAAGATCCTTCCGCGCCGTATTACAGGTACTTCATTGAAGTTCCAGCGTCGTATTGCGCAGGCTGTTAAGAGAGCTCGTCACTTGGCTTTGCTGCCTTTCGTAACTGATATGATGAAATAATAAAGGAGGAATAAGAGTATGGAAATTATTTTGAAAGAAGACGTAGTTAACTTGGGCTACAAGAATGATATTGTAACCGTTAAGTCAGGTTATGGTCGTAACTATCTTATTCCGACTGGTAAAGCTGTGATTGCTTCTCCTGCTGCAAAGAAAATGCTGGCTGAAGAACTGAAACAGCGTGCTCACAAATTGGAAAAGATTAAGAAAGATGCTGAAGCTGTAGCTGCTTCATTGAACGGTGTTTCTTTGACTATCGCTACTAAGGTCAGCGCTACAGGTGTTATCTATGGTTCTGTAGGTAACATTCAGATTGCTGAAGAATTGGCTAAATTGGGTCACAACATCGACCGTAAGATCATCGTTGTAAAAGACAACGTGAAAGAAGTTGGTCATTACAAGGCAGTTGTTAAACTTCACAAGGAAGTTTCTGTAGAAATTCCTTTCGAAGTAGTTGCTGAAGAAGCTTAAATTGCAAGTCTGTAAATACTTGATAAAAGACTCCGGACATTTTTGTTCGGGGTCTTTTTTGTTTTGATGCATCGGGGTTTCCGAAGAAGCGGATGAAGCGGAAGTCTGTGAATGGGATATTCCGTTCTGCATGTGAAGAGGTTAGTAAGAAAAATCCGTCGGGGATGGGAGAAGGCAGGCTGTATGAGATGATATTCTTTGATTGTATTCGGAGTATACTGTAGAGAAAGTCTGTCTTATCATGCAGGCAATTCGTTGTAAAATAGTCTTTTCGTAGCTGTCTGAATGATTTGCGCCGCTGATTAATGAAATGCCGGCGTTGCGTGATGGAATTTCGCCGCTGACTGATCTTCCTTTCGGTAAGTGTGATTCTTTGTTTGCCGGTGCCTGGATGTATCGGCCGTTTTCGGAAATGAAATATTTCGTCTGTATATTTCCTTTTTTGTAAGAAGCTGTCTTTTCGGACTTTGGGACTGGTTTACGAAAGAAGGGTGAAGGGAGCCGGTGAAGCCAGGAGTCGGTTCCGGAAGTCGGAAGATAGGGGAGGAAAACGGAAAACCTTTGAGCCGTAGAAAGTTAAAGGGTAGGGTAAGGGCATAAAAAAGTCTGTAGGCATAGCTTACAGACTTTCAATTCTCTCTTACTGCTAATTATTCAGCAACAACAGCAGCTGAATCGCAACAAGCAGCAGCTGAATCACATGCTACAGCGCTGTCAGCAGCAACTGGAGCTGCTTCTTCGATAGTTTCTACTGCAACTGAATCAGTTGAAGCTGCTTCATTGTTTGCTTTGTTACCACATGAAGCGAATGATACTGCTACAAATGCTACGAATACAAATACTAACTTTTTCATTTTCTTTTGCTTTTTAAAAATCTGTAATACTTATGTTGTTCTCTTAAAAACGATGCAAAGATAGAGACTTTTTCATTACATTGTTCTCCTGAAGGCCATTTTTTTCAAAAAAATATGTTTTTAAATATGTTTTTTTTGTTTTGAGGGGATTTTTCCGGGTAAAAGGGCTTTAAAAAAAGGAAAAATCGGCGGACTTTTTCCGGGCAAGCCATAAAATGACTAAAAAAGCCGAACTCTTTGACTTTAGTTTTCTTAATGTTTGAATTATAATTTGTAATTTTGTACTTTTAGTAAATTTACATTGATATAAAAAAATATGATTGATACATCTATTTTTCAGGATAAAAAAGCAGTTTATTATACATTAGGCTGTAAACTGAACTTTGCGGAAACTTCTACTATTGGAAAAACATTGAAAGAGGCAGGGGTACGGACCGTCAGAAGAGGCGAGAAAGCGGATATCTGTGTCATAAATACTTGTTCAGTCACTGAAATGGCAGACAAGAAATGTCGCCAGGCAATCCATCGGCTTACTAAAGAGCATCCGGGAGCATTTGTGGTAGTCACAGGCTGTTATGCACAGCTCAAGCCGGATCAGGTGTCCGAAATTGAAGGGGTAGACCTGGTGCTCGGGGCCGAACAGAAAGGCGATCTGGTGAATTACCTGGGTAACCTGGAGAAGCATGCGCACGGAGAGGCAGTCATTACAGCAACTAAAGATATACGTACTTTTGTTCCGTCTTGTTCGAGAGGGGACAGAACGCGGTATTTCCTGAAGGTACAGGATGGATGTGATTATTTCTGTTCTTATTGCACCATTCCTTTTGCCCGCGGCAGAAGCCGCAACGGTAGAATCGCTGACTTGGTGGCACAGGCCCGTGAGGTGGCTGCCGAAGGCGGAAAGGAAATTGTGCTGACAGGGGTAAATATCGGCGACTTCGGAAAATCAACCGGAGAGACGTTCTTCGATCTGATCCGGGCGCTGGATGAGGTTGAAGGCATTGAGCGCTACCGTATTTCTTCCATCGAACCGAATCTGCTGACCGATGAGATCATCGATTTTGTAGCTTCTTCCAAACGTTTTATGCCGCATTTCCATATTCCGTTGCAGTCGGGTTGTGACGAGGTGCTGAAGTTGATGCGCCGTCGCTACGACACGGCCTTGTTTGCGCATAAGATTCAGCGGATTAAGGAATTGATGCCCGATGCTTTCATCGGGGTGGATGTGATTGTGGGTACCCGTGGGGAAACTCCGGAGTACTTTGAACAGGCTTACGAATTTATCCGTGGGCTCGACATTACGCAGCTGCACGTGTTCAGTTATTCCGAACGTCCGGGAACCCAGGCGCTGAAAATCGACTACGTGGTGCCGGCCGAAGAAAAGCATCGCCGCAGCCAGCGCTTACTGGCTTTGTCGGATGAGAAAACAAAATCGTTCTATATGCGTTATATAGGTAAGGAGGCTAAGGTTTTGATGGAACATTCCAAGCCCGGTACCAAGATGCACGGCTTTACCGATAATTATATCCGGGTGGAACTGGAGAACGATGACCGTCTGGACAACCAGATTGTAGACGTACGTTTAGGGGAATTTAATGAAGAGACCGTTGCTCTTCAAGGTAATTTGAAAAATAAACCTTATATTTGATAATAAATAATAATATTGATCTTGTCTTTTATAATTTAAGACTGTATGATGAAAGTTTCTGTGGTGATATTAAATTGGAGCGGAAGAGAAATGCTTCAGCGTTTTCTTCCTTCGGTGTTGAAGTACTCCAATATGGAGGGTGTGGAGATTTGTGTGGCGGATAATGCTTCTGATGATGATTCATGTGCAGTCCTCGAAAAGGAATTTCCGGAAGTAAGATTAATTAGGCTGGATCAGAATTACGGCTTTGCGGAAGGATATAACCGGGCCTTGCAGCAGGTGAATGCCACGTATGCACTGTTGCTGAACAGTGACGTAGAGGTGACGGAAGGCTGGCTGGCTGTATTGACGGATTATATGGACAGGCATTTGCAGGTTGCTGCCTGTCAGCCGAAGATTTTAAGTCAGTGCGATAAGTCGTACTTTGAATATGCGGGTGCGTCCGGCGGATTTATCGACCGCTATGGCTATCCGTTTTGCCGGGGGCGTATCTTCGACTGTCTGGAAGTTGATAAAGGACAGTACGATGAGCCGATTCCCGTGTTTTGGGCAAGCGGAGCGGCACTGATGATACGCTTGGATATTTACCGCAGGGAGGGCGGTCTCGACGGACGTTTCTTCGCACACATGGAGGAAATCGACCTGTGCTGGAGAATACGGAGCCGCGGATATGAAATTCACTGCGTTCCCGGAAGCAAGGTGTATCACGTGGGAGGAGGAACCCTGAAGAAGGACAGTCCTCATAAAACCTTCTTGAATTTCAGGAATAACCTGCTGATGTTGTACAAGAATCTTCCGGAAAGAGAATTGGCAAAGGTCATGCGGGTCCGCTGGGTGCTCGACTATCTGGCGGCAGGGGTCTTTCTGTTGAAGGGTGACTGGAAAAACATGTGTGCCGTTATCCGGGCACGCAAGGAGTATTTCCGGATGAAGCCCCAGTTTACGACAGACCGCGAGGACAACCTGCATTATACGATGGTAGGAAGAATTCCGGAACGCTGGAACTGCAGTATCTTATGGCAGGCCAAGTGGAAGAGAAAGTGTTATTTCTCTATGTTTGAGAAATAATGCCGATGCAATAACTCAGCCGCATTGATAGTATCCGACTGTCAGTGCTGCTGTTTTTTTATCTTGTACGATGACTTCCGTTGGGATGAATTGATTATATTTGCAAGGAAGGCAAGCGGGGACGGGTACCGTTTTCCTGCCTTGACACATAGAGAAGTTTTTTGATTAAATATACAACCGATGAAAGAGCAGAAATCAATGAAGGAAAGGTATTGGAGATATTCTCTGATCGTATTGATTATAGGGCTGGGCATTTTATTGTTCCGTCAGGCCCAACCGTTTATGAACGGTATTCTGGGTGGTTTTACCCTCTATCTGTTGCTGCGTAATTTTACTTATTGGCTGCAGTCGAAGATGAATCCGACGTTGGCGGTCTGGCTGGTGACCATTGGTACTACGTTATTCATTCTGATACCGCTGTCGCTCATGGCATGGGCCCTGGTGAGCCAGTTGTCGGGATTGCATTTTGATACCCAGGCCATCATACAGCCTGCACAGCATGCCATTGCCATCTTGAAAGAAAAGACCGGTTTCGACGTGCTTTCAGAGAAGAGCCTGTCGTTTATGGTCAGTCAGCTTTCTTCCATCGGCCAGCGGGTGATGAGTGGGGTGAGCGATGCCGTGGTCAATATCGCCGTGGCCATCATGCTGCTGTTTTTCATGCTTTATGAAGGCCGGAAGATGGAATCTTATGTGACCGTACTCTTGCCTTTCGAGGAAGAGAACAAGCGGGAGGTGCTGGAGAAAATACAGCTGATGGTCCGCTCGAATGCCATTGGTATTCCGCTGCTGGCTGTGATTCAGGGTTTTATTTCCCTTGGAGGATATTTGCTCTGCGGGGCTCCCAATCCGATTCTGACTGCCTTTCTGACGGCCTTTGCTTCGGTGATTCCGATTGTGGGTACGGCCATTATCTGGATTCCTGTGACCATTTACTTTTTCCTGATCGGTGATTGGGTGAATGGATTGATTTTGCTGGGATACGGAGGAATTATCATTTCACAGTGTGATAATCTGATTCGTTTTATCCTGCAGAAAAAGATGGCCAACATCCATCCGCTGATTACCATCTTCGGTGTGGTGGCGGGACTTCCGATTTTCGGGTTTATGGGAATCATCTTCGGTCCGCTGCTGGTATCTCTGTTCCTGCTGTTCATCGAAATGTTCCGCGATGAATATCTGCTGAACGATGCCTCCGATGAGGGTGTTTCCAAATAAAAACATAGGGAAGTAACCAACCGGTTACTTCCCTATGTTTTTTTGAAGAAAACTCATGATTTCCGCCGTATCTTCCGGATGGAACCAGGTGATGTGCTGGTCCCGTTTGAACCAGGTCATCTGCTTCCGCGAGTAGATGCGTGAGTTCTGCTTGATTTTCTCGATGGCAAAAGGCAATTCCCACGTGCCGTCCAGGTAGTTGAACAGCTCTTTGTATCCTACGGTATTGAGCGAATTCAGCTGGCGGAAAGGATATACCCTGCGGGCTTCCTCCAGCAGTCCTTCTTCCATCATGATATCGACCCTCCGGTTGATGCGTTCGTACAGTTCCTCGCGTTCCCGTTTCAGTCCGATTTTCAGTATCTCGAAAGGACGCTCTTTCTGTGTCTGGGTACGGAACGAAGTGAAGGTCTTTCCGGTCATGTAGCATATTTCCAGTGCATGAATCACCCGCTTGTGGTTCTTCAGGTCCACTATCTGATAGTATTCAGGATCCAGCAACTTCAGTTCGGCACACAGTCTTTCGAGTCCTTCCTGCTCGTACCGCTCCAGCATCAGTTGCCGGGTTTCGTTGTCTACCGTCGGTATGTCATCGATGCCCTTGCATACGGCATCGATGTACATCATTGATCCGCCGGTCAGTACTACCACGTCGTTCTCCCTGAACAGTTCCTCCAGCTTTTTCAGGACTTCCATTTCGTATTGTGCGGCACTGTAATAGTCGTGCAGGTCGAGCGTGCTCACAAAGTAGTGGGGAACCCGTGCCAGCTGTTCCGCAGTGGGGGCGGCAGTTCCTATTTTAATATCTGCATACAACTGTCTGGAGTCGGCAGAGACAATGGAGGTGTGGTAGGCCTCGGCGATAGACAGGCTCAATTCGGTCTTGCCGACTCCTGTCGGGCCGAGCAGTACAATCAACGTAGGTTTCTTCATGAGTATATACTTAAAAAAATCCGCAGATTAGCGCGTGGAAACTTTGGATAATCCCATGCGTTAGTCTGCGGATGCTGATGTTTGCAAGACTTGTTTATTTAATATCTTTCATCATCGTAAGGATTTCCTCCTTCGCCCATTTCAAATCCTTCCGGATCGAAATCTTCCATATCGAAATCCTGGTCTCCGTAGAAGTTTTCATCCAGGTCCAGTGATGAGTTGGTTGCCATCTGCTCATCAAAGTCAATGGTCTGTTTGGGAGGATTGCCTTCCTTGCGTACACAGGTGGCACGTTTCAAATCTTTCCCGGTGATAATTTCCGACAATTCAATGAAAAATACTCTTTCTGTCAGCGGGTCAAAGACGTAAATCAGTTTCTGCTTTTCGTCTTCCAGCAACTCGCTCAGGCGGGTATCTTTCATTACGTAAGTATCTTCTTCGGAACTTCCGTTACCCATATCTTCCAGTGTGATTTCCGTTTCTTTTTCCCAATCGTCATCACAGATGAAGAAAGAAGTCATCTGGTCATTCTTATAACCGGTACTTTTCAAGATAGCTTCGTGAAGATCGTAGAATGAAGCTTCAGAGTCAATGTCAATTTCTCTCAGGAAATCATCGACTTCATCAGATATTATTCTAAATTTATATACCATTGTCTTTTTTTTAAATTCTCGGTAAAGATATAAAAAACTTTTATCGGATAATTCCTCTTTCCGAATTTTCGATGAACGAAACGATATATTTTATTTCCGGAGTCATGGTCATTTCCTCCTTGATCTGAGCCAGGGCATCGCTTACGTTCTTTCCGCTGTTGTAGATAATCCGGTAAGCGTTGTGGATGTTTTCAATCGTTTCGCTGGAAAATCCTCTTCTGCGCAGACCAATAATATTGATGCCGCTGTATGCAATCGGTTCGCGTCCGGCAATGATGTACGGCGGAATGTCCTTGCTGAAACGGCATCCTCCCTGAATCATTACATAACTGCCTACCTGGCAGAACTGATGCATCAGTACATTGGCGCTGACAATTGCATTATCGTGTATAATCACCTCTCCGGCCATTTTGGTCGAGTTACCGATGATACAGCCGTTGCCCACAATCGTATCGTGTGCCACATGAACACCTTCCATCAGCAGGTTGTTATTGCCGACCACGGTCTTTCCCTTGGCAGCAGTACCGCGGTTGATGGTTACGTTTTCACGGATGGTGTTGTTGTCTCCTATTTCAGCAGTAGTCTCCTCTCCACGGAATTTCAAATCCTGAGGAATGGCTCCGATGACAGCTCCTGGGAAAATACGGTTGCCATTACCGATACGTGATCCGTATAAGATATTGGCATTGGGCATGATTACGTTATCATCTCCTATGACCACATTCCGGTCGATGAAAACAAAAGGACCAATCTCTACGTTTTTTCCAATCTGAGCTTCCGGATGTATGTATGCTAAAGGACTAATTTTCTGCTCCATCTTATACTGATCTTTTTATTTGTTTTTTACGATTTGTGCCATGAATTCTGCTTCACAGACTATTTTTTCACCTACAAAAGCATAACCTTTCATGGTCGAGATACCACGACGGATAGGAGCCATCAATTCCACACGGAAAATCAGTGTGTCACCCGGAACTACCTTTTGACGGAATTTGACATTGTCAATCTTGAGGAAATAGGTAGAATATTTTTCCGGATCGTCCAGCGAATTCAATACCAGCAGTCCACCTACCTGTGCCATGGCTTCAATCTGAAGCACACCCGGCATCACCGGTTCCTGTGGGAAATGTCCCTGGAAGAAAGGCTCGTTGGTAGTTACGTTCTTGATACCGACAATGTGGCTGGCACCGATTGCAATCACCTTGTCCACCAGCTGGAACGGATAACGGTGAGGGAGCAGTTCACGGATACGGTTTACGTCCATGAGCGGTGCTTCGTTGCAGTTGTACACCGGAGCCTGGATTTCATGCAGGCGGATTTCCTTACGGATCTGACGGGCAAACTTGTTGTTGATGGTATGTCCCGGACGGGTAGCGATGATACGTCCCTTAATCGGCTTGCCGATCAGTGCCAGGTCGCCGATGATATCCAGCAGTTTGTGACGTGCCGGTTCGTTAGGCCATACCAATGGAATGTGGTTGATGTATCCGATCTGGCTGGCATCCATGTGTGGAACCCCCATTACGTCGGCCAGCTTGTCGTAGTTTTCCTGAGTCATCTGGCGTTCGTAAATCACGATAGCATTATCCAGGTCGCCTCCCTTGATCAGTCCGGCATTGAGCAGCGGCTCGATTTCACGGACGAATACGAACGTACGGGCAGAAGCAATCTCATTCGGAAAATCTTCCATGTTCTCCAGCGTAGCATACTGGTTGGTCAGGATTTTCGAATCGTACGAAATCAGCGTATTGATACTGAAGTTTTCATCAGGCAATACGATGATGGACGAACCGGTATCTTCGTCGCGGAATTCGATTTTCGACTTGATTATATAATAATCCTTCGGAGCGGCCTGTTCTTCGATGCCTACTCGTTTGATACATTCTACATATGCTTTGGCACTTCCGTCCAGAATCGGAAATTCCGGACCGTTTACCTGAATCAGACAGTTATCAATACCTGCTGCATACAGTGCGGCCATTGCATGCTCTATCGTACTCACTTTTACCCCGTTTTTTGCCAAAACAGTACCGCGGGTAGTATCGACTACGTTTTCAGCCACAGCATCGATAATGGGCTGTTCGTCAAGATCTATTCGTTGAATTTTATACCCGTGATGTTCTGGGGCAGGATTAAAAGTAACGGTCAGCTTGACTCCTGTATGAAGTCCTTTACCGTTCAGTGAGAAACTGCCTTTTAAAGTTTGTTGTTTCAACATGGGCTTTACTTGTTAAGTTGTTTTTTTAATTCTTCCAGTTCTTTCTGCAGACGTCCCAGTTCGCTGTACATTTCCGGCAACTTCTTGAACACGGCAGAAGAACGTGCAAATTGTTTAGGTTCGATTGCCGGATATCCCATCAGGCTGCTTCCTGATTTTGTGTTTCCGGGTATTCCCGACTGGGCACCGACATTTACATGATCTCCAATCTGAATATGTCCGGCCACACCTACCTGTCCTCCGAACATACACCATTCACCGATCTTGGCAGAGCCGGCAATACCGACCTGTGAGGCCATTACGGTATGACTGCCTACTTCTACGTTGTGAGCTATCTGAATCAGGTTGTCCAGCTTGGTACCCTTATGTACGATGGTAGCTCCCATAGTGGCACGGTCTACGCATGTGTTCGCACCGATTTCCACCTGGTCTTCGATGATGGTAATTCCAATTTGAGGGATTTTTTCATATCCTTCGGCAGAAGGAGCAAAGCCAAATCCGTCGGCTCCTATTACGGCTCCGGCGTGGATGATACATTGGTTGCCGATACGGCAGTCGTGGTAAACGGTTACGTGCGGGTAAAGAATGGTTCCGTTTCCTACCTTTGCATTGCATCCTACAGTTACGTGCGGGTGAATATAAGCGTTGTCACCGATTACGGCACCCTCTTCGATGCACGCAAAAGGACCGATATAGACATTCTCGCCAATCCGGGCATTCGCAGCTACGCTTGCCAAAGGATCGATACCGGTCTTTTTCGGTTTGCTCATTTCATATAAAGTCATCAGTTTAGCAAGGCTTTCATAAGCATTATCAACTTTTATTAGCGTAGCCGTAATTTCACCTTCGGGAATAAAATCCTTGTTGACCAATACTATAGACGCTTTGGTTTCGTATATATAATGGGTGTATTTAGGGTTTGCCAGAAATGTGAGGGCTCCGGGTATACCTTCTTCAATTTTGGAGAATGTATGTACGGTAGCGTTTTCATCTCCTACAATTACTCCCTGGATATATTCCGCAATTTGCTTAGCTGAAAATTCCATAACTAATATTTTTGCTCTTTTTTAACTTTATTATTTACTGCCTGAAGGAGTCTGAAAAGACGCCTGCATTGTTAATTATGCAAATTACGTATTTTTTTTTTATATAATCGTATAAAAAGGCAATTATTTCTGATTTTAGGTCCTTAAATGTCTTTAGAGCAAGTGAAATATAGTCAAAAAGGCAGCATCTGATTATTACATACAGATACTGCCTTTTTATTATGTTTTAACAGATTGACGTATAAATACGATGAAAATATACGCTGCTGGAATTATTTTTTTACAAAATGGTTTTCAATTGTTCAGCCATCTGTTTTTGTACTTTCTGAGCTTCTTCACCGGCAACTGCAGCAAAGTTTTCTGTCTTGTCGGCATAGATGATGGCACGGCTTGAGTTTACAATCAGTCCGCATTCCTTGGTCATACCGTATTTGCAGACTTCTTCCAGTGAACCGCCCTGTGCTCCGATACCCGGAACCAGCAGGAAGTGGTTCGGAACAATCTTACGGATATCTTCGAACATGCGTCCCTGAGTAGCTCCTACTACGTACATCATGTTTTCGTCGTTGGCCCATTCCTGTGACTTGCGCAATACTTTTTCGAACAGACGTTCGCCTTCCGGATCGGTAGTCAGCTGGAAATCGTGTGAACCCTTGTTGGAAGTCAGTGCCAGCAGGATTACCCATTTGCCTTCATAAGTAAGGAAAGGAGTCACACTGTCTTCACCCATGTACGGAGCCACCGTTACAGAGTCGATATTCAGTTCTTCGAAGAACGTACGGGCATACATGGCCGATGTGTTTCCGATATCACCACGCTTGGCGTCCGCAATGATGAACTGGTCAGGATAGTTGGTCTTGATATATTCTACAGTCTTTTCGAATGCAATCCATCCTTTTACTCCCATGCTTTCATAGAAAGCCAGATTCGGCTTGTAAGCTATACAATAAGGGGCTGTTGCATCGATGATTGCCTTGTTGAAAGCAAAAATCGGATCTTCTTCTTTCAGCAGATGTTCCGGAATCTTCTTGATGTCGGTATCCAATCCTACGCACAGGAAAGATTGCTTTTTCTTGATATTTTCAAATAACTGTTGTTTATTCATAATGCTTTGTATTCTTAAAGTTCACTTTCTTTCAGTCGTTCTGCATTTTCGGCAACGATCAGGTGGTCGATACAGTCCTGAATATCCCCGTCCATAAATGCAGCCAGGTTATAAATGGTATAGTTAATACGGTGGTCGGTAATGCGTCCCTGCGGATAGTTGTAAGTACGGATCTTCGCCGACCGGTCGCCGGTGCTGACCATTGTCTTACGCTTCGAAGCAATGTCGTCGATGTATTTCTGATGCTCCTTGTCGTAGATGAAGGTACGCAGGCGTGAGAGGGCACGTTCCTTATTCTTGGGCTGGTCACGGGTTTCGGTACATTCAATCAGAATTTCCTCCACCACCCCCGTATTGGGGTTCTTCCAGTTGTAACGCAAGCGGACACCCGACTCAACCTTGTTGACATTCTGTCCGCCGGCACCTCCGCTTCGGAAAGTATCCCATTTAATCTCACCTTCGTTGATTTCCACGTCGAAAGGTTCCGCTTCCGGAAGTACGGCTACCGATGCCGCAGATGTATGCACACGTCCCTGTGTCTCGGTGGCCGGAACGCGCTGTACGCGGTGTACCCCCGATTCATATTTCAGTGTACCATATACCTTGTCGCCTGTAACAGAACAGATGATTTCCTTAAAGCCTCCGGCGGCACCCTCATTGGCGCTTGATACTTCCAGTTTCCATCCTTTGGATTCACAGTACTTTGAATACATACGAAATAGATCGCCGGCAAAGATGGCTGCTTCATCTCCTCCGGTACCTCCACGGATTTCCAGAATCGCATTACGGTCATCTTGCGGGTCGGCAGGCACGAGCAGCAGCTTGATTTCTTCCTCGAGCTCCGGAATCCGGGCCTCACAGGCGGCAGCTTCCTCACGCGCCATCTCCTTCATTTCAGGATCGCTTTCGTTCATCATGGCCTTTGCCTCTTCCAGTCCGCTGATGCACTGCAGGTATTCCTTGCGTGCGTTCATGATGTCTCCCAGTTCTTTGTATTCCTTGGTGAGTTTCACATAGCGTTTCTGGTCGGCTATGACATTCGGGTCGGTGATGAGTGTGGAAACTTCCTCAAAACGGGCTACCAATCCGTCCAGCTTCTCTAATAATGTATTGTTTTCTGCCATATTAATTTATTTCCAAAATCGTTTAAGTCAAGATTCGTTCCGGAAGCCCGGCCGTTTTCGGCATCCGGTCTTTCTTCCGAAACGGGCTTAAATGCTCATCCAGCAATTTTTAATATTTGAACTCTCCGAATTCACTGCGGATAATCAGTTCCTTGGAGCCGTTGCTTTCCTCGATGCGACCGATGATCTGTGCATCGATGTTGAATGATTTACTGATTGCGATAACCTCTTCCGCATGTTCCGGTGACAGGTATACTTCCAGACGATGTCCCATGTTGAACACCTTATACATCTCATCCCAGTCGGTACCGCTTTGTTCCTTGATGGTGCGGAACAATGGAGGAACCGGGAACAGGTTGTCCTTGATGACGCGGCAGTTGTCACCGACAAAGTGCAGCACTTTGGTCTGTGCACCACCCGAGCAGTGTACCATACCGTGAATCTGAGGACGCAATGCATCCAGCAGTTTTTTCACTACCGGTGCATATGTACGGGTAGGAGAAAGTACCAGTTTACCTGCATCCAGCGGCGATCCTTCTACTGCATCAGTGAGTTTCAGCTGACCGCTGTACACCAGTTCTTCAGGTACGGCCTTGTCGTAGCTTTCCGGATATTTTTCGGCCAGGTATTTGGAGAAGACATCATGACGGGCACTTGTCAGTCCGTTGCTTCCCATACCTCCGTTGTATTCCTTTTCGTAAGTAGCCTGTCCATAAGAAGCCAGACCCACGATTACATCCCCCGGACGGATATTGGCATTGTCGATTACATCGGCACGTTTCATACGGCAGGTCACTGTACTGTCGACAATGATGGTACGTACCAGGTCGCCTACATCGGCTGTCTCACCTCCGGTTGCATATACACCGACTCCCATTTCGCGAAGTTCGGCCAGCAGTTCGTCTGTACCGTTGATGATGGCAGAGATTACCTCTCCCGGAACCAGCAGTTTGTTGCGTCCGATGGTTGATGAAACCAGAATATTGTCTACTGCACCCACACACAACAAATCGTCAATATTCATGATCAGGGCATCTTGTGCGATACCTTTCCATACCGACAAGTCACCGGTTTCCTTCCAGTACAGATAAGCCAGTGAAGATTTTGTGCCTGCCCCGTCTGCATGCATGATGTTGCAATATTCAGGGTCACCGCCCAGAATATCCGGGATGATTTTACAGAATGCTTTTGGGAAAATACCTTTGTCAATGTTTTTAATCGCGTTATGTACATCTTCCTTTGATGCAGATACGCCACGCTGCATGTATCGTTGGTTACTCATGAGATATTATAAGTTTGTTGATTTCAATTGAATGCGCAAATTTAGCGAATATTTTGCGTATTCCCTTCTTTTTATCTAATGTTTTTCCTTCTTCTTCCCCAGGAGGTCGAAAACAGGAATGTTCATTTCCAGGGCTTCGCTCTCATTGCCGAAACGGTCGACGGCCGTGATGCACCAGTAGGCTTTTTCCTGCCAGGGAAAATCGGGCAAGAAGGTATAAGTGGTCGAGTCGGTACGTGTGGCAATGATGTTCTCAGCCTTTTGGATATCTACCGGATATGTATTGGATGCATATACCCGGTAATATATTCCGCCTTTTTCCCTGCTTTCCGATGCCTTCCACTTGAGTTGCACTCCTTTGGTGAGAGGAGTAAAGACCGGTTGGCTAGGAGGGAGCGGGGCAATGCTGTCCTGCCATTTCATTGCAGGAACCACAGCCGGATAGGCATAGAACCGCTCTTTCAGTTTGTCCAGCAGTCCCTTGGTATTGTCCAGCAGGAACTGGTTGCGGAAATATGCCTGACCGTCAGTTCCTATGCTTCTTGTAAATTCTATTTGACGGACAATCTCATTCAGTTGCCAGTCTCTTTCCCGCGGATGGAGGAAATAAATACCCAGTCCGGGCACAATCCACCGTTCGTATTTATTCTCCTGCCAGTCGAGTGCAAAAGGATAGAAGTTGTTTCCCTGGAAGTACATCATCGGGAACAGAGCGTCGTGTATACCTTCCGACAGCCACTGCTTGGCATCCTGGTATACAATCTCATACGCATTCCATCCGCGTGAATTGTAGCGTCGGGTATCGTTGTATTTTCCTACCGGTGAACTGCTTACCTTTACCCAGGGCTTCAGTGCCTTGGTCTCGTGATACAGACGGCGTACGATACGGGTGATGTTGTCGCGCCGCCATTGTGCAAGGTCCTGCTTGCTGTGGCTCTTGCGGTATGTGGCTGCATCGGGGAAGGTGGCCGAATGCTCCGGATAGCGGATATAGTCGAAGTGCACTCCGTCGATGTCGTATTTCGAAACAATCTCCCGGACAATGCCTGCCAGATAGTCATCCGTTCCCTTGTTGCCCGGATCGAGGTACCAGGTTCCCTTATACAACTTGCACAGGGAGGGTTTCTTTCTGACTACCGATTCTTTGCCCAGCAGTTTCCCCTGCCGCTGGTTCCCGATGGGGATGGTCACAATCCAGGCATGTACCTCCATGCCTCTGCGATGGCATTCTTCGATGGCAAACTGCAACGGGTCGTATCCCGGGTCTTTCCCTTCATGTCCGGTCAGTGATTCGGTAAAGGACTCTATGGCCGAGGGATAAATCACATCCCCTCTCAGCCGGGTCTGTAAAAGTACGGTGTTGAAGTTGGCTGCCTTCAGCTGATCCAGTATACGGCAGAATTCCTTCTTCTGCAGTTCGATGCCGCGTGGTCCTGATGCCTTGTGCGAAGGCCAGTCCATTCCGCCTAATGTCGTAACCCAGGAGGCTCGTATCTCGTACTTAGGTTGGGCAAAAACTCCTTTGCTGAAAGAGAGCATCAGGCAAAGTAACAGTGTGTATAATAGTTTAAACCGATATGTCATAGTTCAATGATTGAGCCGGTCCGGCCCAACCGTTATTTTACGGTATTGGGATTCATTCCGGCAGGATTGTTTTTGATTTGCAAAGATAGTGAATTCTTGTGGGAACCGCTTCTTTTCCTGCCTTGCTTTTAGTTAATCTGGGAGGTAGAGGATATTATTTGGGTAAATTTTGTTAATTTTGCGGACGGTTGCGGCCGGATGGATACCGGCTGCAGGGTACGGGGTGAATCTTCAGAAAATAATGATAATAAGCAATGAAAAAAGTAATGTGTTTATGTGCGCTTCTGATAGGAGGTGCGGGGGCTCTTTCGGCTCAGAAAAAAGGATTTGACTACAAATTTTACGGGCAGGTCCGTACGGATTTCTATTATAATAGCCGTGCCAACTCGGAAACGGTGGATGGATTGTTTTACATGTATCCTCAGGACACTCGTCTGGATGCAGCCGGACAGGACTTGAATGCGGTAGCGAACAGCAATTTCTATACCTTGTATTCCCGTGTCGGAGTCGATGTGGCAGGACCGCAGTTGGGTAACATCCAGACCTCGGCCAAAGTAGAGGTTGACTTCCGTGGTTCGGGTACTTCTTATTCCATGTTCCGGATGCGCCATGTGTATTTCAACCTGGCCTGGAACCACTCTTCGTTGCTGGTCGGACAAACCTGGCATCCGCTGTATGGTGATGTCGCTCCTGAAATTCTGAATCTGAATATGGGAGCTCCTTATCAGCCGTTCAGCCGTGCGCCTCAGATCCGTTACCGTCTGGCATATAAGCATCTGGTGCTTACGGCAGCGGCCATCTGGCAGTCTCAGTATCTGTCAGTCGGACCCAGTTCTACACGGGTAGGGGCGGTGTCTACGGCAAAGAGCGCCGAATTCATGAAAAAGAGCAATGTTCCTGAATTCTATGTAGGAGCCGATTATAAGAACGAAACCTTGCTGGCCGGAGCCGGTGTGCACGTGGGTTCCATCGTTCCGCGGACAGAGTCGGTAGATGATAACGGAAATGTCTATAAGGTAGATGAGCGGGTGACCGGAGTTTCGGCAGAAGCGCATCTGAAATACAAACAGAATAACTGGCTGGTGGCTGCCAAGACCGTGTTGGGAACCAATCTGACTCAGACCAGTACGGTGGGCGGATACGGTATTACTGCCATCGACAAGGTGACCGGTGAACAGGATTATGCTCCGTTGCGGACTTCGGCTACTTGGGTGAATGTGGCATATGGCAAGAAATGGCGTCCGGCTTTGTTCTTTGGATATTTGAAGAATCTGGGAGCTTCGGAAGAAGTGACTTTGGGTAAGATTGGTACCGGAACGGGCCTCGATCAGTTGTTTACCGGAACAGCCGAACTGACATATAACCTTCCCAACTGGAAGTTCGGAGCCGAATATTCGGTGTGCAATGCCTGGTATGGTGATGAGTTTGATCCGAAAGGCAAGGCTTCTACCTCACACGATGTGCTCAATCACCGTCTGGTGCTGACTGCCATCTTCCAGTTCTAAACCGGACGGAGCAGTTGCCTGCCACCGCCGGCATTTCCATCCGTACGATGATTGCGGGCAGGAATACCGGCGGTGACAGAGTGATTTGGTGGCAACTGATACACAGATATACAGATACAAAAACAGCGGACTGCATGTTCCAAAGCTATTGCTCAAGGAAAATGCAGTCCGCTGTTTTTGTATTCCGTTTTTAATACCGGTTTTTAATACCGGTCGGTTTTTCTTTTATTTATCACCCTTATATTGTCCTTTCAGCACTTCTTTAATGCGTTGGATAATTTCTGAATCCTTCACCTTGCTGGTGTTGGTAAGGGTATAGGCAAAGTTATCCGCCAGGATTTCCTCCGGATGGATGGTATAATTCGTGTTTCTGCCTACCTTTTCATAAAAGTTTTCTGCTTTTGAAATCGGGTAGATAACGGTCTCTCCGTTTTGCTGCAACGGGATGAAATGCTCATCCAGCGGCACCAGTCCTACGTTCAGGTAATCCGTCAGTCCACCTTCGGTGTACTCTCTGTCGGTATACAGCACCATGGTACAATTCTGTTCTTTGCCATCGATAAGGAAGGAAGCATAACTGTCGTGACGGCTGATGTCCGGGTTGGAAATCCGCTTGTTGACCAGCTCTGCCGGGAAAATGATTTCCTGACGGGTGATGTTGAATCCGATAGTGGCATAGATAGCCTTTTTGAAGTCCATACTGTTCCGTGTCAGCACATGAAACAGTTCGTGTGCCATAATCTCCCGCAGCGTCTCGTTGTCCAGTTCGCTCAAGGCTTCCTCACCCAGGGCAATCCAGTTCTCGCGCGTATAGGCAATGACCTTTCCTTCTTCTTCCATGGATGTCTTCACCAGAATTACCTCTTCAGGGAAAGGCAGTGAAGCGTTCAGTTTGGTAAGGCTGGCTTCCAGTTCCTTGATAATCTTGCTGATTCTTTGCTTTTCCTGGTCGCTCCAGTTGCGTGTAGCATTCATGGCTACCGTCAGCAATTGCGACTTTTTGCCCTCATTGGTCTGGAGACGTACATTGATGTCAAACTGGTTCCAGTTATTGGTAAACTGGTCGATATTGGTAATCAGCATCTGGGCTTCCGCTTTTGTGGCAAACCGGAACGGAATGGCATGATTGCTTTTGGGCGAGGCTGCCATCGAGGTCAGGCAGCAGCACAGGGCAGTCAGGAGGGTGAAAAGATATTTCATAGATATAGGGATTTTAGAAAAGCATAAGACAGGCATATACGCATGCCCGCTTATGCTTTATGATGAATTACTCTTTGTCCTTTAAGGCATCAAAAATCAGTGCTTCCAGCTCTTCTGCAAGTTCCGGATTGTCCTGGATACACTGTTTGGCCGCGTCGCGTCCCTGTCCCAGTTTGGTATCGTTGTAACTGTACCACGAACCGCTCTTCTTGATGATACCCAGTTCGGCACCCAGGTCGATGATTTCTCCACTGCGTGAGATACCTTCACCGAACATGATGTCGAATTCAGCCTTGCGGAAAGGAGGAGCGACCTTGTTCTTTACCACTTTTACACGTGTCTGGTTACCAATCACATCTTCACCGTCCTTGATCGGACTGCCTTTGCGGATATCCAGACGGACAGAAGCATAGAATTTCAGTGCGTTACCTCCGGTTGTTGTTTCCGGGTTACCGAACATGACACCGATTTTCTCACGCAACTGGTTGATGAAGATACAGGTCGTGTTGGTCTTGCTGATAGCCGAAGTCAGTTTACGCAAGGCCTGTGACATCAGTCTTGCCTGCAAGCCTACACGGTTGTCACCCATTTCTCCTTCGATTTCAGCCTTCGGAGTCAGGGCAGCTACAGAGTCGATGACGATGATATCAATGGCCGATGAACGGATCAGCTGTTCTGCGATTTCCAGTGCCTGTTCTCCGTTGTCCGGCTGAGAAATCCACAGGTTGTCGATATCCACTCCCAGTTTGGCCGCATAAAAACGGTCGAAAGCATGCTCCGCATCAATGAATGCCGCAATACCACCCGCCTTCTGCGCTTCGGCAATGGCATGGATGGCCAGTGTGGTCTTACCAGATGATTCCGGACCATAAATCTCGATGATACGTCCTTTCGGATAACCGCCTACTCCCAGTGCCGCATTCAGGGCAATGGAGCCGCTCGGGATTACCTCCACTTCCTGTACGTGGTCATCTCCCATTTTCATGATGGAGCCTTTTCCGAAAGTCTTCTCTATTTTATCCATAGCAGCCTGCAAGGCCTTCAGTTTTTCGCTATTGTTGGGCTTTGAAGCGGCGTCGATACCCCCTTCAAATTCCAGTTCGTCTTTTTTTGCCATATATTCTTAATGTTTAAGGATATTGTGATAAATATATAAACACCCTGTCGGATGAGTTATTTCAGAATTTGTGCAGCGTGATCCTTGGTCTTGATTTCCTTCGGCAGGATGATACGCTCGATAATTCCTTCCTCGTTGATGATGAAGGTGGTACGGAAAGTACCCATGTACTTGCGTCCGTACATGCTTTTTTCTCCCCATACTCCGAATTCCTGTACCAGTTTTTGTTCGGTATCGGCAATCAGCGTAAACGGAAGTGCATTCTTTTCGATGAATTTGAGATGTGACTTCTGGTCATTGATGCTTACACCAATCACTTCATATCCGGCATTTTTCAGTTCCTGATAGTTGTCACGCAGGTTACATGCCTGAGCGGTACATCCGGAAGTCATGTCCTTGGGATAGAAATATAATACGATTTTTTTTCCTTTATAATTGCTCAGACGGATTTCTTCACCGTTCTCATTCAAGCCGAGCAGTTCGGGGGCTTTGTCTCCTACGTTCATGATATAAAAATTAAATAAGACAAGGAAGGACCTGTGTGTCCCCTTGTGTATGAGTTTTTGTGAAAGGGAAAGGAATAAATCCGGCATCTGCATCCGTTATGCAGACGCCGGTTGTTTCCAATGTTTATAAAGAGGGCGATTATGCACTTTTTTACAGTTCCAGGTCGCCGTCGAATACTTCATGCCAAGGCAATCCGTACTGGTTCAGTGCTTCCATGAACGGATCCGGATCGAATTCTTCCACGTTCCATACTCCCGGACGTTTCCACAGTCCCTTCAGGAACATCATGGCACCGATCATGGCAGGCACACCGGTGGTATAGCTTACTCCCTGCATACCGGTTTCCTTGTAAGCCTCCTGGTGTGAACAGTTGTTGTATACATAATATGTACGTTCCTTACCGTCCTTGATACCACGGATGCGGCAACCGATAGAAGTTTCACCTTCATAGTTCTCACCCAGATCCTGCGGATTAGGCAATACAGCTTTCAGGAACTGCAGCGGAACGATTTCCATACCGTTGTAGTTGATAGGCTCGATGCTTGCCATACCGATGTTCTGGATTACCCGCAAGTGAGTCAGGTATTCCTGTCCGAAAGTCATCCAGAAGCGGGCGCGCTTGATGGTCGGGAAGTTCTTCACCAGCGATTCCAGTTCTTCGTGATACAACAGGTAAGAATCGCGCGGACCGATGTTCGGATAAGTCAGGTCCTTGTGGAATTCAAGCGGCTGGGTAGTCACCCACTGGCCGTTTTCCCAATACCGTCCGTTCTGAGTAATCTCACGGATGTTGATTTCCGGATTGAAGTTGGTAGCAAAAGCCTTGTGGTGATTTCCGGCATTGCAGTCCACGATATCCAGATACTGGATTTCGTCAAAATGATGCTTGGCTGCATAAGCCGTATACACACCGCTTACTCCCGGGTCGAATCCGCAACCCAGAATAGCTGTCAGGCCAGCCTCTTCGAAGCGCTGTTTGTAAGCCCACTGCCAGCTGTATTCGAAGTGTGCTTCATCCTTAGGCTCGTAGTTGGCGGTATCCAGGTAGTTGACACCTGCTTTCAGACAGGCTTCCATGATGGTCAGGTCCTGGTACGGAAGTGCTACGTTAATAACGATTTCGGGTTTAAAACCATTGAATAAAGCCACCAGTTCGTCTACATTATCTGCATCTACCTTAGCGGTTTTGATGTTTGGGTTACCGATCGCTTTTACAATCGCGTCACATTTTGACTGGGTGCGGCTGGCAATCATCACTTCTGTAAAGACTTCAGGATGTTGGGCCACTTTGTGTGCAACGACGGTTCCTACACCGCCTGCACCGATAATCAATACTTTACTCATTTATCAATAGAATAATTTTAATGCCCGGTAAACGTTACCGATCAGTACGCAAAGATAGAAAAATTTCTGATAAGATTATGCAGTATTTTGGGGTTATCGCCATTTTTCTTACAGAAGTTTTATCAGGCTAAACTATTTGAAATAACTTTGTATTCTGTGGAAGAGTCCGATCTCATTCCTGAGGAGTACATAAAATAAAAGAAAGAAAAAGTATGAAAAAAGTTTATTTTGGAGTGGCCGCACTGTGTGCCGGTGCTTGGATGGCATCGTGTGGCGGTAATAAGGTGTTAATGAGTTCATCTGAATTGGGTGGTGAATGGAATATTGTAACGGTTGCGGGTGAGCAGACTACAGGTGAGGAGTTGCCGTTCATCGGTCTGGACATGGAGGCAAAACGTCTGTATGGCTATACCGGATGCAACCGCATGATGGGAGGCTTTGAAGTAGATACCTTGAATGCCGGAAAAATTCATTTCACCCAGGTTGCTACTACCCGTATGATGTGCCCGGATATGAATCTGGAAATCAAAGTGGTAGATGCGCTGAATAAGGTTGACGGATATACGGAAACCGAAAACGGGGTTGCCCTGACCGACGAGAAGGGAAATACCCTGCTGACCTTGTCAAAGCGCGAGACTCCACAGGTGACTGTAGAAAGTCTGAACGGTGAGTGGGTCATTGCTGCGGTCAACGGAGCTGCTTTGGAGAAAATGGATAAGACTCCTTTCCTTTCATTCAATGTGGCTGAAAAGCACGTACACGGCAATGGTGGCTGCAACGTAATCAACGGCGGCTTTATGCAGGAAGAAGGAAAACCGGCTTCTCTGCGCTTTACTCAGTTCATTTCTACCATGATGGCCGGTCCGGGCATGGATGTGGAAAGAAAGGTACTGAAGGCTATTGATACGGTACGCAGCTTTACCGTGAAAGAAGACCAGTCGGTGGCTTTGCTCGATGAAAACGGAGTAGAGGTACTTACTCTGGTGAAGAACGAAGGAGAAAAGCTTTCTAAATAATCAGTAAGCAAATCACACAATCGTAGTTTATAAATAGGGGATGGATGGCAGTACTTCGGTATCTGCCATCCATTTTTTTATCAGTTCATCCGGTTGAAACGGTACTGGAGCGAGATCATGAAATAGCTTCCCAGTTGCTGGGTATAGTATTCGTAGAAGCCTTCCGGAGAAGCGGTACGCCGCAGGCTTTTCCGCTGGTTCAGGATGTCTGCCCATAGCAGGGAAAGTTCCATGCGCTGTTCCTTGGCGAACTTCCATCCCACCTTGAGGTTCCAGAGGGCCTCGTTTTCCTCGTCACTGTTTACATAGCTTCCGCTGCGGATCTGGTAGGCGAAATCGGAACTGATCCGTATGCGCAGGGGCAGCTGTGCCGATAACGAGGAGCCGATGGTATAGTTGCGGTCGTACGTATTTTCTGTGTTCAGGGAATTCTTGTATTGCATGAAGTCCCAGCCTGCACTCAGGTCGATGTTTCCCCATGCCGGGAGATAGGAGATTTCTATCTTTGCATCCATTCCCGAACTTTTTGTAACGCTTTTTTCCAGGTGGTTGTCTCCGGTTTCATCTATCAGTCCCATGTCACGGTTGAAGTTTCCCCCGCCTCTTCCTCCGATTTTCAACGAATTGAACCGGTGTTCGTAGTTGAAACTTCCGTTGATTCCCCAGTTCCCGTTCAGGTTCACCGGATAGGTTTCCCTTCCTCCTGTTTGCGGAATATACCGCGAAGCCTGTGTGACGCTGTTGATTTCCTGCCGCCAGAGAAGATAGGACGAAAAACCTTTGGTGTAATTGCTGAATGTCAGACTCAGACTGTGCTGGTACGAAGGTTTCAGGTTGGGGTTGCTGCGCGTGACGTAAAGTGCGGAATGATAGACCGTTGGAGCCATCAGTTCCTGCAGCGAGGGCTGCTGGGTATTTCCGTTGTAACTGATACCCAGGTCATAATCGTTTTTCCGGTAGTTGACGGAGAGTCGGGGAGCCCATTCCAGTGAATTTCCCAATGTATCCAGCTGCATCTTTCTTTCTTCCTGTTTCAGTTTTCGCTGCTGTGGCGCCAGACTGATGCCTCCATAGATGTTCCATACCTCTCCTTCGTGGGCATATGACAGGGTCAGCAGATGCTTGTAGGTGCGACTTTGCCGCCGGTTGCTCAGGCTGTCGATGTGGTGTTGCTCGTATCCCGGTTCCAGACTGGTTCCGGATGAGTTTTCTGCGGCGAAAGCCGACAGGTCGTACGTATCCTGTGTCTGCTCTTCGTGCTGGCTGTTGAACGCATAGGAGAACTGCAGGTGGTCTGTCTTGCTGAGTTTATGGGTGTAGGCCACCTGTATTTCATTGTTCCGGCTGAGGACGGGCAAATGCTGGTATTGGTTTCTGTAATCGACCGAGTCGGTTCCGTGAATATTCTGCAGCAGATAGAAGGTACTGGTGGATACCCTGAAACTTTCTTCTTTCCGACGGCTGAGCGAAGACGAGAAAGAGACTTGCAGGCTGTTTCCCTTTTCGCTCAACTGGTGGGTCAGGCTGGTGAAGAGGTTGAAGCCCTTGACTTTTGTCCGGCCGTGGTTCTGTTGTTCGATTTCGTTCATGCGGGTTTCCGGGTCGAAATCCTCCGGGTAGTCGAAGGGACGTGTCAGACTGGTTCCCGGATGCTCGCTGAATTTTGCTGAATGCATGTCCGTTTCGTTTCGGGAGCGGTTGAGGTTCATGCTTCCCGATGCATGAAACATTGTTTTCTTGCTGATGTCCCAGATGATATTGGCAGAGGAAGACAGGCCATTGTACTGGCTTTTGGTCAGGTTCTCCGAGACTCCGTACTGTTCCTTTCCGCTCATATACTGTTCGTTGCGCGAGGTCGACTCATCTCCCTGACGGGAATGGACATAGTTCAGGCTAGCCGAGAGTTTCAGTTTTTCTCCGATATTTTTCGAAAGGTTTCCTCCGAGGTTTCCGTTCCGGTTACCCGGATAGGCCGAAGTAATGTTCCGGTTGCCGAAGCTTCCTACCAGGCCGATATTCTCTCCGTTGTCCTTAAATTGAAAAATCTGTCCTCTTGAATCGAATTTATGCTTGTTGCCGTAGCCTCCTTCCAGGCCGGTCATCAGCGAACCGTTTACTTCTTTGGCGGTCTGAAGGTCGAGGACATAGTTTTTTTCCTGTCCCTTGATGCCGGTGAGTTTTTCTTCTTCGGCCGATTTGTCATAAACTTTTAACCGGCTGACAAAGTGAGCGGGGATATTCTCCAGGGCTACACGGTTGTTGCCCTTGAAAAACTCTTTTCCGTTGACCGTGATTTCCTGTATGGGCTCCCCTTTGTATTTCATTGTCTTTTCTTTCGGGTCATAGTTCAGTCCCGGAATGCGCCTTACGAGTTCTTCCAGATAGGCTCCTTCCGGAATCTTATAGGCTTCTGCGTTATATACGGTGGTGTCTCCTCTTTGCTCTACCGGCTGGCGGACTGCCGTAACCACGACTTCTTCCAGTTTTCTGCTGCTTTCCTGCAGGGCAAATGTGCCCAGGTCAATATTGTCTTTTCCAGTAGTGATTTCCTGAAACAGGGAGACGCATCCCAGGTAGGAGGCTTTCAGCACGTATTTCTTTTGCGGATTCCGCTTGTATTGGAGTTGGAAATGTCCCGTTTCGTCGCTGGTACCTCCTGCCACAAACGTGGAGTCGGGCATCAGCAGGATACTGAGGTTGGCATACGGCAATGGCTCCTGCTGCTTGTTCTCATTCATCAGCATGATACAACCTTTGATTTTCTGGTATGCGGCCCTTTTTTCGGCAGACACGGTTAATATACTCAAAAGGCACAACAGGCAAAAGTATAGTTTATGCATATTAATCGGGACATTATTCCAGGCAAAGCTATATATAAATATTGGTTTTCGGGTGGGATGCAAAGGATTTTTTTATTGTACTGGGGAGTTGCATTCTCCGATGTGCTGGAATCGGGGCCGGCCAATAAAGCCAGAAGAAAAATCAGAAGTGATTTTTGTATATATTTATTATTGATTCCTGGGTTTTTGTAAAATGTTTATTTTCAGTAAGTAGGGATAAAAAATATTTTGATTTATGCTGCGTTTGAAAAAATGTGTTTATTTTGCAAAATTAAAGGAAACAGACTTGAATCTGAACTGTTTAGTATCGGGCATTCAATGAGGTATAAGCAGAGGTTTATTAATATTAATATGGAAAGAAAATTCTTCAGTTTAGAGAAAAATGTAGTGGGGCTTTGGTTAAGCTTGTGCCTTTTTTGCTTGCTTCCTGTGCGGAGGAGAAGGAGTATGACAAGCTTGCGGGCGATGATTATTTGCAGTTGTATTTTACCAAATCGGAAACAAGAGCCGATCTGGCTCCCGACGGTTCGGGAAATTTCAGCGAAGGCGACCGTATCGGATTGTATATTAATGGCGAAAATGGGCTAACCTATAGAGAACTGACCTTCACCGGAGGAGAATGGATGCCCCGTTTGAGACGTTCTGATTTTGGAGCGGGACGCCTGCAACTGTCTGCCCATTATCCTTGCATACCGTCTGCCGCAGAGGATAATGCAGAGTCGGTTCCTTTGTCTGTAGAACTGAACCAGCAGGAGAATGATTACACTGCTTCCGACTTGCTGTACTCACAGTCGGCGCTGGAAACGGGAGAGTATACGTCTGTCATGACTTTCCGTCACGTGATGCATCGTTTGAGGGTAGAATTCTCGGATGCAGCCGGAAATCTGTCTGTCAGAGTAAGAAGCAAGGTAGGAGGTACGGTGAATCTGCTCACCGGTGATACTCAGTTGGGGGAAGGAGATTTCCAGTGGATCACTCCCAAGAAAAATACGGACGGCAGTCTGGAAGCGCTTATTTTTCCGCAGTCTGCATTGCCTTATCGGGAAAGTGAAGGTCTCATGGAGATTACCGTCGGCGGTAAGAAGGCGATATATAAGGTTCCGGAGCTGCAGAACGACGGCAGTCCGCTGGAGTTTTTTATGGCAGGTAAGGAAACTACGGTCCGGTTGTCTGTGCAGGCTTCTGATTCGGAGTGGAAGAATAAAAAATGCTGGACATACGGCACTTATGCTGCCGATGAATCTGCCTGGCTGAAGCTCTTCCCTGAGTATTCCAATCTTTATTTGCCCTGGAAGAAGGAATATGGATGGTACGATTGCAACAAACGCAATCCTACGGCAAATCCAAATCTGACTCCCGATGGAATGATGTGTTGGGCTGCTACGGCTGCCAATCTGATGCACTGGTGGATTGCACAGAACAAGAAATACGTGGATCTGTACGGTGAAAGGTATAAAGGACCGGTTTACGATTATCCGTTGGATAAACCTCAGGAAAGTGATATTTTCCAATGCTACGTGGATGCATTTGATGATAAGGCCGGGAAAATTGATGATGGAATCAACTGGTTCATCCACGGTAAGGTTCCTTCTTATCCTAAACTGCTGGCTCCTTATAATTATGCCGGTTATTTTAAGGATGTGTTTCCAGAAGGGGTTCTTTTAGGCAAAAACATCGGTGGATTGAGTAAGGAAAATTTCAATGAGACAATCAAAGATGCCTTGAAAAACAAGAAAGGTATAGGGATAGTCATAGGTCCGGCCAATAAAAGCCATGCTGTAACCATGTGGGGAGCAGAGTTTGATGAAAACGGAGATGTTTCTTATATCTATATGGCGGACAACAATGACCGGGATTACTTTGAACAGTGGAGAGTAGGTTGTCTGCGTCTTCAGATAGTGTATGAAACGTATCCTGAAGGAGGTTCCTATACGTGCTTTAAATCAGGGTATATTGAGGATAACAGATCGACTGTTATAAGTCGTATCGTGACACTTGATTTGGGCGAGGAATACTGGAAGAAATATTTGGGACTTTGATAGGCCTTATTGTCGGCAGAGAGCCGGTGATATGTTGAGAGAATGAATGATTTTATTGACTGATAAATTTTTGAATAATAAATTATGAAGAGAAAACATTATGCGTCCATGGCTTTGGCTATGCTGTTGTTGAGCGGATGTGGAAACAATGAGGTACCCGGTGGTACTCCTACAGAGAATACCGATAAGAAAATCAGTCTTAGCACTTCTATCATAGCCCAGGAGAAAACTGTGGCAAGAAGTCCTGAGCTGGACAGCAACGGTAGCGGAAACTTTTCTGATGGAGATGTCTTTGCTCTGCAGATTTCTTCACAGGCTGCTTCGGAATGTGTGAATTTCGATTATACGGTGGCTTCTACACAACTGTACTGGAAGGAGGTTTCTTTCTCAGCTCCTACCTCAAAGGTGAATTTTGCGGCTTGTTATCCGAAACAGCAGGTCCAGAATGGAAAATTTACCTTCGACCTGGCTACGGCTGCCGATAAGGACTTGCTGCTGGCATATACCTCGGGAGTGAACATGGAAAGTGAGACTCCGGTGGCGATGACTTTCAAGCATGCCATGCATCGTCTGGTAGTGAACTTTACCGCAGCCGAGGGAGTGGACATTACCGGTATCACTACTAAATGTACTGCCAAGTCGTCTTGTGAGGTGAATCTGTTCGACGGAACGTTGAACAATACGGCTGCACAACAGTCGGTATTTACAGCTGAGGGAGAGCATGTGTCTTTCACACTGGTACCTCAGCGGTTGTCGGATGTAACGCTTGAAGTATCCTTTGGCGGTTTTACGAAGACATTTGAATTGGATCAGCTGGTTACCGACACTGAGGAACTGCAGGGTGGCAAGCAGTTGTCGATTGACCTGACAGTGAAAAACGGTTATATCGAACTGGGCAATGTAACGATTGAAGGCTGGGGAAACCAGGGAACCATCGAAGGCTCCATCATTCTGTAACGAAGGGTGGTATGGTTTCCTTCAGGGGACCTGCTGCACAATGATTCTTTTATATCAATGAGGATAGGCAAAAACGCCCGGCTTCCTGCAGTTTACTGCAAGGAGGCCGGGCGTTTCGTTTGTGGGACGATGTGGAGGCTAAGGTTTCGTCGGAGGATAAACGGCAATCTTGATGACCCCGTCCAGCCGGTTCTCAAAGATACGGTAGGCTTCTTCGATTTCCTCCAGCGGGAAACGGTGGGTAATGAGGGGCGTGGTGTCAATCTTTCCCTCTGCAATCAGCTGCAGGATTTCCTCGCAGTCGCATCCGTCAACGCCTCCGGTCTTGAAAGTCAGGTTTTTCCCGTACATGTCCGGAAGCGGAAGCTGCTGAGGCTCGTCATAGAGTGCCACAATCGTTACGATGGCGTTCGGACGGGCACACTCCCAGGACATCCGGAAACTCTCCGGTGTTCCGCCTACTTCGATGACCACATCCGCTCCGCCGTGCAGGCTGTGCTGCTGTACGAATTCCTTGCAGTGTTCCGGACGTACGGTCAGTACTTCCGGATAATGTGTCTCGATGAAACGCAGTCTTTCTTCCGACTGTTCGCAGACAATGATTTTCCGGGGATGCTTCAATAACGTACACAGCAGGGTGCAGATACCGGTCGGTCCGGCACCGATGATCAGTACCGTGTCTTCGGAAGTAATCTCGGAGATACGGGCCGCCCAGAATCCCGTAGCCAGAATGTCTCCGGTAAACAGTGCCTGTTCGTCACTCACCCCGTCCGGTATCCGGTTGAGGCCCTGGTCTGCATAAGGCACCCGTACGTATTCGGTCTGTCCGCCGTCGATGCGGCATCCCAGAGCCCATCCTCCCTGAGGGTCCTCACAGTTGTTGACGTATCCGTGGCGGCAGAAAAAACATTCCCCGCAGAACGTCTCCACGTTGACCGTTACCCTGTCTCCGGGCTTTACTGAAGTGACAGCCGCTCCGGTCTGTTCCACGATTCCCACCATCTCATGACCTACGGTAATTCCGGGTACGGCACGGGGAACGCTGCCGTGCTTGATGTGCAGGTCGCTGGTGCAGATACTTCCCAGGGTGACACGCACCAGGGCATCACGCGGGTCAAGCAGTTTGGGAAGGGGCTTTTCAATCAGCGAAAATTCCCCTTTTCGGATATAAGTATATGCTAACATAATGAAGCGTATTAAATTTTCTTTTCTACCTTTGTTACAAAAATACAAAAGAATCGACAAAGTATGATACATTTTGATACAGACTATATGGAGGGGGCACATCCGGAGGTGATGCGCCGCCTGTTGGAGACCAATCTGGAGCAGACTCCCGGATACGGAAGCGATGTGTATACAAAAGCAGCCAAGGAGCGGATACGTGAGGCCTGCGGTTGCCCGGAAGCGGGAGTATTTTTCCTGGTGGGAGGAACGCAGACCAATGCAACGGTAATCGACGGTCTTCTTGCCCGCCACGAAGGGGTATTGGCTGCTGAGACGGCTCATATCAACGTGCACGAGGCCGGAGCCATTGAGGCCGGAGGACACAAGGTGCTGACCTTGCCCCAGCATGGAGGAAAACTCTGTGCGAAGGAGGTGGCTGCTTATATTAATGATTTTTACCGCGATGAGACTTATGAGCATATGGTGGCTCCGGGAATGGTGTATATCTCTCATCCTACCGAACTGGGTACGTTGTATTCCCTCAGTGAACTGGAAGAATTGAGTGCGGTTTGCCGCAAGGCAGGTATTCCCTTGTATATGGACGGGGCGCGTTTGGGGTATGCACTGGCATCTCCGGATACGGACGTGACATTGAAGGACATTGCCCGTCTGTGTGATGTGTTTTATATCGGAGGAACCAAGGTCGGAGCCTTATTCGGTGAGGCTGTCGTTGCTCCTCAGGCTCAGCGCCTTCCGCATTTCTTCTCGCTGGTCAAACAGCACGGGGCACTGCTGGCCAAAGGACGTTTGCTGGGCATCCAGTTTGAAACCCTGTTTACCGAAGGACTGTACGAACGGATGGGAGCGCATGCGGTCCGCCTGGCCCTGAAACTGAAAAAGGCTTTTGCAGACAAGGGATATCGTCTGTATCTGGATTCTCCTACCAACCAGCAGTTCGTGTGTCTGCCCAATGAGGTAATCGACCGTCTTTCGCAGGAGGCGACTTTTGAATTGTGGGGTCCTCGTGGAGAGACTGAGACAGTAGTCCGCTTTGTTACAAGTTGGGCTACCCGTGAGGAAGACGTCGACCGTCTGATTGCCTTATTATAAGGACATCGTATCCCGGATATTGAAATACAGAGAAAGAAACTGCTTTTTTCTTTTAAGAAGATGGGGAGAGAAGGGCAGGATAGTTTCAACCCGCGCCGGAAGGTTCTGCAACTTTCCGCCGCGGGTTTTTCGACTTCCGTCCGGAGGTTGCAGAACCTGCATGCGGAGGTCGGATATTTCATATAGGCGAAGCAGACAGTTCTTGCTGGTTGTATACGGAATCTGAATGAATACTAGAGAAACTATAATATCACTAAAAGGCGGTACCTATAGTGTGAAAGTGTTTTCAGCGGTTCTCTGCCCGTTTTTATACCTGTGCGGCAGCCGGAAAGGAAATCTTGAACCTGGTCCATCCGTCGGGGTAACTCCGTAACGAAAAAGTACAGCGATGCTTGTCCAGAATATCCCTGATGAGCAACAGGCCGATGCCCTGTCCGTTGGGCTTGGTAGAGAAGAAAGGCGTGAAAAGTTTGGACTCCACTTCCTGTGGGATTCCTTTACCCGTATCGGCAATGACCAGCATCGGGTTCTCTGCAGAAGTTTGAATCGTGATAGTGCCGGTAGTGCCTTCCATGCTTTCTGCCGAGTTCTTGATGATATTGACCAGTACCTGCTCAAACAATCCCCGGTCCATGCTGACCTGCAGGTCCGACGGAGCGAGTTCCACTTTTAACTTGATCTGCTTTTCCCGACAGAGTGTTTCCATGAACACCCTGCATCCGTTGACGGCATCGTTCAGATTGATGTCCGTCAGGTGGGGTTCGGGTATTTTTACCACATCCGCAAAATTGGTAATGAAACGGCTCATCCGCAGGTTGCGTTCTATGCAGACACTCATTACCTCACAGAGGTCTGCCGATTTCCCGTCTGCTTCTAGTATTCCCTTTACCGTATCCAGCGTGGAAGTTACTCCGGCTACCGTATTGTTGACTTCATGCGCAATCATCCGGATGACCTTTTCATAGGCTTTCTTTTCCGCCTTGACCACTTCGGAGGTCAGACTTTCGATCAGAATAAAAGGATGTGCAAATCCCCTGTCGATGAATGACAGATGCGAACACCTGTATACCTTTGCATCACTCAGGCGTACGGTCCGTGTCTCTCCCGTAGGAAGCAAGGCTATCTGGCCTGCCAGCGGAGAAGGAATCTCTTCGAAGAGCTTTCCCTTCAGTTCCTCTTCATTTTCCGTATTCAGTAACCGCAATGCCGCACGGTTGGCCATCGTAATGCGGTGGTTGAAGTCAAGCATGACGACCCCCATTGGCGAAACCTCAATCAGCAGATCCAGCAGGTGATTCTGTTCCCGCAGCCGCAAGCGCTCTTCTTTCAGCTGCACCATCATCCGGTTGAAGACCTCCACTACACGGTCGGCTTCCTTTTGACCGACCTTTTTCAGCCGGCTGCTGAAATCCTGTTCGTTCAGCAGATCCATTCCGTTGGCAATGGTATCCAGCGGTCTTATCACCTTTCTGTAAAAGTAAAGTATAAAAACCAGTGTACCGATGATAATGATTTCGGACAGGTAGAGCAAGGTCGTTCTTTCTACAGACAGAGGGATTACGACAAGGCTCCACGGCAGTAAAAGAAAGATTGTCAGGATGCCGAACAGGTATTTCAGTTTCATACGTTCCTCTTTTTATGACAGTTGAATATCCCCTTTAGGTAAATAATAGTTATGATTCCGGAAGACTATTGCAGGTTGAATTTCTCCATTCTCCTGTACAGCGACTGCCGTGTAATCCCCAACGCCTGAGCCACTTGAGATAAATTGTGCCCGTATTGGTCCAGTGCCTGCAGAATGGCCTGTTTCTCCATCTCCTCCAGGGTATATCCCTGCAGCGACTGTGCCCCAGCGTTCACTGAAGTTTCCATGGGATGATACTGCGCCTTGAAATCGGAGGCATCAAGCATGCTTTTGTTGCTCATCAGCAAGGTCCGCTCCACCAGATTCTTCAGTTCCCGGATATTTCCCGGATAGGGGAGAGACTCCAGATAGTCCATCGCTCCGGAGATACTGACAGGGGGCAGTTCGTTTCGGCTGCAAAGCTGTGTCGCAAAATGACGGACCAGCAGCGGGATGTCCTCACGGCGCTCACGCAGGGCTGGCAGATGGATGGTAATCAGGTTGACCCGGTAGAACAAGTCCTCACGGAAAGTCTTTTCCTGTACCCGTGCGGCCAGGTTGGCATTGGTTGCACAGACCACTCTCACGTCGACTTTTCGCGGCCGGCTGTCTCCCAATACTTCGAAGGTCTGCTCCTGCAGTACCCTGAGCATTTTTACCTGGCAACTCAAATCGAGTTCTCCCAGTTCATCCAGGAAAATGGTACCCTTATCGGCCATCTCGAAACGTCCGATACGGTCGGTAGCCGCATCCGTAAAAGCCCCTTTCTTATGCCCGAACATTTCACTTTCGAACAGCGACTGCGAGATACCTCCCAGATTGACTTTCACAAACGGTTTCCTGCAGCGCTGACTGTTGCGGTGTATGGCTTCCGCAATCAGTTCCTTGCCGGTACCGCTTTCACCCATGATGAGGACCGGGGCGGTAGTCGGTGCAATGCGCTGTACCGTCTTCAGGATCTCCGTCAGTGCCTTGCTCTTTCCGATAATCCCCGACCTGTCGAATCCATTTTCCTCAACGGTGGCCTCCTCTTCTTTCTTCTCCGTCAGTTTCAGGGCCGTTTCTATGCGCTGCATCAGCAGGATGTTCTGCCAGGGCTTCGTAATGAAGTCGAAGGCCCCTGCCTGCATTCCCTGTACTGCCAGTTCGATGCTTCCCCAGGCCGTCATCAGGATGACGGGCACTTCCGGAAGGAAAAGCTTGACTTGTTTTAATAACGTAAGTCCCTCTACTCCGTCGGTAGATAATGAAAAATTCATATCCATTAAAATCAGCCGTGGGGTATGGTTGCGGACCACCTCCATCGCCTCTTTGGGCATGGATACTGCCTTCACCTCATATCCGGCATGTTTCAGCAACAGACTGAGTGAGGTTCGTATTGCACTGTCATCGTCTATAATCAATATCATGCTGCAAATTTAGATTAATTATGGCAACTATTGGCGGATGATTTTATCAAAATCGGCCTCGATGTCGCAGTTTCGGGCGAAATCCCATAAAGTAAGGCTCCGCACCTGATAATAATAATACCAGTAATAAAACAGTTCGTTGAGGTGTTTCTGTCGGGCTTCATCTTTCCGGGTCTGTGAATCGTTCAAATCCAGTGTTGATATTTTTCCCACCATGAATGTCTCCACATTGGTACGGTAACGCTGCTGTGCGATGAGGTCGGCCGCAGAAGCCAGCTGCAACTGTCTTTGCTGGTTGTTGAAGTTTTCTACCAGGATGAAGATGTTCTGCCTGAAATCCATTTCTTCCTGCCGCAACTTGCTGATTACCACCTCCCGGTTGCTCTCGGCAATTTTTACCTGTCCCTTCCGTTTTCCCCAGTCGAGCAGCGGAATACGAAGTCCGACCTCCACTACCTGATTGTCTTTCAGGTGACTGTAAGCCGTATTCAGTCGGGTATCAGCCCCTGTAAACCCGATTTGTGCAAACAGACTGATTTCCCTGCGGTTGCCTTTGGCTTTCGCCACCTCATAGTCGGCCTCCAGTTGCCGGCGCCGTATATTCCGGGAAAATGAATTGTTTTGAAGCGCCTTGCCCAGGACCTCATCGTATAGAAGTGTCACCGGAGGAAGGGTATCGGGCAGTACCGGCAATAATACCTCATCCGTATCCAGACCGAGAAAAGAACGGAGCTTGAACATCTGACTTTTAAGCGAACTTTCGTTATCGGTAAGTACCGACTGGGCTTCCAGCACATTCATCTCCAGCTGCAGCAGGTCATTCTTGCTGATCTGTCCCATTTTTCTCTTGGCTTTTGCCACCTCATAAATCTTGTCCGCATTCTCCAGGTTCTGCCGGGCTGTATTTACCTGCTCCTGAGCCAGCAGTACATTGAAGAAATAATTGATGGCAGTCAGGGTCACCTCTTCGGTTGCCGACAGAAATGCCGATTTGGCTTCGGCATAGCGTACCGGTTCAATCCGGCGGTTCCACTTCGTGTGGTTCACCCCGAAGACCGGTTGATCGAGCGTAAGGGCAACCGGTATCGACATAAAACTTCCGGTTTTGTTTCCGTCCATCTGCCGCAAATAATCCAGCGAGGAGGTAAGCGATAATTTACCTCCTGTCAGCCAAATGTTCTGATCGATGGAGACCGATCCATTCATCTCTATGTAATTGTTGGGTACAAAAGTATAAGAACCGTCTTCCTGCTGATAGGAGTTGTATTTCTTGTAATATCCCGGCACCGTAGCCGTAAAGTTCATTTCCGGCAACAGTTCGGCGAGGAAGGTGCGGTATTCCCAGTAAGCCGTTTTCAGTTCGTTCAGAGCGACTGCTGCATCCACGCTTTGCATCCGGGCCATACAGATGGCCTCTTCCAGGGTGAGCCTTCTTTCCTTGGGCAGGGTTCCGGAGAACTCTCCGGCAAGCACTTCTGGGGACAGTGCAACTGCTACTCCGCAGCCGATGATTTTCAACAGGGTAATGACTTGTCGTTTCATACGTCCTTTTCAATTAACTCAATCACATTTTATATCAACTACATTATCCGGGAGTTATTCTCCGCGCAAGACCTGAGCCGGTTCGATGTCCAGGACTTTGCGTGCCGGAATACCGATGCCGATGACCATCATGAGACCGATGCTCAGTGCACTGAGTGCCGCACACAATATTATCCGTCCGATGTGGAACGTTGTGCCGTTGTACACCGCATTCAGTTCGGCACCGGCTATCTGAAAGTCAATGAGGAGGGCAGGCAGAGTGACCAGCGCTATCAGACAGCCACCTTCGCATATCAGACGCAGGAAAACATCCTTATGAGTAGCTCCGTGTACTTTGTGAAGCGCAATCTCGGACTGGCGCTGCTGGGTGCGGAACCAGAATGTGCCCAGCAGTCCCAGGAAAATATTAAGCAGCAGGAATCCCATGCCTGTCAGATACATCACGTTGTTTTTCCGGTACTCCTGCAGGTAAACCCGCTTCATATCCTTCATGCTGCATACGTTTGACAGGTACAGATTGCCTGTATTGATTTCCTTTTCCGCATTCTTCAACAGATTTTCTATGAAGTTACGGTCCTTGTAAGCTTTGACTCTCAGGTAAATGGTGGCTGAGGTATCGTATGTCCGATAGGGTAAAAAGATACTTTTGCAGTATTTTCCCTGTACATAGTCATGATGACGGACTGTTTGGGCAACGGCTCCCAGATTGGCGGTCTGGTTTTTATTGCCATACAGATAGAATCCCTCCTTTTGTATGAGTGTCGAAATGTAAACTCCTTTGTCGCCGAATATATTTCCCGATAACACAATCTCTCCCCGTTCCATGATCCGGGACATCTCTTCCGGAGTTTCACCATGAATTCCTCTGATACGGAATACTCGCATATAGTCCGGTGAGACATAGTAATTGCGTAGCTGGTCATTCAAGGTATCGAAACTGACCGTACAATAACTTTCCGACAAATCGTATGGAGCGGTCCAGTCGCTGAAGCATACGGCTTCTGTTTCCGGCATTCGTCTCAGACGTTCAATTATCTGTTCATATTCCTTCTCTTTCTCTGCTTCTGTCTTCACCTGATAGTCTGTACTGTTTTTGTCTATTTCATTGATCTCTATTTTATAACAATGTTCGATGTCAAAGCCCAGTGGCTCTGAAAGAATGGATATATTGCAGTACAGATTATCGATTACATACCATAGGACTACGCTTACCACAAGCAGTTCAGCCAGTAGCCACAGGTTGTTTTTCCATTCGTTGATTATTTGAGTAAAAAGTTTCTTTGTCATATTCTTATCGGTTATTGTGTATACTACCTTCGAGTGCATTTACAATGTGGGTTCTTGCCGCATGCCATGCCGGGATGCCTGTACTCATCAGGTTCAGAATGAAACAGAAAAAAAGGCTTAGGAAAAAAGTGCTGGGCTGCAGCAGCATGTCCAGATGTACTTCGGGCGAGGCAATACTGGTTGTAGGCATGCTGTCTGTAAACAGGAAGTCCTTTCCAACGAAACCGAATACTACGCTGAGCAATAATCCCAAAATTCCTCCCGCCACGGTCAATATGAAGTTCTCGCCCAATAGCTGTATCACCAGTGTGCTGCGGGGACAACCGAAGGCTCTTCGGACTCCGATCTCACCGACGCGCTGACGCAAGCGGCTTTGAGTCATACTGCTCAGGTTGATGGCAGGGACAATGAGCAGGATGAAAAATACGATGTAACGGATGCGGTTCGTGTAAGCCGTATCGGGTTCAAAGGTCGTATTGCCCAGGGAAATTAATGTGGCCTTTTCATGATTGTAAGGCTGGTTGTGTAAATTGATGCGGTATCCGGTTGAGGCAAGCGACTGGTTGTAGGCCTGCAGTTTACGTTCCACTTCCTGCTGGATTTCCGGAAAGTCACTTTTCTGCTTGGCCAGGATGGTACAGCTTGTCATTCCTATCAGATTGTGGTGTGAGTTTATTTTTTTTGTGGTTTCCTGGAACACAGAATAAGGAGCCCAGATCTGTGCATATGCAAAATTGGTCAGTATGGTTACATCTTTTACCACTCCAATGACTCTGTATGGCTTATGGGTAAGCTGGAATTCACGACCTGCCGACTGCGTTGTTCCGAACAGTTTCCGGGATATGCTTTCTGAAATGACCGCCACCGGTATTCCGGCGTTGAACTCTACCTGACTGTAAGGTTTTCCGTCCACAAAGCGGAAGTCGAACACTTTCCAGAAGTTGCCATCCGTACCCTTGATATCCGCAGGAACCCCATGCTGTCCGGGAATACTCGCCAGGCTTGTGGCGGGAAAAAGATCATACGAAGTAACGGTTTCCGGAGTTGTCAGACTGCCGAATATACCCTTGAATGTAGCCACTGACATTCCCGAGGTAGTGTTCTCTTCTCCCTTTTCCGCACTGCAAAGCAGGGTGTGGAGAAAACGTCCTCGATTGCTTTCGGGAGCGATGGAAGCTACCTTCACCTGCCGCATCATCACAAACAGCATGATCAGGAAAATAGAAAGGGAAGTGCCGATGATAGAAACGGCACTGATGATGGGTTGCTGTTTCAGCTGAAACCATGTGAGCGTGATATATTGTTTCCACATAATCGATAAATCTGTTATTGGGATGATTATTCTACTTGTCTGCCATCGAAGAACCGTACAGTGCGCGAGGTCTGTCTGGCCTGCTCTTCGTTGTGGGTAACCATGACAATGGTACGTCCGTCCTCCTGATTCAGCTTGTGCAGTAAAGACATCACTTCGGCTCCCATTTTGGAATCGAGGTTTCCGGTGGGCTCATCTGCCAGGATGATTTCCGGATTGCCTATGATGGCGCGGGCAACGGCTACCCGTTGGCACTGACCGCCCGAGAGCTGCGTAGGCATATGATGCATCCGGTGACTCAGTCCTACTTTTTTCAATACCTCCTCTGCCAGCCGGTGGCGCTCTTTCGAAGATACTTTACGGTATAACAGAGGGAGCTCCACGTTATCTATGACATTAAGCGAGTGAATCAGGTGAAACGACTGGAATACAAATCCCAGATTCCGGTTGCGGAAGGCAGCCAAATCCTTGTCCTTCATTCCGTCCACACATGTTCCGGCAATTTTCAGCGTTCCTTCGGTAGGACTGTCCAGCAGTCCCATGATGTTCAGCAGTGTCGATTTTCCACAGCCCGAAGGTCCCATTATGCTGAGAAATTCTCCTTTACCAACGTTCAGGTTTACATTTTCCAAAGCCTGAGTTTCTATTTCCTCGGTGCGGTATACCTTGCTGATACCGCTAAGTTCGATCATATTCATAATTTCAATTTTAATGTATGCTTGTTTTTATATTGATTCATGTCACTGACAATTACTTTGTCGCCCTCCTGAAGTCCGGACAGGACTTCTACATATTCAAAATTACTTTCTCCCAACCGTACTTTCCGTTTGACCAGTTCATTGGAAGACTGCATGACAAACAGTTCGTACTCTCCGCTTCCCATGTAATAACTGCCGTTGGCTATTCGGATTACGTCGTCCTTTACGGCATCGAGCACAAATATATCTGTTTTGATTCCTGATCTCAGGATGGCCTTGTGGTCTTCGTCCAGTTGTACGGAAAATGAGATGACACCGTTTTTGGAAAGCGGAGTTACACTGCTGATATGTCCCGTCAGCTTTTCTTTCCCGATGCGTACAATGACCTGTCCCCCGGCCATTACCTTGTCGGCATATGAATCTGCAATTTCTGCGTCTATCTTAAAATGGCTCAGGTCGGAAATCACAGCCACCTGTTCTCCCTGGCTGATCTGGGCTCCTACTTGTTGGTTGATGTAAGTCAGAATGGCTTTTCGGGGAGAACGGAGCTGTGCATCATCGAGTGTCCGCTTCATCTCTTTCAGACTCTTGGAAAAGATGTTGACTTCCAGTTCCTTTACCTTCAGGTCGGTCGCTTTTACCTGCAACTCATTTTTGTACATCTTTTTCAGTTGTTCCAGCTCCAGTCTTGCGGTATTGACTGCCAGTTCGGCCTGACGGACCTTGTCGGTTGTTCCGCTGCCTAGACTGTCCAGATATTGTTCGTTGCGCAACTCTGTCTCCATGCGGTTCAGTTTCATGGCGCTGACTTTTATTTTCATTTCAATATCATCCAGTTCCGTCTGGTTATCGATTTTCAGCTGCTGCAGCTGGTAGCGCTTCATCTTCTCTTCATCCAGTAATTTCCGGTACTCCGTTTCGGTACTTTGTAAATCCAGTTTCAGCAGCGGGGTGCCGGCATCCACACTGTCTCCTCCTTTGTGGTAGACCTCAATGATGCGTGTATGGATGGGGGAGTTAATGATTTCCTCGAATGCCGGTACCACTTTTCCGGAGGCATTTACGCTTGTCGTGATGCTGCCACGGCCGGCGGTAGAAATTGTCAGTTCTTCGACGGATACACTGCTACGGAATAAGCTGATGGAAGCAATCAGCAAGATGACAATCGTGCTTCCGCATATTCCGTATGTAAGCCGTCTTTTTCTGCGTTGCTGCTTTAAGGCAGTTTCAGGTATTTTTCTGTCCATAACGATGCTGTTGTTTGATTTAGTACATTTTGCTCCTGAAGAAGCAATCTCCGTGCCATAGTTGTAAGGCGTTGTAAATCAATGACTGATTGGTTATGTGGGTGTACGATAACGGACACTGTGTCCGCTTTTATCGGATACGGTGCCCGTTATCGTTGCGGTGTTTATCCCCATTTTATTCTCATGGGAGGGATAGTTTTTGCTTCCGCTTAAGCCTTATTTTATACTACATAGGTACAGTATTATTCATTTTACTGCAGAGGAGAGAATGTAAGGATTTTTACAAATAGTAAGTTAGCGGTAATTTTATGACGCTTTGGGATTATTGTACAATGTGAAGACAGAACGCATAGCCTGATATGCCGTTAGTCTTTACAAGATGGATTATCAATAAAATTTACTTTTTTATTATGAAAAGATTAACGCTTGCATTATTAATACTGACACTGCTGTGCAGCGGCATGTACGGCCAGACAGTAAAAGAAATTGAGAAACAGTATAAGGAGCTGATCAAGAGGCTGAAGAAAGAGAATGCTTTGAAGAAGGTGGAAGTGAAAATTGAGAATGACGGTTTCTGGTATTTCTTACTCACCGGAAAAAACAAAATGTCTGGTGTGGCCAATCAAGAGGGAAAAGTAATCATTCCGATGCAAAATACAGCGGTTACCTACTATCCTGCAGAGCAAAAAAGTATAGTAAAAACACGGATTACTGAAAAGTTTTTTATGAAAGCCGGATTTGCTTATTCTTACGAAAATACCCGGCCTTTCTTTCTGACTTTTAAATCGGATTATGGAATTGTGGCACTAGACGGTACGGTAATCAAGGATAAGATTAAGCAGGTCCGAAAAATTCCCGGATATTGGATTATTTCAGATTCGTATGAAAAAATGACTTATAGTCACGATAGTGACAGAGACAATCCTTTTATTTTCTTAGGTAAAAAACTGGGAGTTGTGAAGGGTGACGGCGAGTTACTTGTGGCAACTGAATACGACGAAATATCTTTAGGAGGAATGTATGAACCTAAAGATATGTCTGATTGGGATGAGTTGCCTCTCATACAACTTTGTGAGTACTCTAAGAAAAATAACGATGGGGTTACCGTAACCGGAGGAGTGACACTAAATGGTATTCTGCCAGCTTTGCCATGTATATTCAATGGGGTGACGATTGGTACGAAATACGTAAGCGGACAGGGGATGAAGTATGTCTGGAAGGTAAAGCAGACGAAACTGGGGAACTATGAAGAATATACCGGGGAAAGTGACGCTCCTAAATACAAAGATAAGGGAGAAGAGCTTTTTGAACAGGGTAAATATAATGACGTGATAGAATATTATTCTCATGCCGGCATTGCCCAGCCGTGGAGCAAATTTTATTCGGGGGTTTCCTTGTTCCATTTGGGGGTTGGGAACAGTACTGGAGCAAAGATGCAGGCGGAATACATTGAAAAAAATCAGATGGACATGTACCGTTCTTTGGTTGAGATGGGGGCTACATTCAACCTGGAACTTTCTAAAAAGCAATACGAGTCGGCTATTGATTTATTGCAGGCGTATTTAAAGGAAGACAATACGTTTAAGACGCAGGCTGAGAGTTATATCAATATATGTAATATGAACATCCAGGATTTGCCTGCCCTCAGAAAACGATATGAGAATGCAATTATGATGTTTGAAAAGGCAAAACAGGACGAAATCAAACGTCAGCGTGAGGCTGCCCTTCGGGCTCAGCAACAGCGTACAGAAATTATGTTGGGTATCCTGAATGTTTTTGCTAACTCGCTGTTGAAGGCTGCATCTCCTTCTCCGTCTGTAGGAAGCGGTAATGTCGGGGCCGGTTATGTCACTCCTTCCGGCACTTCTTCTTCAGGAAGCGGTATTGATAATTCTGCAAAAATCGCAGACTGGGAAAGCAGACGTGCGGATGCGGTGAGAAGGCTTAATCACTACGAGGAACAATTGAGTAAAGATCCTGATTCGTCATATTATAAGCAGATGATCCGTGACATGAAAAATCAGATTAATCAATGTGATAATCAGCTTCAGTCTTTAAGAAGTCATTGATGAATTTAGGAGAGGTTGGAAGATATAAATTCCTTGTTGTTTAAAATATACATGAGTTGTATCACTATTGAAAGGCTATTAAAATGATAAAAGTTATGGAAAAGTATTTTCATTTAGAATTTTTTTTGAGTAGAGGTCTGGGTAAATTATTTGTCTGGGTTATGTTATTAATGGCAGGTTTAATCCATAGTGTAACTACACAGGCTCAGACACGTAAATGTCCATATTGTGATGGTAATGGCACTATTGTAAGGCATCTTACGGTGTCGCAATATGGTGTAAGGAATGAAGTTAAAAAGAAGTGTTCTACGTGTGGCATATATTATTATCCTTCATCAGGACATTCCCACATTCATTGTAAATATTGTAGAGGAACCGGCAGGATTAGTAATACTGGTGGCTCAAGTAATGCTTATGATAGCGGAAGTGGCAACAGCAGTGGAAGTTATTCTAACGATTATGAAGCAGAAAGCAACCCGGCATTAAAAGCCTGGGGACAAAGTGTCGCGCTTAACATAAGATATGGATTGCCACTTTCGGAGGAAGAGGATGCTGCTTTTCGTCGTTTTGCTCAAAATAACCCGGCCTGGGCACAAAAATATGTAGAATGGCGGAATACACTGAATTATGGGACAATGTATTTCAATGAGAGAAGTGCCAAGTTAGGTTATGAACCGGTGAAAAGCGTGGATAGTTTCTTTAAGAATATAGAAAATAATCTTCTTCAATGCACAGCAGGAATAACATTGCCTCAAGACCTTTATCAGGAAGCTCACAGGTTGGAGCAGATTTATTACAATGCTTACCAGAAATATAGAAATTGGTGTTCAAAAAAAGAAGCCTTAACGAATCTGGAAAATGCAGTGCTGGATTGGCGGCTCAATCAGGCCTTATTTGGCTATTAATCACTTAATGGTTATGTGAAGTGCTCAAGATAATGTATCGTGTAATTCGCGGGACTTGAATCGGGAGATCTTCAGTCTAGGTGCGGAGAAAGCAAACTGTGCCGGTAAGCTGTATTTTGCTTTGCCGGCACAGTTTTTTATAGGAGATAAAGAAAAAAGTTCAAAGGAAGTTGCGCTGCATTTATTTCCGATAATATTGTGCCAATGCAAATGTCCGGTGAAGGGCTGTACGGGTACAAATCAATGCACATACAGAGCCGATGAAAAACAGGATTCCGGTAGATACCATAATATTCCCCAGTCCCACAAGCGGAGAGACAATACCTCCAAAGGCAAACCCCAATGCTCCCAGCAGGGCTGAAGCCATACCTGCATTTGCACGTTCACTGTCCATTGCCAATGTATTGGATGCCGTAAAGGTGAGTCCCAGCATGGAAAGCAGTCCTAAGAGCAGAATTTCGTAAATCCAGAAACTGCAACCCGCACAAAGGGCGATGCACAGGAAGAAAGAGGCTACTACCATTCCGACGCTTCCTCTGTATAAGGCTTGTTCAGGATGAGCAAATCTGACAGATGAAGTGGCTGAAATGACGATGGCAATGGCGTTGGCACCAAAACAGACACTGAACATCAGAGGAGAAAAGCCATAGTGCTGCTGCATGATAAACGGGGAGGAAGCGATATTGGCAAATAAGACTCCCTGGGCAAAACCGTACTGCAGGATATAGCCTACGTAACGGCGGTTACGGATGACGGTAAGGAAACTCCTGTATACATCTGTCCAGCGTGTGTGCTGACGGTATACGGCGGGTAGTGACTCATTGAAGTGCAGGCTTCCCAGCAGGAGCAGTATGCCCAATGCGAACAAAACCCAGAAAATACCGTGCCAGCCTACGCTTTCAGCCATTGTTCCTCCGGCGATAGGGGCTGCTACCGGAGCCACTCCGTTGATTGCTCCGATGATAGCCAGCATCTTGGCCAGTTCTCTTCCGTAATATTTATCGGCTGCAATGGAGCGTGAGATGACAATGCCGCCCGCACCGGCCATTCCTTGTATCAGTCTCCAGCCCACAAACTGCATGATGGTTTGAGAATAGATGCATCCCACTGTAGACAGAAGGAAGAGACACATGGCCACGATTAAAGGAAGTCGGCGTCCATATTTGTCGCTCAACGGACCGAAGAACAGTTGGCCTGTGGCCAGTCCGATCATGCTGGCAGTTAACCCTAACTGCACCTGTGAAGAGGTTGTATGAAAATATCCGGTCATGGCAGGGAGGGTAGGAAGGTACATATCGGTCACAAAAGGTCCGAATGCTGTCAATAGCCCCAGAAATACGAGAATGAATAATTGAGAATTGTTTTTTGTCATAATGTCCTTTTTTAGTCCGATGCAAAATTAGGTATTATGTGGCTGTCATGGCTTTCCTTTTGTCGTACAATATTTTTCAAAATCGGAACAATAAGCTCTTTTTGAACGGATAATTTCTGTATTTTTGTTTCACAAAATTATGTTAGTATGGAACTTCCTTTATTGTCATCTCTTGCCGGCATTTATTATTATGAGGGCAACCTGGCTTTTCTGAAGCCTTCTTTGTTCCACTTTGACTGTGGTTTTCAGTTGCTATGTACCCGTGGTAAAGGTCTTCTTTCTACCGGTGCCCAACAGTTCCATCTTCATGAAATGTCGGAACTTATTTTCTGGGAGGGGAGTATTATGCAACTTGTGAAAGCGTCCGGCGACTTTCAGGTCCGGGTGTTGCTTTATCCTAAGAAACTGTTTCTTCAGGCAGCCGTTTCACTGGATACGACTTATTTTAACTACATGAGGGAGTTTCCACAGTATGATCATGAAGAGGGAACCTGGAAGAATGTCAATTTATGGATGGATATGGGGCAGTTGCTTTTTTCTCAACCCTCTTCCGGTTTTAAAGAGCGCCTGGAATTGAATTTTCTGCAAAGCATGCTGATGTGGATTTTCAGTTCAATTCCTGATACGTATGTTTCAGTAGCCGAGTCGTATACCCGGAAGCAGCTGCTGTTCCACAGGTTTATGCACTTGATTCATGAACATGCGGCAAAGATGCATCAGGTATCGTTTTATGCCAGTCAGCTTTGTATATCCTCACGTTATCTGAATGAAATTACGGAAACATATTCCCTTGGGAAAACCCCGAAGGAACTGATTGATGAGCAGTTGACAGCCGAACTGAAAGTCTTGCTCAATAATCCGGATTTGTCCATTGCTGAGATTGCCTTCCTCTGTCGTTTTCCGGACTCTTCTTATTTGAGCCGTTTCTTTAAGAAAAATACCGGAATGTCTCCCAAGGAATACCGTACACAGCGTACACGCTGAGTTCCGTTTTGCTTTTGTTTTTTCCATTTACACCGAAGATGTATAGTGCCTCCTTTTATCAAGAATCAACTTCCAAACATTAATAATTCAGATAGTGGAGAGCATATTTACTTTTTATCTACCTTTGTGATAGGGATGAAATAGAACTGCATATCTCTGTTTCCGATGCTGAGGCTGTGCTGGCTTTTCAGCGCAAGGGTGGAAGAAATCAGTGGGGGCAGGAAGCTATGACAGGGATTATGGGAGGGGATTGACAGACAAAGGTAAAAACAGGCATCGGTAATGTATGAACTCAGGACATCGGTCGGCTACATAAGGAAAATGACCGTATGTCGTAATAGATAAAATATCATACTATGAGAAACAAAATTGTAGTTTATGGAATGTTATTCTTTTGCAATCTGATTCAGCTACAGGCAAAGGAGTATGATTATCCGTTCCAGAATCCTTCATTGTCGGTGGAGGAACGGGTAGAGGACCTGATTTCACGTCTGACACTTTCTGAAAAGGTGCAGATGATGAAGCATCAGTCGCCGGCTATAGCACGTTTGGGAGTACCTGCCTATAACTGGTGGAATGAGGCCTTACACGGTGTGGCCAGGACTTCTGAGAAAGTGACCGTGTTTCCTCAGGCCATAGGTATGGCGGCTACATTTGATACAGAAGCATTGGAAGAAACGGCGAGTATGATAGCGGAAGAGGGGCGTGCTCTGTTTAATGAGGATATCCGTGAAGGGAAGACAGGAAGCATTTACAGAGGGCTGACTTATTGGACTCCTAATATCAATATCTTCAGGGACCCTCGTTGGGGGCGTGGGCAGGAAACGTATGGGGAGAATCCGTATCTGACTGCTGAAATGGGTAGTGCAATGGTTCGCGGATTGGAAGGGGATGATCCGGTTTACCTCAAGGCGGTGGCTTGTGCCAAGCATTATGCGGTGCATAGCGGACCTGAGTACAACCGGCATTCGTTCAACGCGCAGGTAGATGCCTATGACTTGTGGGATACTTATTTGCCTGCATTCAGAGAGCTGGTAGTAAAGGCAAAGGTGCATGGGGTAATGTGTGCATATAACCGTCTGGACGGTCAGCCATGCTGCGGCAACAACGAGATTCTGCAGAATATTTTACGTTATCAGTGGAAGTTCGATGGTTATGTGACCTCTGATTGTGGAGCCATCAGGGATTTTGCCCATAATCATAAAACGCATGCAGATGATATGTTGGCTGTGAGTGACGCAGTGTTGAACGGTACAGATCTGGAATGCGGTGACTTGTATCAGTTGTTGGAACAAGGGGTAAATAAAGGATATCTTTCAGAAAAAGACATCGATGTTTCCTTGAAGCGGTTATTTACGATTCTGTTCAAGATAGGACTGTTTGACAGTGGAGATATGAGTCGTAATCCTTATTTTTCGATAGGCAGGGAAGTCTTGGAATGCCCGGCACATAAGGCACAGGCTTATGAGATGGCTTGCAAATCGATGGTTCTGCTGAAGAATGAAAAGCACATATTGCCTTTGAATCCAAAGAATTTGAAAAGAATTGCCTTGATCGGTCCAAATGCGGATGATCCGCAGACGTTGCTGGCAAATTATTATGGAGTACCTAGTGAAATAATTACTCCGCTGAAAGGGCTGGAAAGAAGGCTGAAGGGCAAGGTCATGATTGATTATATGAAAGGAGTGGACCATGTCAGGAGATTGGATGGCGGACCTTCGTTCCAGGAAATTGCCGGGCGTGCCGGACAGTCGGATGTCATTGTATTTGTGTCTGGAATCAATGCAAATTATGAGGGTGAGGCGGGTGATGCCGGTGCGGGTGGTTTTGCCGGGTTTGCCAGTGGCGACCGCACTACCCTGCAGTTGCCGCAGGTACAAGTGGAACTGTTGAAGGAATTGAAAAAGACTGGACGTCCGCTGATTATTGTCAATATGTCCGGTTCTGTAATGAGTTTCGAATGGGAAAGCCAGCATGCCGATGCGATTGTCCAGGCCTGGTATGGCGGACAGTCGGCCGGAGATGCCATCGCAGATGTCTTGTTGGGTGTTTATAATCCTTCCGGACGGATGCCTCTGACCACTTATATGAAAGATGAAGATCTGCCTGCTATGGAAGATTATTCCATGTCTGACAGGACTTACCGTTATTTTAGAGGAGAAGTACGTTATCCGTTCGGATATGGTCTGAGTTATACGAGTTTCTACTATGAGACATGTCCGGCTGATACGGCTGTGGAAACCGGGAAGCCGATTACATACAGCGTAAAGGTTACCAATACGGGAGACCGGGATGGAGATGAAGTGGTACAGTTATATGTTTCACATTCGAAAAAGGGAACTACGGAACGTATGCCTTTGTGTGCCTTGAAAGGCTTCAAGCGGATATTTTTGAAAAAAGGGGAGAGTAAGGTGGTTTCATTTGTACTCTCACCGGAAGATCTGGCTCTGGTGAACTCGAGTGGTATGTTGCGGGAAAAAGCAGGTAAGGCCGATATATACATTGGCGGTGGACAACCTCGGCAGTCACAAGGTGTTTCTTATCCCTTATGTATAAAAGGTGATGTCTTTCAGATTTATTGATGACTGAAAATATGAGGAGGAATCATCATTTCATGAGAATAGAGTGAGCCAGTGTCTGGCAAGTTTAGTTAATCATTATAAGGTAAATTTATGAGGTGGAAAACTTTTTTATCGTTATTGTTTCTTTGTTTGTTGACTGTGGATGTGAATGGGCAGTCAACTCTCAGATTGATGAGCTATAATATCCGTCATGGAGCAGGACTGGACGGACGGTTGGATTTTGAACGTATAGCTGAAGTCATAAAGCGGGAGCATCCGGATGTGGTAGCTCTTCAGGAAGTGGACAGTGTTACCCGTCGGACAGGGGGACGTGATTTTCTGGGGGAATTGGGGGTATCTACCGGAATGCAGCATCTGTATGCACCGGCTATTGCCTTTGGGGTGGAAAATATGGAATCGGTTTGTTGTGTCGTAAGAAGCCATTGGTCATGCGGAAGGTATCTTTACCTGGAAGGGAAGAGTCTCGGATGCTGTTGATTGCGGAATTTGAAGATTATGTGTTCTGCTGCACGCATTTCTCGCTGACGGAAGAGGACCAGATGAGCTCTGTCGAAAAGATAGGGAAGTTGTTGGAAAATGAGAAAAAGCCGGTTTTTCTGGCCGGGGACTTGAATGCGGAACCCGATTCACCTGTCATGACGGCTTTGCAGAAAAAGTTTATGATCTTGAATAGCGTAACAGAGAATACTATACCAGCGGATAATCCTCAATCATGCATCGACTATGTGTTGGGATATGTAGCAAATGGTTCCCGCTATTCGGTCATTACGAATTATGTGGTCAATGAACCTGTGGCCTCGGATCATCGTCCGGTTTTTGTCAGTGTAGGTATTGCTGAAATGAGGCGGAAGTAGGATGAGCCAGAAGTCGTATTTGTCATAGGATGAATGACGATATGATTGTAGCTCTCGAGTATAATGGGTATAAAGAATCCGGGATGAAGTGGAGAGCGACAGTGCTGTGTGATGCAAAATAAAAATCCCTGTAGTTCTGAACTACAGGGATTTATTATCTTGATTAAGTATAGATTACTTATTCAAAGGAGTAGCAACGTCAACTGCACAAGCTACTGTACAACCTACCATCGGGTTGTTACCGATACCCAGGAATCCCATCATTTCTACGTGAGCAGGAACTGATGAAGAACCAGCGAACTGAGCATCTGAGTGCATACGACCCATAGTATCTGTCATACCTTGATTTAGTTGATAAATTATATTCCTGTAATCTTTTATCTGTTTTGTAAATACTTGTTTTACAGATTGATATGTCAATATTTAAAAGAACTCTCCTTTTATTTATTACTGTTATATTGTAAAATGGTCGTGAATAAGTCACAAAAGGACTGAATTACGACTTATTTCAGATCTTTAAAAGCTTCTGCAAAGAATTTATTGAACCAGTCCTTTCAACTTCTGGTTGCTGAGAGCCTGCTGAGCCTCGTTCAATGTTTTGTTCTTCACATTCGGCACCATGTAAGCTTCTCCATGGTGTGTATAACTGTCCAGCCAGAGCAAAGTACCCCAGCATGCACCAATTATTACGACAATTATGGCTATGAGATTCAGCCAGAAAAAGCGGTTCTTTTTAAATGAAAAGAATTCTTTCAGGGTTATCATGTTACGTCAAAGTCTATAATTGGGACAAAGATATAACATTTTGTTGGAATACGGGGGAGTTACGGGTGAAACCTATGTCTTTTTAACATGGTTATCTGTAGCTTTAGAAAATAAATGTTTTTGTGAGTGCTTTGTTCAGATAAAAAACTAAGAATAAAATTTTTGCTTAAAAAAGATTTTTCTTTCTTTGTATCTGAAAAGGTAGGGAATTCTTATAATTTGTACTGACTAGGATAAAATATGTAATCAAAATAAGATCGTGGAGCAAAAGGAGATAAATATTGACAAATTAGTAGCGGGTGATGAACGTGCTTTCATCGCGTTTATTGAATATCATTCTTCTGCTTTATATCATTATACTTTTAATATTCTTCATCAAAAGGAGTGTGCAGAGGAAGTGGTAAGTGATGTTTTTCTAGAAGTATGGAAACATCGGAAAAAATTAGGAAAAATAGAGAATATAAAAGGGTGGCTATATCGTATTTTATATAACAAATCAATATCATTTCTTCGTAAAGATAACGTTGAATATACCAATCTGTCTTTTGATGAGGTTGAAGACTTTACTTTTGAGTTAGTCCCATCTCAAGAAGAAAAGTTAATAGGGGAAGAAAAATTGTCTATTTTAAATGCGGCTATCGCTTCTTTACCATCTAAAAGTCGTCATGTGTTATATTTGGTAAAGATAGAACGTCTTTCATATGCAGAGGTCGCAGATTTATTGCATATTTCAGTGAAAACTGTGAGTAATCATTTGACGTATGCAATGAAAAAATTGATGGAAACCTTAAAAGATGAAGTGGTATTGTGGCTTTTTCTACTTCCGTTTTTTCAATAAGGAGTGTGCAAAAAAGCCTGGCCAGAGGCCAGGCTAAATGATTAATTAGTATGCATATTTATAAATTGATAATTCCTTTTAGAGGTAGTTCAGAGGAAGATGGGCCTACTAAAATCTCAAAATCTCCTTTTTCTATGACAAAATTCTTTTTATCAGTATCATAAAAACTAAAAGCGTCTTCATTAAGTAGAATTGTTATACGTTTCGTTTCGCCTTTTTTTAAGAACACTTTTTCGTAACCTTTTAGTTCTTTTAGGGGACGAGGAACAGAAGCTTTACAGTCTTTTACATAAATCTGTGCAACTTCTGCTGCATTCATTTTTCCCGTGTTTTTAAGTTCAAAACTCACTTCTACTTGGTTCTTTTGTTTTTTTCTAAGTTGCAAATTTTCATACGTGAATTGACTGTATGATAATCCGAAACCAAATGGATAAAGTGGCTGTTTTCCTGTACGGTCGTAACCTCTGTAGCCTACAAATATGCCTTCAGCGTATTGAACTCTCTTGTGCGGAACATTACGCTTGTCATAGTAGTTGTTGAATGTAGGATTGTCTTCCCATTTTTCTTCTATAGAAATAGGTAATTTCCCACTTGGAGATATTTTGCCTGTTAGTATTTCTGCTATTGCTTTTCCCCCTTCCTGTCCAGGATACCATGCCATAAGAATAGCTTTGACTTTATTTCCCCAGTTACGGAAGTCTATGCCTCCTCCTGAATTTATCACTGTTATAACATTTTTATGTACTTTTGTTACTTCATCAATGAGGAACTCCTGGCCGTATGGTAATGCAAATGGTCTGTCAAATCCTTCAGATTCTGTATTGCTGTCAAATCCTAAGCACATAACTACATTGTCTGCTTTTTTCAATTCATAATTCAGCAGATTTTTATCCAACATACCTGCTTCAAATTTGATAGTAGCTTCACCTACATTTTCAAAATAATCTATCTGTAACTGGTAAAGACTGTCTTTTTCCACCTGCATGAAGGCATTTCTTGAACTTAGTGCATGATTTCCCCAGTCTCCTGAAATTGTTTTTCCGTTGACTAATATTCTGTATCCGTCATCTCCTGAGATCTGGAAACGTATAGTTCCGCTTTGATCAGCCTTATAGACTCCTTTCCATTGAACGGAGAAATGGTCATCCTGAATGTCTGGATATGGAGAACCGTATTTCCATGCATAGTTTATTCTTGTAGTAATTCCCTGATGGCATGGTTCACCGGATAATTTTTTGTCTTTAAAATAATATCCTGTAAATCCTTGTTTCTTTAAACTGATGTCAGTAAAAATATTCTTTGAAATATCTTTATACAGTAAGCTGTCTGATAAAAGGGTTATTTTCTTATTACCTTTTATTTGTGTCATACCTTCATAAACTGATACGGTAGAATAAGGAGTTACAAATCCGCTGCCTCCTCCTGTAGGAATCATGTCTGCGTTTGGGCCGATAATAAGTGTATGTCCCTTTCTGAGTGGAAGTACATTATCATCATTTTTTAGCATGACAATACCTTCTCTTGCTAAATTTAATGCGGTTGCTTTTGATTCTGCGTTATCTCTTTCTATGGATTTATCCTCTAGCGGATTGTCAAATAGGCCGAATGTTATTAAGGTTTGCAGTATATGCTGTACTTTTTCGTCTATGGTTTTTTCTTTAACTATTCCATTTTCAATAACTGGAATCAGTTTTTCTTTTACCATAAACTTTCCTACAGGCATTTCCAAATCAAGTCCTCCATTGGCTGCGCCTACAGTAGAATATACGGAAGTCCAGTCTGACATTAGAATACCTTTGAATCCCCATTGTTTTCTAAGTATTTCTATATTCATCCATGCATTCTCGGTTGCATGTACCCCGTTGATGGGGTTATAACTGTCCATTACAGCTCCAACACCTGCCTCTTGTACTGCTTTACGGAATGCAGGGAAATAAATTTCCTGCAATGTACGTTCGTCAACATCGGAGCTAGCATGATGTCTGCTCCATTCTTGATTATTGGCTGCAAAATGTTTAACTGTAGCAATAACTCCTTTATCTTGTACTCCAAGGATATATTGCTTGGCTGTTTCACTGCTTAAATAAGGATCTTCACCAAAATACTCAAAATTTCGTCCGCATAAAGGCGAACGGTAGATGTTTACACCTGGACCTAACAAGATACTTACACCTCTTGCCTTGGCATCTCTTCCAAGTCCGTTTCCTAATTCTCTTACCAATTCTCTGTTCCATGTAGAGGCAGATAGGACACCGGAAGGATACATTGTACTTTGAGTGTTGTTGCGTATTCCTTGAGGACCATCTGCCATTCTGATTTCAGGAATACCTAATCTTGGTATAGCTCTGATGTAGAATGACCTGACTCCGGAAATGTAATCAATCTTTTCCTCAAGAGTCATTTCCTCGACTAAGGCTTTAGCCCTTTGCTCCGCTTGCTCTGTGATTCTTACCTGTGCTGTAGTTGAGTTTAGGGCACAGCATAACAATAGCAAGCAACTTGCTTTTTGTTTGATGTTCATGTTTTAAGGTTTTAAGTTATTAATAAAAAAATTGTCCGAGGGCAAAAATAGTATCAAATTTTGTAATATCAGACTTTTGTTTAAAAAAAAAGATTACATTTATACATATAATGTATTTTTCATACAGGAAAGTCTTTTATACAATCAAATATACCTTATTATAAAGATAAAGGGCTATTGTTTTACAGCCTGTATTTTATATTATGTTTTTAGTGATAGATAAGTGCTTGATATAATGTGTATTATGTGCTGAATATAATTTTTTTTTAAAAAAAATGTGATTTTTACTAGGGACTTTTAAAGTTTATTGCGTCATTGATTATAGAAAGACAAAAAAATGGAAGAGAACAATAAGACAACCAAGAAATTAGAAGAGAAGTTAGACTCTTTGTTCAGTAGCCAAAGCTATCCTGATTTTGATAGCAGTGCTATAATAGAAAAGACGTTGGCGAAGATTCATAGCGAACGTAGAAGACGTCATATCCAGATGTGGTGGCTGTCTTCTTTGTCTTTAGCTGCTTCAGTTCTTATAGGAGTTGTAATATATTATTTTGTAAATGCAACTGATAAGATTGGAAACATGGATTTTTATCAAATCGCAGAAAATGTTTCTTCAGCAATATATGAAAGTAATGAAGTTGTACTGATTACACCGGAAGATGAATTACAGTTTCCAAACAAGTCTTTTATCCAATATAATGGAAAAGGAGAAATAACAGTAAATGGAAATGTAATTGAAACAGGAAAAACGAACGGTAGAAACGGTCTGACTCAAATTATAGTGCCTGTCGGTAAGAAAGCAGATTTGCAATTGTCTGATGGTACCAGGTTGATGCTTAACTCAAGGTCCCGTGTTATGTTTCCTCAATCGTTTGATGGAAAAGAAAGAAAGATTTTTGCAGAGGGAGAAGTTTATATGGAAGTGTCTCATGATAAATCACATCCATTTGTGGTTGAATCATCGGATTTTAATTTGCGGGTATTGGGAACGAAATTCAATATTTCTACGTATAAGGAATTGGGAAAGACTGAAATTGTGTTGTTGGAAGGAGCTGTGGAAGTAGCAGATATTAATAATGAACAGAAAGCATTATTGGCTCCTGACGAATTGCTGAATGTGAAAGATGGACGCATAGCAGGTCGTTGTCATGTAGATGCAGAGGATTATATAAGTTGGACAAAGGGTTGGCTTAATTTAAAAGGTATGTCTTTATCTGAAGTAATGAATCGTTTGGGCATTCTTTATGGAGTAGATATTACTTGCAATGAATCAGTAGCAAGTAAAAGAATATATGGTAAATTGGAATTAAAAGATAATTTGAATGACATATTATATAATATTCAGCAAATAATACCGGTTCAGATTAATACATCGGAACAAGGTATTGAATTGATAAAATGATGTTTAACCTCAAAAGATAGCCTATGGATAATACTTAAAATTTATATGTTTTGAAAAATTAAAAAAACGAGAGAATATTGCAGTATTCCCCCGTTGGTTTGGACAATTTTCTTCTAAAGTAACTTTGATTAAAAACCTTAAAAAGAAATCTATGACAAATAAAACTCTTTTTTCTCTAAAATTGGAATGTTTTAACTATTTTTATTTTAGGGATGTAATCTTTAAAAGTTTTCTACGGATTTTCTCCATCATTGTTGTATGTGCGGCGATGGTAGCTTGCAGCCAGAAAACTCCAATGACTACGTTGAATTTTTCTCCAGATACAACTACCGTTCTTCGTAACCCGTTGAATGGTTGGGTAATGTATTTGGGACGTAATTGGGATGAAAATTTCTGGGATACTCAGGGGTATGACACGATGCGTGTATCGGAAACACAAACAGTAAAAGTGTCAGATTATGCAAG
>ERZ791895.68-NODE-68-length-109091-cov-6.837402_pt1 | contig 109091 bp, 88 predicted proteins | sample MGYA00510153_ERZ791895 | MGnify/ENA primary metagenome ERZ791895 (study PRJEB30046, sample SAMN00792064) | human gut metagenome | study: EMG produced TPA metagenomics assembly of the A metagenome-wide association study of gut microbiota in type 2... | reverse complement strand
CCGAAACCGGGGGAAGTGCTCCGGCTCCCTGGCGGAACGAAAACCCCGAAATCCCGGCTTAAGTTAATGAAGAAAGCAGCTTTTCATAATTCTGTAAGTTTACAAGTTTATCCTGCGAAGGAACAGGGGAAATTGTCATTTCCAGTCCGGGATGCTATAATAGAATCCATTAAAGAATAAATAAGAACTGTGAAAAAGCTGGATTGGGGAGATATGAAAAAAGTCTGGAAAATGGAACGCTACCGTGATGCGTCCATTCAGAAAAAACTTACTTTATCGACTTGGCTGGTGGCAATTATACCGATTATGATAATATTTGCCATCGTTTTTTTCGTGTTCATAAATGTCAGCGTGGAGAATTCAAAACGCCAGTCTCAGATGCTTTTGGACAAGACGGTGGAAGAACTGGATTCGTATTTCGCACAGGCACAGGAGGGCATGAATCTGATGGTAACGGACATCAATGTACAGAATGCCATCGATGATTACGTGACGGGAACCTATAAGGAAAGGCTGGATTTAAGGGATTTTATCAGGAACCGCCTGACCAATATGAGCACTGTGGGGAGACGAACAGGGGCGATATCCATCTACATTAAGGAGGCCGATAAGACGTTTTCCAGAGACTTTTCCGACAAGGATCTGTCGGCGGCCTGCGCCGGTGCGCCCTGGTTTGAGGCACTGCTGGCGGGGGATACCTCCTTTGTCCGGGAGGACGGAGATTCCCTGCAGGACGGGAGGCCGGTCTGGATTCTGGCGTCCAATATAGTCAGCGTCAAAAACGGAGAGGTACAGGGGCTGGTCTATGTGGAGCTGGATAAACAGAAGATGATTCAGCCTTTTTACGATTTGGTGGAGGGCAGCGGGGATGAGATCATCTGCAGTGGAAACGAGATTATCTCCGACACCTATAAGGAAGGCAACCACTTTGTCCCGGTGTACTCTCATTCCTCGGCTCTTGGGCAGGACGTGGAGTTCCGGCTTCAGTTAAAGGAACTGCAGAGAGGCTACGGCGCGGCCCTGATTTATTTCCTGATTGGCATGGTAGTCCTCATTATCCTGATCTATCTCAGCGACAAGCTGCTGGCGGACTGGTTTTCCAGGAGAATCATCACGCTGCGGGATGCGACGAGGGAGATCGCCACAGGGAATTTAGACGTGGTCGTCTGCGATGATCATCTCGATGAGATCGGAGAACTGGTACAGAGCTTAAATACCATGGTAAAGGATATGAAGCGCCTGATTGAAAGCGAGTATCTGGTCAAAATTGAAAGCCAGCAGGCTACCCTAAAGGCGCTTCAGAGCCAGATTAACCCTCATTTTATCTACAACACGCTGGAGAGCATCTCCATGCTGGCGCTGATTCGGGATAATTATGAGATTGTGGATATGGCACAGGCATTTTCTATGATGATGCGCTATTCCATGGAGCCGTCCACCCTTGTGGCGGTCAGAGAAGAGGTCGAGAATGTGCGGAATTTCGTGACAATTCAAAAAATTCGTTTCCCGGACCGTTTTCTCGTGGAATATGCAATCGATGAGGAGTGTATGGCGGAAATGATACCGAGACTGACCATGCAGCCGCTGGTGGAAAATGCGTTTAAACACGGTTTCGAGGATACGCCGGAGCACAAGCGTCTGCTGGTTTCTGTTTTAAAGCGGCGTGGGTTCCTCGTAATCAGGATTTTTAACGACGGTATGGCGGTTCCGGCAGAGCGCGTCGTCAGAATCAGGGAACTGTTAATGCCGGACAACCAGGAAGAGACTATGGATTGTTTTGCGCTGCGGAATTTAAGCAGGCGCCTGAAGCTTCTGTTTGGGGGAAACAGCCAGGTGACGCTGCGCTCGGGAAATGGCATTGGAACCATTGTTTCACTGAGAATTCCGCTGCGAAAGGAGGGGGAAGAGGACGATGATAAAGATTTTGATCTGTGACGATGAGGCGATCATACGACAGGGAATCAGAAAGATTCTGGAGAATTTCTACGGGGATATCGAGGTGCGGGAGTGCGGTGACGGCATGGAGGGATATAAGACCATGGCTGTGTGGAATCCGGACGCGGTTATCACGGATATCCGCATGCCGGTGTTGGACGGGCTGGCCATGATCGAGAAGGCGCTGGCCGCGGGAATTACGACCCAGTATGTGGTGATCAGCGCGTACCGGGATTTTGAGTATGCCAGAACGGCGATCCGGTGCGGAGTGCGGGAATACATTTTAAAGCCGGTCAACCGTTTTGAACTGACAGACTGCACTTCGCGCCTCCTGGGGATCAGAGAACAGGCGGAGACGAAGGAAGAGAAGGGGACGGTGCCGGAGGAGAGCGGAAGCATCGGCAGGGCGGTCCAGTACATAGAAAATAATTTTTACCGCAACATCAGCCTGGAGGAGGTCAGCCAGGTGGTTCACATGAACACGGCCTACTTCTCCACGCTGTTTAAAAAACAGACGGGGAAAAAGTATATCGACTACGTAACGGACTTACGCATGGAAAAGGCGAGAAAGCTGATTTTAAATACAGATTTAAAAATCGTGAATATCGCGGAAATGGTAGGATACAGCAGCACAAAGCATTTTGCACGAATCTATAAGGAGAAATACGGAGTTACACCCAATGGAGAGAGATAAAGTGCACAATAATTATGCATAATAAACTTAAAAACTATAAAAACAGCACTAAAACAAAATTTTGGGTCCCTTCTCTTTTGATCAGCCTCTGTTATAATGAGAGTATAAAAGTTAAGCGGAATGAAGCAAACCGAAATAGAAAAAAGGAGGATTTTTTTATGAAAAAAACGCTTGCTGTTGTACTGTCAGCTGTAATGGTCAGTGGGTTAGCCTTAAGTGGCTGCGGAGGTAACAGCACATCAGCCACCACCGCCGCGCCGAAGGAGACGACGACTGCCGCACCGGCGGAGACGAAAAAGGAAGAGACGAAGAAGGAAGAGACGAAAGGGGAAGCCGCATCGGGAGAACAGGTGACGATCACCATGAGCAACTGGCTGGAGGCGGAGGAAGCCACTTCAGATATTTTCAAAGAGCTTCTGAATGATTTCATGGCGGCCAATCCCGACATCAGGGTGGAGTCCCAGGCGATCCCGTTCAACCAGTATAAGGATCAGGTTCTAATCGCAGGAACCTCCGGCAATGCAGCCGATGTCATCATGGGAAATTCGCAGATGATGAGCGCATTTAACGGAGCGGGAATCCTGGCAGAACTGGATGATCTGGCCTCCGGAGATGTGCTGGACGATATTTATCCCGGCTATTTATCGGGAACGACGTATGGCGGAAAGGTAAAGGCATTATCCTGGGCGCCGCATCCGATCGCCATGTATTACAATAAGGACTTATTTACCAAAGCCGGTTTAGACCCGGAAAAAGCGCCGGCAACCTGGGAAGAGATGACGGAAGCGGCGAGGGCCATTGCTAAGCTCGGAAAAGACGAGGCAGGCAATACACTCTATGGCCTGGGAATCCCAACCGGCAAGGTAGCCCACACCGGTACGGTATATAACGGCATTTTCTATGCATACGGCGGTCACTTTGTTGACGACAGCGGAAACGTTGATTTAAATAACGAAGGCAATGTGGAAGCGCTCACGTGGACCAAACAGCTGGTGGATGAAAAAGTAATTCCGGCAGGTCTGGAAATCAAGGATTTAAGAGGTTTATTTGCATCAGGCCAGATCGGCATCATCTTCGACGGCGACATGGGACGCAGCGCATTTAGAAGCAGCAGCGGACTGGGAGAGGATTTTGACAAGAAGATGGGAATCGCCGTGATTCCGACAGGAAAGACCGGACGCAGTGAGACGGTGTATACAGAGCATCAGCTGGGCGTATTTGCAAAATCAGAGCATAAAGAAGCAGCAGTCCGCCTGGTGGAATATTTAATCGGCAAGGATGCCATGGTGAAATACCACAAATCCAACGCAGTGCTTTCAGCAAGAAAATCCATAGCGACTCTTCCGGAGATGAACGAAGATTACTTCATGGAAGTATTTAACAAACAGTCTGAGACGGCCAGCCCGCTTCCGGCTACCAACGCGATGTTTGACAATGCCATGAATGAGGTGACAAAGGCGATCGAACGGATCGTTGTCAATAATGAGGATATTAAAACCGTACTGGAAGAAACCAATAAGACGATCAAAGAAATGTACGGACAGTAAGAATGGAACTGAACTCATCAGTCTGAACGATCACTCGCCCGCACTGCGCACGAGTCACCGTAGCAATCAGGAGCGGCTGCAGATCATCCTGCATCCGCTCCCTTTGTATCTATTGGAGGTTGTATTATGGGTGAAATAACGCGAAAAAAGAAAAAAATCAACTGGTTCATGGTGATGCTTCTGGTACCCGCTCTGGCGATGCTGACAGTCACCATCATCATCCCGGTATTTGTCGTGGTTGGAATGAGCTTCTTTCATTACAATCTGCTGGATATGAGCAATATTAAATGGAATAATTTTTCCAATTATAAAGCGGTCTTTACCGACGCGGAGTTTATCAGGACCTTCGGGAGAACGCTGGTCTATGTGTGCGGGACTGTCATCGCCCAGTTTTTTATAGGTCTGGGGGTGGCGCTGCTGCTGAACAGCGGAAGCCTCAGAGGGAGAAAGGTGTTCAGAAGCCTTTTATTCCTTCCGTGGACGATCCCGTCGCTGGTGGTGGCGGTCACCTGGATGTTTATCTTTCAGCCGCAGTACGGCATTGTCAATTACCTACTGGGCCTGGGGGATTACAGCGTCCTGGGAAGCCCGAAGACGGCTATGCTGGGCGTTATCATTTCGGCGGTGTGGAAACAGATGCCATTGATGATGATTATGCTTCTCTCCGGACTGCAGACCGTGCCGGAGGACCTAAAAGAGGCGGCGGAGATCGACGGAGCCACCGGAGCACAGAAGTTCTGGTGCATCACAGTGCCGTGCATCATGCCGGTTGTGAAAACGGTGACGCTGACCTCCATCGTGTCGAATTTCCAGATGTTCGTTCTGTTCTTCACCATGACAGGAGGCGGTCCGGTCCGCGCGACCACTACGCTGCCCCTGTATACGTATGAGACGGCATTTTCGGGCTTCAATCTGGGCAAGGGCGCGGCCATCGGTGTCTGCTGGCTCGTGTTCCTGGTAATCTTCTCTACGGTTTATAACAGGGTTCTTTCTTCCAAAGAAGTGGAATATTAGGAGGTGAGCAAATGAAGAAGAAAACTTATCGGAAAATTTTTATGTATGCGGCGATTCTGGCCGCCACGATCTGCTTCGTATTCCCTATTTACTGGATGCTGCTCACATCCTTAAAGCCCAATGAAGCGATTCTGCGTCTGCCGCCCCAGTTTCTGCCGGTAAACGCCACGCTGGCCAATTACAAGGGGATTTTAACCGACGGAAAATTCCTGATTTTCTATAAAAATAATATTATCGTCTCAGGAATTACCACACTGGTGACGCTGACGCTGGCAGTGTTGGCGGCCTATGCATTTTCCCGGTACCGGTTTAAAGGCGACAAGTTCGTGATGATGCTGTTTCTCTCCACGCAGATGTTTCCGGCCATGACGCTTCTAATCGCTCTTTACAACATGTATTTTCGTCTGGGCCTGTTAAATACGTATACGGCGCTGGTTCTGGCCTGCTCCACCAATGCGCTGCCCATGTCGGTATGGATTTTGAAAGGCTTTTTTGATACGATTTCCAAGTCCCTGGAGGAGGCGGCTTACATCGACGGCTGTTCCAAGGGGAGAACCCTGGTGCAGGTGATACTCCCGCTGGTTAAGCCGGGAATCCTGGCTGTGGGCCTGTATTCCTTCCTGATTTCCTGGGAAGATTTCCTGTGGGGCTTAACGCTGGTGAATAAGACGGAGATGCGGACGCTGGCCTCCGGTATTGCCATGACGTACCTGGGGGAATACAACTACGACTGGGGCCGCGTTATGGCCGCCGCCGTGGGAGCCGCAGTTCCGATTCTCGTGATCTTTATTTTCCTTCAGAAATATATGATTGCCGGTCTGACGGCCGGTGCGGTGAAAGAATAGGAGGCAGTTTATGAAACAGAGACAGAACATTGTATTTTTCTTTTCCGACCAGCAGCGGGCGGATACGCTGGGCTGCAACGGCCAGCCGCTTCCCGTATCGCCCAGGCTGGATCAGTTTGCCTGCGGGGACGCGGTGAATTTTGCCAATGCTTTTACGCCCCAGCCAGTCTGCGGACCGGCCAGAGCCATGCTCCAGACGGGACTGTATCCGACACAGACCGGCTGCTACCGCAATGCGGTTTCCCTGCCGCCCGGCCAGAAGACGCTGGCTAAATATCTGCGGGAAGCCGGATACCGGGTGGCTTACGTGGGGAAATGGCATCTGGCATCCGATGAAGATGAGAACCATTATGAGACGGTTCCGGTGCCGGCCGAGAGGCGCGGCGGTTACGACGACTACTGGATGGCGGCCGATGTGCTGGAATTCACCTCCCATGGATACGGCGGATATATCTTTGACAAGGACGGAAATAAGTTGGAGTTTACCGGATACCGGACCGACTGTCTGACGGATTACGCGGTGCGCTATATTGAGGAGTATGAAGATGAGAAACCATTTTTCCTGATGGTTTCCCATATTGAACCGCATCACCAGAATGACCGGGCCGATTACGAGGGGCCGGACGGAAGCCGGGAGCAGTTCGCCGGATTTGTCCCGCCCCCGGATCTGGAGCCTGGGAAGGGAGACTGGGAACGGTTCTACCCCGATTATCTTGGCTGCTGCCACGCCCTCGACCGGAATTTTGGACGCGTCGTGGATGCGCTGAAGGAGAGGGGGATCTACGACGATACCATGGTGATATACGGCAGTGACCACGGCTGCCATTTCCGCACCCACGCAGATGAGGTGGCGGAAGGCGGATATGATGACTATAAACGCAACAGCTTCGAGGGAACCGTACACGTTCCGCTGCTGATCAAAGGGGCTGAATTTGAAAAGGGAAAGCGGGAGGAGAAGGTGGTAAGCCTTTTAGACCTGCCGAAGACGATTCTGTCTGCCGCCGGATTCGATACAGAGCTTCTGGAACTCCAGGGGCGGCCGCTTCAGGAGGCGTGTAATCCTGACTGGGAGGAGGCAGTCTATATCCAGATCAGTGAGAGCTTTGTGGGCCGCGCACTGCGCACAAACCGGTATAAATACGTGGTTCACGCTCCGGACCGCGATCCATGGAAGGAGAGCGGAAGTCCGGTTTATAAGGAAAAGTATCTGTTTGATCTGGTCAATGACCCGTTGGAAAAGGTGAATCTCGTCGATGACGGGGCGTATGAAGAGATAAAGAACGCGCTTAAGGAGAGACTGACCAGCTTCGGTGAGGAGGCGGGAGAAGCGTTTATCGTAGAATGTTAGTTGGATATTTCAAGTGAATTGTCAAGGCGGCAGGAGAGCGGGTGAGTTCTTTTGCCGCTTTTTTCATGTAATAGGAAATTGCTCCTGTTACATAAAAAGACCTCCGGGCAGGATGCGCACTTCGCGCCAGGGACGAAGCGTAAAACTACTTTTAAACATAAAATCAATCATTTCAGACAGGAAAAACACCAGAATTCGGAATATCTGTTATACTTGAATAGAATAATTGTACGGCAGAGTATAGTATTAACATATGAAATTTAAAAGTACAAGCGCAGGAGGAAATGAAGTATGGAACAGAACCATGGCAGGAACAGCCTGTTGGAAAAGGAACTGAAGAAAGGCGTTGTTAAGTCTACCGCTCCAATCGGACTGATTATAACGGCCCTTGGTCTGGGGATTGTGATGATAGTTGGAAGCTATCTGATCAAATATATCCGCGGGCCGCTGCCGCTGAATGAAGTTTATAACACCGAACAGGTTAAAAATGAATATGTGACGCTTCATGTTCAATATGTGCTGGACTCATTTATGGAAACCTACAAGACGCGCAGTGGAATCAGGACGAAGTCCGATACCTATTATCTCATCCTGGATGAGGAGCTGGGAGCCATACCGGTGCGGTCCTCCGTTTCGAGAAGTGAAGAGCTGGAACGGATTATGGATGAAACCTGGGATTATTTGAATGGGGTCCGCGAGGCGCCGCCTCAGGGAAGCACCATTACCGGAACCATGAAACGAATGAAGGATGAAGGCGAAAAGTATTACCAGAGAGCTCTGGATTACTACGAGCTGGAGGGCGGCGGCGAGAATTACTACCTGTGGGATGGACTGCTGGACAACCAGACGCCGGGCAGCGCCATGATGACGACTGCTTTGGGCGCTGTCCTTATGTGCCTGGGACTCTTTATTTTGTCCCGGCTGCTCAAGAAAGGCCACATAGAGAGTATCCAGTCATTTTTAGACAGTCATCCGGAGGTAACCAGGGATTATCTGGAAGCGGATTTCCAGAGCGCGGAAAAGCTGGCCGGCCGCTTCTGGGTCGGGAGGTATTTTACCTACGGGGCATACGATAAACCGGAGATACTGTCTAACGAAGAGATAACCAGGGCGTGGTATCAGGTGAGAAGCGTTGGGAGAAGTTCCGTTCAGGAACTGGTATGTCTTACCAGAGACGGCAGGGAACACAGCTTCTCCATGAACCAGAACACAGCGAATCAGGTTATTTCGCAGTATCAGGCTATTAATCCTGAGCTTGCAAAGAAGATGGGACTCCGCGACAAGGCCGTAATGAACGGCGGCCTGGAGGAAAATTCATGACAATATACGGCATTTCCGCGGGGAATGCCTTCGGCAGGAGATAAGGAGGCAAAAGAAAATGGAAGATTATATTAAGCGTATGAATGAGGAATACATAAAGAAGAATTACCCGGAGAGATCCGTTTTTAAAGCATACAAGAAAAGCATGGGAAGCCGCGGCAGGACCGGCTGTATTATTATGGGGCTTTTTATGGCAGGAGGTCTCGCAGGGCTGATCTGGTCCGTCAGGAAGACTCTGGAATTTATGCAGTCCGGGGATGATGAGACCATGAAGGTTGGGATTGTGATTGGAATCTTCTTCCTGATCGTGACGCTGTTTTTCGGAGGGATTCTCTTTCTTGTGACAAAGGATATGAGAAGAAGCATGGAAGAATGGATCAGCAGAATTGCTGCGGCAGGCGGCTGCAGCGAGGGCGAGATGCGTGAGTTTGATAACCAGGCTGTAGAGCCGGACAGTCTGATCGTAAATCTTCTGGGAAAGATAAAGGCAGTAACAGCCGGTCAGAAAAGCGGCATACTTACCAGGGATTATATTGCGCTTTACAACAGCGGCAGCCTTGGCGTATTAAAAGTCAGCCGGATCACAGGTGCGTACTTAACGGACAATGTCTATAATGTGAAAGTAGGCAATTCCATAAAACAGGCGCATTATCTGACGATAAATCTGATCACTGCGGATAAAAAGAACATTTGGGCGGAAACCTCCAAGGAAGCAGGCAGAGCACTGCAGGCCATTCTGATGGAACGCTGCCCCGAGATTGATACCGCCGGCGGGGCAGTGCTGCCGGAGTCAGAGATTGCGATGATGAAGAGATAGTGTTTGATAATCCACTTGCATTTCCGGCCTCTGTCTGCTATACTGTTACCCGGGAATGAGGTCTCCCATGGTAGTGTAATATTTACCAGAACCGCTTATGACAGCTGATGGCTTCTGCATTGTGCAGGAGTCACCAGCTTTTTTTGTGTCTGTCCTGCAGGTCAAACACGCCCTGAGGAGCAGCCATTTTGCAGTGCTGCGGGCGGAAACAAAATACAGGAATTCGGAGGTTGCAACGTATGCTTACAAGTTTATCACTGGTTTTTCTTCTGGGAATGCTGCTCAGCCGGGCATTTCAGAAAATCAGGCTTCCCGGGCTGCTGGGAATGCTGGTGACGGGCATGATATTGGGGCCATATGCCTTAAACATGCTGGATGGATCTATTCTGGGTATTTCGGCGGATTTGCGCCAGATTGCGCTGATCATTATCCTGACGCGCGCCGGTCTGTCCCTGGACATTCAGGATTTAAAAAAGGTAGGGCGCCCGGCCGTGCTCATGTGCTTTGTGCCGGCCTGTTTTGAAATAATGGGAATGATCCTTTTGGCGCCGCGGCTTCTGGGAATTTCCGTATTGGACGCGGCCATCATGGGAGCTGTGGTGGGAGCTGTGTCTCCGGCCGTGATCGTTCCGAAAATGCTGAATCCGATGGAGAAAGGGTACGGAGTTAAAAAGAGCATCCCGCAGTTGATTCTTGCCGGAGCATCGGTAGATGATGTGTTTGTCATTGTTCTGTTTACGGCGTTTACCGGGCTGGCGCAGGGCGGAACATTTTCACCGGCCAGCATCCTGTCGATTCCGGTTTCCATTGGAACGGGTATCGCGGCCGGCGGACTGGCCGGGATCCTTCTGGCACTGTTCTTCCAGAAGGTTCATATCCGGGATTCTGCCAAGGTGGTGATTCTCTTAAGCATCTCATTTCTGATGATTGAACTGGAGAACCGTTTGAAGGGATATGTGCCTTTTTCAGGTCTGCTGGCAGTTATGAGCATCGGCATCGCCCTGCAGAAAAAACGGTATGAGGCGGCGGCCCGTCTTTCCGTCAAATACTCCAAGCTGTGGGTGGCCGCTGAAGTATTGCTGTTTGTTCTGGTGGGAGCAACCGTAGACATCAGCTATGCGATGAAGGCAGGAGCCGCGGCCGTAATTTTGATTTTCGGAGTTTTGATTTTCCGTATGGCGGGCGTTTTTTTCTGTCTGCTGGGTACGGATATAAACCGGAAGGAACGGCTTTTCTGCATGATTGCTTATATGCCGAAGGCGACGGTCCAGGCTGCGATCGGCGGGGTGCCTCTGGCTATGGGACTGGGCTGCGGCAAGATTGTTCTTACGGTGGCGGTGCTTGCGATTCTGATCACTGCGCCGCTGGGAGCGTTCGGCGTCGAACAGACGTATAAGCGGCTGCTAAAGGCTGACTAAATGAGGATTGGAAAGGCAGAACCGGTATGAGGGGCAGGATTAGAGGAAATGTGGCCGGGATAGGATACAGTAAATAGAAAGAAAAAATGGAATTGTGATGCTTTGCGGTAAATCGAAAGATTTCCGCAAAGCATTTTTGTTTTTATGGAAGTTTTAAATCTGTGAAATTAAAATTCCGAACATCCACCCTTCTGTTTTTCCGGTATACAAATTTTATCCTAAGAAAATGCATTAATTAGAAGTAAAATATTTAAAAGTAATATTTACTTATAAATACAGTGTAATCAGATAAAATATATAATATATGAGATGTTGACACAAAATTAAAAAGCTGATATTCTGAGAATACATTGACAGATCTATAATTATACAGGGGTGTATTTATGAAGAGAATATTGGGGTTTTATATTCCGGATAAGGAAGAACGAAGAAAACGGGATGATGAAGTGCTGCATCGTTATTTCCGCTACGGAGCAAAGCACAGGGACAGGATAGGAGAGCTTTTGGAAGAACTGGTTCCGGGAGAGAAGCGTGAACATCTGATTCTGTATTACATGCAGATCAAAGACCGGCTGGAAACAAACGAGGCGCGGACTTTTGAGGAGGCGGTAAAGCAGATCAGGCGTAAGTATATTATTATTTCAGCGAATGATTCAGTAAACCGATATTACAAGGCGGTCATGGAAGCGGATGCGGCGATTCATGAGGATCTGTGCTTTCCATGTGCAGACGAGATACGAAAGATGGTTGAACAGGATGGGAAAAATTATACTGTATGATCCGGAAAGACGGCTCGCTGGACTGGGAGATTCGTTTCCGGCCGGAGAAACGGCGGAGCACAGGACCTTACATACGTTTACGGCAGAAGACCAGCTGCTCTTTTACTTAGAAGAAGTGGACGAGGATGTGGATATTCTGATTGTAAATCTGGTGCGGCAGAAGGATACGGGAGCAGGGATTGCAAGAGCATGCAAAAATAGAATTCATCATTTAAAGCTTGTTCTGGTGATTGACCGGCTGGAATGGCCGGAGCATTTATTCGAACTGCAGCCGGACTCTCTGCTTTTCTTTCCCCTGGATCAGGATGATTTCCAAAGAACCATTCTCCGCCTGGAACAGATGGCGCAGCAGGAGTACAAGCGGTGCCTGACACTGGTGACGAAAGGAAAGATCTACCGGATCCCATACCAGAAGATTCTGTATGTGGAGAGCAGGGGGCATCAGCTCAGCGTAAAGACATGGGAAGAAGAGATACGGGCTTATGGGAAGCTGGATGACATGCTGAAGCGGCTGCCGCCGTATTTTCTTCACTGTCATAAGAGCTACCTGATTAATTCAAACTACGTCCGGCAGCTGGAGATGTACCGGATACGTCTGGAGGGGAAAGAGGAATGGATCCCCGTCAGTCAAAAATATTATAAGATAATCAAAAATACCCTTCTTGCCGAGGCAGAATGATAAAAATGATGTTTCCGCCCTCGATTTTGCAAAACCCCCCATATAAAAATAACAGGATATATAATGACAACAGAATATAGTTTACCGAGGTTAGTAAATAAAGTTTACTTACTAAAAAGCGAGGAACGCCATGAAAGGGCTGAATCTGTACCTGATTAACGGGATGTACTGGATTACAGCATCTCTGTATCTGCCTTTTATTACGATGTATTTTTCACAGAAAGGGATGGATTCCATGCAGATCGGGATTCTGTCAGCACTCCTTCCGATTGCGTCTCTGACGGTACAGCCTCTATGGGCGGCACTGGCAGACCGGACAGGAAGACGGCGCCGTGTCCTGATTCTGCTGAATCTGTGCTGTGCGGCGGCAGTTCTGCTCTTTCCCGGGACGGGGTCCTTTGGTGAAATCCTGGGAGCGGTAACCTGCTATGCTTTATTTAACAGTGCTGTGCTTCCGATCTGTGACGCATTGGTGGTGAGTCAGGCGGAAGAAAAAGGAATTAACTTTGCATGGGTCAGAATGTGTGGGACGGTCAGCTATGCAGCTATCGTTTTGGGTATGGGATTTTACTTGAAAAAACATATGAACCTCATGTTTTATGGAAACAGTGTATGCTTTCTGGTGTTTACGCTGCTCTGCCTGACGCTGCCAAAGGACAGAAAAACTTTGAAAGCGCAGGCGCAGGAAAGACGAGCCCCGGCTGCTGATCAAACCGTAAAAAGGGCAGGGAAAGGTCCAACATTCCAATCGAAGGAAATTTACCTGATCCTTCTCTTCGCCTTTGCCATGCAGTTTGGAATCAACTACTATTCGGCCTTTCTGGGGGTATACCTGCTGGAGCTGGGATACAGCCAGTCGCTTCTGGGCGTGCTGAACTGTATCTCGGCGCTCAGTGAGATTCCGGTTTTGCTGCTGATTCACAGGCTGTCACGCCGGTATAAGGAAACCGTGCTGCTGACTGCGGCTGTAGGCTGTATGGCCTTAAGACTTATATTGTTGTCCGCCGGGAACGTAGCGCTCATGGCGGCGGCGCAGCTTTTGCAGGGGCCTTCGTATATGGTGTGCTACTTTGTCTGCGTCACTTATATCAACCGCATGGTGGTGCCGGGAAAGATATCCCAGGGGCAGAGCACGCTGGCATTCGTCCAGATGGGGCTGGGCAGTCTGAGCGGCAGCCTGCTGGGCGGAGTCCTGGCCAGTGTGTACGGGATAAAAGAGGGATTTTTGATTATAGCTTTTTTACTGCTGGCCATAACGGCCGCGGCAGGCATAACGGCAGGATGGAGAAGAACGTAAAATGAAGATCAGGAGAATGGGAACACTTCCGGATTGTACCGATGTTCAGGAAGTGGTGATTGCGAACGAATCCGGAATGGCGGCCCATATCATTACTTACGGTGCTGTCATTAAGAATCTGAAGGTTCCGGATGAGATTGGGAATATGGACGACCTGGTGCTGGGACAGGATACGCTGGAAGAATACAGAAGGAATCCATCCTGCAGCGCGGCTGTTATAGGCCGGGTGGCGAACCGGATCAAGGGCGGTGAATTCCATGTGAACGGCCGGGGTTACTGGCTTGAACGCAACGACCGGGGCAATTGTCTTCACAGCGGAAGCGCGGGCTACGCATCGAAGAATTTTCATATAGCAGCTGGCGGAGACGACTGGGTTACGCTGTACTGGAAGGATTCCGCAGCAGATGGGTTTCCGGGCAGTGTCTCGCTTGAAGTTACCTACCGTGTGATGGCCGATGATGCACTCGATATTCGTTACCGGCTCATACCGGAAGAGGATACTCCGGTGAACCTGACCAATCATGTTTATTTTAACCTGTCTGGCGGGAAGGATGCAACTGTTTTTAACCATGAGATGAGAATAATGGCTGATTTCTATACGCCGGTAACCTCAGACAGGATTCCAACCGGAGAGATCCGGAAGGTAGCCGGAACGAACCTGGACTTCACCAACCGGAGAACGTTAGGCGAGGTGCTGAACGAAACGTTAGGCCTTGATGATAACTATGTGCTGCGCGGCTGGGGCTACCGGAAAGCAGCGGAGCTATGGCATGAAAAGAGCGGAAGATGGATGGAGGTCTATACAGACCAGCCGGGGATTCAGATATATACGGGGAATCACTTTGATGGCAGCCTCGCCTGTAAAGGCGGTGTACGCTATGAGAAATATGCGGGTATCTGCTTCGAAACACAGGGATTCCCCAATGCAGTCAATTGCAGCCATTTTCCGGACTGTATTGTAAGAAAGAACACGGTGTTTGCCTCAAGGACGACATACCGGTTTCACATCGGACCGCAGCCGGAAGGGAATGGAAAGTAAAGTGAGGATGATTCACCATGCTGGATGCAAGAAAGGTGAAGGCAGAAAAGCCCAGGAATATCAAGCGAAGAAACCAGAAGGCGATTGTCGCACTGCTTCAGAACAATACGGAGATGACAATACCGGAGATCGCTGAGCGGCTGGAACTGAGCAGGACATCGGCCACTCAGATTGTAAATGAACTGTGCAAAGAAAAGGTATTGAAAAAGGTGGGCACCAGGGACGCGACGACCGCCGGAGGAAAGCCCCCCAGAGTTTTTTCCATGAATGCATCATTCCGTTACACGATTATTGTAACTATAGGGAACGATTTTATCAGCTGTAATATTTCCAATATGAAGTGCCGCGTCATTCAGAAAAGAGTGCGGGATATCGCTGATATCAGCAAGTGGAATGGCTGGAATCTGGCGATGGAGGTTACCGTGGCTGAAGTGAGGCTTCTGCTGAAAGAAAGCGGTATCCGCAAGGAACAGATTTGTATGATGGTAGTGGCGTGCGGGGGCGTTGTTGACAGAAAAAGAGGAGTATGTATGTTTCCTATTGGAACAAAGCGCAGGAACGATTTTCCCGTTTGCGAATTTCTTCGGACAGAACTTCAATTTTCATTTCCAATTATTATTGACAATGTGGGACGTTTTCTGGGGTACGCAGAGTTGTTAGAGGACCCATCCCTGAATCACAAGACAGTGGCTGCATTATTTATGCACTCCGCGGGCAGTGTGGGAGGCTGTGTGATTGAGAAGGGGGAACTTTTGTATGGCAGGCACGGTTATCAGGGTGAATTTGGCCACCTTCTGGTAGAGACACATCAGGGCAGAGCGTGTGTCTGCGGAAACGACGGGTGCCTGGAGAGTATGATGTCACCGGAATCCTTAAGAGCGATCTGGAAAAAGCATGAGGCGGCGTATCCGTCTGTCAGCCTGGACCGGTGGAAAGCAGGGGATATCCGGGAAGTCTTCCGGGAGGCCAATGGCGGTAATCCGCTGGCCAGGGTCATGGTGGATGAGTTTGCCGTTTATGTGGCGAGAGCGATTTATAATATCGTTCTGATGTATGATCCGCAGCAGATTATTTTACAGGGGCTGCTGGCTTACGGGGGAGAATACTTTGAAAAGAAACTGAATGATCTGGTAAGGATTTTTCCTTCCTATGGCAACGCAGAGACAGGGATAGTCACATATTCGAAGATAAGCGATTCAGACGGAGGATTTATAACCGGGGCGGCACTGTACGCGCTGAATACCTGTCTGTTTGGTGACAAATACCTTTTCGATATAGAGCAGTAAAGAAACTTGGGGGATTATTAAAATTCACATATAAGAAAAAGGAGGAGGCAGTTATGAGGTACAAGCATTTTAAGAACGCCGATGTATCCGTCTCGGCACTGGCGGTGGGCACCTGGGCGATCGGCGGCCAGAATTATGGCCAGGTTGACCGGAGTGATTCGGTAAGAGCGATCCGGACCATGATTGACCAGGGAGTCAACCTCGTAGACACGGCGCCGTGCTATGGGAACGGTGCGTCTGAGAAGATTGTGGGGGAGGCGCTTCGGGGGATTCCGAGAGATCAGATTCTTATTTCTACGAAATTTGGTCTGATCACAGACGTCTATTCCGGCGAATACATAAAACACGCCAGCTATAAGAGCGTCATGCGCGAGGTGGAAAGCTCTCTGATGAATCTGGAGATGGATTACATCGATTTTTACTACGTCCACTGGCCGGATTTGAACACACCTATTGATGAAACCATGGCGGCATTAAACACACTGAAAAAACAAGGAAAGATACGGTTCATCGGCGTATCCAATTTCAGTGAAGAACAGATTCTGGCAGCAGAGGAATACGCCGATATCGATGTTCAGCAGCCCCCGTATTCCATGGTAAACCAGAAGTTTACCGGTCTGATGAAGTGGGGATATGAAAGAGGAATCGATTCCATGACCTATGGCTCTCTCGGCTCCGGAATACTGACGGGTGCAATCCGTACCATGCCTGATTTCGAACCGGGTGATATGAGACTGACATTTTATGATTTCTTCAGGGAGCCGGTATTTTCTAAAATCATGGAATTTTTAAAGATCATGGACCGGATCGCCGAAGGTCACGGCGTCCCCGCGGCGCAGGTGGCGCTTAACTGGAGTACCCAGAAGGAATTTGTGGGAACGGCGCTCTGCGGTGTCAGAAATGAGCAGGAGGCAGCCCAGAACTGTAAGGCGTTTGAGTGGAAACTGGCCGAGGATGAGATCGCGGCTTTGGATCAGGAACTGGTAAGATTAAATATAGGTTTTTAAAACGGGAGGAAGCATATGAAAAAAACAGTTAAAAAGGCACTTGCATTATCCATGACAGCAGCATTATTTATGACAGCATGTTCCCAGAAAGCGGCGGAGACGCCTCCTGCCACGGCAGGAGGAGATACAGGGACGGCGGCCACAGAAGCGGCAGCCGCGGCCACGGAAGGCAAATCAAAGGCCGAGCGCCCGGTGGCAGGTATGACATGCTATATGTATTCCGATACCCATATTGCCAATGTACGCAATACTGTGTTAAAAGCAGCGGAAACAGGTACTGTTTCTGTCGAGACTTCCGATTCCCAGTTTGACGTGGGCCTTCAGATGAACGCCATGGACGCGTTTGTGACAAAAGGCTGTAAATATCTGGTGATCAACAATATCAATACCAATGCGAAGGATCAGGTTATCGATGTGGCTCGCAAGGCAGATCTTCCGATTATTTTCTGGAACACCGATTCTCCTTCGGACGAAGAGATGGATTCTTACGGCCCCTGCTATTTCGTCAGCTCTGCGGCCGAGCAGTCCGGTGTCGTGCAGGGAGAGGCTGCGGCAAAATACTGGAAAGAGCATCCGGAGGCAGACCGCAATGGAAACGGCAAGATGGATTACGTCATGCTGATGGGGCAGATCGGAAACTACGATACGGAGATGAGAACCAAGTATTCCATCGATACCGTCAAGGAAGCCGGAGTGGAAACCAACTGCCTGCTGGAGGTTGTCTGCGAATGGCAGAGAGCGAAGGCGCAGGATCAGATGGCATCCGTAATTTCCGCTAATGCGGATGATATCGACATTGTATTTGCCAACAACGATGACATGGCCCTCGGAGCAATTGAGGCGCTGAAGGCAGCCGGATACTTTACTGACGAAAGTAATTACATTCCGGTACTCGGCGTTGACGCGACCAAAGTAGGACTTCAGGCACTGGAGGACGGAACGATGCTGGCAACCTCATTAAACAATCCGGTAACCATGGGGAAATGTATCTATAAGATCCTGGAACTTCTGGAAGCAGGAGAAGAAATCACATCAGAAAATCTGGGATACGATATCGACGAACACAAACGGGTATGGCTGGATTATGTGGCGATAACCAAGGATAATCTTGAAGACGCGGATCTTTCAAAATACGAATAGTCGCCAGTCCTTTTTTGGTGGACCGGTATGATACATACCGGTCCACGCTCATTGTAACGGCTATTTCTGCGGACCGTATTCCGGGCGGATGTGCCTGCAGGCCCGTCTGGCGGCTGCCGCGAAGGGATGACCGTATAAACAGAAGCAGGAGAAGACAGTATGGAAGATAAGAGTATCATATTGGAAATGAAAAACATCAGCAAAAGCTTTCCGGGGGTAAAGGCATTGAACGGCGTTTCTTTTACGCTGAGGCCAGGAACGGTACATGCTCTGATGGGAGAAAACGGCGCGGGAAAATCGACTCTGATGAAATGTGCGTTCGGCCTGTATGATCCAGATGAGGGAGAGGTGTATTTTAAAGGAGAAAAAGTACACTTCGATAATCCCCGTCAGGGTTTGGAAGCAGGAATATCCATGATTCATCAGGAACTGAATCCGATCCGCAGAAGGAGTATAGCGGAAAATATCTGGGTAGGACGGATGCCGGAGAAGAAGATTGCGGGACTCTCTTTTATAGACCATAAGAAGATGTATGAGGAGACGAAACGGCTTTTTGACCAGCTTCATATGAATGTAGACCCCAGAACACAGGCGATCGAACTTTCGTCATCCGTGCTTCAGCTTGGTGAGATTGCGCGCTCGATCTCTTATGGGGCGAAGGTCATTATCATGGATGAGCCCACATCATCTCTTACAGAGACGGAGACCGCTACGCTTTTTGAAGTAATCCGTAAGCTGACCTCGGAAGGAATTGCTATTGTATACATATCTCATAAAATTGATGAAATTCTCAAGATATCCGATGAAGTGACAATTATGCGTGACGGCTGCAAGATCGGAACGTGGCCGGCGGAAGAACTGACAGAGGAACTGATTGTAAACCGGATGGTGGGCCGTCAGATGGATAACTGGTTTCCGGAACTTGACAACAAGCCGGGAGACGTGGTTCTGGAGGTCAAAAATTTCACTTCCCCCAATCCAATGTCGTTTCAGGACTGCTCGTTTCAGCTGCGCCGGGGGGAGATCCTGGGGCTGGGCGGACTGGTGGGAGCACAGAGAACCGAGCTGATGGAGGCGCTGTTTGGAATCCGCAGCGTTCAGTCGGGCGAGGTCTATAAGGACGGAAAAAAGATTTCCATCAAATCATCGGCGGATGCCATTGCCAATAAAATCGGACTTCTGACGGAAGAACGAAGGGCGACGGGAATCATACCGGGGGCTAGCGTGCTGGACAATACAGTAATAGCAAAGCTTGGAGAATACAGCAATGTCATGGGAATGCTGGATTTGAAAAAATGCCGTCAGGATACGGACGAGTATATTAAAACCATGAATATAAAAACACCGACCAGGGACACGAGAATTGCCGATTTATCGGGCGGAAACCAGCAGAAGGTACTTCTTGCCAGGTGGCTGTTGACAAACCCGGATATTTTAATTCTCGATGAGCCGACTCGAGGAATCGATGTCGGTGCCAAATACGAAATTTATACCATCATGCTGAATCTGGCAAAGGAGGGAAAGTCCATTATTATGATTTCCTCAGAGATGCCGGAACTAATGGGAATGTCAAACCGGGTGATGATCATGTGCGAAGGGCATGTGACCGGTTTCCTGGAAGGGCCGGACATTGATGATTCCAAGATTATGCAGTTTGCCAGCAAGGTGAGTTAAATCTGCCGGGGACCGGCGGTGGGTACGTCCGGGCCCGGATAAGGAGAAAGGATTGGTTAATATCATGCAGACGAAGCAGTTTGATATAAAGAAATGGGCGCAGAACAATGCGATCTATCTTGTCTTAATCGCAATTATTATATTGATAACAGTAAAGAATCCGGCATTTCTGTCCCTCCGTGTATTTCGGGATATTTTAATGCAGTCTTCAACGAGACTGATTATGGCAATGGGGTGTATGTTTGTTATTCTGTCCGGAGGTGCTGATCTGTCCGGAGGCCGTATGCTCGGCGCGGCGGCTGTCCTGGCGGGGTCACTTGCACAGATGTCCACTTACGCCAATAAGTTTTTCCCAAATCTGCAGGAACTTCCGATTATCGTTCCTATCATCGCCTGTCTTCTGATGGGGATGGCTATGGGACTGTTAAACGGAATCGTAGTGGCGAAGCTAAATGTTCCCGCTTTTATTGGCACGTTGGGCGTTCAGCTTATTATTTACGGCGGAATCTCCATTTACTATAACATGGAGCCAAATCGTTCCCAGCCGTTAGGCGGTTTTTTAAAGACATACTCAAAGCTGGGTACCGGTTCCTTCTTCGGTATACCATATATATTAATCATCGCGGTCGTTCTGATGATCGCCTGTCATATCGTACTGAATTATCACCGGTTTGGAAAGACGCTGTTTGCCGTGGGCGGCAATCAGGAGGCGGCCAGAGTCTCAGGAATCAACGTCCAGAGAATTATTATGATCGTCTATATTATCGCCGGAGCATTTTATGGACTTACAGGAGCGCTGGAGGCGGCCAGAACCGGCGGCGCTACGAACAATTATGGGCAGGGCTATGAACTGGATGCCATCGCTGCCTGTGTGGTTGGCGGCTGTTCCGTGGCCGGAGGTGTCGGCGCAGTTCCCGGTGTAGCGATTGGTGTTACGGTATTTACCGTGATTCAGTACGGAATGACCTTCGTTGGAATCAATCCATACTGGCAGAATGTTGTAAAAGGAGCAATCATCGTAATTGCAGTAGCTATTGACGTTCGTAAATATGCAAAGAAACGGTAAGCGTTTCTTCGCGGAGAGGATAACTTATGATTCGATATACACAGGACAGAACGATCGTACTCGGTATGGTTCCGGTCCGCAGGGATATGTTCCCGCCGGAACCGGCAATTGCTTTAAAGGACCGGGTGGTAAAGCGGTTTGAAGAGATGGCGGAAAGTAATGGAGATATCCGTCTGGTAACCATAGATGCGGTGGTCGACGGCGGTATGCTCTGGGATCTTCGTGATGTGGAAAAGGTTGTGGATTTATTCCGGACGGAGAAGGTAGATGCGATCGTCTTTCCGCACTGTAATTTCGGACAGGAGGAAGTGGTAGCAAAGACTGCTGCGGAGATCGGAAAGCCGGTTCTCATATGGGGGCCGAGAGATCCTTCTCCGGAGACGGATCAGTCCGGCAAGACCGGCCCGAGAGATTTCGACACACAGTGCGGAATGTTTGCAACCTCCAGAGCTCTCAAGCGTTACCATGTTCCGTTTACCTACATAGAAAACTGCTGGCTGGACAGCCAGGTGTTGGACCGTGGTTTTGAAGAATTCCTGCGGGTGGCTTCCGTTGTAAAGGCATTCCGGGGCATGCGGATCGGTCAGATCGGAGTGCGGCCGCGGCAGTTCTTATCCGTCAAGATCAATGAATCGGAGCTGCTTTCCAAATTCGGCATTGAGATTGTCCCGATCTGGCCGGAGGAGGTAAAACGTACCGTTGAGAAATTAAAGAGAAACATGCCTCTGTCACCGGAAGGCTGTGAGCTTCCCATGGGACAGCCGCCTCTTCCGTCAGGAGAGGGAATGTTACCGGATCCCCGGATTGCCAATATTGTGAAAGAGATCGAGGAAGCCGTGGACTGGTCTTCGATCGGCCACGAAGCAGTGGAGAAGATGGCATATTTAGAAGCTGCCATTATGGATCTTGCCTCAGTGAACCGATGTCAGGCGGTAGCGGTGGACTGTTGGGGCTTCTCCCAGGATTCCTATGGAATCCCGAGCTGTTTTGTGCTGGCGGAGTTGTTTGACCGGGGACTGCCTGCGGCATGTGAGACGGATATTCATGCGGCCGTTGGCGCGGTTCTGCTGCAGGCAGCAGCCAGATACGCCACTCCGGCGTTTATCGCTGATGTCACCATACGCCATCCGGAGGATGATAATGCGGAACTTCTCTGGCACTGCGGGCCTTTTGCAAAATCACTTGTTAGGAAGGGAACGGTTCCGGCTGTCAGAGAGTGCAAGGGAATGTATGAGATCGAAGGCGGACCGCTTACTGTGGTACGGTTCGACCAGGATGATGGAAACTACATGCTTCTGGCTGATGAAGGCGAGGGAACAGAAGGTCCAAAGACGACTGGAAATTACGTCTGGTTCAAAGTGAAGAACTGGGTGAAATGGGAGAAAAAGCTGATGTATGGACCGTATATTCATCATGTAAGCGGAATTCACGGCAGCTTTGCAAAAGTACTAAAGGAAGCCTGTAAGTATCTGGGCCCGGTCGCACATGACAGCGTCGAGCCCGTGGAAGAGATGTAGGAGGGGAATGGAATGCCGTACGTAAAAGTTAAAGAACTGCTGGCAATGGGAAAAAAGAACAATGCATGTGTACTCGCGTTTGACGCCGCTGATGTCAATATGATTAAATCCGTGATTAAGGGTGCGGAGACCGCCGGAAGACCGGTGATTGTCATGTTGTATCCCGGTATGAGAAATATCATGCCCTTCGGTGTGTTTGCGGAAGTGACCAGATATTACGCAGAACGTGCATCTGTCCCGGTAGGGCTGCATCTGGATCACTGCAGCGATTTTGACATGATTCTTGAGGCGGTTCATGAGGGCTTCCCATCGGTGATGGCAGATGGCTCCGTTCTCCCGTTTGAGGAGAATGCGGCGTTTACAAAAAAGGTGGTGGAAGTCGCTCGGAATTTCGATGTTGATGTGGAAGGTGAGTTGGGACATGTGGGAACAGCAGCCGATTCCGATGAATTCAGCCGGAAGGAGTTTTTTACCAGACCGGACGAGGTCAGGGAGTTTGTGGAGAAGACGGGAGTCACCTCTCTTGCCGTGTCTTTCGGCAGTGCGCATGGGTTATATAAGAGCACACCGAAACTGGATATCGAACATTTAAAGACCTTGAGCGCCGCTACGGATATTCCTCTGGTTCTTCATGGCGGTACCGGAATTCCGGATGACCAGCTGGCGCAGGCCTTTTCCAATGGAATCAATAAGATCAACATCGGAACGGAATTCTTCAATTTAAATACGAGGTTGAATCAGGAATTCTATGCACAGGACTTTTCGAAGGCGGATCCCTTTGGGTTCCCGGAATATATCCAGCCAAGACTGACCGAATATATTGCGGGCAGGCTGGAACTTTCGAAAATCGTATTGTAAAAGGAGTCTGTCATGGAGAAGGTTTATGATGTAATTGGGGTGGAAAATCCAATCATGGATTTTGCGGTGAGCATTGACCGGCTGCCAAAAACGGATTCCATGAGTGTCATGCACGATTATTTATGGCAGTCCGGAGGAAACGCCTCTTCCGCCATTGCGGCGCTGGCCCGTCTGGGGGCGAAGTGCAGTATGCTGGGAGTGGTGGGTACCGACGAATTCGGTATATTCTGCCGTGATGATATGGTTCGCCACGGTGTGGATGTCTCTCATTTATATACACAGGAGGGAGGGACGACCTTTACCATCTGTCTGGCGGAGGAAGAGACAAAAGGCAGGAGCTTTCTGGGGAAAATGGGCGTAAACGGACCTCTGACCGACGTACAGGTGGATGAGTCCTACATCGCAGGGGCAAGGTATATACACACCAGCATGATTGAATGCTCTGCAAAGAAAAGAGCTGTTGAGTTAGCAAGAAAGAACGGGGTTCTCGTATCGGTAGACGGAGGGGCGTATACGGCCGAATCGGACTTCCTGGTGACAAACTCTGATATATTGATTATATCGGAGGAATTCTACGGCGCGCTGTTTGAAGACGGGAATTACGTGGAAAACTGCAGAAGGCTGGTTGAGAAAGGGCCGCAGATCGTCATAGTGACGCTGGGATCCAAAGGCTGCGCAGGGGCGGACCGGTCAGGGAATACATTCAGGCTCCCTCCGTTTTCAGGACACAAAATCGTCGATACGACAGGAGCCGGAGATGTATTTCACGGAGGTTTCCTGTACGCACACAGTCAGGGCTGGGAGCTGGAATACTGCGCAAGATTTGCAAGCGCGGTATCGTACATCAACTGTACCAGTCTGGGCGGCAGAGTGGGAATTCCTGACCGTGCCATGGTGGAACAGTTTTTAAAGGACAACACGATCGACTACTCCGGTATTGAACCGAGAAAGGCATTCTACCGGAATGTGATGAAATTTAATAGGGGAAGGGATTTATGAAAACAGAAGAAGGAATCCGCAGTTCTCATGTGGGGATTAATGTCAGTGATCTGGACAGAAGCATTGGGTTTTATGAGTCTCTCCTTGGTTTTCAGCTGGTTAGCCGGATTGTTCTTGAGGATGGGCTCAGAATCGGATTTCTCGAGCTGCCGGAGCAGTTCCAGATCGAACTGGTGGAGACCGGCATTGATGAGCCGCGTGGAGATGGAGCATGGAACCATGTGTGTCTGCGAGTGGCGGATTTTGACGAGTGCTGCCAGAGGCTGCAGGCGGAAGGCATTATCTTTGAGACGGAGAAGCTGTTTAGGAAGGAATTCTGGGAACACGGCATGAAGTTCGCATTCTTCCGGGGACCGGATGGGGAACGCCTGGAGATTGCAGAATATTAGGAGGGGCTTCAACATGGACAGAAACTTGTATCAGAAACTATTGGTAAGCTTGAAAGCCGGGGAAGGGCGGATCTGTGCAGACGGGGCAGAGATTGCGGTCCGCAGCTGTTATGACCGGGAGGAAGGCTGTCTCGATCCGAGGACGGAGGCTGCTGCGACGCTGACACGGGAAGATTTCGAGACGCGGGCTGGCGAGATAGACCCGGAGCTGTTAAGAAATCAGGACAAGCTGCTTGGAATGGATAATCCGGAGGGGCATACCCTGCTGGAACAGCTGCGATATCAGTTCGGCTGGAGGACTCTGGACCGAAGTTCCGGAGTCAGAACCAGATTTGTCTCTATGGATCAGGATGGATACAGAGGTGTGAGGTGGATCTATACACCGGAGGACGGGAAAGCAGAAAAACCATGTCTGATATTTATTCACGGAGGAGGCTTCTTCGGAGGCGATACACTGACCGTGGAGAATCAGTGTAAGCGTTTTGCCGAACTGGCAGATGCCGTTGTTATCTCTGTAGATTATCCGCTGTCGCCGGAAGTGAAGTATCCGGTCGCATTTCACATGTGCTGTGAGACGGTCCGATGGGTATGGGAAAACGCGGGTATGCTCGGCGTGGACAGGACGAAGATCGGGATTTCCGGAGACAGTGCGGGCGGAACCATGGCTGTTACGGTAACTCTCTGGGACAGACAGGAAGGGATTGGCTGTATTTCCTATGCAGGCCTTATCTACCCATCTGTCGTGTGGGACCCGGATATGAGTAATCCGTACTATGTGTGGAAGAGAGATATGTTTGACAATCCTGGCGGAAACCGGATTATTGAGGAACAGATCGAGACGACCGGAGTGATGAAAAGAGAAGTATGCGGCTGGTATTTAGAGGATAACGAAGATATCCACACTCCGTATATCAATCCGGTCGAGGGGGATTTTAAGGGATTCCCGAAGACGTTAATTATGACTGCGGAATACGATTACTTAAGACCGGAGTGTGAGCTGTTCACAAAGATACTGCAGGATGCGGGAGTGAGCGTACGCCATATCCGCTATGGAGGAATTGTTCATGGCACCTTTGATCGTCTGGGCTACGCCCCTCAGGTTGAAGATATGCTGATGGAGATGGCGGCGGATTTCGCCTGCCTGTGAAGGAGGGAACGTAATGAAAGAGATTAAGGTGCGGTGTCTGAGCGATGAGGCGTTTAGAAAGTATGGTGTATATCAGAAACTGACAGCCGATGCGGAAATGAAGAACAGAGTAATTCCGTGCGGAGATTTTTATCCCGATTTACTGACACTGGATTTTGGAAAAACTACCCTGCCTACGGTCTCCTGCTGTCATGTCTATAAACAGGACCGGATGGTCGTGGACTTTCTGGAATACCATAAATATACGTGCGAAGGCCTGGTCCCCCTTGACGATGATGTGATTATCTATGTGGGCGTACCGGAATTGGGAGAACTGAGAATTGAGAATCTGGAAGGATTTTATGTTCCCAAACACACCTTTGTAAAACTGAATCCCATGATCGTCCATGGAGGGCAGTATCCGGTGAATGAACCGGAGGCTCATTTAATCTGTATGCTTCCAGGAAGGACATTTCAGAATGATATGGTGTACTTAAGGATTGAGGAAGAGGATAAAAAGGGCGTACTGATTATGCAGGAGGGAAATGCTCATGTATAAACAGAAGGTTATACTGGGGGTAGCTCCGGTTAAAAGAAGCTTTCTAAGCATGGAAGAAGCTGTTCGCCAAAAGAATTGTTTTATGGCGGTGATCAGAAGAACACTGTCCGAATCAGTGGCTATCATTGATATCGATGATATCAGTGAGAACGGAATCTGCTGGAGGACGGAGGAGACACCCGCAATCGTGGAGAAATTTAAGACTGCCGGGATTGATGCGCTCTTCCTCCCGTTCTGTGATTTCGGAGAGGAACAGGCAGCGGCACAGATTGCGGCATCGTTTCATCTGCCGGTGCTGATCTGGGGAGCCAGGGACGAGAGGCCGAATACGGACGTAAGCCGGGGACGGGATACCCAGTGCGGAATGTTCGCTGCGACTAAGGTGCTCAGGCGCCATGGTGTGAAGTACAGCTATATTTATAACTGTGAGACGGAGAGCGATGCATTTGCACAGGGATATGACCGGTTTATCCGAACGGCGGCTGTGCTGAAGGCACTTCGGAACCTGCGTCTGGCAAAAATAGGCGACCGCCCGGTTCCGTTTATGAGCGTCATGACGAATGAAGCCGATTTGATCCGCCGCATGGGGGTTACTGTGATCCCTATTTCTCCTGCTGAGGTAAGCAGACGGGCAAAGGAGATCATGGAAAAGAAAACGGAGGATTTTCTTTCCTACTACAATGATCTGACTGGGCGTATGAACACAGATGCGATGAGAGAGGAACTGGTAGAAATGGCAGCGGCCACGAAGCTGGCGCTTTCAGAGCTTATGCGGGAAAATGACTGTTCCGTGGGTGCATTTGAATGCTGGTCCGCCTTTCCTTCCCTGATCGGTGTATGCCCGTGTGTGGCATTGGGGGAGATGGCGGATGAAGGGTATCCTCTCGCATGTGAGGCGGATGTTAATGGAGCAATTACCCTTGCGATTCTGCGGGCATGCAGTCTGTATGAGAAGCCGCCGTTCCTGGCTGATTTGACAATCCGCAATCCGATTCATGACAATTCAGAACTGCTGTGGCACTGCGGCCCATTCCCCTATTCTTTAAAGGCGAAGGACAGCCCGGCCGCACTGGTGGACGGACAGGAGCGCTTTCGGATGAGGCCGGGTCATATGACCACATGCCGGTTCGACGACGCAGAGGGAAAGTACTATCTGTTTGCCGGGGAAGGCGATACGACGGAAGGGCCGGAGACCAACGGAACCTACGTCTATCTGGAAGTAGACGACTGGAAACGGTGGGAAGAGAAGCTGATGTTTGGTCCATACATTCACCATCTCGGTTGTGCATACGGCTCTTATAAGCCAGTATTAAGAGAGGTGGCCAGATATCTCGATATCATATTTGATGATGCGGATGTCCGGGAAACTTATAGCCTGTAAAGGAGATGGTATTACGAAATCTATATAGGATGTCAATTAAATAATTCCCAAAAAACAGAAAAGTTCCACTCTTTTTCAAAAAGAGCGGGGCTTTTCTTTATTTACAGAATATTTATAGCAATCACTGGAATCGCCTTGGAATGTTTATACGGAGTGATGATAGAATAAGAATCTGTTACAGAACAGATTAAGGAGGTAAAGGGCATGATGGACATTTGCATGATCGGAACTATTTTAGTCAGCTGTATTCTCATGAAATTGTTCGTAAACTGGTGCGATTCCCAGGTGGATCCGAAGCCAAAGAAATAAGGCGTGTAAGCGAATAAAAGGGAATGCAGCACGAAAGATTTACGAAGAGACAATTCAGCAGACAAGGAGTGAGCGGTATGGTGATTTTAGGAGTTATCATTGCGGGATTGGCGGCATATCTGGTGTATGCCCTGGTTAATCCTGAGAGACTGTAGGGCAGAAGATATGAGGAGGAATAACTGAAATGTTTCAGATTATGATGACATTGCTTTTCTATATGATACTGGTAATCCCCATTGGAATTTATCTGTATCATGTGGCAGCGAAGCAAAAGACGTTTGCAGATCCGGTATTTGACAGGATTGACAATTTGATTTACAGGGTTTGCCGGATCAACCGTGAGAGTATGAACTGGAAGGTCTATGCACTGAACCTTATTATGACCAACGCAGTAATGATTTTAATCGGATATGTGGTACTTAGAGCGCAGGGGCTGCTGATGCTGAACCCCAACGGAATCGGAGCTATGGAACCAACGCTCTCCTATAATACGATCATATCCTTTATGACCAATACGAATCTCCAGCATTATTCCGGTGAGTCGGGACTCTCCTATTTAAGCCAGGTGGCCGTTATTATATTTATGATGTTTACTTCGGCGGCAACCGGTTACTCAGCCTGCATGGCATTTTGCCGCGGTCTGTCGGGGCGGCCTATGGGGAATTTTTATGAAGATATGGTCAGAAATACTACCCGTATTCTGATTCCACTCTCCTTTATCGTCGGCCTGATCCTGATCTGGCAGGGGACGCCGCAGAACTTCCAGACGAATTTCACCGTACATACGCTGGAAGGAAAATGGCAGGATATTGCTACCGGTCCGATCGCGGCATTGGAATCCATTAAGCACGTCGGTACCAACGGAGGTGGATTTTTAGGGGCAAACTCTTCCACACCGCTGGAGAATCCGACGATTATTACCAATCTGGCAGAGCTGTATTCCATGATGATACTGCCCGGAGCCTGTGTGATTGCCTTTGGACATATGATTGCCGACCGGAGCCGGGGAATCGGTAAAAAAACTGTTTTCGGCAGTCAGGGGAGAACGGTATTTGCAGCAATGGCAATTATTTTCCTGATCGGCATTGCCGTTTGCTATACAGCAGAGAAGGCAGGGAACCCCATTCTGGCAGGCGTTGGATTGAATCAGGGTATGGGCTCCTACGAGGGAAAGGAAGTCCGGTTCGGAATCGCCCAGTCAGCTCTTTTTACCACAACGACTACCTCGTTTACCACGGGAACGGTCAACAATATGCACGATACGCTGACCCCGCTGGGGGGCATGGTGCCGCTTCTGCACATGATGCTGAACTGTGTATTTGGAGGTAAGGGCGTAGGGCTTATGAACATGGTCATGTACGTGATCCTTGCGGTTTTCCTGTGCGGATTGATGATTGGCCGTACGCCGGAATATTTAGGAAAGAAGATCGAAGGAAAGGAAATGAAGCTGGTTGCCATCTGTCTGATCGTGCATCCGCTCCTGATTCTTGGCTTCTCTGCACTGGCCGTTGCAACGCCGGGAGGATTGGCCGGTATTACAAACCCCGGATTCCATGGGCTGACACAGGTCTTGTACGAGTATGGCTCCTCCGCCGCCAATAATGGCTCCGGATTTGAAGGGCTCGCTGACAATACCGCATTCTGGAACATTACAGCAGGACTGGCCATGTATTTTGGACGTTTTCCGGCAATTATCATTCAGCTGGCAATCGCAGGCAGTATCTTTGCAAAACGCAGGGTAAATGAGACAATCGGCACACTCAGAACGGATAATGTGATATTTACACTGATACTCGTATTTATCGTATATATTTTCGCGGCATTGACGTTCTTCCCGGCACTTGCCCTTGGACCGGTCGCAGAACATCTGACGAACTGGTTCCCGTTATAGAGTTGAGTTTAGGAGGCAATTTCAAATGTCAAAAAAGAGACAACAGTCAACAAAGTTTATAACGCGTGACATATTAAAGAGTTCCGTAATCGGAGCGTTTCAGAAGCTTGATCCCAGATATATGCTTAAAAATCCGGTCATGTTTGTGGTGGAAGTCGGATTTCTTATTACTCTGGTTCTCTGCTTCGTCCCCAACCTGTTTGGAGATGTGCAGGCACTCGCCGGTAAGCTTCCGGCAGCGTCCTTAAGAACCTATAATGTGATTGTGACGCTGATCCTTTTTATTACGGTCTTATTTGCTAACTTTGCCGAGTCGGTGGCGGAGGGACGTGGAAAGGCCCAGGCGGAGACGCTGAAGAAGACGAAGAAGGATACGATCGCCCATTTACTCAGGGACGACGGCTCTGAAACGGAGGTTTCCGCTTCTGAGTTAAAGAAGGGGGACGTGGTCATTGTAAGAATCAATGAGCTGATTCCCAATGACGGAGAGGTAATCGAAGGAATTGCCTCTGTTGATGAGTCCGCCATTACCGGTGAATCCGCTCCGGTTACTCGTGAAGCGGGCGGCGATTTCTCGTCAGTAACCGGCGGCACCACGGTGGTGTCCGACTGGCTGAAGATCAGAATAGCAGCGGAGCCGGGCGGTTCCTTCCTCGATAAGATGATTGCTCTGGTCGAAGGGGCATCCAGGCAGAAGACGCCCAATGAGATAGCTCTTAACACCTTGCTGGTCGGCCTGACCATCATATTTCTGATTGTCATAGTCTGCCTCTATCCATTTGCGGTTTACTCCGGCGTTCAAATTCCGGTTGCAACCCTTGTGGCGCTCATGGTCTGCCTGATCCCCACTACCATTGGCGGCCTGCTCTCCGCAATCGGCATCGCCGGGATGGACCGGGTGACGAGGTTTAATGTCATTGCCATGTCGGGAAAAGCGGTGGAAGCCTGCGGTGACGTAGACACCATGATTCTCGATAAAACGGGTACCATCACCTTTGGAAACCGTCTGGCTGCGGATTTTTATCCCGTGGAAGGCATAGACAAAATGGATTTAATCGACCTTTCCGTTCTCGCTTCCTTAGAAGATGCCACACCGGAGGGAAAATCCATCACGGATCTGGGTTATAAAATGGGCAGCCGCGTTGAAAAATCGATGGCGGGAAAAATGAATTTTATTGAATTTACAGCTCAGTCAAAAATGTCCGGGGTAGACTTATCTGACGGCACCAGAATTCGTAAAGGTGCGGGAGAAGCCGTAAAAGAGCTGGTTTTGGCCGAAGGCGGCAGAATCCCGAAGGACCTGGATAAAATTGTGGAAGAGATCTCGAAACTGGGGGGAACACCGCTTACCGTCTGCGCCAATCATAAGGTTTACGGTGTCGTCTATTTAAAGGATACGGTCAAACCTGGTCTGGCGGAACGTTTTGCCAGGTTAAGGGAAATCGGAATCAAGACGGTCATGTGTACAGGAGATAATCCCCTGACTGCGGCCACCATTGCGAAAGAAGCAGGCGTGGACGGATTCATCGCAGAGTGCAGGCCGGAAGACAAGATAACTGAGATTAAGAAGGAACAGGCAGAAGGAAAGATCGTAGCAATGACGGGAGACGGAACCAATGATGCGCCGGCCCTGGCCCAGGCGGACGTGGGGCTGGCAATGAACTCGGGCACACAGGCCGCCAAAGAGGCCGCCAACATGGTAGACCTGGATTCGGATCCGACGAAGATTCTGGAGGTGGTCGAGATTGGGAAACAGCTTCTGATCACGAGAGGTTCCTTAACGACTTTCTCTGTTGCAAATGACGTTGCGAAGTATTTTGCAATCATACCCGCCATGTTCCAGCTGGTGATTCCACAGATGAACATGCTGAATATTATGAAGCTGACTACCCCGTACAGCGCAATCTTGTCGGCTCTGATCTTTAACGCAGTCATTATCCCGAGCCTGATCCCCATAGCCATGCGCGGCGTGAAGTATAAACCGATGCGTTCGGAAAAAATGCTGCTGAAAAATATGGGAATCTACGGTGTCGGCGGAGTGATCGTGCCGTTTATCGGCATCAAACTGATCGATATGATTGTGGCCCCACTGCTGGCCGTGCTGGGCCTGTAGACCAACGGGCAGAGAGCGTATGGAAGGAGATTTGGATGAAATCATTTATGAATTATTTTAAAAATGCATTGATATGTACCATCGTCCTGGGTGTCCTGTGCAGCGTTGTCTATCCGGCGGCGCTGACACTGGCCGGGCAGGCATTTTTCCCGAAACAGGCAAACGGCAGCCTGATTACAGTTCAGGTGGACGGACAGGAGCAGACGGTAGGCTCGGAGTTTGTAGGACAGCAGTTCGAGGATTCCCGTTTTTTCCATGGGAGAGTGTCCTCCGTAAACTATAACTGCTATACGGATGAGGAGAAAGAGGACGGCAGCTACGGCGGCGTATCTTCCGGATCGTTTAACTACGCAAACTCCAACCCGGAATTAAAGGCACGTGTGGAAGAAGATATGGCGGCCTGGATGGAGGCGCACCCGGATGTGAAGCAGGAAGACATTCCTTCAGATCTCCTCACCGCTTCCGGTTCCGGACTGGACCCTCATATAACGGTTCAGGGAGCGCGGGTACAGGTTGGGGCAGTGGCGAAGGCCTCCGGCCTGACGGAAGAGGCGCTTAATGATATCATAGACCGAAACACGACGGGAAAGCTTTTGGGCATATTTGGGGAAGAGACAGTTAACGTGCTGGGATGCAACCTGGACATTGCGGAAGCATTGGGCATGATCACGAGAGAGCAGGGATAGAGTAATGCAGGAAAATGACACGCGCCCTGATCCGGAAGTGCTGCTGGCCAGGCTTAAGGAGGAAGAGCAGGAAGAAGGCGGCCGCGGAAAGCTCAGAATTTATCTGGGCTACGCGGCCGGTGTCGGAAAGACATATACCATGCTGCAGGCCGCCCATGAGGCTGCGGACAGCGGAGAAGACGTGGCAGCAGGTTACATAGAGCCTCATGTCCGCCGGGATACTCAGAAGATGGCCGAGAAACTGGAGACGATTCCGCCGCTGATGGTATCATACAAAGGAACAAAGCTGAGAGAATTCGATTTGGATGCCGCTTTAAAACGCCATCCACGGATCTGCCTGGTGGATGAGCTGGCTCACACTAACGCTCCCGGCCTGAGACATGTGAAACGCTACCAGGATATCGAGGAACTGCTGGACGCAGGAATCCATGTGTGGACGACCGTAAATATTCAGCATCTCGAAAGCTTAAATGACATTGTGGGAAGCATTACCGGAATTACCGTGCGGGAAAAGTTCCCGGACAGCGTATTTGACCACGCCGATCAGGTCAAGGTCGTGGATATAGAGCCGGAGGAGCTGTTAATCAGGCTCTCAGAGGGAAAGATTTACAAAAAAGAGCAGGCGGAGCGGGCCGTAAACCATTTCTTCACAAGGGAAAAGCTGGCGGCCTTAAGAGAGATCGCACTCCGGCGCACGGCTGACCGGGTGAATCATCTGGCGGTGGAAGAGAAGAAAAATCATCAAAAGACGGGAGACTATTATACAGGAGAGCACATACTCACCTGTATTTCTCCATCCCCGACCTGCGCGAAGGTGATCCGGTCGGCGTCGAGGCTGGCCTACGCATTTCACGCGGAATTTACGGCTCTTTACGTCGAAACGCCGCAGATGTCAGGGGCGTCTCTGAAAAATAAGAAGGCGCTGGAGGACAACATACAGCTGGCGAAGGCTTTGGGGGCGAAGATTGCCACGGTATACGGGGAAGACGTCGCATACCAGATCGCCGCCTACGCCAGGGTGTCAAACGTATCAAAAATCGTCCTGGGAAGAACGAATCACCGGATCATCCTGGGGCAGACCAAGGGGACCCCGGCGGAACGGGTGGCGCAGTACGTCCCCAATCTGGATATTTACATCATACCAGATGCGACGGCGGCTGGAAAACGGCGTGCGCTGACGATGAGTGACTTCGGGCAGAAAATGACCGCGTATAAACATATTTACACGGATACGCTTAAGATTACGGCGTTTACCTGCCTGGCCACCTTTCTTGTGTTCCGGATATTCGGGATATGGATGGCGCGGGAGCATGTGATCATGCTTTTGATTACGGCATTTATCATTGCAACGCTGCTCACAACCGTCAAACGCCAGTCCCAGGAACTGATAAAAAAGTCTCATCGTCTGGAGATTCTCCTGGAGAATTCTTCCCGGCTCAGAAGGTGCGTCACGATCAGGGACGTAGAGAATGAGGTGGCGGAGCGAATCGTCCAGCTGATGGATTTATCGGTCATCTTTTATTTACGGGGAGAAGGGGATCATACGCTTCCCTTTCATGGGCCTGATTTTTATCCGAAAAAGGGTGTGGCGGCGTCGGAACTGGAGTTTTTTAAGGAGCAGCAGGAGACGGCCACGGCCGGATGGGTGATGAGCAATGGAAAACGGGCCGGATGCAGTACGAGCGCCCTGCCCAGCGCGAAAGCAATCTATCTTCCCGTGAGACTGGATGAGACCGTCTACGCGGTGGTGGGAATCTATCTGGAAGAGGGAAGGGGAATCGCTGAATTTGAGTATGGAATCATCAGTGCGATGCTGAATGAGGCGGCGCTGGCATTCTCGAAACGGTACGGTGATTTCTGGGGACATAATCCCGGTATGCAGGTGAAGCCAAAGAACGGGCAGGCGTCAGCCCCGCTCCGCAGAATGTGAAAAACTCCCGTTATAAAGCGGGAGTTTTCCTCTTATCTATATCAAAGCCTTCATGGAAGTCGGAAGTAAATCACGTTCTCTGTTTATTTGGAGGAACAAAAAACAGCGCTTCATGATCTTACTTTCTCTTACCGCTCCTGCAGCAGGATATCAGCATACATGGAAAGCTAAGGCAGCAGTCACCCTGCGGAAAGCAGAGTCCGCGCCGGCAAGGAGGATCAAACCGGTAATGCTGTTGTGGCGGCTGTTGCGGAATCACTTACGATAAATCTTCTATCATGATTGGGAAGAAGAGCCGCAGGGATTTGTCCTGCTGATATATAGTATGACAGGCTGTACCGTTTGGTTACGGTCGTTCCCAAGAAGCCTGTCCTTTCGTCTGCCGCGCACCGTGAGCCAGACGGGGCAGACCGGGAAGCGGAGGCCGACAGGACTGTGATCTGTAACGTGTTTTGGAGTGAGTATGCCAATTACCAGGAAAAATACTGACAAATGCCTGCATGATGTGCTATAATAGAAGTAAATCAAAATTGATGCCTTCGGACGCAATCACTTCTGAAGCATCTTTTTTTTATTCTCAGACGCGGTTTTGTCTCTGAATGATCGATTTGGCGGTATCTGTTGGTTGGTTTCAAAGGAGGTAAAAATGTATCAGGTAAATGACCATGTTGTCTATGGAAACTATGGGATCTGTGTGGTAAAGGCGATTGGAAAGCTGGAGATGGATTCAGCTGCGAAAGACCGGCTTTACTATACACTGGAACCGTTGTATTCGGAGAAAAATACAATCTATACCCCGGTGGATAAAAAGGACGCTACTATGCGCTGCGCGATTACGGAACAGGAGGCATGGAATCTGATTGACGGAATTCAGGGACAGGAGATGATACAGGTCGCCGATGAGAAGAGAGCGGAACACGAGTACAGAGAAATTATGAAGACAAATGAGTGCACGGGATGGAGCCGGATTATCAAGACCATCTATTTGAAAAACCGGAAACGTCTGGAAGGCGGAAAACGGTACACGGCGAAGGACGACGTCTATTTACGTCTGGCCGAAGACTTTTTGTACCGGGAACTGGCAGCCGCTCTTAACGTAAATAGGGAAGATGTGGAATCAATCATATCGGACAGGGTAAAGCAGCTGAGCTGATGTGATAAGACTGCCCCGCAGAAAAACATTTTTCTGTCAACTTTTTTGATGGCAAAAAAGCAAAATGCATGGTAAAATAAGAATAATTGTGTGCAGTTAAATCCCCCGCAGCGAACTACGGGGGATTTGCCCCGTGAACGGCAGTGCCCGATAAAGGGGGGGCTGCCATCAGACGGAACGACAGGCTCGTTACCCGCGGGAATCAACAAAAGTCGAAACAGAGGGACAAGAACAATGAGGTTTATCGGAAGCAAGACATTGCTGCTGGATCATATCAGAGCGGTTGCAGAAGAGAAGGCGCCGGACGCCCGGAGCTTCTGCGATATTTTTTCGGGAACAGCGGCTGTGGCGAGACATTTTAAGCAGTGGTATGAGGTGTATTCCAATGATCTGCTGTATTTTTCATACGTACTGCAGCGCGCTACCATAGAGAATGACAGTGTGCCGGAGTTTGGACGGCTGAAGGAAGAGCTGGGCATTACGGACCCGGTGGAGTACTTTAACGGAAAAGAGACCCGGGACATGGAGGACCTGGTGCAGGAGAGACGTTTCTTTCAGAATACGTACGCCCCAACAGGCGGCCGTATGTATTTAAACGATGACAACGCCCTGCGCATTGACTATGCCAGATGTACCGTGGAGGACTGGAAGAACGCGGGACTGCTGGATGAGAATGAATACTACTATCTTGTGGCCTGCATCGTGGAAGGAATCCCGTTTGTATCCAATACTTCCGGTACGTACGGTGCGTATCACAAGAGCTGGGAACGGCGCAGCTATAAGAAATATGAGCTGTTCCGGCTGGATGTGACGACGAATCACAGGGAGAACCGCTGTTACAACGAGGACGGGGCCGAGCTGTTAAAACGGCTGCAGGGCGACATTCTCTACGTTGACCCGCCCTACAATGAGCGCCAGTACCTTCCGAATTACCATGTTCTGGAGACGGCGGCCAGGTATGACTACCCGGAGGTTACCGGCGTCACGGGTCAGAGGCCCTATGAGAATCAGAAGTCGGAATTCTGCATGAAGAAGAATGTGACCGACGCCTTTGAACGGCTCATCAGCAACGCCCGTTTTCAGCACATCATTTTAAGCTACAGTACGGATGGCCTGATGACGACGGAGGACATCGAGAGAATCATGAAGACGTATGGAAAACCGGAGACATTTCACATTTATGAGATTCCATACAGGAGATATAAGAGCAGAAAGGTGAAAGAGACCGAACGCTTAAAGGAGCTGCTCATTTACGTAGAAAAGCAGGTGGAACCATGTATATAAAGAGCCCGCTGAACTATACCGGGGGCAAATATAAGATCTTAAAGCCGGTTCTGGGCGCATTTCCGCGGCAGATCGGCAGCTTTGTGGATCTGTTTGCCGGGGGCTTTAACGTGGGGATCAACGTGGAGGCGGACCGCATCTTCTGCAACGATCAGATCACGTATTTGATCGGGATGTTTGGCCTGTTCCGGGAGACGGAGACGGAGGTGCTTCTTACGCGCATCCGGGGGCTGATCGCCGCGTACCAGCTGACCCAGCAGAATAAGGAAGGCTACCTTGAACTGAGACGCCACTATAATGAGAGCAAAGATTTGACGGAGTTATTCGTTCTGACCTGCTATGCGTTTAACCATCAGATCCGTTTTAATAACAGCCATGAATTTAACTCGCCCTTTGGGACGAACAGGAGCTCCTTCAATGGGAATATCGAGAAGAATTTAACCGCCTTCTGCCGGGCCTTGAAGGAGAAGGATATCGTATTTTCCACCACGGATTTCCGGGAGATGGATTTGGGATTCCTGGGAGAAAACGACCTGATTTACTGTGATCCGCCGTATCTCATATCCACTGGCTCCTATAACGATGGGAACCGCGGATTCCGGGACTGGCACGAGGAGGAGGAGGCGGCGCTCTTAGGGCTGCTGGACCGGCTGAACGGTCAGGGAACGAGATTTGCGCTATCCAATGTCCTGTATCACAAGGGACTCTCCAACGATCTTCTCATCGAATGGAGCCAAAATTACCATATCACCTACATCGATAAGAGCTACGCCAACTGCAACTATCATTTTAAGGACAGGGACGCGGTGACGGTGGAGGTTCTGATTACCAATTACGTGCCGGAGGGTGCGGAGGAATAGAAAGCGTTATGCAGATTGATTGATACGGACTGTGAGATCCGGTCGATCATTCTGTGTGACGCTTTTTTCTATTGACTTTTCAGAGGCCGTCTTCTATAATTACATTAACGATAACATTAACGTTAATGTAAAGGAGCGGAAATGAGAGAAGGAGTGGTTTTCGATGTTGAGGAGTTTACCGTTTTCGATGGTCCGGGCCTTCGGCAGACCGTATTTTTAAAGGGCTGTCCCTTGAGGTGCAGCTGGTGCCACAATCCGGAGGGGTTAAGCGGCGTTCCCCAGCTGATGGTCAGCACCGCCTCCTGCACTGGCTGTGGGAAGTGCAGAGAGGTGTGCCGCCATGAGACGTGTATCAGCTGCGGGGAATGCATTCCCGTATGTCCGCTGCATTTAAGGCGGATTGCGGGTGAAAGGATGACCTCGGGGGAATTAATCCGGCGGGTCCGAAAAAGCAGTGATTACTACGCCCGGTATGGCGGCGGAGTGACATTTTCAGGGGGCGAACCGCTTATGCAGGCGGACTTTTTGACAGAAGTCTTATGCGGTATTCCAGGTGTTCACCGGGCTATAGAGACCTCTGGTTACTGTGAGGAGGATGTCTTTCGGCGTGTGACCGCCCATCTGGATTATGTGATGATGGACATCAAGCTGTTTGATGCCGCCCTTCACAAAAAGTATACAGGAGTGGACAATGAAAGGATCTTAAGAAATGCCCGGATACTCTGTGAGGGGGAGATTCCGTTTGTTATCCGCATCCCGCTGATTCCGGGCGTGAATGACAACGAGGAGAATTTCAGGAGTACTGCAAAATGGATCGCAGGGGCCAGGGCGTTGATTAAGGTAGAGCTTCTGCCCTACCATAAGACGGCGGGGGCGAAGTATGCCATGGTGGAGAAGGAGTACAGGCCGGCCTTTGACCCGGAACAGGCCGTGTGGGTGTCACAGAAAATATTTGAAGAATATGGAATAAGGAGCGAGGTATTATGACAGAGAGAATTGAGAGGATGCGTCAGTTTTTTGTGGTGGATAAGGGGCAGAAGGCCATGTGGCAGAAAGAGGAGAACCCTTACGTGCTGGCGGAGCAGTTTGCGGCGGAACAGATTCCGGATGTGGATCGGGCGGCCAGGCGGCTGATCTATGTGCTGGATAAGGAAGAGCCGGTCTTATTTGAGGATGAGCGGATTGCATTTACCAGGACGGTGACAACGATTCCGGAGATTTTTACGGAAGCGGAGATGGAGGAACTTCGGAAGGAACACTGGATTCACGAAAAGGGAGACGTGTGTAATATCAGCGTCGATTATACGAAGCTGCTGAATCAGGGCTTTGATGCGAAAAAGGCGGAGCTGGAAGCGCTCAGACAGCGGTTTTCCCAGGCGGGGGAGGCAGTAAAGGCACATAATATTAAGCTCCAGATCGATATTCTGGATCACGTGCTCGCCCTTGCCGCCAGATATCAGGAATTGGCTGAAAAGAAAGGGAATGATGTGGTCGCCAGGACATTAAAGGCTGTACCGGCGCACGCGCCGCAAAGTTTTCTGGAGGCGCTTTCTATGTTTCGGATTATCCATTTTACGATGTGGTGCGGGCGGAACTACCACAATACGGTGGGGCGGTTCGACCAGTATATCTATCCGTACTTAAAGGCCGATCTGGATAAAGGACTGTATACGGAAGAGAGTGCGCTGGAGCTGCTGGAAGAATTCTTCTTAACCTTTAACCGGGACAGCGACTTATACCCGGGCATGCAGCAGGGAGACAACGGCCAGAGCCTGGTGCTCGGGGGCCTGAATGAAGATGGTTCGGACAGCTATAACCTTCTGTCAGAGCTGTGCTTAAAAGCCAGCCTTGAGCTGAAGGTGATCGATCCCAAGATCAATCTCCGCGTGCATGAGAAGACGCCGCTGAGCACCTACATACTGGGGACACAGCTTACAAAGCAGGGCCTTGGCTTCCCCCAGTATTCCAATGACGACGTGGTGATTCCCGGCCTTATGGAACTGGGATATGAGAAAGAAGATGCCTGCCGCTACGTGGTAGCCGCCTGCTGGGAATTTATCATTCCGGGCGCCGCCATGGATATACCCAATATCGAGGCGCTTTCCTTCACGAAGGCCGTCTCTGACGCGGCTATGGAAAAACTGGAGCAGTGCCGGTCCTACGATGAATTCGAGAAAGTGGTCCGGGACAAAATTAATGAACAGGCCAATGAATTATGTAAACGGGTGAGCGGAGTCTACCTTTATCCCGCGCCGTTTTTATCCCTGATGATGGATGGCTGCTGTGAAAATGGAACCGATGTGTCCCTGGGCTGCAAATACAACAATTACGGTTTTCACGGAACGGGTATCGCCACGGCGGCGGATTCTCTGGCGGCTGTAAAGAAGTTTGTCTTTGAGGAAAAGAGCATGGATGCCTCTGCGCTGGTGAAAGCCCTTGAGAATGATTTTGAGGGCCAGGCGCTTCTCTGCAACCGTCTGCGCTATGAGTCCCCCAAGATGGGCAACAACGACGATTACGTGGATGAAATCGCGGCCCGGCTGCTGAATGATTTTGCCGATTCCCTAAAGGGGCGGGTTAATGACAGAGGCGGCATTTACCGGGCGGGAACGGGTTCCGCCATGTATTACATCCGCCATGCCGAGAACCTGCCGGCGACGCCTGACGGAAGGCGAAAGGGGGAGGGCTTCGGTGCCAATTACTCTCCCAGCCTGTTTTCCAGATGCAGGGGTCCTGTTTCCATTATCCAGTCCTTCACAAAACCGGATTTAAAACGGGTGATTAACGGCGGCCCGCTGACACTGGAGCTTCATGACACCGTGTTCCGGACAGAGGAGAGCTGTGCCAAGGTTGCAGTACTGGTAAAGTCCTTCATGGATCTGGGCGGCCACCAGCTTCAGCTGAATTCCGTAAACCGGGATACCATGCTGGAAGCACAGAAGCACCCTGAAAATTATAAGAATCTGATCGTGCGTGTGTGGGGGTGGAGCGGTTATTTTGTGGAACTGGATAAGGAGTACCAGGATCATATTATTCAGAGGATGGAGCTGATGCTGGCTGTATAAATGACCGGCCATTTTGTTGGAGCAGCCCCCTCCGGCTGACTGCCCCTCCGGTTGACTGCCGCGCCGAAGAAGGCAGTCAGCCGGAGGGGCAAGTTAATTCCATTCCGGCCAAAATCAAATTCATCCATGGAAACGACATATTTCGGATAGTTGTCACGGATCAGATCATATACTCCAAATTCCCGGCTTATGGTATCAGCCGAAGCCAGCAGATAGGAAACCTGGATATATAATTTATCTTTTTGCCGGGTGCCGATAAAGTCTACTTCCCGTTCTCCGGATTTCCCGACAGTTACCTGATAACCGCGTCTGAGTAATTCCATATAGACGATATTTTCCATATAGTATGGCCAGTATAAAAAATAAAGTGCGCTACAGTTCACAGCCTCCTACGGGAATTCTGACAAACGCCGTCGTCCCCCGGTCCGGCTCGCTCTCAATCGTAAGCATATAATCATCCCCATAGAGCAGCCGCAGCCGGTCGTTGACATTTTTCATGCCGTAGCCGCTCGTCTGCACGGAAAACAGTTGGTCCACAGCCTCCTTTTCCATACCGCAGCCGTTGTCCTCAATCCAGATGGAGATGAAGTCCATTGCCATGTACACCTCCTTTTTCACGGTGACAGTCAGTTTTTTATCTTTCTTCAGACTGTTCTTTAAGCCGTGATCAAGCGCATTTTCCACCAGAGGCTGAAGGATGAAGTTGGGAAACGGGGCGCTGGATAAGGAAGTCTCGATGTTGTATACAACGTCTATGGACTCACTGTAGGAGAAAAGCTGAATTTTTACGTAGGCCTGGATATTCATCAGTTCATTTCCCAGTGTGGTGATATCTTTTCCCTTATTCAGAGCGGTACGGTAAAAGGTGGACAGGAGTATGACCATCTCGCTGATATCGTTCTGCCCGGAAAGGATCGCCCGGCTGTTGATAAGTGATAAAGAGTTATAGAGGAAATGTGGATTAATCTGTGCGTACAGGATTTTCTGTTGATAATTCTTCTTTTCCAGCTCATGTTTTAAGTTTACCATAATATAATGGTTGATTTCCCCCATCATGCGTGAAAAGGTGTGAAAGAGCGTGCCGATTTCGTCGTGGCGTTCGCTCACCAGGGAAACCGACAGATCGTTCATATCCCCGGTACGCACCTCGTCGATCTTCTCGGTCAGGTCCTCGATCGGAGTGACGATGGAGACGGAGATGATTAAAACCATGACTCCGAGGAACAGCAGGATAATCCAGCCAAAGGCGTAGGTGCCGCGTGTGATCGCATTTACCGCGCTGTGGATCGAGGTATACGTCTTATAGTAGCAGATGTTCCAGCCGGTCTCCGGTATGGAGGAGGTCAGCTTTAGATACTGGGTATCGGACATATCGGTTAGAAACGGAGTCAGCTCCTCCTCCGGCAGATCGGAGGTAGAAAAGATCAGGCTTCCATCCCGGGCGGTGACCACCACATCGTACTTATCCTCCGAGAGAGATAAAAATGGTTCGAAGAACAGGTCATAGTTGATTCGGAAGGAGAGGTAGTTGGAGCTTTTGTACTGTCTGATATCCCCGATCAGTCTGGTGGAATAAAGATACGGCTTGCCGTCCTCCACGGCGGAGACCCAGGTGGGAATATACTGGTTATGCACCTGGGGAAACCAGTCCTTCTGATACAGGCTGTCCAGGTCCAGAATATAGTTGTTATAGGGATGAATATCGCCGGAAGAGTAGATCGTGATCGCCTCCAGATCCGGATACAGGGCGTAGTAGGTGAGAAAAAGGGGCTCGATGGTGTCGGAATACGCCTTGTACATTTTGAAGTAATCGTCGTGGTAGCTGGTGTTTAATACCTTCATAATCGCGTTGTTGTTAAACATGAAATTAGAAAGGTTGTTATACGTGATAAGCTTATTGTCAACGGAGCTGACCGCCTGCTCCAGGGCGAGTTCGGTCAGGGAACGCTCTCTTTCCAGGATAATGCGGTTGGTGTAGCGGTTGGAAAGGATGATGTAGCACAGGAACGGAAGCGCGCCCATCAGAAGGAATATGATCAGAACCTTTCTGCGGATCCCCATGTCCAGAAAGACCCTTCGGATTCGTTTCAGTGTATTTGTCATCAGTAAGTCTCCTTCTGGCGGTAGTTTTCCGGGCTTTCCCCATAGTAATCGCGGAAACGCTGGGAAAAGTAGGACGGATTGGGAAAACCGACGGACTCGGCGATTTTGTTGACTTTCATCTCTGTCTCCAAGAGCAGCCTGGCGGCCTGCTCCAGCCGGTATTCATTGATGAATTTCATCAGGTTGCACCCGGTCTCTTTCTTAAATACGGAACAGAGATAATTGGGGCTTATGTAAAAATGACTGGAGATGTCGTTTAAGGACAGCGGCTGGGCGTAATTCTGGTAGATATACTGCCGGATCTTATCCGATTTCAGGCAGGTTCCCTGGTTCCTCTGGGCCTGGCTGCGGAGTCTTCCGGCCAGATCGTAGGTCATATCCATCAGCTCCACGATGTTGGTGGAGCCATAGATCTTTTCCGCTACTTTATTTAAATCCGGCTGCTGGTCATCCGGCAGATAGTGGATAATCTCCTTCATCAGCTCCGTAAAACAGTATTTGACGAAAATAAGGGAACGGGTCTTTTCGTGTTTTAAGGATTCGAAGAGATCCTCCAAATGAAGCATCAGGGAATCGTAGTCCTTCAGCCGCAGATCGTCGGACACAATATCAATGGAAATATGACCGGAGGAGGCGTAGGGATGGTCCGGCCCATCCGGCAGAAAGATGCTCTGTTCCGGGAAGAAAAAGTGGTTTTCCAGCCGTTCCTCCAGCTGCGTGTAAACCTGGCTGATGGAGCCATTGTCCGGAAGCGTCTGAAACGCCACGCAGCATTTCTGATGAAATTCCTTTTCGGCACACAGGCAGACCGACTGCGCACAGGGAAAGAGAAAGGCCCCTTCCTTGAAAAACAGAATGCTGCGGGACGGATCAAGATTCAGATAGTCGAAGGGAGTGCTGAGAATGTCTGCCAGCTTTTCCTGAAAGGAGATGCCCTCCAGACTGAAAAATTCATTGTCACATTCGACTAACATGAGGCCGGTATAGCGGTCCTTAAAGAAGGGCGCACTGTCCGCAAGCATACTGGATTTACCGTTGACAGCCAACCAAAGCATGTGATTTTTCAAAAGCTTTGTCTCACTGCGGCGCGTCCTGATCTGGCGGTTGGTCTCTTCCACACCGTTTATGACGCGGGTCATGACGGAGACGAATTCGTCCGGGATCACCGGTTTCATCAGATAGTCTTCCACTCCGATAGTAATGGCGGTTTTGGCATACTCAAAATCATTGAAGCCGCTGAAAATGATGATTCTCGTATTTGGTGAAAGCTTTCTCACCTCTTTGGACAGCCCCAGACCGTCGAGAAAGGGCATGCGGATATCCGTAAAGAGGATATCATAATGATTTTCAGGTTTTCTAAAAAGCTCCAGAGCATCCTGACCGTTCACTGCTGTGGCAACCTCGAGAGGCAGTTCGTATTTTTTTATAAGAAATGTGATGCAGTCAACATCGAGAACAGAATCATCGACAACTAAAATCTGATACATGGCTAACACTCCTTCCATTCGTGTATTTCTACAATTTATTCTAGCAGATTTGCCGGAAGGAAAATAGTGGAAGGACATAAATGAATAATTTTGTGATAGGAATGCGAAAAACCTTGTATATACAGGGAAAATGAGAGGGGATATAATAAATACATGAAACAAAACGCTGCTTAAGGCGCCGTAAGCAGCCGGGGTTGAAGACTAATAAAAACGGAGGTTACCATGAAAAGAAGGAATCAATTAGTATCATTGTTGCTGACCGCATGTATGGCGGGGGGCTGTCTGGCAGGCTGCGGGGGCAATACGAAGGCGCCGGAGGAATCATCTGTAAAAAATGAAACTACAGCGAAGGAAGTTCAAAATGAGACGACCGGAGGGGCGGCCGCAGGAACGGAGGAGGTAGATCCCTACGGTCCGGTCAGCGATGAGAAGACCGTAATCCATGTGGGAAGAGCGGAATCGGCCAACGTTACGTACCCAGACGGTGAAGATTCCCACAACAACTACATCGTAAAATATCTTCAGGATCAATTGAATACAGAATACATATATGACTTCTCCGTTGACGACGCTTCTTATCCGACGAAGGTCGCCATGGCCATTGCATCGGGAGATATGCCGGATGTTATGAACGTAACGTATACCCAGCTGGTTCAGTTAGTGAATGCCGGCGCGGTGGAGGATATGACGGACGCATTTGCAACGTACCGTTCCGACGCATTAAAGAAATGCTTTGATTCGACCAACGGCATGTCGGAAGGTCTTGCAACCTTTGACGGAAGGCTGATGGCGATTCCGGATATCCAGCCTGGTATGGACAGCGTTCCCCTCGTCTATATCCGTGGCGACTGGATGGAAGAGCTGGGACTGGAAGAGCCGAAATCACTCGACGACATTGTGAACATTGCCAGGACCTTTATGGAGAAGAATCCTGGCGGCAACGTCACGGATGGAATCGCTGTGGGCCTCTCCTCCGATAAGAAGCTGGTTCAGAAGAACGGCGGTACGTGGCATGTAAACGGACTGTTTACCTTGTTTGATGCCTATCCGAAGATGTGGATCAAGCAGGATGACGGCTCCGTGGTATACGGTTCCATCACGGAAGAGGCCAGGACGGCTCTCGGAGAGATCAGAACGCTGGTAGAAGAGGGCGTTATCGATCCTTCTTTCGCAGTCAGAGATTCCGAGCAGTGTGTGGAGATGATCAGCAACGGCCAGGCAGGTATCTTCTTCGGCGCATGGTGGTCAAACCAGTGGCCGGTAGTATCCATGCTGGAAGGCGCGGCTGACTCCGTAAAATGGAATTCCTATGTAGCGCCATTGAACGCGGAAGGCAAACTGAATGTCCCGATGAAGAGCCCGACTACCACTTATATTGTCGTGAAAAAAGGCTGTTCGGAAGAGATCAAGGAAGCAGTCGTGAAGACCGTGAATTATCAGTATGATTTAGACCAGTCCCAGGCTGAGAATGTCCGTCCAAACGGTATGGATTCCCCATTCTCCTGGCACTATTATCCCATCAATGTCCTTCACTGTGACTATGATGCCAAGGAAAAACAGATCCAGTCAGTAATGGACTGCATCGACGGAAAAGTGGCTTACGACGATTTAAGCGGCGATGGAAAGACATGGTACAATGGTTATACCGCGGTTCAGAAAGACGGCTTCAGAAAGACTGTGGAGAAAAATATTTCCACTGCCAACGGCTGGGGATGGGCCAACGGCGCCTGGACCGTGCAGAGTCAGGCCGACAAGCTGAATCTTCAGTATGCCGCAAGCTACGCGGATTCACCTTCCATGGAATCCTTATGGGCGACCCTGGAGACACAGGAGGATGAATTCTATTTACAGGTACTCACCGGAAATACCTCTGTTGATGAATTCGATAAATTCGTCAGCCAGTGGAAGGCTCTGGGAGGCGATACGATTACACAGGAAATGACGGAACTGTCTGGTGCCCATTAACGACGCCGGGTAAAGGAGAATCAGAAAACCGGAGGCCCGAAACCTCCGGTTTTCAAAATCGGGACGAACCCGGAATCAGGAAGGCATGTCTATAAACAGGGAGTTCAAAAAGGAAGGAAGTTTCGTATGGGAAAAGTAGCAGGAAGGAAGAGAAGAAGAAAGGAAGGGAGACACGTAACCATAAGGCAGACATACCAATACCATCTGCTGATGCTGCCGGGCTTTATCATATTATTTATTTATACGATTATTCCGTTTTTCGGAAATATTATGGCATTTCAGAATTATCAGCCGATTATGGGATTTTTAAAGTCCAAATGGGTGGGGCTTGCCAATTTCAAGCACATGCTGCTGCTGCCCGATACGGTCAGAATATTCCGGAACTCGTTCACCATAGCGGTGGGGAAACTGGTGCTCACGATGGTGCTGTCCATATTCTTTGCCATTCTTTTAAATGAGATCACCAGCGTGAAGTTTAAGAAATCGGTCCAGACCATCTGTTTCCTGCCGCATTTCCTGTCATGGGTGATCCTGGCAACGATATTCAAGAATCTCCTGGACACGGGAGGAATCTTAAATCAGGGTCTTATGAGTCTCGGAATCTTAAAGGAACCATTAATGTTCCTCGGCTCCAATAAGCTGTTTCAGGGCGTGGTGATCAGCACAGATGTGTGGAAGGAGTTCGGCTACGGGGCCATTATCTTCATTGCGGCCCTCATGGGCATCAATCCGGAACTCTATGAAGCGGCCTCGGTGGACGGCGCAGGCAGACTGGCGAAAATATGGCATATTACGCTGCCCAGCATCCGCGTCACCATCGTCATGGTAGCTACCTTAAATATCGCCAATATCCTAAACGCAGGCTTCGACCAGATCTATAACATGTACAGTCCGGTCGTCTACCAGAGCGGAGATATTATCGATACATACGTATACCGGTTGAGCTTCGTCAACGCCCAGTACTCACTGGCCACCGCCATCGGGCTCTTAAAGTCGGCGATCAGCTTCATTATGATTGTCACGGCGCATAAGATGGCTAAGAAATTTGCCAATTATCAGATCTTTTAGGGGGGATAAACCATGAAAAAATATAATACATGGCAGAACCGGGTGTTTGACTTCTGTGTCTTTCTGCTTCTGCTTATCCTGGGACTCAGCTGTTTAATCCCTCTTTTGCATGTCATTGCGCTGTCGCTCAGCAGCAAGACGGCCGCCCTGTCGGGAAAGGTGACGCTCTGGCCGGTGGAACTGACCTTTACACCGTACAAGGTCCTGATGACCGATCAGAAGTTCATGCAGGCCATGTGGATTTCCGTACAGCGGGTGGTCTTAGGCGGCGCGATCAATCTGGTTCTTACGGTAATTACTGCATTTGCCCTGTCCCAGGACGAATCGGATTTCCCGGCCAGAAAGGTGTATATGTGGTTTATGATCTTCGCCATGCTGTTCGGCGCCAGCCTTGTCCCGTGGTACTTCGTCATAAAGGCGACCGGGCTCATGGATACCATATGGGCGCTGGTAATTCCCGGAGCACTTCCGGTTTACAACACCATTCTCCTGATGAATTTCTTCAGAAATCTTCCGAAGGAGATCAAGGAGTCGGCCATGCTGGACGGAATCACCCCGTTCCAGATGATGATGCGTATCTTCGTGCCGTTAGCCAAGCCGGCAATCGCCACTGTGACCGTATTTTCCGTGGTGTTCCACTGGAACAACTTCTTCGACGGCCTTCTGCTGATGAATACGCCCAGCAACATGCCTTTACAGACTTATATCCAGACTCTGACCAATACGACAGTCAGCGTCATGAGTTCCTCTTTAACTCCGGCAGAAATCGAAGCGCTCACCTCGCTTAAGACGTTCAACGCGGCGAAGATCGTCGTGGCGTCCCTGCCGATCGTAATATTCTATCCATTTATGCAGAAATTCTTCGTCTCCGGCCTGACGCTGGGGTCGGTGAAAGAGTAGGCGCATCAAGTATAAGGAGATTTCATCGCATGAGAATCAATCGTATGGCAAGCGTGCCCCTGCTGGTGCACGACCCCTATTATTCCATCTGGTCACCGGCTGACTGTCTCTATGACACGGACACCGCTCACTGGAGCGGAAAGGAAAAACGGCTTTACGGCCACGTCACCGCGGATGGAGAACGTTTTCGCTTCCTGGGCGGTGAGGACGGCTGTCCGGTCATCCCCCAGACAAGCCTGGAGGTCACGCCGACCGCGACCACCTGTACCTTTGAAAATGAGAAGCTGAGGCTTTCTGTCCGTTTCCTGTCACCGCTTCTGCCGGAGGATCCGGTTCTGGTCTCCAGACCGTGTACCTACATCGATTTTACCGTAGACAGGAAGCAGGAGGTCTCCGTGAAGATCGATTTTACCGTTACCGGTGACCTGGTCTTCGATACACCGGGGAAAATCATCGGCGGAAGCCATGAAAATGAGATGTATCATTTCCAGTATGGTACTATGAGAAAGGCGTTTCAGACGCCTTTAGGCCACAGCGGGGACCGGATTACCATAGACTGGGGCGATATGATTCTGGCCACGGAGGACGAGGCCGTCACGATCATCTTCGATCCGGAGCACAGCCTGCTGAATGCGTCTGCGGAGCTGGGGACCGATCAGACGGCGTGTACGGTGATCGCCGCCTATGACGATCTGCTCTCCATCTTTTACTTCGGTTCCTGGCAGAAGGCCTACTGGACGACGAGGTATGAGACCATTTTCGACGCGGTTGGAGAGAGCTTCCGCGATCGGGAAGAGGTGACCGAAAAGGCGGAGGCATTTGACCGGAGTCTGGAGGAGCAGGCCAGGAATACAGGCGGGGCCGACTACGCGTTTCTATGCAGTATTTCTTACCGCCAGGTCATGGCAGCCCATAAGCTGATCGCGGACCAGGAGGGGAATCTCGTCTTCCTTTCCAAGGAAAATGACTCCAACGGGTGTACGGGGACCGTCGATATCAGCTATCCATCCGCCCCCATGTTCCTGCTCTTTAATCCGGAATACGTGAAGGCTATGCTGCGGCCGGTCTTCCGTTTTGCCGGCTGTCCGGTGTGGGAGTACGACTTTGCACCGCATGATGTGGGCCGGTATCCGTACGCGGCAGGCCAGGTCTATGGACTTGGAAAAGAAGGGGAGAACCGGGAATTCTGCTATGATAACGGCGTCATTTTCCCGTTTTACTATGAGTATCCCGCGGGACTGTCCGTCTACGATGTGAGGGACCAGATGCCGGTGGAGGAATCCGGTAATATGATGATTTTGACGGCGGCGGTGTGTGAACTGGAACGCTCGGGGGCCTTTGCCGCGCCGTATTACGAGGTGCTGAAAACATGGGCCGGATATCTGCTCGCATACGGTGAAGATCCGGGAGAACAGCTCTGTACCGATGATTTTGCCGGCCATCTGGCTCACAATGTAAATCTGTCGGCCAAGGCGGTTATGGGAATCGAGGCATTCAGCAGAATTGCCGCCTGTCTCGGAGAGGAAGAGGAGGCAAAGCGGTACCATGAGGAAGCCGTGAGGATGGCACAGAGCTGGGAGACCCGCAGTGCCGCCGGCGATCACTACCGTCTGACCTTTGACTGTGAAGAGTCCTGGAGCCTGAAATACAATCTGGTGTGGGACCATTTCTTTGGAAGCGATCTCTTCAAACCGGAGGTATTTGAGACAGAGACGGCGTTTTATCTGAAGAAGATCAGCGCCTTCGGCGTGCCGTTAGACAGCCGGAAGACGTATACGAAGAGCGACTGGATTCTCTGGTGCGCCTCGTTTGCACCCGATCGGGAGGCATTTTACCGTCTGACGGCTCCGGTAGCGGAGTATGCGAGGTCCACAGAAGACCGGGTACCGTTTTCCGACTGGTACGATGCGGAGAGCGGGAGATACTGTCATTTTATAGGAAGAAGCGTTCAGGGCGGCTTATATATGCCGATGCTGATAGAGAAGAGGAAGAAAAGCAGGAGGCTTAAAGCATGAAAAAAGCGGTAATTAAGATTGATAAGGATTATAAAATCGGCCCGGTCGACAACCGGATCTACGGTAATTTCATCGAGCACATCGGCAGAGCGGTCTATGGCGGAATCTATGATCCGGGCCATCCGCTGGCGGATGATATGGGATTTCGAAAGGATGTGATCGCACTCACAAAGGAACTGAAGGTTCCCATTGTGCGGTATCCGGGCGGCAACTTTGTCTCCGGCTACAACTGGGAGGACGGAATCGGGCCGAAGGAGCTGCGGCCGAGAAGAACGGAGCTGGCATGGTTTGCCATCGAAGACAACCAGGTGGGGACGGATGAGTTCTGTGAGTGGAGCCGCCGTGCAGACACGAATGTGATGATGGCCGTGAACCTGGGGACGAGAGGCGCGGACGCCGCCCGCAATCTGGTGGAATACTGCAACTTCCCGGGAGGCACCTACTGGAGCGATCTGCGAATCAAAAACGGTTATCGCGATCCCCACGGTGTGAAGCTCTGGAATCTGGGAAATGAAATGGACGGCCCGTGGCAGATCGGCCACAAAACGGCAGAAGAGTACGGGCGCGCGGCCTGCGAGACAGCCAAGGTCATGAAATGGGTGGACCCGACGATTGAGCTGGTGGCCTGCGGAAGCTCCAACTCGGGTATGAACACGTGCTATGAGTGGGAGGCCACAGTGCTGGATCACGCCTATGATTTTGTGGATTACGTTTCCATGCATCAGTACTACGGAAATGAGAAGAATGATACGCCCAGCTTCCTGGCCAATACCATGGATATGGACCGTTTTATCAACCACATCGTCTCTGTCTGCGACTACATACAGGCGAAGAAGCGCTCCAAAAAGGTTCTGAACATCTCCTTTGACGAGTGGAATGTCTGGTATCACGCATTTGCGGACAATGCCAAAGCGGAGAAATGGAGAGAGAAACCGGCGTACAATGAGGATCAGTATAACTTCGAGGATGCCCTTTTGGTGGGCGGCATGATGATCACGCTCTTAAAGCACGCCGACAGGGTAAAGGTTGCCTGCATGGCTCAGCTGGTCAATGTCATCGCGCCGATCATGACGGAAAATGGCGGAAGAATCTGGAAACAGACCATCTACTACCCATACCTTCACGCTTCTCTCTACGGCAGAGGAACAGCCTTAAATGTGCTGGTGGACGCTCCTAAGTACGACTGTAAGGAGTACACCGATGTGCCGGCTCTCGAGAGCATTGTAGTGGAGAGCGGGGATGGAGCGTATGTAACCATATTCGCCATGAACCGCGGCGAGGAGGATCTGGAAGTTACCTGCTGTCTGCGGGATTATCCGGGATGCCGTGTGGAAGAGTTTATCACCATGGCGGGATACGATTTAAAGCAGTATAATACGGCGGACCAGCCGGACCGCGTGATTCCGCAGTCCTCCAGTGCCTATGAGATGGAGGGAGACTGCCTTACGGTTACGTTCTCGTCTTATTCCTGGAATGTTGTGAGGGTGAGAGTGGGGAAATAGATTTAATGAATTGAAACAATATCATAATTTACAAAGGCGGCAGTACCATATTCATATAATTGGTTCTGCCGTCTTTTAAACTTATCCTTTCTATTCCAGATAGTTCTAAACGTTCATTTTTAATTTCACTGTAAGAAAATTTCTTTCATACCCAAACGTAGGAACAGACGTGGATTTTCTAATTAATTGTTAATAAATGGTAAAATATGGATATCCGGGCAAAACGAAAAAAAGCGGTCTTCTGTATGGTATAGTTATGATACCGGAATACAAAAAACTGCTTTTTACTAATGAGCAGAAGCAACAAGTCTTAGAACCAGCGTATATGTCAGAACAGTGCTTAATCGGAAATCATCTCTCCGCCTGAATTCTGTCCATCACACATTTATGCTCTTTGTATATCTGTTGAATAATATGAATACTGCTGGATAATGGTTTGCTCAGATACTTATTTTTGTGATAGAGCAGGAGTGTTTTTCTTGTTCCCTGAAATTCCATGACAGGAAACACATGTAATGATTCAAAACATTTTGGCTGAGTATCATACAAGTGTTTTAAAAGCATGGGGGTACTGAAAAATACACCATATCCTTCCGCACAGAGAGATACAAGAGAGCTGGTCAGTGATGTTTTTATGCGCATAAACGGCGGTGTACCATTCTGGACGAGCTTTGATACGATCGCTTCGTGCAGGCGGCTGGAGGCAGGATGTAAAAACATTGGAACATTGGAAAAATCGGTTACAGACACACCTTTCATAAAGGCTGTTTTACAGGCTGGATATTGATCACTGAAATATTTGCGGAGCAGCCCATCCGAGATAATCAGATATAGGTCCTCCGTTTCCAAAGGGACGATTTCACATAAATCTGAATCAAAATACTCATATTTTGAGACGAGTGGGAGTGCAAGGTCAATCTCGTTATTTTTAACAGCCGCAGATAAATCAGGAGATGTTTTTTCAACCAGATGTATGGTCATGTTCGGATATTCGCTGGAAAAATGCGGAGTAAATTCGCAGACAAATGCTGTCGACCTGTTTGGCGGCAGTCCAATGGTAATTTCGCCAACAAATTCGTCCTGCATGGTAATAAATTGGTTCAGCAGCCGGTTCTCACGGTCTATAATATCTCGTGCTGCTTCCAAAAGCATCTGTCCGGAGGGCGTCAGCTTCAGAGATGGTTTGCGTTCAAACAGTTGTACCTTATAAGTATTTTCGAGATGCTTGATATGAAGACTTACAGCCTGCTGAGAAGTATAAAGCGCTTCAGCGGCCTTTGTAAAGCTCATTAGTTCCGTTACCTTGATAAAGCATTGAATGTCGGTCATATTCATAATTAGGTTCTCCTTGCATAAAGACAAGTTTTTTGTTGTGACTTTGACAAAAAAAACAATATTTTCTTTTAATTTTAAACGAATTATAATGGAAATACAATAAAAATTTTTGTTGATAACAAGAGAATGAGAAGGAGAAGATTATGATAGTCGGTTTTATCGGTTTTGGCGAAGCGGCATCGTCCATCGCGCTGGGTCTGCGCGGAGAAGGTATCGACAGAATGGTGTGCTATGATGCCATGCAGGATGATGAACGTATGAGTGAAATCATGAAGGAGAGGGTAGCAGCCTGTCAGGGAGAAAAAGCGGAGAGTGCTGCAGCGGTATGCCGGAAATCGGATGTGGTGATTTCAGCGGTTCCTTCCAACTATGCGGTATCCGCTGCTGAAGACGCGGCGGCGGGAATTAAAGAAGGACAGCTCTTTTTGGATGTTTCTACAGCGACACCTATAGAAAAGAAAAAGATCAGTGAGATGGTAAAGGCCAGGGGAGGCCTGCTTATTGACGGAGCGATGATGGGGGCATTGCTAAAGAGTAAGCATCAGGTGCCGATGTTGTTGAGCGGCGATGGTGCGAAAGCCTTTCGGGATAAAATGGAGCCATACCATATGTGCCTGGAAGTCGTGGAGGGGGAGGCAGGGACTGCGACGAGTATTAAGTTCATACGCAGCATTACAGCAAAAGGACTTAGCTGTTTGCTGATTGAATCACTGCAGGCGGCACAGCGGTTTGGCGTGGAGCAGACGATTGTAGACTCGTTTGTGGATACTTTTGGACCAGAATTCATTGGAATTATCAACGGATATGTTTCGGGAGCGATCATTCATGCGGAACGGCGTGAACATGAGCTGAAGAATGTTGTTGATTTCTTACAGAGTGAAATGCTGCCGTATACAATGGCCGAAGCTACTCGGACAAAGCTGCAGTGGCTGGCCGATCATCATGTAAAGGATAACTTTGAATCCGGTGTTGCCCGTGATTGGAAAAAGGTATTGGAGGGATGGAAGCTGTAGCATATACCGATAAACGTGTTCAAAAGGAGAAGTGAGTGATTTGATAAAGATTAATGTTCCGTTTAGAGACAAAGAATGCAGTCTCAAAGCTGGTGATCTGATTGAGATGAGCGGAAAAATATATTGCGGCCGTGATGCGGTACTTCCACATGTCGTGGAGCTGGCGAAGAAAGGGGCGCTATCGGAGCGCGGTATTGACCTGGAGGGGGCTGTAATTTTTCATACTGCTGTAAGCTGTGCCGGCATAGCGCCAACTACTACGAGTAAGCCGGAAATTGAGGGATCGATTATACCATTATCAGAAAAAGGAGCGATGTTCCATCTTGGAAAAGGCAGGCTCCTTCCTGAGACCATTGAGGGTTTAAAAAAGAATAGGGCGTATTTTCTGATTACTCCGCTGGTATCTGCATTACTGACTGCTTCGATGAGTGAATGCCGCGCGGTACTGCATCCGGAATTTGGGATGGAAGCATTCTATGAGATTACGGTAAAGGATTTTCCGGCAATTGTTGCAGTGGCTGACGGAGAAAGTGTTTTTTCGAATTAGGGGGGACATATGGTATTTTTAAATAAAGTGACAGATGATGTCGCTCGGACGGTGGTAGATGCAAGCTCTCACTGGCGAGACGATCAGGTTGCCTGCTGGAAACAGGCATGTGCTGAGGAAGAGATTCCACATGCAAAATGGGCAATGGAAAATTTTATTAAAAATGCAGCTGTTGCAGATAAAAAACATTGTGCATTATGCGATGACACAGGGACGCCGCACCCGTTTCTGGAAATTGGAGATGAGGCCGTCCTTCCGGCTGGATTTCTGGCGGCAATGGAAGAGGGGATTAGAAAGGGATTAAATGACCTGCCGGCGCGTCCGATGGGAGTACGTGGAGACGAATTAGAGCGCATTTCACAGTGCAAAGGCCTATATGACGAGCCTGGTATGTTAAAACCCGCTCCTACACAAATCCGCCGTATGGCGGGAAGTAAAATTCGTCTCACCGTCCTGATGCTTGGAGGAGGACCAGAGATCAGGAGCAGAACCCAGGCTTTATTTCACATGCATTCTCTGGATCATGTAGTTGAGGAGATGATTGCATGGGCGGTTCCGCAGGTAGCAGCGCTTGGATGCCAGCCGTGTACACTGTCATTTGGCCTTGGGCGTACGGCGGTGGAAGCCTCTTCGCTCTCTCTTGAGGCAATGAAGGACGGACGTTATGATATGCAGAGTGAAATAGAGAAACGCATCACGGACGCAGTCAACGGAAAGGGGATTGGACCGATCGGTTTGGGTGGTGCCAGTTCGGTGCTTGCTACATTTATTAAAATTGGAGACATGCGTGCGAGCGGCTTCCGGGTGGTTTCGATGCGCCCGAACTGCTGTATGGAGATTCGTAAAGCATCCTGTGAATGGGAGACTTTATGATAACGGAAACAAAGGAGGAGAGTATGAGAGAACTAATTCAAGGGGCATATGATCTTCATGTGCATACAGCCCCGGATGTGCTGCCAAGAAGACTCGACGATTTCGAGATGGCACAGCGGGTAATGGACAGTGGGATGGCTGGATTTGCAATGAAGTCTCATTACTTTTGTACGGGAGAACGCGCTGCAATGACCAGGAAGCTTTATCCCGCATGCGATGCGGTGGGGACAATTACACTAAATGGGTCGGTAGGGGGAATCAATCCTGCGGCAGTGGAGATGGCAGCACGCGCCGGTACGAAGCTTGTCTGGTTTCCAACCAGTGATTCTGCGCATGAGCAAAATCTTACATTGGGAGGAGACCGGAATCCGGATAAAAAACTTCCGTACTGGGCGCAGGTGGTTCTGCAGATGCGTGAAGAGGGAATTGACAATCCTGTTATCCGCGTGGTAGGTGAAGACGGGAGGCTGACAGAAGCGACGCATCAGGTTCTGGAGGTGATCGCAAGACATAAGATGATCCTGGCAACGTCGCATCTTTCACATGAGGAGACATTTGCTCTTGTAAGGGCGGCGAAAGAACACCGGGTAGAGCATATTATTATTACACATGTGGACTTCCCAACCACATTTTACACGGTGGAAGAACAAATGGAGCTGCTGCGCTGCGGTGCTTATATGGAACATTGTTTTGTTACATACAATTCTGGAAAAGTAGACTTTGAAGTAGTGTTGAAACAGATACGTGCAATTGGAGCCAGACATATCATTCTCTCTACGGACTTAGGACAGAAAACAGGAATATATCCGGATGAAGGTCTGGAGCAGTTTGTGACAAGCCTGTATGATCGGGGGATTTCAGAAGAGGATATTAAGAAAATGACAAGTTATAATCAACGGATATTGCTGGGAAAAGCATAACTGACATCACTCGCAATATTTATCACAGAAAGAACAGGGGGTTTCAAATGAAGAGAAAAAATACAGGTTTGGCGATGCTGGTGCTGGCAGCTGTTTTCATGACTGCGGCATGCAGCCCGACAGGTGTAAACAGTAAAACGGGGAACTCCGGCAGTACTGCGGCCGAAGGTGCTTCAAGTGGCGGAACACATTATGACCTGACACTGGGAACCGCGGCCAGTACTGGTACTTATTATGTTGTCGGCGCTGCAATTGCTAATGAGGTCAATACAAAGAATCCCAACTTAACGGTTGTGGCACAGACTACAAATGGAGGGGTGGAGAATGTAAACCTTTGTATGTCAGGAGAGATGGATCTTGGTATGACAAATGCAGATGCTGCCTACTGGTCATCGCATGGCGGCGGCAGTGGTTTTTATGAAATCTATGCAGAACCAGGCAATGTAAAAGGCGTTATGCGTCTGTATGAGAGCCAGGGGCATATGATTACAACGGCAAATTCAGGTATCGAGACGTATGAGGATTTAAGGGGCAAGACAGTTTGTCTTGGACCGCCAAGCAGTACGATTCCCGCTATGTCTATCGCAATTTTGGAAGCCTACGGTATCAATACTGATTCAGATATCAAAGCGGTTTACTACTCTATTGACGAGGGACTTGAGAAATTGACGGATGGTGTGATTGATGCTACATTTTTTGTCGCCTCGGCACCCGCATCGGGTCTTACGAGCGCTTCTGCTACCTCTGCTTTAAAATTTGTAGATGCAGGAGAGGAGATCCTTAAGCAGGTAGTAGAGAAGTACCCATACTATACCGCTGCGACTACAAAAGAAGGGGCATATCCAAATATGAATTCCGTGAATACACTTAAAATATATACGGAAATCATCGCATCCGGAGATGTTCCTGAAGAGGCGGTCTATCAATTTGTGAAAGGGGCACTGGAAGGACAGCCTGATTATGTAGACGCACATGTGGCATGTCAGGAAATAAATGCGGAGACTGCAGCTTCTGCCGCGGCCAAACTGCATCCTGGTGCGGAGCGTTACTACAGGGAGCTGGGATTGATTGACTAGAGCGTGAACTTGTGAAAGGAATTGTTTATGACAGAAAAATTAAAACACCAGAAGATGGTAGATATGATCGCACTTGGCATGTCTGTAGTACTTTGCCTGTTCCATATGTTTTCTGCCTCCTACGGAACTTGGACCTCCTACGTCCTGGCGGCGGTTCATTGGGGCTTTATTGGGAGTTATATTGTGCTCAGGAAGCCCACAAAACTTAAGTATATCGGGCCAGTGTACGATGCCGTTATTATTATGCTGACGATTTATACCTGTTATCATCAGGTTGCCATGCAGGAGCGTCTGGTCACACAGGCAGGACTTTATACCACAGAGGATATCATTGTAGCGGTAATAGCTGTACTGCTTGTGCTGGAAGTCGGACGTCGGGCTGTAGGGAAGATTCTCCCTTTAATCGGGGTTGCGTTTCTTTTGTACTGCTATTTTGGGAATATGGTACCAGGACTGATGAAGACAACCAGGTTTACAGTGAACCGAATTGCGATTTTTATCTATACCTCCAGTGATGGAATCTTTGGACAGACCCTGTACGTGAGTGCGAAGTATATATTCCTGTTCATTTTGTTCGGGAGCATTCTGGAACTTACAGGCGCCGGCGCATTTTTCGTGGATCTGGCATTTGCGTTTGTGGGTAAGGCGAGGGGAGGCCCGGCACAGGCTGCGGTTTATTCAAGTATGCTGATGGGAACTATCAATGGTTCAGGGGCCGCAAATGTAGTAACGACAGGTACCTTTACCATACCACTGATGAAAAAAATTGGCATTCGGCCGAGTACTGCGGGCGCCATAGAGGCAGTCGCATCGTCTGGCGGCCAGATTATGCCTCCAGTTATGGGGGCCGTGGCATTTCTGATGGCTGAGATGACAGGGATCGACTATGCCAAGATTGCATTGGCGGCGTTGGTTCCGGCGATTCTTTATTATATGACATTGTCATTGTCAGTATATTTGATTGCCCGCAGAGATAATATTGCGGCCGGCAATCCTGAGGATATTAAAAAACCGCGCGAAGTATTGAAAGAGGGCTGGTTGTTTATTGTTCCTTTGCTTGTACTGGTGGCACTTATCATTTCAGGCATGAGCGTTCAATTATCTGCGTTTTACAGTATTATTGTAACATTAATTGTTGGTTTTATTAAAAACCGCAGGAATATGACTGTTGGAAATATATTAGGAGCCTGCGAAAATTCAGTGAAAAGTATCGCCCCGGTAGCGGCTGCATGTATATTGGCCGGTATTATCATGGGCTCCATGAGTCTTACCGGTTTTGGACTTAAGATCAGCAGCCTGATCGAAATGATATCCGGAGGAAATTTATTGTTTGCACTATTGCTTTCCATGGCAGCCAGCCTTCTGCTTGGTATGGGACTTCCGACATCGGCGGCATATATGGTATTGGCGGTATTGGTTGCTCCTGTATTGCTGAACCTTGGAGTGAGTAAAATGGCGGCACATTTGTTCTTGCTGTATTTCGGCGCGATTTCTACAATTACACCTCCTGTTGCACTGTCGGTATTTGCTGCTTCCGGAATATCAGGGGCGGGGGTATGGGAAACTGGCTGGGATGCGCTGAAGCTTGCATCAACCGGATTTATTATTCCATTTATCTTTGCCTTTGATAATAGTCTGCTGCTGATGGGAAATCCGGGAATGATTGTGATTGCAGTAGTCACCGCAGTCATAGGCTGCATGATTTTGTCAGTGGCAGTGTCGGGATGGCTGGTACATAATTTGAATGTAGGTACAAGACTGCTTTTGCTGGTTGCGGGTGTGTGTATGATTATTTCAAATCCGTTATGGATTAATGCGGCAGGTTTGGCGCTTGCCGTTATCGTAATACTTACGGTTTTAAGAGCAAATCAAAAGAATACAAAAACTGAGGGGGTATGTTAATTATGGAAAATTATTATGAGTTACCGGAGTTAATTTCTGAAGATCTTATTGAGCGCGCATCTAAGCTGAGCTCAGCAAATATTTGTGATGGTCTAAGCAAGCTTGGACTTCTTGCGGGCCGTTGTATGAGCGGACAGATTAAACCGGTTTCAGATAAGATGAGTGTTGTCGGGACCGCTTGTACTGTGGAAACAAAAGATGGTGACAATCTGCCGCTGCATGTTGCAATTTATAACTGCAGGCCCGGATATGTAATTGTTGTAAGTGGAAAGGCCTTTGAAGAGAGGGCTTATATGGGTGACTTGATGGGCGGTGCGGCAGAGGCAATCGGTGTGTCAGGAATTATCGTCGACGGATATATACGTGACAAGACAGGTCTTGATGAAATCGGAATGCCGATGTTCAGCAGAGGTTATAAGCCAGCGAGTCCGGCAAAAAAAGGACCAGGAGGATTGAATATCCCAGTCGAATGTGGCTCTGTCCTGGTAAAACCGGGAGATTTAATTGTTGGAGATTATGACGGAGTGGTGGTTGTACCGAGAGAAAAAATAAAAGAAGTTTTAGAGGCGGCAGAAGTAAAAGTTGCTTACGAGGAAAAAAGGGTAGCCGCTATCAATGAGTACAGGAGATGCAAGACAGAAGGTTCTGATTTGCCGGATTTGACACCTGCATGGGTTAAAGAAATGATGGAACAGAAACGGGAGGCATAATTATGCCGCGAATTCAGATTCAAATGCTTAAGGGACGAACAGCAGAGCAAAAACGGCGACTTGCTAAAGGAGTAACAGAAGCGGCGTCGGAAGCGCTTGGAATATCACAGGAGCGCATTTCACTCATTATGCTGGAGGTGGAGGAAGACCAACTGGCACACGGTGGCCTGTTATGGTGCGACAGAGAGGTGAAGCCTCCGATTTAATGATGGAGATAATTTTCAGCCCTCATAACAGGAACTGATATGCTGGTGGAAGGAGGAAATAAGCCGGGCTCATGATTGAGTACCGGTTTTTCCTTTTTTATGGGGAGTGCAATTAAATTTGTCCGTTTCGGCTGGAATAATGACTCTGCCCTTGTGTTTCCACATGGAACAGGATATAATTTTTATATCGCATGTGGTGTGTAAGGAGGATTTCAATGCAGAAAAAGCCTTTGCCTGTAGGAATTGATGATTTCGAAAAGTTAATTAGAAATAATTACTACTATGTAGATAAAACTCTTTTTATCAAGGAACTGCTTGATAAAAAGGGGGAGGTAAATTTGTTTACCCGGCCGAGAAGGTTTGGCAAGACCTTAAATCAAAGCATGATCCGCTTCTTTTTTGAGAATACCGGAAGCCTGGAAGGAAATGAAGCGAATCAGGCCCTTTTCAAGGATCTGCAGATCATGAAGCAGGGAGATCGTTATACGCAGGAGATGAGCAGTTATCCGGTTATCAGTCTGTCTCTTAAATCCTCTAAGCAGCCGGATTGGGAATTGGCCTATGGCTGTTTGAAGGAGGAGATAGGAAGAGAATACTTAAGACACCGGATTGTGCTTGATTCTTTGAAGGTACCAGAGCAGAAAAGAAGATATGAGGATATTATGAATCTGAGTGGAAGCCAGCAGGACTTTGCCACATCGATTCGCTTTCTTTCCGAGTGTCTGTATCAACACTGGGGGAGAAAAGTCATCATTCTGATTGATGAGTATGATGTACCGCTTGAAAATGCCTGGTTTTCAGGATTTTATGATAATATGATAGGATTTATCCGATCGGTGTTTGAATCTGCGCTTAAGACGAATCCCTGTCTGGAATTTTCTGTTGTTACAGGCTGTTTGAGAATTACAAAGGAATCTATATTTACTGGACTGAATAATTTGAAAATGATTTCTATATTAAGCCGTTCCTATGATGAGTACTTTGGTTTTACTCAGAAGGAAGTTGACCGAATGCTGCAGTATTATAATCTTGATACGAAAAGGGATCAGATTAAACAGTGGTATGACGGGTATATGTTCGGTGATACAGAAGTCTATAATCCCTGGAGTGTGGCAAACTATGTGGATGCACTGACTGTTTTTACCGATGAATTGCCGACGCCATACTGGGCCAATACAAGCTCTAACAGCATTGTTCGCAGTCTGGTAGAACGGGCGGATATCTCTGTAAAGGAAGAACTGGAGATTCTGTTAGCCGGCGGAACGATAGAAAAACCTGTCCACGAAGAAATTACGTATGACAGCGTATACGATTCAGAGGATAACTTATGGAATTTTCTGTTTTTTACGGGGTATTTAAAACAGATATCCAGGAAGATGGAGAATGAAACCCAATACCTGACAATGGCGGTTCCAAATCTGGAAGTTAAGTATATTTTTAATAATACAATCACCAAATGGTTTCGCGATCAGATAAAAGTAAAAGATTTATCGCAAATGTATGCGGCCATGCTGGAAGGGGATGCCGATCAGTTTCAGGCAGAGCTATCCGGACTGCTTCAGGAGAGCATCAGCTATATGGATACCCGGGAAGCTTTTTATCATGGCTTCATGATGGGTGTATTAAATAATCTAAGGGATTATCTGGTAAAGTCGAACCGTGAGAGTGGAAATGGGCGTCTGGATATACTGGTACGCAGCCACAATGTGTCAAAAACGCCAGTCATCATGGAACTAAAAGTATCCGAGACCTATAAAGGCATGGAAAATGCCTGTGACACAGCAATGCAGCAGATTGAAGAAAAAAAGTATGATTCCAGCCTGCCTGAGGAGGGATACACTGATGTTCTGCTCTATGGCATTGCATTCTTCAGGAAGCAGTGCAGAATTAAGGTACATCGCAAACGATTTTAAAAAGTACAAGTTCAGACGGCGGGAAAATCATGATTGCGTAAAGACATATGGAACTGCAGTTTCGTTTTGTAGAGGAAACTGCAGTTCCTGTTTTTTTAACAGATAATTCTCCCAATCTGCGCTCTAATTTAAAGAGTACTTCCTGCTTTCTGCTTGACGCACAGTGGAAAAAAAGATATACTTTCATTAACGTTAATGGAAAGGAAGTACATCATGAACAGAACCGTATTTGGAGCAGCAGAAGGAGAGCAAAAAGTCAGCCTTTTTACACTGAAAAACAGAAACGGTATGGAGATCACCATGTCGGATTTAGGAGCTGTGCTGACCAGAGTTATCGTGCCGGACCAGGAGGGCCATCCGCGCGACGTAGTATTGGGATATGAGAGCCCGGAGGAGTACCGGAAGAATACGAATACATATTTCGGCTCAACAGTAGGGAGAAATGGTAACCGGCTGGAAGGCGCTGCGGTCACCCTGGAAGGAAAAGTCTATCATATGACGCCCAACGAAGGGGAGAACAATCTTCACAGCGGCCCTGACGGATATCAGATCCGTATGTGGGACGTGAAGGAGACGGCAGAGGACAGGAATGAGGTTACGTTTGTCCTGGAGAGCCCCGACGGTGACCAGGGCTTCCCGGGTAACTTAAAGCTGGAGGTCACCTATGCGCTGACCGATGAGAATGAGATCCGCATCACCTATAAAGGCGTGTCGGATGCGGAGACTGTCTTTAACCCGACGAATCACAGCTATTTTAACTTAGGCGGCCACGACAGCGGCACGATTTTGAACCATGTGCTGACTCTGATGGCAGATTCCTATACACCGGTCAGAGATTCCGCCTCGATTCCCACCGGTGAGAAGGCGGATGTGACGGGGACTCCCATGGATTTCCGACAGGGGAAAGCGATTGGTCTCGATATCGATGCAGATTTCCAACAGCTGCAGTATACCGGAGGCTATGATCACAATTTCGTAATCAATCAGAATGCCATCTCAGACGATACCACCACAGGTCTGTATAGAGCCGCCGTCGTTGTCTGTTCTGAGAGTGGGATTACCATGGAAGTGGATACGGACAGACCGGGTGTTCAGCTGTACGCAGGGAATTTCCTGAAAGATGAGCCTGGAAAGGGCGGCGTGAAGTACGGAAAAAGATGCGGATTCTGCCTTGAGACCCAGTATTTTCCCAATGCAGCCAATGAACCGGCTTTTGCATCTCCCATCATAAAGGCCAATGAGCCGTGCGTGACAGAGACGGTATACCGCTTTAAAAGCCAGGGGCTGGAACAGGGTGGAGAAGGCAGATGAAGAAGAGAAGACCGGCCGTCACGTTAAAAGATATTGCTGCGAAGACCGGTTACAGCGTCAATACGGTTTCAAGGGCGCTGAGGGATAAAGACGATATCGCAGCCCCGACAAGAGAGATGATTCAGAAGACTGCGCAGGAAATGGGACATGTAAGCAACACGCTGGCAGCTTCCCTGCGTCTGGGATATACGAATACCATCGCGGTGATTTTAGGAGACATCTCCAATCCTCATTTTTCCATAATGATGAAGGAGATCGAGGGCTATGCGTGGAAAGCCGGATACACCTCCATTCTGTTTAACACCAATGAAAATGAGGAGCTGGAGCTGGCGGCGATTCAGTCCGCCCTCAATAAAAATGTGGATGGCATTATCATCTGTCCGGCGCAGAAGACACCGGACAACTTAACTTATTTAAAAGAGTCGGGCGTTCCCTTTGTGCTGATCGGGCGCCGTGACGAGGCATACAGCTATGTGGTCTGCAACGATGAACTGGGCGGGTATCAGGCGACGAAGGAATTACTCTCGGCCGGCCACCGGGATATTCTGCTCCTTCATGGAGCCACCTATATATCCAGCGCCAGAGAGCGTCTGGAAGGCTACTGCCGGGCGTTTCGCGAGGCGGGAGTACCTGTGAATGAGCGGCTGATCCGCCAGGTTCCGGTGGTTTCCGACGGATGCGAGGCTGTTTTGACGGACCTGGAGAACGATGGACAGGAGTATACTGCGATCTTTGCCTTCAGCGACATGCTGGCCTGGGAGGCCTGGTGCTGTCTGTTAAAACGCGGCAAAATGGTGCCAGAAGACTGTTCCATCATCGGCTTCGACCATATTGAGTCGCGGTTAAAGCTGCCCCTGGGCCTGACCTCTGTCAGCTCCTATAAGGGCAGGATGTCCGCCATGGCCGCACAGATTCTGGTGGAACAGATACAGGGAAGTGCAGAGATCAGGCAGGCGGTGATCGATACAGCGATTGCTGCTGGCGAGACGGTCAGAAATAGAAACGAGTATAATTAGACGAGGACAAATAAATGGGGATTATGCATTCGGAATACAGAGACAGAATCAATCATTGGATCAGGACCCTGAAGGAAGATTTTTATACCCCGGCAGGTACGCTTGACTGGGAAGTATTTAAGACGATGGAGCAGCTGAGCTTCGAGGAAGCCGGCGGAAGAACGTATGAGAGGGTGGATCCCGGCTATACCTGGGGAGATACCTACGAATATGCCTGGTTCCGTACAAAACTTACGCTGCCGGAAGAGACTGCCGGAAAGAGAATTGTACTGAACTTATGTCCGGGCGGAGAATCTACGGTGTTTGTGAATGGCTCAGCGTTTGGCACGTACCGGGCTGACTGGGTGAAACAGCCCCACCATTTTCTGGTGGATAATACACTGACCCGGGAGGCGAAACCGGGAGACGTATTTGAGATCTGCATGGAGACATACGCCGGCCATTTCTACGCAGAAGCCCAGGACAGCGGCTGTTCCACCGGTCCGGTTCTTCCCGGACTTTACAGGGACGAGCTGGTTGAGGGAGCCAGAAGGACGCTGGGAGAAGGAACCTATGGAATCTGGGATGAAGACGCATACCAGCTTTTTATGGATGTGGAGACACTTTCCAGCCTTCTTAAGACCCTGGATGAGGATTCCCTGCGGGCGGCCAGAGTCGCGGAGGCGCTGGAACAATTTACACTGCTTGTGGATTTCGAGCAGGAGAAGGCGGCCAGGAGCCGGGATTACCGGAAAGCCCGCGCCATGCTGGAGCCAGTGCTTTCCGCTGTCAATGGATCCACGATGCCGGTATTTTCTGCGATAGGAAACGCCCATCTCGATCTGGCATGGCTGTGGCCCATGGCGGAGACCTACCGGAAGACGGCCAGGACGTTTGCGGCTCAGCTGCGTCTGATGGAGGAGTATAAAGATTATAAATTTATCCAGAGCCAGCCGGCGTGTTATGAGATGTGCCGGAAATACTACCCGGAGCTGTTTGAGGAGATCCGAAAAGCAGTGAAAAACGGCCAATGGATCGCTGAAGGAGCCATGTGGGTGGAGCCGGATACGAATATGGCGGGCGGTGAGGCGCTGATCCGCCAGCTTCTGTACGGCAAGGCATACTATAAAGAAATGTTTGACGTGGACAGTAAGATGCTCTGGCTGCCGGATACCTTTGGATACACTGCGGCGCTTCCTCAGATTCTGAGAAAATGCGGTGTCGATTATCTGGTCACGCAGAAGATCTTCTGGTCCTACAACGAAGGCGAGCAGTTCCCCTACCACTATTTTTCATGGAGAGGAATGGACGGAAGCGAGATAGAAGCCTTCCTTCCTACCAACTACACGTATTATACGTCCCCGGAGGAGATGAACACCGTGTGGAAGAAGCGGGTTCAGAAGCGGGATCTGGATACGTTCCTGATTCCGTTCGGCTACGGAGACGGGGGCGGCGGTCCGACCAGAGATCACATCGAGTTCATAGAGCGTCAGAAGGATTTAGAGGGCGGTGTCCGCATCGAGATGGAGAACCCGGTCGATTACTTTGAACGCATGGAGAGCCGGGGCGGTCCGGCAAATACGTATGTGGGAGAGCTGTATTTTACGGCCCACCGCGGCACCTACACTTCACAGGCCGCTATCAAGAAATGGAACCGGAGAGCAGAACTCACCATGAGAGACTTAGAACTGTGGGCGTCCGCCGCCGCATCCATGGCAGCAGGGCACGGCAAAGAGAGCGTTTCCGGGAATAATACGGAAAATGCTGCGGGCAGCGCGTACCAGTATCCCGCAGAGCAGACGGAACGCTTATGGAAGGAAACACTGCTGAACCAGTTCCATGATATTCTCCCCGGCTCCAGTATTCACCGGGTATATGAGGAAGCGGAACGGTCTCTTGGCCGCGTCTGCGAGGAAGCGGAAAAACTCTGTGGAGAAGCGGTTTCAAGTCTGATAGAAGAGGGCGATGGAATTACCGTGTTTAACTCCCTTTCCTTCCCGCGTATCTGCCTGATTGATGTTCCGGAGGAGTATGAAAAAGGGTGCAGGACTCTGGAGGGAGAGACAGTCCCTGTGTATACCGGTGGAAAAACAGTTACCGCCAGAGTGGCAGTCCCGCCGATGGGAGCGGTTACGGTTATTCCGTGCGAAAATGAAGAGACGATACCTGGGGCGGTGAAAGAGGCAGCACCCGCGGCGATGAAAGAGACCGGATCCGTTCCGGCCCCATCCTCAACTCTGGCCGTAGTCATACCACAGGGGGACGGCTTCGTGATGGAAAATGACCGGCTCCGGGTAACCGTTGCCTCCAACGCGGAGATCACCTCCTATGTGCTGAAGGAGAGCGGAAGAGAATTTGCCAGGACACCGATGAACCATTTCCGCCTGTTTAAAGACGTGCCGAGGAAATTCGACGCCTGGGATATCGATTCCAATTATGCGGAACAGGAAATCGAGGGCGTCTTCGATGTGCACGTAGAGATTGTCTGCGCCGCAGGCGCCAGAGCAGTCCTGAGGGCGGCAGGAAAGATTGGCAGTTCTTCGTTCAGCCAGGATATCACTCTGGCTGTGGGAGAAAGCAGAATAGAATTTGCGACGGAAGTTGACTGGCGCGAACTGCACAGGCTGTTGAAGGTCAGCTTTCCTACCGTATTATACGGAGAGCATGGGATCAATGAGATGCAGTTTGGCTATGTGGAGCGCCCGATGCACCGGTCCAGGGCGTATGATAAAGACCGGTTCGAGGTGTGCAACCACCGGTACAGCGCCGTGTGCGACGGCGGCAATGGCTTCGCTGTCTTAAATGACTGTAAGTACGGAATCAGTATGGAGGACGGAGCACTGGAGCTGACGCTTCTCCGCGCGGGAGCCTGCCCGGATATGCGGGCGGATAACCGGATTCATACCTTTACGTATGGAGCGGCAGCATGGAATGGAAGCTTCCAGGAGAGCGATGTGGTCAGACAGGGGTATGAGATGAATGTAGCACCTCTTGTCGTAAACGGAAGAACAGATACCTTCTCATTGGCAGATACCGGATCAGACCACGTGGTGATCGAGGCCGTGAAGCTGGCAGAGGACGGAAGCGGAGATGTGGTTTTCCGGCTTTATGAATGCAAGAAACGGATGGATTCGGCAGCTGTAAAGATCAATCTTCCGGTGAAATCCGCATGGCTGTGCGATATGCTGGAGAATAAGGAAGAGGAAGCCGCCGTGACGGACGGCGTCATCAATCTGGACTTCAAGGCATTTGAGATAAAAACAGTGAGAATTGCTTTAAAATAACGGAGACCTTGAGATCGGGGCCGGAATGCAGTAAGATGCATTCTGGCCTCGATGATTGTTTTCCGGCGGCCTGTATGATATAATTTCTCAATAAAGCGGTAGGAGGCATCTTATGACGATTCAACAGCTCCAGTACGTATTGGAAATCAGCAGGACAGGTTCCGTATCGAAGGCGGCAAAGACGCTCTACCTTTCCCAGCCCAACTTAAGCAACGCCATTAAGAACCTGGAAAATGAGCTTGGAATTACCATATTTGAACGGACACCCATGGGGATGCAGCTGACGGCCAGCGGGATGAAGCTGGCGAAAAAGGCCACCTCCATCATGGCGGATATTCAGGAGATTACCAGCGGGATAAGCGCGGAAGAGGACTGTCTGTTCCGGCTCGTATACCCCCGTTACGTGCCTGCCTTCGAGGCCTTCTGGGATTTGTGCACGGATTACCAGGAGATGGCTCATCTTCATTTTTCCTGTTATATCGGCGACGGTGAGAAACAGGTGGAGGCGCTCTACAGAAATCTCTGTGACCTGGTAATCTATCTGGAGACAGGATCCTCCAGCTTTGCAAGGCTCTGTTCCGATCTTCACGTGAAATTTGTAAAGCTGAAGGATGTGTGCTTCTATGTGCAGCTGGCTGAAAACCATCCGCTGCTCCAGAAGCCGCATTTTGATATCGAAGAGCTGAAAAACTATCCCTATGTGGCGTTTTCGGATATCTATGAGAGAGATGCCAACTGGATGCCCTGGCAGGATATTGTTAATCCGAACCGGCTGATCTGCGTCCAGTCCACATCCTCCCGGGTATCGCTGGTCTCCAATTCCCTGGCGTTCAGCATCGTGCTGCCTCATTCGGAGGAGTATAACCGCGCCCATCACGTAGTCAGCATACCCTTTGACAACCGCCAGCTGGAACTGGGATACCTCTATCCCATGGACCGTGGTTTGAGCGATTATGCCAAAGAGTATCTGGAGTATTTTAAGAAGAGAATCAATTTTTAATTATGAAAACGTTTATAAAACACTTATAAAATCACTCATAAAAACGCTGTGCAGAGACTGTCTGCCGGCGTTTTTATTTTATAAAAATCCAGCCTGTAATACAATGATTTTCAATATTATTTAATATCACCATATAGATTGTTTATATATCTCCATAAATGAATCATATTTCCTCCTGGACCCGAGTATCTGATAATATTAACTATAACAAATGCACAGAAGGAGAGGGAAAATGGAAGAAAAACAATTCATTCATGACATTGTGGCAGAAAAGGCAGATATCATTGCCGGAATCAACCGGGCTGTATGGGATTATGCGGAGTTTGGTTATCAGGAAGATCAGAGTGCGGAAAAGATCAAGGCGGTTTTAAGACAGGAAGGCTTTGAGGTGGAAGAAGGAGTGGCGAAGATCCCTACCGCATTTGTGGGGAGATACGGAAGCGGTAAGCCTGTCATTGGAATTTTGGCCGAGTATGATGCTTTACCGGATTTAAGCCAGAAAGCCGGATGTGCAAAGCCATGTCCCATCGAAGGGAAAAAGTACGGACATGGATGCGGCCACAGCGCCCTGGGGGCAGGGGCCGCAGGGGCAGCGATTGCGGTGAAGGAGTATTTACAGAGGACCGGAGTGACGGGAACCGTGGAATTATACGGATGTCCGGCCGAGGAGACTGGATTCGGCAAGGCATTTATGGTAAAGGAGCACTGCTTTGACGGCATCGATGCGGCGTTCAGCTGGCATCCGATGGACGGCAACATGTCCATGTCGGTGAGAACGGTAGCCTATTATAAGGTCCGGTTCGATTTTAAAGGGACGACCGCCCACGCGGGAGCGGCTCCGGAGCTGGGGCGCAGCGCACTGGATGCCTGTGAACTGATGAATGTGGGTGTGAATTACCTGCGGGAACACATTATTTCCGACGCCCGCGTGCACTATGCGTACTTAGACTGCGGCGGGCAGGCTCCCAACATTGTACCGGATCACGCCTCACTTCTATACTTTATCCGTGCTCCAAAGCTCGTTCAGAGCGGGGAGATCCTGGAGCGCATGAGAAAGATCGCGGAAGGGGCCGCGCTGATGACAGAGACGAAGGTAAGCATCAAGGTCCTGGGCGGCTTAAGCGACACAATTCCCAATCCAACGCTTTCCCAGCTTCTATCCGATGCCTATCTGGAAACCGGCGCCCCGGATTTTGGGGAAGAGGAATTCGCCATTGCGAGAGACTTCCTGGCCGCCATGCCGCAGGAGCAGAGAGAGCGGGTGGTGAAAAACGGAGCAAAGCAGAACGGAATCAGTGAGGAAGAATTTGCGCAGCGGCCTCTCAATACCTTTATTATGCCTTACACGCCTGCCATGAGAGACAAAGTGATGACCGGCTCCAGTGACGTGGGAGACGTGAGCTATCAGGTGCCGACCGCTCAGATTACGGCGGCGACGGGAATCCCGGAGACTGGCGCGCATACGTGGCAGATGACGGCGCAGGTAGGAACCTCCATCGGTGATAAGGCCAGCCAGGCGGTAGCGCGTGCGATTGCCCTGGCCTGTGCGAAGATCTATGGAAATCCGGAGATCCTGGATACAGCAAAGAGGGAACTGGAGGAGGAAACCGGAGGCGTATACCTTTCACCGATTCCCGAAGGAGTCCAGCCAGGAGCGATTTCCTAACCAGGAGAGAGTTCCTGACCGGGGGATGATCCCTACCATATAAAAAGGAGAAAAGAATCATGACATTTAACGAAATAATGAACAGTCCGCTTCTCTACGCGTTAGTCGGGGCGGGAATCGTATATATCCTGATATTCTGCGTAATTACACTGAGAAAAGCATACCGTCACGGTCTGGAAATCGGCCTGACAAAAGAGAAACTGAAGACGGCTATTACCTCATCGGCCATCTATTCCATCGTCCCCTCCATTTCCATCGTCATCGGTCTGTTCAGTCTTGCGGCTGTTCTGGGGGTTCCGTGGTCATGGTTCCGCTTATCCGTGGTGGGCTCCGTTACGTATGAACTGATGGCGGCCGATATGGTAGCCACGGGAGCCGGCTATGAATCCATCGCTGCGCTTAACGCGGCGGGAGATGCCTCCATCGTCGGTACCGTCATGTTTGTTATGAGTATCTGTATACTGGGCGGAATTGTCGGCGTCCTGATTTTTGGAAAACGTGTGCAGACCAGTCTGCAGAAGGCGAAAAATACACATGGAGCGATGGGCGCTCTCCTGACAGGCGTACTGTCACTGGCTATCATCGAAGCATTCCTTCCGATTCAGATCATGAAGGGACCGGTCTATCTGGCGGTAGTCGTTACCTCCTGCGTGATCGTCATGATACATATGGCTGTTATTAAGAAATTTAAGATTCTCTGGCTGCGAAATTTCGTCATGGCAGATACACTTTTGCTGGGCATGGCGTCGTCCCTTTTGTGGGTCAGGATACTTGGTTAATGGGGAGAAGGAAAGGAAGGTATTATCATGGATAAAAATTACGAGACAAGCATCCACCGGATCGGGCGTATCGGCGTCATCATAGCAATCGTATTTATGCTGGGAATTCCTGCGGTCATATCCACGGTCTATGGCGTATGGCCGGAGAGCATCGGACAGATATTTGCGGTGGGAGGCGGACTGCTGGCGGTCTTTCTGCCCACAAATATAGCAGAGGTACTGAGCTACACGCCGATCCTGGGCTCCTCCGCGTACTTAACCTTTTTAACCGGAAATGTTATGAACTTAAAGATACCGGTAGTCATCAACGCCCAGGTGCTCACAGACACCTCGCAGGGAACGGATGAGGGAGACACGATTGCGACGATCGGCGTTGCGGTTTCCTCCATTGTTACCACACTGATTATTGTGCTGGGAGTCATACTTCTTGTACCGCTCCGTCCGCTGCTTACGAGTCCGGCTGTTCAGACGGCGACTCAGTACCTGCTTCCTGCACTGTTCGGCGGAATTCTCTTAAGCTTTGTCAACGACGACTGCGGAGAATACGTGGCAAAGGGAAAATCACTCACCATGATCTTTCCGCTGATTCTGGTGTTTGTAATCAATGCATTTTACCCGCTGGGAGGAAAAGAAGGATTCGTAGTACTTTTGTGTATGGGTGTCACAGTCGTCTGTGCCCTGGTGATGTATAAGGCAGGGATTATCAAAATGACGCTGAAGAGCGAATTAAAGGCCCGAAAGAAAAATTAATGGAAAAGCAGGGAAGTGAATAATACCCTGATTAAAAAAGAGGAATGTCCACTCATTCGATTGAGTAGGCATTCCTTTTTGGGGGGGAGATATACTATATTTTTGTCTATTTTGTACAATTATTACTCTGCATATCGTATATCCTTCACATAGACATCATATCATCTGCATGCTATGATAGGATCAAACAAAAGGTAATACCTATTACCTAATACCAATATGCAGGAGGATTTTATATGAGTTACCAGAGCCATGAATACTACTTAAGACGTGCAATCGAGATATCCAGGGAGGCCCGTGCTGCGGGCAACACGCCCTTCGGAGCGCTTTTAGTGAACAAGGATGGGGACATTGTGATGGAACAGGGGAATATTGAGATCACAGACAAAATCTGTACAGGTCATGCGGAAGCAACTCTGGCTGCACGTGCATCCCATGAATTTACAAAGGATTTTCTCTGGGACTGTACCTTATATACCACAGCGGAACCATGCGCAATGTGTGCCGGCGCCATCTACTGGGCTAATATCGGCCGCGTAGTTTATGGCATGACCGAGCGCCGTTTGCTGGAGCTGACTGGCAGCAATGAGCAGAATCCAACCTTTGACCTTCCCTGCCGTGAAGTATTTGCCCGGGGACAAAAGGCAATTGAGGTGGTCGGACCTGTTCCGGAAGTGGAAGTAGATGCAGCCAAAGTTCATGAAGGCTATTGGGACTAGCAGGAGGACTTTATATGGATATGTTTTCTGAGAAAATAAGCCCTGGCAAGAACCTGTTGGTAGGCTTCCAGCATGTGTTAGCCATGTGCCCCGGAACCATAGCGGTTCCTCTTATCATGGGCGGCGCCATGGGGCTGGATGCCAGGACCACTGCGTTTCTGGTATCAGCCAACCTTTTTACCAGCGGAATTGCCATTCTGATCCAGGTATTTGGTTTGAGCAAATACATAGGCTCCAGATACCCTATCATTCTGGGCTCCTCCTTTGCACCTCTGGCTCCCATGATCATGATTGGCAATACTTACGGCCTTCCCACCCTGTTTGGAGCCATTATGGTATCCGGTGTCCTGATTTTTCTTCTTTCCTTTTTCCTGGATAAGATTCTTATGCTGTTTCCGCCGGTGGTCGTTGGTACTTTCGTTACACTGATCGGCGTCAGCCTGGCCCCTACGGCTATCCAGGATCTGGCCGGCGGAACCGGCAGCAGTACTTACGGATCGGTGCAGAATCTGCTGCTGGGATTTGGCGTTTTAATCTTTATCATCCTGGTGGAGAAGTTCGGCAAAGGAATCTGGCGGGCTATGTCTCTTCTGTTGGGGATTATCGGCGGAACAGTGGTCGGGGCTTTCCTGGGAATGGTGGATATAACACCGATTCAGGAGGCAAGTGCATTCCAGCTGGTGACACCCTTTTACTTTGGTACACCGCAGTTTGAGGCGGGGTCCATATTGATTATGACCATTTTCTGTATCATAAATATGATTCAGTGCATTGGCGTCTTCTCCGTATTGGATGAGATCGCCGGAACGCATACAGACAATGCCACTAAGATTAAAGGCATCAAGGCGCAGGCAGTTTCACAGGTTATTACAGGAGCCTTTAACTCTGTTCCCTCCACCATGTTCAATGAAAATGTCAGCCTGATCGACCTCACAAAGATAAAAAGCCGCTCGGTAATTGCGACGGCCGGAGTGATGATGCTTCTTCTTGGCATATTCCCCAAGGTCTCTGCGGTGATAACGGTTGTTCCGAAGGCAGTTCTGGGAGGAGCCACCCTGGCTCTGTTTGGCGTCATTACTTCGTCAGGAATCTCCATACTGTCCAAACTGAATTTCTTTGAAAACAATAATTTTACGATTGTAGGAACCAGTATTGCCATCGGCGTTGGTGCCACCTTCGCCTCAGATATCTTTGCAGGTCTTCCCTCCACGCTCAGCATGATCTGCAGCAATGGTCTTTTTATGGTAAGCGCCAGCGCCATTCTTCTAAATCTTCTTTTAAATGGAAGCAAGGGCTTGAAACGTTGACAAAGAGCCTCCCACCAACTATGATTAAAGAAAAAGGCAGGAGGCTATCACATGGAGTACCAGAAGCTGAACACACTGACACTTTCCGAGCAGGCAAAGCGTGAAATACATAAATATATCAAGAACATGGACCTTTCCCGTAATAATAAGCTTCCCAGAGAAGAGGTGATGGCTGAGATGATCGGTGTCAGCCGCATCACCATACGACAGGCATTCAATGACCTGGCCTCAGAGGGCATTATCTTTCGCCGCCAGGGAAAAGGCACTTTTGTAAACGTAGATTCTCTCAATATTAAGGTTAAATTCAATCCCTGTATGGAATTTACTCAAATGATTGAGAACAGTGGATATACACCTTCTGTCAGGCTGCTGAACATTCAGAAAATCGACAGGGATGAAGCCATTTGTCAGCAGCTGCAGATGGAGAGCGGTGAACAGCTCGTAGTAGCGGAGAAGATGTTTCTGGCCGATGATACGGTATGTGCTTTCTGCCGTGATTATTTTAGTTTATCTCTCATCGGAGGGGAAGAGGCATTTCGTGAATTCAGCAAATATGAGAATTCCATTTTTCAATACATCTACAATCTTTCCGGTGAAAAAATCGAATGGGATAAAGTGGAGATCGATACCATTCTGACGACAGAGATCGAAGGGCTGGACCAATATGCAGATATGAATCAGCTGGGCTGCAAACCTTTTTTATACTTGAAGGGAATAAACTACAGTTCATCGGATCGGCCTCTGATTCATGCCAATGAGTATATAAACACGGCCATTATAAAGTTTAATATGATACGGCAGAAAAATATACGGTACTAAAAAAAGAGGAATTCCGACTCAATGAAATGAGCTGAAATTCCTCTTTTCTATTCCATATTTATTCGGATTCCCGTTCCACCTTGATTTCCCAATGGATCAGGAATGTCAGCGCCGCCCTTAGGGCGATAATCGCGGCCACCACGGCCACTTCCGACAGCTGGCGGACCACTACGGTACGCAGGATCTCGCTTCCCAGCTTAAATTCCAGCCCCAAAGCCATGCCCTGGGCCAGATTCAGACGAATGGAGGGATTTCTCTTCACGGAATCATAAATCCCGCGGAGCCCTGCCGCGATGATAACCAGAACTCCCATAAATTCGAACAGGAGAATGGTGATATCGACCACCTGCTGTAAAATTGTTTCTAATGCGTTTACCACGATACGTCCTCCTGACTGCGGCGGGTACTGTCATGCGTAAGCGATGCAGCCCTAATTCGATTTCACTTCTTTCCAGTATTCATTATAAATAGAATCTACATCGGTTCCAAGATACTGAAAGACTTCGCAGTTTTTCAGAGAGTCCGTATCCGGGAATACAGCCTTGTTGTTCTGAAGATCAGAATCAAGCAGATCAAAGGCGCCCTTGTTCGGTGTCGGGTAGGTGATGTATTCAAAATTCTTCTTGGCGATATCCGGGCGGCAGAGGAAATTGATCCATTTCTCTGCATTCTCCTTATTCGGAGCGTTGGCCGGGATTACCCAGGAATCCAGCCAGAGATTGGTTCCCTCCTCGGGGATTACGTATTCCAGCGAGTAATCCAGTCCGAGATCGGCCACCTCCTGCTGAATGTAAAGCATTTCACCGGAGTAGATGACGCCCATGGCAGCTTCGCCGCCGATCATCTTGTCGCGGACCTGATCGATCACATACGCCTGAACCAGAGGCTTCTGCTTGATCAGTAAGTCTCTCGCCTCGGCGATTTCCGCCTCATTGGTAGTATTCATCGAGTAGCCCAGAGATTTTAGAGCCACCATGAATGCATCGCGAACGCTGTCCTGCATCAGGATATTGTCCTTAAATTTCTCATCCCATAGATCGGACCACTTCGTCGGTGCATCCTCCGGGGCCACCATGCTGGTGTTATAGAGGATTCCCACGGTACCCCAGCAGTAAGGCACGGAATATTTGTTGTCCGGGTCAAAGCTCCTGGACATATCCATATACTTGGAATCAATTTCCTTAATGTTAGGAACGTTGTCAAAATTGATTTCGGCAAGCATGTTATTCTCGATCATCTTCTGAATCATATAATCGGATGGGCAGACTGCGTCGTATTTCACGCCGCCGGCTTCAATGACGGGATACATCTCTTCATTCGTCTCGAACATATCGTAGATGACATCAATCCCGGTCTCCTCTTTAAACTGGGCGATGACGTCCTCATCGATATACTCCCCCCAGTTGTAAACGTAAACTTCTCCGGCGCCTCCTGCTTTTTCGGCAGATTTGCCGCAGCCGCTCATGGTGACGGCGGATAATGCGGCCACGGCCGCAACGGCCATGATGGAACAAACCCTCTTTTTCATAATCTGTCTCCTTTTAAATGATCTTAATGTTTCTTCCGTTTCGGTGCAAAATTGGTAATCAGTAAGAGAATCAGCACCGTTAAGAAGATGATAGTGGACAGCGCGTACATGGATGGCTTGATGCCGCGGCGTACTTCGCTGTATATTAACGTGGATAAGGTGTTGATGCCGGCGCCGCGGGTAAAATGGGTGATGATGAAATCATCCAGCGACATGGTGAAGGCCAGCAGAAAACCGGAGAGCACGCCCGGAAGGATATCCGGAAATACAACCTTGAAAAAGGCGTAGACCGGAGTTGCGCCCAAATCCATGGCGGCCTCATAAGTACTCTTATCCGTTTGTTTTAACTTCGGCATGACACTTAAAATGACATACGGAATGTTAAAGGTAATATGTGCAATCAGAATCGTTTTAAACCCGAGGGAGATTCCGAAGGCGATAAATGCCAGCATCAGGGAGATGCCGGTCACAATATCTGCGTTCAGCATGGGAATATTGGTGATTCCCATCACAATACTGCGGGGAACACGCTTCATATTATTAATGGCGATAGCCGCCGCCGTGCCGATGATGACCGCGATGATCGAGGACAGAAAGGCAATCAGCAGCGTATTGTAGAGCGCCGTCATGATGGTATTGCTGGAGAACAGCTCCGTGTACCACCGTGTGGTAAAGCCGCCCCACTGAGTCCTGGACTTGGAGCTGTTAAAAGACAGCACCGTCATGGTCGCAATCGGAGCGTACAAAAATACCAGGATGAGGACCAGATAGAAGTCCTGAACAAAACGTTTGAGTATACCAGTCTTTTTGCCCATCAAAATGCAGTCCCCTCCCCGTTTTTATCGTATTTGGCGATCAGCGCCATACTGATTAAGATAAATATCATCATGACAAGAGAGAGGCCGGAACCCAGATTCCAATTGCTTCCCTTGGTAAATTCCTGCTCGATGACATTGCCGATTAAGAGAATCTTGCTTCCGCCCAGTAAATTGGAGATAACGAAGGTGGTAAGCGCCGGCACGAACACCATGGTGATTCCGCTGACGATCCCCGGGATGCTTAACGGGAGCAGAATGCGGAACAGGATCTGAAAAAAGTTGGCTCCCAGGTCCTGGGCGGCATTTATGACGTTGTCATCAATCTTGGACAGTACATTATAAATAGGAAGAACCATAAATGGCAGGAAGTTATATACCATGCCGAGAATAATGGCTCCCGGTGTGTTGATTAAGCCCTGGGCCGGCAGATGGAGCGCCGATAAAATTCCGTTGATCACTCCGTTCTTCTCCAGAAGCGTCTGCCATGCCAGCGTGCGCAGCAGGAAATTCATCCACATCGGCAGGATAAAGATGAAGACGATAAAGCTGCCCTGGCCGATACCCCGCGACCTTAAAATGAGGGCCAGCGGATAGGCGAGGATAAAACAGATAATAGTGCTGACTAAGGACAGTCCGAGGGACAGCCACAGCGCCTTTCTGTGTTCCACCGTGGCGATGGATAAGACATTCGCCAGGGTGAACGCCCCGCTCCTGTCTGTCAGACCGTAAAATACGATCAAAGCCAGCGGAATGATGGTGAAACCGATCATCCACATGAGATAGGGACCGGATAATAATTTCTTACTCATTGACTCCCACGGCCTCCTCATCCTCTGAAGCCGGCTTGTTCATGATCTGGATGTCGAATGGATCCACGTGGATATCCACTTCCTGTCCGACCGGGAACATATCCGTGCTGTGTACGAGCCACTCGAAGCCATCCGGTGTGGTGACTTCCATTTCGTAGTGAACGCCTTTGAAGATTAAATGGGTTACAACGCCTGAGATCGAGCCCTGTCCGGGAGCCACTAAATCGATGTCCTCCGGACGGATTACCACGTCGACCGGCTTGTTGTTGCCAAAGCCCTTATCGACACAGACAAACTTTGCGCCAAAGATTTCCACCAGCTCATCCCGGATCATGATGCCCGGAACGATGTTGCTTTCCCCGATAAAATCGGCCACGAAGGCATTTTCCGGTTCATTGTAGATGTTTTCCGGAGATCCCATCTGCTGGATATAGCCCTGGTTCATGACGACGATGGTGTCGGACATGGTGAGGGCCTCCTCCTGGTCATGGGTCACGTAGATAAAGGTGATTCCCAGCTCGTTCTTTAAACGGATCAGCTCATACTGCATATCCTGGCGGAGCTTCAAATCCAGCGCTCCCAGCGGTTCGTCGAGGAGCAGGACGCGGGGCTCATTGACGATGGCGCGTGCAATGGCGATTCGCTGCTGCTGGCCGCCGCTTAATGAGTCCACGGTACGGTTTTCGAAGCCGTCTAAGTTCACCAGCTTTAAGGCGTACTTGATCTTATCCTGGATATACGTCTTCGGTTTGTTTTTGATCTTCAGTCCAAATGCGATATTTTCCGCAATGGACATATGAGTGAACAGCGCGTATTTCTGGAATACGGTGTTCAGCTGGCGTTTATTTGGCGGAAGGCTGGTGATCTCCTGGCCGTCAAAGATGACCGTACCCTGATCTGGCCGTTCGAATCCGCCGATAATCCGGAGCGTTGTGGTTTTACCGCAGCCGCTGGGTCCAAGCAGTGTGACAAATGTATTTTCCTTTACGGAAAGATTTAAATCGTCCAGCACAACCGTGCCGTCAAATGCCTTCGTAATGTTTTTTAAATCAATTAATGGCTGACCCATGACCCTTTATCCTCCTCGTTATGAGCACGTAAGCAGATTTCGTTCATCCGTTTCCCGTGCAGTCCATGTAATTTAAAAGCTAGGCGGAGAGCTGACCCAGATTAAGACTGCGCCGGCCTTGCTGCTTAAATAGTGCTTTTTATCTGAAACAAAGTAAAAGGATTCCCCTTTTTTCGCTTTATATGTCTTGCTTCCTATATGAATGGAGATATTGCCCTGCAGGACGTAGCCAAACTCTTCTCCCTCATGCGGATTGTCGGGGTACGTTTCCCCGCCCGGCTCCAGTGTCAGAAGAATAGGCTCCATCATGTTCTTCTGAGCGTTGGGAATGATCCATTTGATCTCATTTTTCAGTTCCAGATCGTGCTTTTCAAAGTAATCTGTCTTTCCAAAGACGATCTGCTCCTCAGGAGTCTCGTTAAAGAACTCTCCGATGGAGGTCCCAAGGCACTGCAGGATGTCCATGAGAGTTGCGATGGAGGGGGAAGTTAAGTCCCTTTCCAGCTGGGAAATGAATCCCTTTGACAGCTCCGCACGGTCTGCCAGCTCTTCCTGGGTTAGGCCTTTTAAGATCCGCAGTTCTTTTAATTTCGCACCGATATCCATACGCTCCTCCTTTTAATAAATATAAGCCTGGAGTTTAGTTATACTAACTGACGATAATAATAAGCTAAAAGTTTAGTAATAATAAACACACGGCAAAATACATTATACCGGATTTTATCCGTATGTCAATAGTTTCTCCTTAACAAAAATACATTTTTATGATATGATATTTTTAGTTTATACAAGGAACAATCCAGGAGGACGCGAATATGAAAGGAAAGTATATGGCATACGTAGGTTCCTACTCCTACAACGGCCAGGCAAAAGGGATTACGGTGTACGATGTGGACGTGGCCAAAGGCCGTTTTATACCGAGATGCGAGATGGAAGTGGACAACTCATCCTATGTCATCGCATCGAATGACGGAAAGACCCTGTACTCCATCGCGGACGAGGGTGTCGTATCATTCCGGATTCACGAGAACGGGGCGATTACAAGGCTGAATTCCGCTAATATCAAGGGAATGAGGGGCTGCCATCTGTCTACGGACGCAGAGGACAAGTATATATTTGTATCCGGATACCACGATGGGAAGTCCACAGTGTTGAGACTGAACCCGGACGGAACAGTGGGTGACATCGTAGACGGAGTGTTCCACAAGGGACTCGGCAGCGTGGCGGAGAGAAACTTCCGGCCGCACGTAAGCTGTACGAGAAGGACTCCGGATGGCCGATTCGTTATGGTGGCCGATTTAGGGATCGATCAGGTAAAGATATACCGGTTCGATGAAAAAGAAGAGAAGCTGATGCTGGTGGATGCACTCCGCTGCGAGCTGGAATCCGCGCCCAGATGCTTCCGGTTCAGCTCGGATGGCAGATTCTTCTATCTTTTATACGAGTTAAAGAACGTGATTGATGTTTACTCCTACGAGACGGGCGAGCGCCAGCCGAAGATCGAGAAGATACAGACTATATCCACGACAGGGCCGAAGGCGTTATCCCAACTGACCGCTGCCAGCTCCATGCGCTTATCCACCGATGAGAAGCACATGTTCTGCGGCAACGCAGGCGACAACACGGTAACTGTCTATGACCGCGACCCGAAGACGGGCCTTTTGGATTATATCTGCTGTCTGCCCATCAGCGGAAGCTACCCGAAGGACATCTGTGTATTCCCGGATGACAAGCATATCGCTTCCATTAATCATGAGAACGGCAGCATTACTTTCTTTTCCGTGGACTATAAGAAGGGCCTGCTGATCATGAACGGCAAAGAAATCAGAGTCAATGAACCCAACAGCTGCGTGATCGTAAAGGTCGGAGAGTGATTGCAGAAAATGGTATTTGAGAACCGGGGGCCGGTCCGTTTGCACAATGGACGCGGGCCCCGGTTTTAACAAAACAAGCGTGGATTGAAACAAGAATTGAGATAAGGAGAAATCATACATGGCAGGATCAACACTGGGGACCATACTGAAGGTAACAACCTGGGGAGAATCACACGGAAAGGGTATCGGTGTCGTGGTGGACGGATGTCCGGCGGGGCTTCCGCTCTCGGAAGAAGACATTCAGGCGTATTTAGACCGCAGAAAACCGGGGCAGAGCCGTTTCACCACCAAACGCCAGGAGGCGGACCGGGTGGAAATCCTTTCCGGAGTGTTTGAGGGGAAGACGACGGGAACCCCGATCTCCATGGCTGTGATGAATACGGACCAGAGATCGAGGGATTACGGGAACATCATGGAGGTGTACCGTCCCGGCCATGCGGATTATACCTTTGACGAGAAGTACGGATTCCGGGATTACCGGGGCGGCGGCCGCTCCTCGGGCCGGGAGACCATCGGCCGTGTGGCCGCGGGAGCCATAGCGGCCAGGCTTTTAAAGAGCCTGGGTATCACGGTATGCGCCTATACGAAGGCCGTAGGACCGTACGAAGCGGATCCCGCACAGTTCGATCCGGAGGAGATGTACAGAAACCGTCTCTACATGCCGGATGCTGGAGCCGCTGCTTTAGCCGAAGCGTATTTGGACCGTATGATGTCGGAATGCAACTCTGTGGGCGGCGTGGTGGAGTGTGTAATCGACGGACTTCCCGCAGGAGTGGGTGATCCGGTCTTTGAAAAGTACGACGCATCTCTGGCAAAAGCCATCCTGTCCATCGGGGCCGTGAAGGGCTTTGAGATCGGAGACGGATTCCAGGCCGCGAAGTCGGTCGGTTCAGAAAACAACGACGCGTTTCGCATGGACGAATCCGGTAAGATAAAGAAGGAGACGAACCACGCGGGAGGAATCCTGGGCGGCATCAGCGACGGAAGCCGGGTCGTGCTGCGGGCGGCCTTCAAACCGACGCCGTCTATCGCACAGCAGCAGCAGACCGTGACGCGCGGTATGGAGGAGACGGATATCGCGATCAAAGGCCGTCACGACCCGATTATCGTACCGCGGGCCGTGGTGGTGGTGGAAGCGATGGCGGCACTGACGACGGCGGACTTACTCCTTCTGTCCATGACCTCCAGACTGGACCGGATTCAGGAATTTTTCGGTGTGCATAACGCGGAGCACTTATAAACCATATATCTATAAAAACAGGAGAGAAGAAAATGAAAATAGCAATAGGAAATGACCATACAGCCCTTGAGATGAAGAATGAGATGAAGAAGTTTCTGGAAGAAAAAGGATACGAGGTAATCGATTACGGCACGAATTCCACGGAGAGCTGCGACTACCCGGTTTACGGAGAAAAGGTGGGCAATGCAGTGGCAAACGGCGAGGCGGATTTGGGGCTCGCCATCTGCGGAACCGGCGTAGGCATATCGCTGGCCTGCAACAAGGTAAAGGGAATCCGCTGCTGCGTCTGCAGTGAGCCGTATACAGCGAAGCTTTCCAGAATGCACAACGATTCCAACGTCCTCGCCTTCGGCGCCAGGGTGATCGGCGTGGAGATGGCGAAGATGATTACGGAAGAATGGCTGAATGCAGAATACGAAGGCGGAAGACACCAGAGACGTGTGGACCAGGTGATGGATATCGAGAGACGTAACCAGAGCGCGCTGTAGTCCGGTGTATGGTATGAACGGATGAAAAAAGGAAAGATTACAAAGAGTCTCTATCTGTGGGTGCGGTCCTTTATCATCGTATCCGTTGTCATGATCGGTATGCTGGTGGCGCTCACGACCTGGATGGTAAAAGAGTTCTCCGGGGAGATTGAGGAGCTGAATCACGGCCTGACATCCGTGCTTCAGACCAGCATCGATATCCGCCTGAATGATATCGACAGTTTTGCCGCCCAGCTGCAGATGAACGCTGTGAACCTGAAGCTGAGCCGCTCAAAGGAGCTGAGTGAAATTGACAAGGATTTTATCGTTCAGTTTTCACGCCAGCTCTATGATTACAAGCTTTCCAATACCTTTATTAAAGAAATATACGTCTATTATCCCCATTTGAACTATGTGGTCGGTGATCTGGGATACTTTGGTGCGGAAAAATACTATCTGCTGAAAAATGAGTTAAAGCTGGATGGATATGAGAAGTGGCTGGAGACGGCCGGCGGCCAGAAGAGAGACGGCTACAGTTTCATGCCTCAGAGCGACGGTAGTCTGGAGCTGTGCCTGTTCCGCCAGCTTCCCTACGACTTATCCAGCGATAAAACAGCCATTTTGATGATTCTCATTAATAAATCGGAGGTGGAATCCATTCTCCGGAACGCAAATGAGGGGATGGGAAACACCATGACCGCGGTAGTTGCCGAGGATGATTCCGTCTATGCCAGTTTCGGTTCCGGAATTGACCACGCGGACTTAAAGGAAAGCCTGCAGGAAAACGGCGGAAAGCCCTTATTTAAGATGGAGGGCAACTACGGTTCTGTGATGGACTCGGATTATTACGGCATCAAATATGTCACCTTGATCGAACGGCGCAAGCTGCTGGACTCCGGTTACTTCATACGGAATATCGCCTATGTGTCCATCGGGCTGTGCATGATATTCGGTGCGGTCTTATTTGCCCTTCTGGGACGACGCAACGCAAAGCCGTTGAAGGACATTCTGGATAAGATTGTGAATAAGACGGAAGAGGGCGGCCGTTTCCTGGATGATTACGATCTGATTGACAGCGGAATCAGCCGGATGCTGAAAATGAATGTGGAGAGCACCCGGAAGCTGGAGGAACAGAGGGAGGCCATAGAGGCCCTGTTCCTGTGCAATCTCTTAAGCAGCGAGGAACGCAATAATTCCGTGATTTTCGCCTCCATGCAGAAATTCGGAATTCAGATGGAATACTCCCTGTTTCAGGCCGGACTGATCCGAAACCCCATGGGATTCAGCCAGGATGAGATTCACGACGCGGACGAGCGGATCCGTGGGGCGCTGAAGGAAAAAGAGGATATAGCCGTCATGACCGCCGAGTTTGACGGTAGTCTCGCACTGCTGTTCCATATGGAGCCGGAGTACGGAAAGGCGGAGATGCAGGCTATTGCCGCGGAAATATTAGACAGCCTTCACTCGCTGGTGGAATGCAGGATTATGCTGGGTGGAATCTATGATTCCATGTCTAACATCATAACCAGCTTTCATCAGGCGCAGATGGTTGCGGAATTCTGTGAAAATGACAGGGGCCGCGTGTTCTTCTATGACGAAACAATGGTGGGAAGGCAGGAGAACGCCGCCTATGTAAGCGTGATGCCGGAGTACGAGATGGCCATGCTGGAGGAGAAGTTCGAGGAGGCCGACCGGCTGCTGGATCTCCTCTTCAACCAGTATATCGGCACCGACCGCAACGTCTACACGAGCAGGGCGAAAAAATACGCGGTTATCAATCCTATTCTGATGGCTCTGGAAAACCACGCGGGGAGCTGTACCGAGTACCGCATGGAGGAATACACCAGGAATTTATCTGAAGCAAAGGATGGACAGAAGCTGCTGAAGCTCCTTCACGAAGGCTTCGGCTATCTGATCCGGTGGCAGCAGAAGCGCCAGCTGGACCAGAAGGAAAATATTGCGGAGCGGGCCAGACAGTACATCAACTTGAATTTTGAAGATCCCATGATCGGACTTTACAGTATTTCCGACATGCTTGGTGTGAGCAATACGTACTTATCCACCACCTTCAAGAAGAAATACGGAATCGGAATCGCACAGTACATCAACAGTCTGAGGATTGAAAAGGCCAAACGGCTCATTGTGAATACGGACGAAAATATAAAGGAAATAGCACTGTCCGTGGGCTTCTCCAGTGACGCCGCCTTTATCCGGGTGTTTAAACAGTTCGAAAACACGACACCGGGCCGTTACAAGAAAAAATAATGCATAAAAAACTGATTAAAATGGAGATATTTTAATCAGTTTTTTTGATTTTCACCTAAAAAATTGAGAATCAGTGAAAAAAATGTATATCACAGTGCCTTGAAATCTCTATATAAAGCATTTTAGAATTAGAAGAACAGCACAAAAATAGAAAATATACAGGGGGTATTTTCGGTGTTATGATAGGGCCATCATCAAACCGATTGGAAAAGGAGGCAAAAACAATGAAAAAAAGAATGAAGAAATGTCTGAGTCTGGCACTTGCAGGGGTGATGGCCGGGATGCTGGCTACCGGGTGCGGCGCCAGTGGACAGAAGGATGCAGCGTCAGCCGGGGGCAATGAGACAGGGGGAACACCTGTTAAGGAAAATGCGTCTGCCGATAAGAGCACAGAGGGGGAAAAAGCCAGCGGAGAGAAGACGAAGCTGGTGCTCTGGATGCCGCCCTTCGGCACGGAGGAGTCTCTCGACAAGGAAGTATGGGGAGAGATATTAAAACCGTTTGAAGAGGAAAACAACGCCCAGGTTTCTATAGAAATCATTCCCTGGAGCAATTACGAAGAAAAGTATTTGACCGGAATTTCATCGGGACAGGGGCCTGATGTGGGATACATGTACATGGAGATGATCAACGATTACATAAAAGCAGGCGCCATCGCACCGTTTGACGACTTTTTGACAGCAGAGGACAGAGACAATTTCTACTATCTCGATAAAGGTGTCATTGACGGAAAGCAGTACGCCATGCCGATCGTGGTGGGCAGCGCCCGCGTTATGTTCTATAACAAGGCTATCTTAAAGGAGGCCGGTGTTCAAAGCGTTCCTGAGACCTGGGATGAATTTAAGGATGCCTGCCAGAAGGTGGCGGCCATCGGCAAGACTCCGCTGCTTCAGCAGTGGGGAGACAAATCCAAGGGTGCCATGAACTCCATCTTTTTCCCCTATTTATGGCAGGCAGGCGGAGAGATCTTCAATGCAGACGGCACAAAAGCAGAGTTTGACAGCGAAGCGGGCATAAAAGCGGCCCAGTTCCTGGCAGATTTACGGTTTAAGGATGGAATTATGCCGGAATCCATTACCTCCATGTCGGAAGACCAGGTATTTGCAGAATTCAAGGCAGGCAACACGGCATTTGTCATGAGTCCGACAAATCAGGGAGCGGGATTTAAGGAGGCCGGCATCGACTGGGGCTTCTTCACCTCCTTGAAGGACCAGAAGATGGGGACATTTGCGTCAGCGGACTCCCTGGTCCTGATCAGCGCCAGCAAGAATAAGGACCTGGCAGTGAAAATGGTGAAATACATGCTGAGCGGCCCTTCCATGACGAAGTTCCATGAGATGGCGGCGTTTCCGCCGATCGCCAGGGATGAGGAGTATCACGATGACCCGGCGTTTAAGGCTGTATATGAGGATAACAAGGACGCTCTTATTACCCTTCCTGCCGTACAGGGTTCCGCAGCGGTCTACGATAACCTGTATAAGAACCTTCAGCTTATGATGCTTGGACAGATGACGCCCGAGGAGGCCTTGAAGAATGCGGCCGACTATGCGAACAACACGCTGTCACAGAACAAGTAAGGGAAGAAAGAATCTCGGTGTCGCGGAAACATTCGCAGAAAATGTTCCGCGGCATCTTTTTAGAAAGGGGATCATTCGTTTGAAGGCGATATCTGAATTTATCAAAAAAAACAATGGATTTTTGTACGTGCTTCCCAGCTTTCTTCTGCTGGTGCTGTTTTCTCTTCTTCCGCTGTGCATGACCGGATACTTCAGCTTTACGGAATACAGCGTGCTGAAGCCGCCGGTGTGGATTGGCCTGGACAATTATAAGAGTATGGCCGGCGATCCGTTTTTCCGGCCGGCGATCCGCAACACAGTGATCTACACGCTTGTGACGGTTCCGGTTCAGACTGTGCTGTCGCTGGTGATAGCCAATCTGCTGGCCTCCCGGTTCCGGGGAAGAGTCGGCAATTTCTTCAAGAGCGCCCTGTTCATCCCGGTGATCTCCTCCATGGTCCTGGTCGGAACCGTGTGGAAGTTCATGCTTGCCACGGAAGGCGGAATCATCAATAACATCCTGGGGCTCGTCGGCATCGGCAAGGTAAACTGGCTGGGCCGCTATAATCTGGCGCTGATCAGCGTAAGCATTGTAGCGATCTGGAAAAATGTAGGGTACTTCCTGGTAATCTATTACGCTGGACTCATGGACGTGCCGAAGAGCCTTTACGAGGCGGCGAAGGTGGACGGCGCATCTCCCCTTCAGCAGTTCCTCTATATCACGGTTCCGGCTCTGAAGCCGATTACGTATCTGGTCATCACGCTGGGGACGATCTGGTCCTTCCAGGTGTTCGATCTGGTCTACACGATGACCGGAGGCGGCCCGGGAACGGCGACAATTACCATGGTAATGTCCATCTATCAGTCCGGCTTTAAACAGTATAAGATGGGGTATGCCAGCGCCATGGCGTTCGTTCTTTTTTTGATTGTCATAGTAATTTCGATCCTTCAGAAGAAGGTATTCAGCGGAAAAGGAGGGGAATAAGATGGAAAAGAAGGTACAGCCCGTTCTCTGGGCGGAAGCGGTTCTCCTTGCGGTGCTGGCACTGGCGGCGTTATTTCCATTTGTCTATATGGTATTAACCTCCATGCGGCAGACGTATTCGATGGAACTGAACTTTGGCCTGACTGGATTGAATCTTAGAAACTATTCAACCATTTTCAAAAATTTCGAATTTGGCAAATATTTATTCAACAGTGTCTCGGTGGTGGTAATCGCCTGCTTCTTTAACGCCGTGATCTCCTCGACCGCGGCCTACGGCTTCGAAAAAAAGAAATTTGTGGGAAGCGAGCTTCTCTTTGCGGTCTATTTAGCCACGCTCATGGTGCCATCCCAGGTGATCTTAATTCCGCTGTTTCGGATTGCGCAGAAGCTTCATCTGCTGAACACCTACTTAATCCTGGCGCTTCCGGTGGTCAACGCCTTCGGCGTGTTCCTGATCCGCCAGTTTATCACCAGTGTGCCGGATGATCTGATCGAGGCGGCACGGATTGACGGCTGCAGGGAATTCCGGATCTTTTACTCCATCGTCGTTCCGCTCATCAAGCCGGTCCTCGTGTCTCTGACCGTGTTTACGTTTATCACCACCTGGAACGACTTCGTGTGGCCGTTAATTGCCATCACGAACACGAACCGGAGCACCCTGACGCTGGCCCTGGCCTCCCTCCAGGGAAATTACGCTACGAATTACGGCCTGGTCATGGCGGGCGCTACTCTGACATTTATGCCGCCCTTTATCCTGTACATTTTCCTTCAGAAGGAGTTTGTGGAAGGAATCGCCTTGAGCGGCGTGAAGGGCTGAGAAAGGAAGAAAGTATGGCAAATTATGAATTTATGCTGACAGACAGTCTGGAGAAGGTGTTTCCGGACAAACGACCGGAGCGGAATCTCGGAAAAACCATCACGGCCCTGGGCGGAGAGAGAATCTCCATGCAGCTTGCCTATTATATGGAGTATGGCGGCTGTGAGCTGAATGAGCAGGAGATCACGGTAACCTTTGACTCGGAGATTGCAGGCGGCATCCGCATGCGAAAGGTCGAGCTGGTTCCGGCGGCCATGGCGGCGTACCGGGAACAGCTGGATGACAATTACTTATTCACAGAACCGTGCCTCTGCCCGGACCTTCTGACGCCGGTGCGCGGCGGAATCCTGCGGCCCTATGCATCCCAGTGGAGAGCCGCATGGATCGATCTTTTGGTCACGCCGGAAATGTGCGGCGGCTCTTATCCGGTAACTGTCTCAATAAACAGAGGGACAGAGCTTTTATGGTCAGAAACAGTTACGATTTCGGTGATTCACAGCGTTCTGCCGGAGCAGAGGCTGATCTATACGGAATGGCTGCATGCGGACTGTCTGGCCGATTATTATAACGTGGAACCATTTTCGAAAAGATACTGGGAGATCCTGGAGCAGTTTGTGCACACAGCGGCGGAGCATGGCGTGAACATGCTTCTGACCCCGGTCTTTACCCCGCCTTTAGATACGCTGGTGGGCGGTGAGAGAACTACGGTTCAGCTGGTGGGCGTGAAGAAAGAGGAGGGCGGCTATACCTTTGATTTCTCGCTTCTGCGCCGGTGGATAGCCATGTGCAGGAGAAACGGGATCAAATATCTGGAGATTTCCCACCTGTTCACCCAGTGGGGGGCAAAGCATGCACCGAAGGTAATGGCCCTCGTAAATGGGGAGAAAAAACAGATATTTGGCTGGGACACAGAGGCGGCGGGCGAGGCGTACCGCAGATTCCTGAGCGCCTTTCTGCCGGAGCTGAAAGGCGTCCTTAAGGAGGAGGGGGTGTTTGAACAGACGTATTTTCATATTTCAGACGAACCTCATGGGGAACAGATGGAAACCTACCGCGCGGCGAAGGAGAGTATCTGGCCGCTCCTGGCGGACTGCCATGTGATCGACGCGCTGAGCAGCTTTACCATCTATCAGGCCGGAGTGGTGGAACATCCCATTGTCTGCAACGACTTCCTGGAGCCATTTCTCGAGGCGGGAGTGGAGAATCTCTGGACGTATTACTGCTGCGTCCAGGGCCATGAGGTGAGCAATCAGTTTATGGCCATGCCGTCCGCCAGAAACAGGATTCTGGGCGTTCAGCTGTATCTGTACCGCATGAAGGGATTTCTGCACTGGGGATACAATTTTTATAATTCCCAGCACTCCGTTTCCGCAGTGAATCCGTATCTGGTCACAGACGCAGGCGGCGGCTTCCCGTCGGGGGATCCGTTCGTCGTCTACCCGGCGGAAGACGGGACCCCTTACGAATCGCTGCGTTTTATGGTCTTTACGGAGGCGATGTATGATCTGAGAGCCTTCGAAAGGCTGGAGGGGCTGGCCGGGCGGGAATACGTGGAACGCCTGATTCATGAGGGGCTGGAGTATCAGATTACCTTTAAGAAGTATCCGAAGGACGCGGAGTATCTGCTGCGGCTGAGAGAAAAGGTGAACTGTGCGATTGATGGGATGGGGAAATAAGTGTGGCAGCCGCCCGTTAAGGCTGAAATGAACGGGCGACTGCCTGCCTTCTTTGTATTAAGATTTCGGTTCACTCTCCCTGTTTAAGACTTGAAAAACGTCAAAAATGCTTCGAAATCCTTCTGTTTACAAGAAAATGTAACTTGTGCACAAAAAGTATTAGCCATTACTTATGAAAATGTGCAGCATGCACGAAAAAGCTTGATTTTATCCATACACTATAATATTATAATGTTATGATGTTTGACGCAAAAATTTGTTTATGAAAAAGGAGGATTTTCTTATGAGAAAATGGAGAAAGTCGGCTGCGCTTGCATTGGTATTGATGATGGCGGCCAGTACGCTGGCCGGCTGCGGCGGAAATGGGGAGACGAAGACAGAGACGGCAAAGACAGAGGCAGCTAAGACGGAGCCGACAGCGACGGAAGCCGGAACGGCAGCAGGCGGAGATGCAAAGGAAACGGCGGCATCGACGGGGAAGGTTGAATTCTGGAATGACAAGTTCATAAACATGGAGCAGGGGGATGTGAACAAGATTTTTGACAGCATTGGGAGCCTGAGCGGCATCGGGGTGGAACCGGTGACATATCCCGATACGGCAGCCTATCAGACGGCGATGCAGCAGTCAATCCGCGGGGAGGAGGCACCGGGCCTCTTTACCTGGTGGAGCGGCCCGCAGCTGGAAACGCTGGCAAAAAACGGTCTGCTGGAGGATTTAACCGACATGTGGCCGGATTATGTAACGGCTAACGGCGTGTCGGCGGATATCGCGGAATCCTTTACCGTTGACGGGAAGGTCTATGCGGTTCCATATAGCATTATTTATAATACCCTGATTTACAACAAGAATATATTTGCAAAGTATAATTTGGAAATTCCGACGACCTTTGAGGAATTTTTAACAGTTTGCCAGACATTGAAGGACAACGGAGTTACTCCGGTTGCACTTAAAAATGATTCTTGGGCCGGATTTATCTGGTTTCAGGCAATGCTGGCTTCCTATGATCCGCAGCTATATCAGGATGTCTGCGACGGGACGAAGCCTTATACCGACGAGGGCGTTGTGACAGTTATGAACCAGTGGAAGGAGATGCTGGACAAGGGCTATTTTTCCACCCCGATGACCATTCAGGATATGGACAAATCCCTGGCGGCAGGAACCGTAGCCATGGAGTTAGAACCTAACTATGAGGCGGGTACACTCGTGAAGGAATATGGTATGGTTGCCGGAGAGGACATCGGAACCTTCGTGCTTCCATCTATGAATGACCACAAGAAAGTAGTGTTCTTTGAAGTGACGCCTCTCTGTGTGGCAAAATCCAGCAAGGATAAGGAGAGCGGCAAGGAAGTAATCAGGAGCTGGTTTAAGAAAGATCATCAGACCGTGCTGACGGCGATGACAAATAACGTGAATACCAGCGAAGTGCAGACAGACAATGCTTGCGTCAATGAGATGATTTCTTATTCTACGGATACGGAAAATTATCAGATGATACTGAGATATTATGAGAACACCCCGGAAGAGATCCGCAATGTGGCATTAGACCAGCTGATGAAGTTTGAGCTTGGAAATGCGGGCGTGGATGAAGTGCTGAAGGCAATCCAGGCCAAGGCCGACGAAGTGTTCAAATAAAATGCAGATAGTCAGGCGTACATGGGGCGGGCCGGGGGCCTAGCCCATGTACGCTCCGTTTGGAGGCGGATTGTTATGGCAAAAACAACGGAAGCAAAGCATAAAACCAGGATTTACTGGAAGGATTACCTATACATCGCACCGGCCGTGCTGTTTATCGGGATTTTTTTTATCACCTCGATTTTTTATACCTTTCGCTTGAGCTTTTTCGAGTGGGATGGATTCTCGACGATGACATTCAACGGGATCAACAATTATGTCAATCTGTTTCAAGATCCCAATTTTCTCATATCGGTCTTAAATACCCTGATCTGGGTCGTCTGTTCCATGGTTACCTCAGTGCTTCTGCCTCTGCTGTTCGCAATTATGATAACCAGAAGCTCTGCACTGACCCTTTTCAAAAATGTATTCTATTTTCCCACAGCGCTCTCGGCGACGGTGGGCGGCATGATTATGGCAACTCTGCTCTCCACCTATGGGCTTCCCCAGATTTTTAACGTGCTTGGAAAGCCGGAATGGGCGAGAGACTGGCTGGCGATTCCCTATGTCAATACGTTTATCATGATTCTGACCGGCGTGTGGCAGGGGATCGGTCTCAATATGCTGTTATTTATTTCCGGTATCAGAAATATGGACAGTTCCCCCATTGAAGCAGCTCTGATCGAGGGAGCCGGCGGGATTAAGATGTACACGAGAGTGATTCTGCCGCTTTTGAAGCCGACTATCATTGTGGTTCTCTTAATGGCGCTGGTCAATAGCTTTAAGGTATTTGACGGGATCTGGGTTATGACGAAGGGCGGCCCCTACCGCACGTCGGAGACTCTGGCGCTTACTATGTACGAAGAGTCCTTCATTTATAACCATTTTGGAAATGGCGCGGCGGTGGCGGTGGTTCTCACTGTTGTGATTCTGTTTGTTTCGTATTTTAATATCAGGAATACGTTCAAAGAAGACTAAAGGGGGGAACGGAATGCATACAAAGAAAAGTACCAAAATTATATTTAACAGTATTCTGGCCGTCTTAGGCGCGGTGTGGATCACTCCGCTGTTTTTCGTGGTTCTAAATATTGTGAAGACGAAGCAGGAATACAATGTCGGCAGTTTCTGGAAGCTTCCGGAGGGGTTCCATTTGGCACAGAACGTGCAGACTGTTCTGGAAACCGGACTGTTCACCTCTTTGGGAGCCAGCTTTCTATACGCGATCCTGGGGGCGGCATTTTCTGTGTTTATCGGCCTTCTGGCGGCCTATGGACTGACCCATCTGCGGATCAGGAATAAGATGTTCTGGTTCCTCTTTATCTACAGCGGAACGATTTTCCCATTTCAGATTTATCTGATTCCGGTATACCGGGGATATTTTAAGCTTGGACTTTACAATACCAGGTTGGGAATGATCCTTTTTTATACGGCAATCTGTATTCCATTCTGTATGTTTGTGCTGAGAAATTTTTTCCTGGGGATTTCCAAAGAAATCTGTGAATCCGCCAAAATAGACGGGGCGTCCAACTGGCAGATCCTGATGCGGATTTTCCTGCCAATGGCGAAAGCACCTGTGTCCATTATATTTCTTTCCCAGTTTACATGGTCCTGGAACGACCTGATGTTTGGCCTTACATTTACAAAGACGTCCAGCATCCGGCCGATTATGGCCAGCATTTCCATGATGGGGAGGAACAATGCGCCGGCGCTGTTCCTGGCCTGTATCGTGGCATCGATTCCGACCATCATCCTGTTCGTTTTCCTGCAGGATAATTTTGAAGCCGGCATGGCGTATACAAGCAAATAGAATGCATAAGGAGGCAGACAATGAAATCAGAGAGAACATGGAATGTGTATGTGATTCAGCATTCCCATACCGATATTGGCTACACGGAGCGTCAGGATAAAATAATCCGCTACCATTACGATTTTATCCGTCAGGCGATCGATATTCTGGATGAGATCCATGGAAATGGGGAAGCCCCGGAGGGGTTCGTCTGGCAGTGTGAGAATTACTGGCAGGTGGAGAACTTCTATGAGATGGCAGATGAGGCTTATCGGAAAAAATTCGAGTATTATGTTTCCACAGGGGAGATTGGACTGAGCGGAAACTACTTAAATATGACGGAACTGGTGAGCGGACCTGCGCTGGATCACGCTCTCGAAAAAATGGAAGCCTACGGGAAATCCATCGGCCATCCCATCACGGCAGGAATGTGCGCCGACATAAACGGGATGGCATGGGGATATGGGGAAGCGCTGTACCGACATGGCGTACGCTGCTTTTACTCCTGCCTCCATCCGCATCACGGTATGTTCCCGCTTTACAAAAAGGTACTTCCGTTCTATTGGGAGACTCCCGAGGGGAATCGGCTCCTGGTGTGGAACGGCGATCATTACCATCTGGGAAATGAACTGTTTTTGGCCCCCCACGGCGGAACAGCCTACATGATTCACGACGAATTTTCGCCGCTGATCGCTCAGAATCAGATCCTGAACCGGGATGCGGAAGATACGCATGAGATGGAGATGAAGATAGCCACAGCCAGGATGGAACGGTATCTTGACAACCTGGAGCAGGAGGGGTATCCGTATCACCTTGTTCCCCTCATGGTATCCGGCACAATTACCGATAATGCGCCGCCCGGCGGATCCGTTGCTGACAGGCTGGCTGAACTGAATCAATATTATGGTGGGAAAATTGTCTTTAAAATGGTAAACTTAGAGCAGTTCTTCGAGAAAGTGGAAAAAGAGTGCGGAGCCGACGGCAGCATCCCCGTTTACCGCGGGGACTGGACCGACTGGTGGGCTGACGGCGTCGGTTCCACGCCTTCTGAGGTGAAGCTGTACCGTGAGGCCGTCAGAAAATATGATATCTGCCGGAAGCTGGACCCGGACTGTGAACTGGGGAACCCCCAATTGCTGGATTGTTCCGCAAAAGAACTGATGCTGTATGCGGAGCACACCTGGGGATATTCATCAAGCGTGTCGGAGCCCTGGGAGAGTCTTGTCAGCGCCCTGGAATTGAAGAAAGGTGCTTATGCGGTCAATGGCAATACCCATATTGCGAAGAATCTCGACCAGATTCTGGCGGCAAAGGGAGAGGTCTCCATCAGACAGGATAAGCCCCAGGTCTACCGTGTGATCAATCCTCACGACTGCAGCCTTTATACGAAAGCGTGTCTCTATATTGAATTTTGGGAGTACATAGATGGAGTCCGCTATGACTGTTCACTCCCGATTGAGGTGGTGGATTGTGCGACAGGAGAAATAATCCCGTGCCAGGTAAAGCGGATTGCCCGTGCAGCACAGATTGAGATTGAGATATCCATGAAGGCAAAGGAAGAGCGCAGGGTCGCAGTCAGACTGGCGGAGCGGAGGTATGAAACAACGAAAAACTACGCTCACATTGGCGCGGAGGGCGTGGAGGACTTACTCGTGCAGGAGGAATTCCGGAGAGACGAGGATCAGATTGAGACGGATTATTTCGTAATCCGGATGGCTGAGGAAAAAGGAATCAGCTCGATTATACGGAAATCCGACGGTCGGGAACTGATCCGCCCGGATTCGTATGAAGGAGCTTTCAGCGGCGTATATGAAGTGACGGATCCGGTCATTTCAGCCTGCGAGACGAGACGCCGGATGGGAAGAAATCGGAAGTCTAAGGCGACCAGGCGGTACAGGAGCGTTTTACGTAATCGGGAGATTGTGGAGGATGGGGACGTTTATACAGCGGCGGCATTGGAATACACACTTGAGGGAACCGGGATGTATACCGTCTTCCTGAAGGCATACAGGCACCAGCCCAGGCTGGAGGTCATGGTGCGCATCCACAAGGAGAGCCGATGGGAACCTGAAAATCTTTACGTCGCGCTTCCATTTACCGCAGGGAAGGAGAGCTGCACGTATGTTGATAAAACCGGCTGCATCATCCGTCCGGGAATCGACCAGCTTCCCGGCAGCTGCCAGGATTTTTACCTGATTCAGAATGCAGTCCTCTGGCAGGACGGAGAAAACAGCGTGGCCGTGATCACAAAGGATGCTCCGCTGGTGACTTTGGGAGATCTGGAGGCCCGGCCCATCGTACTGTGCAGTGGCGGCGATTGGGAGAGAAATCATTCCAGGGTCTGGTCCTGGGTGATGAACAATTACTGGGAGACGAATTTTAAGGTAAATCTGGGCGGTTTCTATGAATTTGCTTACACCTTGATTTCGAAGGAGGATGGGACTCCGGAGGAGCTGTACCGGCTTTGTGAGGCGGAAAATGAGGGGCTTTTGGCATATTATACAGAATAATAAAATAACTCAAATAGAGTGCGCGCAAAATTGGAGGAGAAAAATGAACTCAGCTGAGATAAAAAAGGTCCATGTGGTATATAAAACCCATCTTGATATTGGATTTACCGATCTTGCCAAAGATGTTCTGGAGCATTACAGGAAGGAATACATCCCCCATTCCATTGATCTTGCTCTGGAACTTAATACGGAGACAGAAAAGAAGTTCATCTGGACGGTCGGCTCCTGGCTGATTGACGATTATTTGAAACATGAAGGGGAGGCAGAGGTGAAGCGCCTTGAGACAGCCATAGCGCGTGGAGATATCTGCTGGCACGGCCTGGCCTGCACAACCCATACGGAGCTGTTGGATGAGGACCTGCTCGATTTTGACCTGAGTATCTCGGACCGGTTGGATCACCGGTTTGGCAGGAAGACCGTTGCTGCAAAAATGACGGATGTGCCGGGTCATACGAAGGGTCTGGTAAAGCTGCTTCATAACCACGGTAAAAAATACCTCCATCTGGGAGTCAATGCCTCCTCCATGGTTCCGAATGTGCCGCTGTCATTTCTGTGGAAATGCGGGGATGACGAAGTGATTGTCCAGTATTCCTTTGAATACGGTGCGCCGTGCTTTGTGGAGGGAATGGATGAAGTGCTGGAATTCGCCCACACGGGAGACAATATGGGGCCGCAGTCCGCGGCTGCAATTCAGGCGGAGATGGACAGGATTGGGGCCCTGTATCCCAATGCGAAGGTGGAAGCTTCCACCATGGATGCGTATGCGGAGCGCGTGATGGAATATCGCGGTTTACTGCCTGTTGTAGAGGAGGAAATCGGTGATACATGGATTCACGGAATCGCATCAGATCCGCTTAAAGTCATGCGCTACCGCGCGTTGATCGAGCTGAAGAACCGTTGGGAAGAGGAGGGGAGATTCGATTCCGGCAAGGGCTGCTGCGAAGATTTTATGATGAACCTGCTTTTGACTGCAGAGCATACATGGGGGCTGGATTATAAGAAGTATCTGGCAGATTTTACAAACTGGGAAAAGAAGGACTTTCAGGAGGCCAGAAGGGCGGATGTGACGACGCTGGATTTCCTCACCAACCGGAATGCCAATATGCTGCAGGTGCTGAAGGAGGATTTCGACAGATACCGCGGCGGTAAATTTGACGGGTCCTATGCATTTTATGAAAGCTCCCACAAGGAACAGATGGAGTATATTTGGAAGGCGGTGGAGGCGCTGCCGGGAGATTTGAAGGCGGAGGCTGAAGCGGAATTTACACGCCTGGAATCCGGCGGAGAGAAAAACGGTGCGGCTGCGGCTGAAACGGCGGATGCTTCGCTTACATTCTCTCCGTACGAACATCTGGCAATCGGTGATTATGAAGTGGCCTTCGGCGGTCAGGGTGAGTTGATTTATCTGGCAAAGAAGGGAAAAGAGTGGATTACGGATGGCTGTTTTGGACGTCTGGGATACACGACCTATAATGCAGCCGACTGCGTCAACAATTATTATTGCTACAATCGGGCTTTCCGCCGCAGTCAGTGCTGGTCGGAGGGGGACTTTTCGAAGCCGGGACTGGAATTTGTGGAGAATTTAGAGCATCGTGAGTATGGGTTTGGGGCAGTTTCAATGACGGTGCAGAATTGCAGGAACGCAGGTACGGTCACGATTCGCCTGGACGGGAATCCGGGTGCGGTTTCCAGGTATGGCTGCCCTGCGCATGGAGTGATCTGCTATGAATTCGGTGAATCTATCCGATGCAGTGTGAGCTGGAAGGATAAGGATGCAAACCGCATGCCGGAAGCCCTCTGGCTGGATATGAAGTTTGATGTGGAGAATCCGTACCGCTGGAGGATGAAGAAGATGGGGCAGCTGATCTCGCCGATTGATGTGGCAAAGGGCGGAAACCGCAGGCAGCACTGTGTGGATGAGATGGTCTATGAGGGGGCTGACGGAAAGATTTCCGTCAAAAATATCCATTCTCCGTTAATCAGCATAGGCGGAAGATGGCTGTACGGCGATTACCGGCCGCTTCCGGTGATGGAAGATGGATTTTCCTACTGTCTGTTTAACAATAAGTGGGGAACGAACTTTAAGATGTGGTGCGAGGATAACTGCTGCTTTGAGTATATCCTGTGGATTGAAAATTATTAGCCCGCTATACGGGAATACAGGAAAGGAAGGAACGCTGAACCGGCTGATTCGATCAGACGGGGCGGCGCTCCCTCTTCGCATTTTACTCCATATACCCGCCCTTCATAGGCGATACGGCATGTTCAGAAAAGATCTTCAGCACGCCGGAGGTATATTTGGCCGGTTTCGGCGTCCAGTTTTTCCGACGCACGGCCAGTATGGCATCCATTTCTTCCGGTGTTTTCTTCTCGCCTCTGACTCCGATAATCCGGAGAGTTCTGGCGGGAATGTCAATCTCAATTAAGTCATCCTCTTCAATCAGGGCGATCGGTCCGCCCTCAGCGGCTTCGGGGGATACGTGGCCGATGGCCGGTCCCTTGGAAGCGCCGGAAAAACGTCCGTCGGTGATGAGCGCAATGCTCTTCGACAGCTCTTCATCGGAGGAAATAGCCTCCGTGGTGTAGAACATCTCCGGCATACCGCTTCCCTTCGGGCCTTCATAGCGGATGATGACAGCATCTCCTGGCCGTATGGTTTTGTCTAATACGGCGGCGATGGCCTCCTCCTCACAGTCAAAGGGTTTTGCCTTTAACACGGCCTGGAACATCTCTTTCGGAACGGCGGAATGCTTCACCTCCGCACCCTCGGGCGCCAGATTGCCGCGAAGGATTGCTATGGTGCCGTTGTCCCCAATGGGATTTTGGAAGCTTCGGATGATGTCGGTGCGTTTCCTTCCGACCTTCGCCAGGTATTCATCACATTTCTCATAGTAACCGTTTTTCTTTAAGTCTTCCAGATTCTCACCCAGCGTCTTGCCAGTGACGGTTAAGACGTCGAGGTGAAGCATGCTCTTAATCTCCTCCATGATCATGGGAACACCGCCGGCATAATAGAAATACTGGGCCGGCCATTTGCCTGCGGGGCGAATATCCAGCAGATAGTGGGCGTTCCGGTGCATACGGTCGAAATAGTCCGCGTCGAGTTCATAACCGAACTCATGGGCCGCGGCCGGAATGTGAAGCAGGGAGTTGCTGGAACCGGATATGGCGGCGTGCACCATGATGGCATTTTCAAAGGATTTCATCGTTACGATATCGTTGGATTTGAGCCCGGTCTCTGCCAGCTTTACCGCCTGTACTCCGGCATCGTAGGCCGCCTTCTTCAAATCTTCACAGGTGGCTGGCATCAGAGCGGTGCCAGGAAGCATGAGACCCAGCGCTTCGGCCATTACCTGCATGGTGGAAGCCGTTCCCATGAAGGAGCAGGCGCCGCAGGAGGGACAGGCGTGCTGCTTGTACGAGGTCAGCTGGTCCTCTGTGATTTCCCCTCTCTGGCATTTGGCGCTGTACATTCCGATCTGCTCCAGCGTGAGGAGGTCGGGACCGGCGTCCATAACGCCTCCGGTTACGACGATAGACGGAAATTTCAGCCTCCCAATCGCCATCAGATGAGCCGGAACCGCCTTGTCACAGCTGGCAATGAAGACGCCTGCGTCGAATGTTGTAGCGTTTGCATGGATTTCAATCATGTTGCAGATGGTATCCCGGGAAGCGAGAGAGTAGTTGATTCCGTCGTGTCCCTGTGCCATGCCGTCGCAGATATCGGTGGCAAAATACCGTGCGCCCTTGCCTCCGCTGTGATTGATTCCCTTCACGGACTCTTCCACAAGTTCCAATAAATGAGCGCTGCCCGGGTGGCTGTCTCCAAATGTACTCTCTACTATAATCTGAGGCTTCGACAAGTCATCCACCTTCCAGCCCATTCCCATGCGCAGCGGATCCATCTCCGGCGCCAGTGCACGGACTTCCTGACTCTTTAGTTTCATAGCGTTTCCTCCTGAATTCTAGTTTTTCCTGGCAAAGGCATAATACGTATGATGTATTTTATAAAACCAAAATACCATACTCGCAGGACAAAGTCAACAAGGCGTTGGAAAAATATATGAAGTGCTGTTTATCCTAGAGGCTTCTCTTCTTTCTCTAACTGCCGGAATACTCTCCTGTTGTAGATCAGATGCATGTACATCGCGCATTTTGCGCCTTCCGCGTCGCGTTCTGCGATGCAGTTTACGATTTCGCGGTGGGTCTCGATGGTCTCCTGGCCCAGGGCGCGGTTGGTTACATCGACAAATACGGCGATGGAAGAATTGATGACCGGAATCAGTTTTTCTACTACACTGTTGCCGCTGCAGGAGGCGATCATCGTGTGAAGACGGATATCGGCCTCCATGTGGTCACGGCCGGATTTGATCAGCTCTTCGATCTGGTCGCACTGGAGCTTCATCTCCCCGATCTGTTCCGGTGTCGCGTGATCGGCCGCCATCATGGCGATCTCAGGTTCCAGCATCAGACGTACGCTGACTAAGTCCAGCGCCAGCTTGGTCTTGTCTTTTACAAAGGTAAGTCCCAGCGGATCGTCGGTGATTCCCTGCCTCTCGGAGACGAAAGTGCCGGCGCCGCGCCGGATCTCCAGGATCTGTCGGGATACCAGGATCTTGATAGCCTCGCGAATCGTAGTACGACTGACGTTTATCATCTTGCCGAGTTCAAATTCGTTGGGGATCTTAGCCCCTACTTCCAGATTGTTATCTATAATATAGTTTAATATGTAGTCGGCTACCTGCTCTGCCAACGGTTTCCCATTATAAAACTCTAAGCTGCTCACCCATTTTACCTCCCTGCTGAATTGAGTTTATTTTAACATAGAACCGGCGGTTTGTCACCTGATGGCCGTTGAATTTAAGGTGTTAAGAGGCATATACATCATACGTATTATGAAAAAAGTTAACTTTGATTGCATCACAAAGGCATTGCCTGTTGTTGTGAGCAATTTCTTCCCGGCATCTACCAGGGGAAGTCCGGTCCGCTGCTTTTGACGAATGAGACAGCCCGTGGTACAATCGCTGTATGGAGGGGGTCTATGATACATACAATTGATTTTTTATACGAGGTAAGAAAGTCAAAAGAGCTGGAGCGGAGACTGCTGGAAAATATGAAAAACCGAAAAGAAGCGCATCTGTTGATTGGAGATTTCTCACTGAAATTCGATTTCGACAGACGCATGGTGAATATTTCCTGCATGAATCCACAACATCCCTTTTTCTATAAATGCCCGCCGCTAGACTGGACGTTTGAAGAAATGGAAGAGACTGTGAAGGCTGTTGTGGGAGATAAAAAATAATAAAATGTTTTTTGATGAGAGTATCTGAAATGCTCCCGGCCGGATTCGACGGCGACGGGCGTTTTGGTACTCTCATTTTTGAATCATATGGAGCGGCGGCTTGTGATAACGAAATTCCCCGGGAAGGTGTACTTTGTCTTTCCAAATTTCGATGAAAAAGACCGCTCAGGCAGACGATTCTTTACAGCCATCATGGTTTCCGATTGTCCTGGTGAAAAAATATTGAAATATTTAATAATAGTTATTGTTATTATTTTAACGGTGTGATATAATGAGACCATATTGGAGATACTCTAATTATCTGAAGCATTTTTTAGAACTAAGGTTTTACTCATTTAAATCATGAACAGGAGGATATTCACATGAAAGAAACTATTGTAGTAATCGGGGCAAATCATGCGGGAACGGCGGCGCTCAACACAATCCTGGATAATTATAAGGATAAAGAGGTGATCGCCTTTGATTCCAACAGCAACATCAGTTTCCTGGGCTGCGGTATGGCGCTCTGGATCGGCAAACAGATATCGGGACCGGAGGGACTGTTTTACTCGGATAAGGCGGCGTTTGAGGCAAAGGGCGCCAAAATATACATGGAGACTCCGGTGACCTCTGTCGATTACGATAAAAAGATCGTCTATGCGGCCGACCGCGAGGGCAACACGTATGAGCAGCATTTCGACAAGCTGATCCTGGCGACCGGTTCACTCCCGATCCGTCCGGCCATCGAGGGAATGGAGCTTGAAAATGTACAGTTCGTAAAGCTGTTCCAGAATGCTCAGGATGTGATTGAGCGTTTGAAGGATGAGAGCGTAAAGCGTGTCGCAGTGGTCGGCGCCGGTTATATCGGCGTGGAGCTGGCGGAGGCATTTAAGAGAAACGGCAGGGAAGTGGTACTGATCGACTGTGCGGAGACCTGTCTGGCCGGATATTATGACAGAGAATTTTCCGATCAGATGGCGGATAATTTGAAGGAGCACGGAGTGACACTGGCTTTTGGAGAGACTGTGAAAAAACTGGAAGGTTCCGTTCGCGTGCAGAAGGTAGTCACGGACAAGGGAAGCTACGACGCCGACATGGTAGTGTTTGGAATCGGCTTCAAGCCCAATACTGCACTGGGCGGAGAACAGATTAAACTGTTTAAGAACGGCGCGTTTTTGACGGATTTATGTCAGGAGACCAGCATTCCGGGCGTCTATGCGGTCGGAGACTGTGCGACGGTTTACAACAACGCGATTCAGGCCACAGACTACATTGCGCTGGCGACAAATGCGGTCCGCTCCGGAATTATCGCGGCTCACAATGCCTGCGGCACGAAGCTGGAATCTGTGGGCGTTCAGGGCTCTAACGGCATCAGCATCTGGGGGCTCAACATGGTGAGCACGGGAATCAGTCTGGCAAAAGCCGAGAAACTGGGAATCGAGGCGCTCACCACGGATTTTGAGGACTGGCAGAGAGCGGAATTTATGGAAAATGGAAACTATAAGGTAAAGCTGCGCATCGTCTATGACAAGAACACGAGAGTGATTCTGGGCGCGCAGATCAGCTCGGACTACGATATTTCCATGGTGATCCATCTTTTCTCGATGGCGATCGAGGAGCAGGTGACCATTGATAAGCTGAAACTGTTCGATGCATTTTTCCTTCCTCACTTTAACAAGCCTTACAACTATATCACCATGGCTGCGCTGAGCGCGAAGTAAGAAGGCCGGAAACGGTAACCGGGAATCCTGAATGACTCCAAAAAGTTTTCGCCGGTAATTTACAACCGCCATGGCTCGTGTTAAAATCGGAATAGAAGATGGACAATACGAGAAGGAGGATAAGGATACATGAAAAAGGTGGGATTTATCGGAATCGGGATCATGGGGAAATCCATGGTGCGCAACCTGATGAAGGCTGGTTTTGAGGTGGCGGTTTACACGAGAACAAAGGAAAAAGCAGAGGATGTAATCGCAGAGGGCGCCGCCTGGTGTGAGGACGTGAAGACCTGTGCCGCCGGGCGTGACGCGGTGATTACCATTGTGGGATATCCGAAGGATGTGGAAGAAGTATACTTCGGAGACGATGGAATCATCGCTAATGCAGATCCGGGCACGTTTCTGATTGATATGACGACGACGAGCCCGAAGCTGGCGGTCAGGATATACGAGGATGCCGCAAAAGTGGGGCTGAAAGCCCTGGATGCGCCTGTAACCGGCGGAGACACAGGGGCGAGAGAGGGAACGCTGACGATTCTGGCCGGCGGAGATGAAGCGGACTTTAACGCGTGCATGCCGCTCTTTGAGGCCATGGGAAAGAACATCAAGTACGAAGGAAAAGCGGGCAATGGCCAGCATACGAAGATGTGCAACCAGATTGCCATAGCCGGCGCGATCTCCGGCGTATGCGAGGCCATGGTCTATGCGAAGGCCACCGGACTCGATGTGGCCCAGATGGTGGATTCGATCGGAACGGGAGCGGCGGGCAGCGCGCAGCTTAAGACGGTAGCGCCCCGTATCCTTGTTGGCGATTTTGATCCCGGCTTCTTTATCCGGCATTTTATCAAGGATATGAAGCTTGCCTCCGAGGAAGCGGAGAACGCAGGCGTTCATCTGGGAGTGCTGGATTACGTGCTTTCCATGTATGAAGATATGGAGGCGCAGGGAAAAGGAAGTCTGGGGACTCAGGCGCTGGTTCAGTACTACCAGTGGTAGAGGAAAATGAAGATATAGCAGAAAATGCGGAGGTCTGCCGGGAACAACCGGCGGACTTCCGCATTTTCCATTACTTATTCGATTTTTCCGATGCCCGGATAATACCGGAACAGTACTTTTGCAATGATTTTATCACGCTTTACGTATTTATTCTCCCAGCGCCTGGCGTCTGCGGAGAAATTGCGGTTATCGCCCATCATAAAGTAGGAATCCTCCGGCACTTCGAAACGGGCCGGCGGCTCCGGGTCCATGGGCTCCCGAATGTAAGGTTCGTCGAGAGGCGTCTCCGATCCGTTTAAATAGACCTTTCCATCGATGATATCTACGGTGTCTCCGGGCAGACCGATAATCCGCTTTACATAGTAAATAGTACCGGTCGGATCATCCGGAAAGTGAAAGATAACGATGTCGCCGCGCTTTGGATCGCCGAATCTGTAAGACAGCCTGGAACCGATGACACGGTCTCCGGTCATGATTGTATTTTCCATGGAGCCGCTTGGAACCTTGCTGTTTGCGATGATGAAGTTGTTCAGAACAAAGGCGATGACGGCCGCCGCAATAATAATTTTAATCCAGCTTATGATCTCGGCCTTCCAGTCAAATGCCTCGCTCTTCTCCAGTCTGTTATCTTCCTTTTTCATAGAGACCTTCTTTTCTATCCATATATTTTGTCCATAAGAGAGTTTAAATGAGTTTCCGGGATTCCGCAAGGGGTTTTCTTAAATGGTAAGAAAATATTCACAAACATTCCACGAAATGTCCATAAAAATATGGTACCGTTATTTTAAACAATCCGCTGTGTGGGGTATGGCGGAATACTTTGGGGGGAAGGCGTATGGGAGAGACAATTCAGCAAAAGAGTATGAACAGCGGCGCAGAGGAGAATCCTGCACAGAAGCGGCGGGAGATCCGGCTGCTTCTGGCATCCGGCGTCCTGTTTGCGTTATCACTGCTTTTTCAGCTTCTGGCCCGTCTCGTACCAGGATTTGGAGAATGGTATGCAGTAACCGTTTATCCGTTTATCGTGGGAACACTGGGACGAATATCCGGGATTTTTCCATTTTCCGTAGTGGAGTCAGCCGTTTATTTCCTTATCGCAGCAGCGGTCTGGTATACGGTCACTCATATCAGACGGATTAAGATGGTGCTTGTGAGGGCGCTGTTTCTGCTGACGGGGATTTTTTTCCTGTTTACATTTAACTGTGGTGTCAATTATTATAGAAAACCGTTCTCCAGCTACTCCGGTCTGGAAGTCAGAAAGTCTTCAAAGGACGAACTTACGGAACTCTGCGCCGCGCTGACAAAGACTGTGAATCAGTACTGTGAAGACGGCGTCGGTGCGGCCATGGAGAGGAAGGATGCCAACCGGGAAGGCGTGGCGGCCATGAGACGGCTGGGAGAACAGTATCCCCAGCTTGCAGGCTACTATCCCAGGCCGAAGCCGCTGGCGTGGTCGTATTTCTTTTCGGTTCAGCAGCTGTGCGGCCAGTATTCACCCTTCACCGTAGAGGCGAATTACAACCGGGAGATGCCGGATTACAACATTCCCCACACGATCTGCCATGAGCTGTCCCATCTGCGGGGATTTATGAGGGAGGACGAGGCGAATTTTATCGGCTATCTGGCCTGTATTGGTTCCGATTCTCCATCCTACCGTTACAGCGGATACTTAACCGGATGGGTCTATGCGACCAACGCCCTGGCGAAGACCGATATGGATGCGTATCTGGAGCTGTGCGGCGCTCTGGACGAGCGGGCCTGGGTGGACCTGAGAGGAAATAATGAATTCTGGGCAAGATACGACGGGAAGGCAGCGGAGGTGTCCAACCAGCTGAATGATACGTATTTAAAAATAAACAGTCAGGCGGATGGTGTGAAGAGCTATGGCCGCGTTGTTGACTTAATGCTGGCTTATGCCAGGAAACAAGCAGATTCCCTGGAGGAAGAACAATAGGAAAACGTGTAGATTTCAGAGGCTTTTTGTCGGAAAAATACGGAAAGTGCTGTTGGATTCTATTGTAAAATACGCATATGAATGCTAAAATAGACTCAGTCGCAAGCCCCGCCGCAGTCAGCGGGGTATCAAAAATGTAGCGTCGTGAGCGGCGGGGGTTCCGACCCTCGCGGCAGTCGCCGGATGGACCCGCAAGCGCGTCCGCCCGGCTCGTTGCACGCGGGAATAAACAGGGACCAGGAGGATATTGTATGGACAAAAAGTTGTATGATTTGATGGATTGGGCCGGGATTGAAGAGATTGTATATTCAGAAGCGGCGGACCCCCACAAGCTGCTGGGACCGCATATCACGGACGATGGGCTGCTGATCTCCGCATTCATACCGACGGCAGTCATGGTGACGGTCAGACTTGCCTCCTCGGGAAAGGAATTCCCGATGGAACTGGCAGACGAGGCGGGCTTTTTCGCAGCGCTGATTCCGAGAAAGAATATTCCGGAATACACCCTGCTTGTGGTTTACGATAATGGCACGACGGAGGAGCTTTACGATCCGTATGCGTTTTCACCGCTGTACACAGAGTCGGACTTAAAGAAGTTTGAAGCGGGTGTTCATTATACAATCTATGAGAAGATGGGCGCGCACCCGATGAGTGTGAATGGTGTGGAAGGCGTCTATTTCTCCGTGTGGGCGCCGTGCGCCATGCGCGTCAGTGTTGTCGGAGATTTTAATTTATGGGATGGAAGACGTCATCAGATGAGACGCCTGGGCGATTCCGGGATTTTTGAATTGTTTATACCAGGTCTGGCATCGGGACTGATTTATAAATACGAGATTAAGAACAGCCATGGGGAGCCGCAGTTAAAGGCGGATCCGTATGGTAATTTCTGCGAGCTGCGTCCGAACACGGCTTCTGTCGTATGGGATACGGGCCGTTATGAGTGGCAGGATAACGCGTGGATGGAAAAACGCGCGAAGACGGATTCTAAAAACCAGGCTATGTCCATATATGAGATCCACCTCGGTTCGTGGATCCGGAAAGAGACGGAGCGGGATGAGAACGGGAACGATATCACCGGTTCTGAATTCTATAATTACCGTGAGATCGCGGTAAAACTGGCGGAGTACGTGAAGATGATGGGTTACACCCATGTTGAGCTGCTTCCGGTCATGGAGCATCCGCTGGACGCATCCTGGGGCTATCAGGTGACAGGGTATTACGCGCCGACCAGCCGGTATGGAACGCCTGATGATTTTATGTATTTTATGGATTATATGCATGGACAGGGCATTGGCGTGATCCTCGACTGGGTTCCGGCACATTTCCCGAGGGACAGCTTCGGACTGGCTAATTTTGACGGGACATGCGTCTATGAACATAAGGACCCGAGACAGGGGGCTCATCCGCATTGGGGCACGCTGATCTATAACTATGGCCGTCCGGGAGTATCCAACTTCCTGATCGCCAACGCGCTGTTCTGGGCGGACAAGTACCACGCGGATGGAATCCGTATGGATGCTGTGGCTTCCATGCTGTACCTGGATTACGGAAAGAATCCGGGGGAGTGGGTTCCTAATATTTACGGCGGCCACGAGAACCTGGAAGCCGTGGAATTCTTAAAACATTTGAATTCTGTATTTAAAGGAAGGGCAGACGGAGCCATCCTGATCGCTGAGGAGTCGACTGCATGGCCGGAGATCACCGGCGATATCAAGGAAGGCGCCCTGGGCTTCGATTATAAATGGAACATGGGCTGGATGAATGATTTTACGGGATACATGCAGTGCGATCCCTATTTCAGAAAGCACCATTACGGAGAATTGACCTTCAGCATGCTTTACGCATACAGCGAAGATTTTATTCTTGTGTTCTCGCACGACGAGGTGGTCCACGGAAAGGGATCCATGATCGGTAAGATGCCGGGGGATGAAATGAAGACCAAGGCTGCGAACCTGCGTGCTGCGTACGGTTTTATGATGAGCCATCCGGGAAAGAAGCTGCTGTTCATGGGACAGGAGTTCGCGCAGGTTCATGAATGGAATGAGAATGCGGAACTGGATTGGGGGATTACAGAACAACCGGTTCACAAACAGATGCAGGAGTATGTGAAGTCCTTAAATGAGATTTATGTAAACTATCCGGCGCTGCACCAGATGGATTATGAGCCCGAAGGCTTTGAGTGGGTGAACTGTACGGATTCGGAAGAGAGTATTGTGGTATTTCTGCGAAGGACGAAAAAGAAGGAGGAGACACTTCTGATTGTCTGCAACTTCGATACAGTACTGCACGAGAAATTCCGGGTTGGCGTTCCGTTTGCAGGAAAATATAAAGAGATCTCCAACAGTGACGCGGAAAGCTATGGCGGCGAAGGGCGCACCAATCCGCGCGCGAAGAGCTCGAAAAAGGCAGAGAAGGACGAGAGGCCGGATTCCATCGAGATTACGGTGGCACCGCTCTCTGTGATGATCTTTACCTGCACGCCGGTGGAAGAAAAAGTGGTTAAGAAAGCTTCCGGAGCGAAAACCACCGCTGCAAAAACCGGCGGAGTAAAGGCGGCTGGAACAAAAGCAGCTGTGAAGAAGGCACCGGCGAAAAGAACTGCTGTAACCAAGGCGGAGGTTCATAAAGTGGCGGAAGTGAAGGCTGAGGCGGAAACGCTCGAGGATAAGAAGCCGGAAACTAAGAAAATTGCGGATAAAAAGGTCGCGGCGGAGAAGCTCGAAGATAAGAAGCCAGAGACAAAGAAAATCGCGGATAAGAAGGTCGTGGCGGAAAAGATCGAGGATAAGAAGCCAGAGACAAAGAAAATTGCGGATAAGAAGGTTGTGGCGGAGAAGCTCGAGGATAAGAAGCCAGAGACAAAGAAAATTGCGGATAAGAAGGTTGTGGCGGAGAAGCTCGAGGATAAGAAGCCAGAGACAAAGAAAATCGCGGATAAGA
>ERZ791895.64-NODE-64-length-112057-cov-48.490491_pt1 | contig 112057 bp, 97 predicted proteins | sample MGYA00510153_ERZ791895 | MGnify/ENA primary metagenome ERZ791895 (study PRJEB30046, sample SAMN00792064) | human gut metagenome | study: EMG produced TPA metagenomics assembly of the A metagenome-wide association study of gut microbiota in type 2... | reverse complement strand
GCGGATCCATGTCCATGGTCTCTGCACCGTAACACCAGCATGGGGTCACAGTCAGGGTAATATCCACTCCGGCTCTGCGGAATTTATCCGCGCAGGCCGCGCTTTCCCCCGCCCGTCCAATGGTGGAATCCGCAATCACTACGTTTACCGGTTCTCCATTGCTGTAAAAAAGATTTTCCCTAAACAGGGCCGCCGCGCTTTTGGCCATATTCATGGTCTGTTCTTCCATGGATTCCCTTACTTTCATATATCCCTGTCTTCCGTCTATTGTGGGTCTGATGCCGATAACCGGATAAGACCCAATCAATCTGCTTGCTGCCATAGTGTTTTCCTCCTTTTTAATTTTAGATTGTGTTCGCTTTAACTTATTTAAGTTCTGTATTTTTGTGCTCCTCTTGCGTAATTGTATTATACTATTGATATATAGCTATTTGCTGTGATATAATGGCAAAAAATATAACAATATTCATTTTTTTAGACATTTTATCCATTTATTTACTTTACTGTTCTGTATTTATAGTTATTTTTACATTTTTAGGAGGGCGCAGTATGCACTATTTGGACTATAATGAAAAAAAGCAACACGGGACTCCGGATTTTCCTATCGAATATTACCATGTAGACGAGCACCATCCCCGTTATAACATGCCATTCCACTGTCATAAAGAGTTGGAAATCATCCGGATTTTGGAGGGAATCCTCTATTTAAAGTTAGATGATGAAGAATTTGAAGCTAAAGCTGGGGATATTATTTTTATTAATGAGGGGGTTATTCATGGCGGTTTACCTCATAATTGTATTTATGAATGTATTGTGTTCGATATCCAGCGTCTCCTCATGCACACAGATACCTGTCGGTTTTATATCCGCCTTATTACAAAGCATCAGATTATCGTACAGAATCATTTTACAAAAAGCAACCGTTCCCTGCATCAAATTATCGGCCATCTTTTCATATCCATGCAGCATAGTGAGCCTGGAAACGAATTGATAACTATGGGCACTTTATTTGAAATTTTTGGAATTATCTACCAAAAAGGGCTTTATCAGGATAAGGCTGATGATACAAAATCTTCCAGAAAGATGATGCAGCTCAAACCTGTGCTGGAATACATAGATAGTAATTACGGGCAGACTATTACACTGAATGAATTGTCCAGAATTGCCGGAATGTCTCCCAAATATTTCTGCAGCTATTTCCATTCTATCATTCACAGAACCCCCATTGATTACTTGAACTACTATCGTATTGAGCGCGCCTGCAGCGAATTAAGTACCTCTGATTTAACCTTGACAGAGGTAGCCTATAGATGTGGTTTTAGCGATGTATGCTACTTTATCAAAACATTTAAACGTTATAAAGGAATCACACCACGCCGGTATCGCCTAAATATTGGATAGTATCTAATCTTTCATAAGTATGCCGACGGATAGGTTCCGCTCCCTGAGCTTACCATGTAGCCATCAATACATGTTCGGTAAGCTCCTTCGCTATTTGGTATGTGGATTTTCCAAGGTTTTCCGCCTGTTTCGGATGCATTAAGGTCAGCTTCTGCTGTTTTTCAATGGCACGCTCAGGTATCCATAACTTAAGATCAAGATGTTTCCATTTGACCAATTAGGTACTGTGAATCCAAATTATCCGCCTCAGCAAGCATGATAATACCAATTTCATTTTCCAGGCTGCTTTCGACTATCTCTTGAACCTGATTTTTTTTATTACGATATTGGGTATCCACCGCTTATGTATTTTTTATTATTTCTTACATATACTGATGATGAGCTTTATAGCAAAAGGGGAAAACTAATCTGAAATTTTTCAGAATCGGTTGACACTTTCCCTAATTTTTGCTATATTATGCTCAGTGATCGTGTTGCGGAAACTTGCGAAGCCCGTGACCGGGGGAGAACCTGCGGGTCTCTCCCCTTTTACATTTAAGGAGAAACTATATGGCAACAAAAACATTTTCCTCTTTCCAGGATCAAGTCAGATGGCTAAAGGATGAGAAACAGCTTATTATCACTGACCCTGAATATGCAAAAGAAACCTTAAAGCATATCGGCTATTTCCCTTTGATGGGTGGATATAAACACCTGTTCCGCATCCCACTGACAAAGAAATATAAGGAAGGAACCACATTTGAAGAAATCGTTGCCTTGTACGAATTTGATTCGGAACTAAGAGAATTATTTTTCAAGTACCTGCTACAGATAGAGTGGCATCTCCGTTCCCTGATCTCCTATTATTTTTCCGAAAAATACGGGGAATCTCAAAATGCCTACCTGAACATCAATAACTATAATAACAGCCAGCGCAACCACCGCACAGTTTCAAAACTGATTTCTACCCTCAATCGGGCGGCATCGACCACCGACTATGACTATATCAATTATTACCGTGCTACATATGGAAACATACCGCTTTGGGTGCTGATCAATGTCCTTACGTTTGGGAACCTGTCAAAAATGTACCAGGTAATACCCCAATCCTTACAATCGAAAATATGTAAAAATTTTACAGCCATTAACCAGAAGCAGATGGAGCAGTTCCTTTCTGTCCTTACAAAATTCAGGAATGTCTGCGCCCATGGAGAACGGCTTTTTACTTACCGGACAATAGACAATATTTCCGACCTCCCACTGCACAGGAAAATGTCCATACCTTTAGTGGGAATCCAGTACCAATATGGCAAGAATGACCTGTTTGCCGTTGTCATTGCCTTCCGATATTTAATCCCCAATAAAGATTTTCACGTTTTCCAAAGGAAGCTGTCGCGCCTAATTGATAACGTATCTGCAAACCTTACGCACATAAACAGCTTAGAATTGCTTGAGCGAATGGGATTTCCTCAAAACTGGAAAAAAATAACCCGTTATCGCCTGACTCCATAAAGATTTTCCTGCATACATCAGCCATACTTCCCATACTCCCGCGGTTATTCCAAAATGAGAGTATGGTTTTGATTTTTATATGCTTAATTATACACTAATTCTATCAGGACACTTTCCTCTGCCATTGCAGTCAAATTGTTCAGATGTGCCGCCCATGCCAACTGGTCTTTTTCCTTTCTGTTAGCATCATGCTCTGATACCAGTTCTTCCTATTTTCTTTTAAAAATGTTCTCCGCAACATACCATATTTTCCGATTGATACTTCCTCCTCATCGATAATAAGATCTGGAAACAGGTAATCTCCTCTCCGATAATAATTCAGTTCCATTTTTTGTTCCTTTCAGATGGAGTATGTGCAACACCATAAAATCCAAGTTCACAATTATGTACTTCACTTATTTTGTTTATTGCATCATCTTACATAATACTCTTTCTCTATTTCCTTATTATCAACCGATGCCATTTATGGACTAAATGAAGCATGACATATCAAAATTATTCGTTTTCTATAAAACAGTAATAATATTGCCACGATAGTTAAAATCAGCAACGGAACTCTGGTATATGAAATGCTATTTATAATATTGTCCGGTTTCAATGAACGTGGATAAAATAGCTTCCAGAAAACAGAAAATCCCCTGGTTTATTACCCAAACCAGGGGATTTCATCTACACTCTTGCCGTTTTTGCCCTTAAATTCACAATCGAAAAACGACCCAATTTTGCCAACCTTTCGGTCGTAAGCCGCAATATATTGCGGTTATATATGCGTCTTATTCTAAAAAACCACAAGTATCATCTATATCACAACTTAGGCCTCATCAATCGCCTTCCCAATATCATGCCTCATATACTTATTCCCAAATTCCACCCACTCCGCAGCCTTATAAGCATTCTCCCTGGCTTCCTTCAGTGTATTACCTTTTGCCGTAACCCCCAGCACCCTTCCGCCGTTGGTCACTACATTCCCGTCCTTATCGAACTTGCTTCCGGCATGGAATACATAATACCCGTCCTGACCGTCAAACCGGTCCAGGCCGTCTATCTTATATCCCTTTTCATAATGCTCCGGGTATCCGTCCGATGCCAGAACCACGCATACGGCTGCATTGTCCTCAAACTCCAGCTCTATCTGGTCCAGGGTTCCGTCCACGCAGGCTTCAAACACATCCACAATGTCATTCTTCATCCTTGGCAGAACTACCTGAGTCTCCGGATCTCCGAACCTGGCATTGTACTCCAGCACCTTGGGGCCGTTTTCCGTCAGCATCAGGCCAAAGAAGATAATTCCTTTGAACTCCCTGCCCTCTGCCTTCATGGCGTCCACGGTTGGCTGGTACACATACTTTCTGCAGAATGCATCCACCTCGTCCGTATAGAATGGGCTGGGCGAAAATGTTCCCATCCCCCCTGTATTCAGTCCCTGGTCCCCGTCCTTGGCTCTCTTGTGGTCCTGGGCCGAGGTCATGATTTTGATAGTGTGGCCATCCACAAAGGAGAGCACGGAAACCTCCCGCCCTGTCATGAACTCCTCAATCACAATTCTGTCACCCGCGGAGCCAAACTGTTTATCCAGCATCAGGGTCTTAACGCCTTCCTTTGCTTCCTCCCTGGTGTTGCAGATAAGCACGCCCTTTCCCAGCGCCAGGCCGTCCGCTTTCAGCACGATAGGCATGGGAGCTGTCTCCAGGTATGTAAGGGCTGCTTCCGGGGAATCAAATGTCTCATAAGCGGCAGAAGGAATGTTGTACTTCTTCATCAAATCCTTGGAAAATGCCTTGGAAGCTTCCAGTATGGCAGCGTTTTTCCCGGGGCCGAACACGCGGATGCCTGCATCTTCAAATGCATCCACTGCGCCGGCCGCCAGCGGGTCATCCGGTCCTACCACCACCAAATCAATGGCCTGCTCTCCGGCAAATGCGACCAGCTTCTCAAAGTCCATGACGCCGATGTCAACGCATTCAGCCACCTTGGCAATACCCGCGTTGCCGGGAGCGCAGTAAAGCTTCTCCACCTTCGGGCTCTGGGATATCTTCCATGCGATTGCATGCTCACGTCCGCCGCCTCCTACTATCAATACTTTCATGACGTTCCTCCTTATAATGAAAACATGGCACATATGGTGCGCGCTACTGTCAAAGAGATGCTACTGCCCATTTGCAATCATGTTGATTGCCCTGGGAAGGATTACCCACTCTGCCTGCTCCATGACCCTTCTCTGCAGAATCTCAGGGGTATCCCCCTCCTCCACCTCCACTGCCTTTTGGAGGATAATGGGGCCGGTATCCATACCTCCGTCCACATAGTGGACCGTTGCCCCTGTCACCTTCACGCCGCGAGCCAGGGCCGCCTCGTGGACCTTAAGCCCATAGTAACCCACACCGCAGAAAGAGGGAATCAGGGATGGATGGATATTGATGATGCGTCCCTTATACTTCTCAGTCATGGCCGCCGGAATCATCACCAGGAATCCGGCCAGTACAATCAAATCCAAATCATATTCATCTATTTTGGCGAGAAATGCCTGGTTGAACGCATCCCTGGCCGGAAACTGTTTTGGAGAAATGCAGACAGCCCGGATCCCATGCTTTCTGGCTCTCTCCAGAGCATAGGCCCCCGGATTATTACTGATGACAACGGATATCTCTGCATTGGTAATATCACCATGATCCACGGCGTCCAAAATAGCCTGGAGATTGGTTCCGCCGCCGGATACCAGTACGCCTACTCTTAGCATAAGGACACACCCTTCTCTCCTTCTTCAATGGAGCCCACTGCATAAGGAGCTTCGCCTGCTGCCCTCATGGCTTCCATGGTTTTCTCCACATCAGCAGGGTTAACGGCAACTATCATACCCAATCCCATATTATAGGTATTATACATCATCTGCTCTTCAATCTGCCCTTTATCAGCCAGCAGCCTGAATACAGGAGGAATGGGGTAGCTGTCCTTCCTGATGACAGCCTTCACGCCGTCTTTTAACATGCGCGGAATATTCTCATAGAAGCCGCCGCCAGTGATATGGCTGCATGCCTTTACGGTAACGCCTGCTTCCTTTACATTTCTCAGAGCCTTCACGTAAATCTTGGTGGGGGCGAGCAATGCCTCGCCCAGAGTGGTCCCCAGCTCATCATAATATGTGTTCAGGCCTTCCTTTGTCAGCTCCTTCTCAAATACCTTGCGCACCAGCGAAAAGCCATTGCTGTGTACACCGGAAGAAGCCATTCCAATCAGGACATCCCCCGCACACAGGTTCTCACCTGTAATCAGGTCCTTCTTATCTACAATACCCACAGAGAATCCTGCCAGGTCGTACTCATCCTCCGGATAAAAGCCCGGCATCTCTGCTGTCTCCCCGCCAATCAGGGCAGAACCGGACTGCCTGCATCCCTCAGCCACACCCTTTACAATCGTGGCAATTTTCTCCGGAACATTCTTGCCGCAGGCAATATAATCCAGGAAGAACAGAGGCTCACCACCAGCGCAGACCACGTCGTTGACACACATAGCCACACAGTCGATTCCCACTGTGTCATGCTTATCCATCAGAAATGCCAGTTTCAGCTTGGTTCCCACGCCGTCAGTACCGGACAGCAGAGTAGGCTCCTCCATCCCCTTGAACGCGGACATGGAAAATGCTCCTGAAAATCCACCCAGACCGCCTAATACCTCAGGGCGCATGGTTCCCTTTACATATTCCTTCATCAGTTCCACCGATTTATAGCCTGCCTCAATATCAACTCCGGCCTTCTTGTAATCCATCATGGTTTTTATCCTCTCTTATCTGATATTTCCTTTGCCAATTTCCTTTAATCCGCCCTATTTCATCTGTGCAAGATATTCCTTGTAGCCCACCTGCTCCAGCTTTCCGGCCTTTTTCACCACATCGTTCTTCAGGCTTTCAGAATACTCTTTCAGCTTTGCCAGCAGCTCTGCATCGGAGACGGCCAGTATCTTTGCCGCCAGGATTCCGGCATTGGCACCGCCGTTGATGGCCACTGTTGCCACCGGGATACCGCTTGGCATCTGCACGATGGAATACAGTGAATCCACACCGCCCAGGTCAGATGTCTTCATAGGAATTCCAATGACCGGCATAGAGAAAATAGCCGCACACATACCGGGAAGATGTGCAGCCTTGCCCGCACCTGCGATGATTACCTTAAAGCCCTTATCCTCTGCTGACTTTGCCCAGTCAAAGAATACATCAGGCTCTCTGTGCGCGGAAATAATTGTCATCTCGTAATCAATGCCCAGCTTGTCCAGAATCTCAGCCGCCTTTGCCATAATAGGCATATCAGAGTCGCTTCCCATTACAATTCCTACTTTTGCCATTATTTATTCTCCTTTTCTAAAGCTCATTATCCATGTAGATAATTATTATTAGTTTATCTTATAAGTATCTTTATATAGCTCAATTCTACTTATAATCATAATACTAGGAAATGCTTATGCCGTCAATACAAAACTTGAAAAAAGTACTTGAAAAGGTCTCCCGCATTTTTGAATGTTTTTTATAATGTATTCTCCTGAAACCCACTGACTCCTGTAGCCGCCAGTCTCTCTGCCGGCCAGGCACAGGCAGGCAGCTACAGCCAGCTCCGCAATGGGAAGTCTGCGGCGTCCCTCCTTCCTGATATAGTCTAAATTGTTTCTCTTTTACCTAGTATAACAGAAAAAATCACTTGTTCTATCCGTAAATTGGATTGTCCAAGTGATTTTTCAACAATGAGCACACCCTCCCCTCATCCGGAACAGTGTCTCCCTCATCTATCAAACAAACATTCTGTTATTTTCAAACATGCTCTAACCCGCTTACTCAGTCAGCCGCCTCGTCCAAAGCCCCATTCAGTTCCTCTGTCCCATCCAGCACGAACCTGCCCTGACGGATGATATCAATACCGCTTCCGTCTGCCCTCACAGCCTTTATATCCCCTAATTCCGAATAAGGAATGGTGATATCCGTGTGGCAGCTGAAATACGCCTTGGACATATCCGTCTTTCTGAGAAGGGATATTTCATTATCCCTGGCAATGACCTCCCGGCCGTCAGGGTTATACATGGGCGAATCCTCAGCAAAGCTGTAGCAAGTATCGCCTACTGCAAAATGAGGCCCCATCTTCTCGGCAATAAGGATAGGCAGCTTGTCGCCAATGGAAAACCTTCTGGCCATGGCGTAGGCCGTAGTGTTGGTACCGATGGCGAACTCGCCCAAAGGCAGCCAGTCATGATTCCGCATAATGACCTGCTTTACAAGAGCCTGGCCCTGTCTGCGGGCCTCTCCGGCAGTTCCGGCAGTCTCACCATTTCCGGAGTTTCCGACGCTCCCGGCAGCCCCAGCGGCCTCACCATTTCCGGCGTCCCCGGTACTCCCATCCTCCTCAAAATTCCCACAGGAATACTCCGTCACCTTACCGTCCTTAAACACCATGCGCAGATTCCTGAACTGATAATCCTCCACATAAACATTCTTTACGTGCAGCAGTCCTTCTGTCCCCTTCAAAATAGGGGATGTAAAAACCTCTCCCAACGGAATGTTCACATCGGACACACAGTTCTCAAAATTGGTCTCCTTTTCCCTGTCTTTTAAGGGGTGGAGGGATACCTTCATGGATGTCTCATTGCCGCCGCGGCCCGTTATGAGCACATGGCTGGCCTCATCCAGCGCCCGGATGATACGCTGCTGAATTTTCTGGTACTTCTCATAATCCAGTGTATTGATTCGGATGGTTTCCCTGAAGACCTCCTCAAACTCCGGCCCAATCTCAGGTTTGGGAAAGGCAATAATGGTAAAGCTGGTCTCGTCTCCCGGCATATACTGGTTCACAATCCGCCTGGATTCATTGGCATAAGCCAGAGTCAGCGCCTCCTGATGGGCGTTGAGGGCCAGAGCCGTCTTTTTATTTACAGGCGTGAAGCCTTCCTCACCAAATGTCTCCACCAGGGCAGGGCCCGCGCACCAGGCGGCTTCCTTCCTGCGGGTCTCATAGGCAGACCGCAGGACGGCCAGCTTCCTCTCCTTAAAAGCATTGCCCATATAAAGGGCGCTGTCATAACGATGGTCATAATCATACTGCTTGTTGGGGGATGTGCCGTAATATCCTCTGCGTCCATTGGCCCCGCGGTTCACGGACTCCACCGCCGCCCTGTAACAGATGGGTTCAAGTCCCATCTCCCGAAAGTACTCCACCGCCCTGCGAATCATGCGCTCAAATCCCAGCTGAAATTCCACCACAACGGTCCGTTTCTTCTTCAGGTCCCTGCCCATGACCTGGAAACCCTTCCTGAATCCTTCCGTATAAGTGGACGCCATCTGATCAATGGTCTCCTGGGGAAGGCTGTTCATGAAAGAGGCAAGCTTTATCTCTGTCTCCGAAACATATTCCCCGTAGGCATAGAGATACCGCAGGTCAGTCAAATCCTGCTCCATCACAATGTCTGTCCCAAAGGAAAGGGCCGGGTCCAGTCCCTCACGAATCCGCCAGTCCACTGTGACCTCCGCATAGTCGCTGACAAACCAGTACAGGGAATCCTTAATCAGCTGCTCCTGGGGCGCTTTCCTTCCCTCCTCCCATGCCTGGTCAAATAGGTTATATACTTCCAGGAACAGCTCGTTCAGGATAGTGATATTCATAAGCCGCATTTCAAATGCATATACGATGTCAGCCCGGATTTCCGTATAAAGAAAGGATAAAAGCTGGCCATAGCCATCCCCCAAAACCTCCACCGCGTAATCCGGATTGGTGAAGCTCTCCCCGTAATTCTCAGGCAGAATATCCTGGTACAGGGCATGATTCTCCTCCCGCAGTTCCTCCAGGGTTAAAAGAGCCCCATCCAGCCCGGCCTCCTGGCTTAAGCCGGTTTCTTCCACCCGCTTTGCCAGTCTCTCTATCCGGCGGATAAATGCCGAAACCTTCTTAAAATAACAGCCGTAAGGCAGCTGCATCTCCTCTGTGTCCATGGACCTGATACGCTCCATGGACAATTCGTAACGCTCCCTTACGGCATCATTCTCTTCCTGTAATAATATTCTGTAATCCATCTGCATCTACTCCCATCTATCTTACAATACCGGTTATGATAATCACAGCCCACACGATGACCAGCACCACGCTGATACTGATTCCTATCTTCGCCAGTATGTAATTGCGGTCCTTTTCCATAAATGAGCGCGCCCCGTACCACAGCCCCATAAGGGCCGCGGCAAGGCTGGAAAAGCCATAAGCCCCTGTATTCAGGCCTCCCTGGCCTGCCCTTGTCACAGACAGATACATGCTGGCTATTCCCAAAGCCAGTCCCAGCACCGCAAGTATCAGACAGCAGTAGCTGTTTCTCGCAAAAGGATTTCTAACATACGATACCTTATCGCCAATCTGCCTCAACGTGAAAGCCTCCTTTTTCTCAATTTGCACCGGGTCCACTGCACCAGGCGGTAACACAGATAGCCTGCGGCTGCCCCCAGGGTGTTGAGGAACATATCATCCACATCAAAGCTCCCTACCTTGAACACCAGCTGCAGAGTCTCCAGCATCAGACTGAAAACAAAGCCGAACATAACCGTGTTGTACCACTTTTTGCTGCGTCTGCTGATTATGGGGAGAAAGAACCCAAAAGGCATGAAGGCCGCCACATTTCCTATCATGTTAATCATGAACAATGTGGGCCCCAGCACGTCATAATGACGGAAATACCGCATGATTTCCTTAAAGGGCACCAGATTATACTGGTACCCCCTGTCTGTGTCCGTGCGCCCAAAGGATTCTGAAAAAAACATGAAATACGCCAGGAAACAAAGATACAGTATGAACAATACCCATCCCAGCTTTTGACGCTTTGTTGTATTTCTTATCATTGTCAGCCCCGCTTACTAAAATTCAATTTCGGATTTTCGTTTCAGCAGCAGCGCTCCATTTACAATAGAAATGATTCCAACCGTAAGGCCGGTCACGGCTATGATGACTCCTAACGCTATGCAGCCAGCCCCTGTGTTACGCATGGTTTTATACACTCTCTCCATATTCATCGCCTTTCTTCCTGGAAACATCATTATGCCTGGGCTCCATACTGCTCATAGTATGCGTCGATGGCGGCCTTTATCTGATCGTCGATGACTACCTTGCCATTTATTTCTTTATTATAGAGGTGCTCCACCACATCTGCCATGGATACGATAGCTGCTGTGGGGAAACCATATAAATCCTTAATCTCATCCAGGGCGCTCTTGGCGCCTTTGCCGCGCTCCATACGGTTTAAGGATACCATGAGTCCCTTGATTTCCACATCTCCCTGGGCCTTGATGATGGGGAATGTCTCCTCGATGGACTTTCCGGATGTGGTCACATCCTCGATGATAACTACCTTGTCCCCGTCTTTGATAGGGCTTCCCAAAAGGATGCCTGTATCTCCGTGGTCCTTGACCTCCTTGCGGTTGGAGCAGTAACGGATATCTTTTCCGTACAGCTCGCTGATCGCCATGGTGGTCGCAACGCTTAATGGAATTCCCTTATAAGCCGGCCCAAAGAGCACGTCGAAATCCAGTCCGAAATTATCGTGGATAGCCTTTGCGTAGTACTCTCCTAATTTCCTCAGCTGGGTTCCTGTGACATAGCTTCCCGCATTCATGAAAAACGGGGACTTGCGTCCGCTTTTTAATGTGAAGCAGCCAAATTTAAGCACATTGCTTTCCACCATAAAATCTATAAATTCCTGCTTGTAGTTTTCCATCTTCCTTAAACCTCCTGTATTTACGGGTCATTTAACCTCTTACGTGCCTTTTTTTCCTGTCTTACCTGGCCGGTCCTACCTCACAGCCCCTATAAGTTCCCGGATATCCCCGATTCCGTACTTCTCCATATACGCCCGGATTCCATCCACGGTCTCCACCGTAGCATAGGGGTTATGGAAATTGGCCGTGCCAATGGCAACAGCCGTGGCGCCCGCCAGTATGAACTCCAGGGCGTCATCTGCATTCCTGATTCCTCCCATGCCGATGATGGGAACCTTCACGGCCCGGGCAGCCTGGTATACCATGCGCACAGCCACCGGCTTTACAGCAGGACCGGACAGTCCGCCTGTCCTGTTGGCCAGTGCAAAGGCTCTTTTGTGAATATCAATCTTCATGCCTGTAAGGGTATTAATCAAGGAAATGGCATCTGCCCCGCCGGCCTCTGCCGCTCTGGCCATGACAGTGATATCCGTCACGTTGGGGCTCAGCTTCATGATGATAGGCTGCTTTGCATGTGCCTTTACCTCCCTGGTAATGGCCTCAACCGCCTTGGGGTCCTGGCCGAAAGCGATTCCGCCTTCTTTTACATTGGGGCAGGATATATTGATCTCCAGCATATCTGCCGGCTGGTCCCCCAAACGCTCTACCACATCAATATATTCTTCCGTGGTCTTTCCGCAGACATTGACAACGATTTTCGTGTCATACTGTTTTAAAAAGGGAATATCCCTCTTTGTAAACACTTCAACGCCCGGGTTCTGGAGGCCGATGGCATTGAGCATGCCGCCGTATACTTCCGCTATCCTGGGAGTGGGATTGCCCGGCCACGGCGCACTTGCCACACCCTTGGTAACCACTGCGCCCAGACGGTTTAAATCCACAAATTCACTGTATTCCATGCCGGAACCAAATGTGCCCGACGCTTCCATTACCGGATTCTTAAATTCCACACCGGCAATATTTACACTCATATTCATCTAAACGGTACCTCGCTATCTTTCACCTATACATGCCTACAGCTCAATCTCATCTGACCGGAACACAGGACCGTCCTTGCATATGCGCTTATTGTGCACCTGTGAGTGGCCGTCCACCTCTTTGGACCGGCACACGCAGGCCAGACAGGCGCCTACTCCGCAGGCCATCTTCTCTTCCAGGGAAAGCCAGCACTCCAGCCCCTTTTCGGCCGCATATGCCTTCAGCGCGCGGAGCATGGGAGTGGGACCGCAGGCGTAAATGACATCCGCCGTAAGGCCCTGCTCACGGATGGCGTCCAGCACATTGCCGCTGGTGCCAAAGCTGCCGTCCTCTGTTGCAGCGTATACCGGACCGTATGCCTCAAATTCATCCTTTAAGAACATCTGGCTGTCCCTGTATCCCAGTACGGACTGGACCAGGCTGTCCTCCCCGGACCTGTTAAGTCCATGAAGGGCTTTGGCCAATTCCAGCATGGGAGGAACACCGATGCCCCCGCCTATCAGAAACGCCCTTTTTCCGGCCTGCAGGGGAAATCCATTGCCCAGAGGTCCCAGGACATCAATGGTATCGCCTGCCGCGAGTCCGGAGAACTCCTTTGTGCCTTCCCCCGCGATGCGGTACACCAGCCTGAGTTCTCCCTTTTCCTTATCAATGCCGCACAAACTGATGGGACGCGGAAGAATCCTGGCCCCGTCCTTTGAATAAAGGCATACGAATTGGCCCGGAACCGCTGACTCCGCTATCTCAGGCGCTTTTATCCTCATATCGTATATATCGGCAGCCAGCTGCTCCTGAAGCGTGACGGCTGCTGTCATTTTCACTTTTGCCATAACATGCATCTCCTGTCTCTTACAGTACGCTGCTGATATCAGCAGCCATGTCAATCACTGCCTGTCTGGATGCCTCACCGAAGTGCTCCGGCCCGAATTTCTTGTACTTCTCCTGTTTGTAGGCCGCGATGATTCCTCTGGAGGAATTGACCACAGCGCCAAGCCCGTCCTGGTTAAAACAATGCTTCAGGTCAGCGGCTGTTCCTCCCTGCGCCCCGTATCCGGGTACCAGGAAATAGGTGTGGGGCATGAGCTTTCTCAGAATCCCGCTCATCTCAGGATAGGTGGCGCCTACCACCGCGCCCACATTGCTGTATTCACCGTCCATGCAGTCGGAGCCCCACTCCTCCACCTTGGCGGCCACCCACTCATAAAGGGGCTTTCCGTCAATCAGGCGGTCCTGAAATTCACCGCTGGACGGATTGGAGGTCTTGACCAGGACGAAAAGGCCCTTGTCCTCACTCTTACATACATCCACAAAGGGCTTCACGCCGTCTGTTCCCAGATATGGGTTTACGGTAAGCATATCCACATTAAATCCGCTTAAGGATTTGCTTTCCACCTGCACCCTGCCAAGATGGCCTGCTGCATAGGCAGCGGATGTGGAGCCGATATCGCCCCTCTTGGCGTCTCCAATGACAATCAGCCCCTTTTCATGGCAGTAGTCCACGGTCCTCTTATATACGGTCAGTCCTTCAATGCCGAACTGTTCATACATGGCAATCTGCGGCTTTACAGCCGGAATCAGGTCAAATGTGTGGTCGATGATTTCCTTATTAAACTGCCAGATGGCATCAGCAGCCCCTTCCAGTGTCTCCCCGCAGGAATCCAGGGATTTCTTTACCACATGCTCCGGTACATAGGACAGCATGGGATCCAGTCCTACGCAGATTGGGGCATTGGTTTTCTTTATTTTTTCAATTAACTGGCTTATCATAATGTTCTCCTTTGTTGAGAGTTTTTTCACTTTGCATGAATTCTTTCCCCATTTTATCATATAAAGTACCTTGTTTCAAGGAATGATATTCCAGTATTGCAATTATTTTAACGGACCCGTGAAAGGCAAAAAACAGCCGGGCAGAAAAACCTGATATGATATCAGTTCCTGTCCGGCAGTAATTTTCTGCTGCCTCAACGCTGCCTTACTGCTGCTTCACTGCCAATCCAGCGCTGGCAAATCCGTTTTCTATCTCCATGGTATTATCTATTATATCGTCAATCCGGTCAAAGGATTCCCTCCACGCCTCCACCCCTCCTTACTATACAAACGCGGGGAATCAGAGTACTCCTATTACGGTAATAAATACAAGAACGGGTGATACGCTGTACCGGGGAAATTTTTATTTTTCCAATCAATCCGCTTACACCGTGTCAATTGTTGATAATGGCTCCCGCGTTACCCTGTAAGTTCTGCAGGATATGGACGCATCTTCCAGCGTATCAATCAGTTTTCCTATACGGGATTTCGCCTAATCAACCAAGGCACATACCGCGCAGCCGTCTCCGAGTCCTTGCCTTGTACGAACAACAATTCGATTATAATGACCGAGGACTATGTGGAATGCAATAATACACGCATTGCAATTATGGATACAGCCACATTTAATGTCCAGAATGGTGTAACCTATACCCTGTATATTATAGGTCTTGCTTACCAATTTCCTTCTCTGCGGATTTTACCTTTAGAAAGCGATCTGATATATTAAATGAAAAGGAGCAGCTGGAAAATATTATTTATTGAACTTAATGGCGGCGGACAATTTCAAAATTGTTCGCCGCCGTCAAGTCTGTACTGGCTAAAGCCATAAATAAAAGGCACCATCTGCACGTTCCAAATACATTCTAGTGGATTGCATCCTCAAAGAATTCGTATGCTTCTTTATCCGTAAATCCTTCATGCACAATCTTTCCGATTGCTGCCGCCATCTCCAGCGAGTGAACACTCTGGAAAATATTTCTTCCCATATCCACGCCATGGGCTCCGCCGCTTATTGCATTGTAAGCCAGGGTCAGGGCTTCCTTCTCCGGAAGCTTCTTGCCGCCTGCCACTACGATGGGAACCGGGCATGCCGCCACAACTTCTTCAAAGTTTTCACAGTAATAGGTTTTAATGATGTTGGCTCCCATTTCAGCAACAATTCGGGTAGCCAGCTTGAAGAAACGGTCCGTGCGCTCCATCTGTTTGCCCACGGCCACAACGCCCATGGTAGGGATGCTGTATCTCATTCCCAGATTGATTGCCTTTGAAAGGTTCTCAATACTGGACAGCTGTCCGTCGGCGCCGATGAAGGTCTGGATTGCCATACAGTCTGCATTCATACGGATTGCGTCCTCAATATCAACCGCCAGGATTTCATGGGACAGGTCGTCGTTCAGCATGGAGGAACCAGAGGTGGAGCGAAGGGCAATGCCCTTGCCGCACGCTGGTGTCACGCATGAACGCAGAGCGCCTCTGGTCCCCATAAGTACATCCACATAGGGAAGCAGCTTAGGAATCACCAAATCCAGACGCTCCAGTCCGGCAGTTGACCCCATAAAGTATCCATGGTCAAAGGCGAACATAACCGTGTTCCCACTTTGGGGATTAAAAATGTTGGACAGATGTTTTTTCATTCCCCAGTCCAGGTTGTTTGCTCCTTTAACATAGAAGCCATCGTTATTTGCAAAGGGTACATCTACGTGGTAATCCTTCGCAACCTTTACACCTTCCAAATCAGCCATAATCAAAAATCTCCTTCCAATTCATAAATTAATACAATTTTGATTGATTTTTAAGCTTAGAAGTTATAATCATTCATATTATCTGCGTTAAATACGGTGCGTTCCGGCAGCAGTACAACGCCGTTGTTTACCTCTGCGGTAGATGCGCCTTCAACCAGGCTGTCATTAGGCATAACCTCTACCTCGCCGATGTCAGGGATATTAATCTTGTCGCCTACATGTACTTCATTGCCTGCTGCAAGGTAAGCTGCAAGGTAGCAGCCCATTGCGCCCTGTACGCCGCAGTCCCAGAGGCCCCACTGCTCGATCACGCCTGCTGCACAGTAATCCTTAATGGACATAGGAGATGCAAAACCTGTAATTGTAACGTCGTCCTTGGTCAGCCCCTTGTTCTGAGCTGCCTTGCACTGTCCCGGAAGCGCGGTGGAGTCGTTGCAGATGATCAGGTCAATGTCAGAGTGTGCTTCCAGAATGGATGCGCCGATGGAAACCGCCTTCTCTGCATCCTGCTCTGAATAATAGTTGTCAGGAGCTACATTTTCCCAGTTCGGGAAGTTTTCTTTGATATAGGCTTCGCCTGCTACCTGCCAGGAGTTCTGGTCGGCAACTGTTGCCTGTGAATAATGCCAGCAATATTTGATGGTATCTTTTTTGGTGTCTTTGCCGCGGTTGGTCAGGGAATCAGCACCCATATCAACCAGCATTTTACCTAACAGTTCCGGTGTTCCCTGGCTGACCATAAGGGTACGTGCTGTATCGGAAACATCTGAATCCCATGTAACAACGGTAACGCCTGCGTCCCTTGCCTCTGTCAGTGCAGAATCCAGTCCGGTTGCGTCAACAGATGAAATACAGATTGCATCCACGCCGCTGGCCACTGCGTTGTTGATTACGTTAACCTGGTCTGCAACCGCCGCATTGGCGCTGCCCTGATAGTCAACGGTAAAGCCCCAGCCTTTGGAATACTCCTGTGCGCCGTTGTTGGCGGACTCAAAGAATGCGTTTCCTGTCAGCTTTGGAACAAAGGCAACTGTCATGCCGGCAACATCTGCACCTGCTGCGGGAGCTGCCGCCTCTGTCTTGCCCTCTTCTGCCTTGCTCTGTGCAGCCTCTGCCTTTGCCTCTGTTGCAGGCGCCGCTGCCGTAGCAGCAGTACCGCCTCCGCAGCCTGCCAGTGAAACTGTCATTGCTCCTGCAAGAACCACTGATAACCATTTTTTCTTCATAACATTGTTCCTCCTTAAATTATTTATGATTGTTTTGTTATCGCATTTTCAGGGAAATTCTGTTCCCGTAATACTTCTCTAATTCTTCTTCCTGCGGAACATGGCGATTACCTTCTGGTTATTGGCCAGGGAACGGCCAACCACCACCACCAGGAGAATCAGTCCAACCGGGATATCCAGGTACTGCTGGTTTACCTTGAAGCAGAGCGGGAGCCCGAATCTTAATACTCCAATCACCACCGCTGCCAGGGCTGTTCCGGGAACGCTTCCCTTGCCCCCGGTGCTCAAGGTTCCTCCCAGCACCACGGCTGTGATGATAGGCATGGTCAGGGTCGCTCCGATATCACTTTTGGCAGTGCCCAGATAGGAGGTGAGGACAATGCCGGCCACCGCCGCACTCATGGCCGACAGCACATAGGTGCTCATGATCACCAGCCTGCTGTTGATGCCGGAATACTCTGCCGCATTCTGGTTTACACCAATCAGGAAAATCTGTCGTCCGTATTTCGTCCTATGCAAAAGGATGTAGGCAATGACTGCCAGCACCAGGAAAATCAGCACCTGGCTGGGTATGACCCCAAACAGTTTGAACTTGGTAATCCTGATAAAGCTGTCGGGGAATCCGTTGATACCCTTATAGCTTTCAGTAGCCGACAGGTTGGATACCAGCAGCGCAATGCCTGAAAACAGGAAGCTTCCGCCCAGCGTGACCACCATGGGCTGTACGCCGCAGTACGCCACAAAATATCCGGACAGGGCACCGCACAGCGCTGCAACTACAATTCCCAGTACTGCCGCTGCCCAGATATTGAGCCCCCAGTCCTGCCAGGATACGCCGAGAACAATGGAGGTCAGTCCTACAATGGAACCGGCCTGGATATCAATTCCTCCTGTAATCATGACAAAGGTAACAAACAAGGAAATGATACAGATGGATATCATATCATTGATGCTTCCGAACAGTACACGTGGCATCAGGAATTTATTGTTGGCTGCTGCAAATATTACAAACTCCAGGACCAGAATACAGAGCAGAACGGTCTCCCAGCTTTTTAATGCCTTTTTCATCACTGAACCCCTCCTTTTTTATCAGCGCCCGCCACTGTCCTCGCAGACAGTATCTGGTGCCTGTTCTTCAGGATGGCCCTGTTCTGTGTCACTGTATTGAGCACCACAATTGTAATGAGAAGGATGCCAGTGATGGTATTGTCATAGTCAGAAGAAAATCCCAGGAATACAAGAATCCTGCTGATAGAGGACATAATGATTGCGCCGATGGACGCGCCGATCAGGCTGCCCTGGCCTCCTGTCAGGCTTATACCTCCAAGAACACATGCCGCAATGGCTTTCATCTCGTAGCTGTTGCCTGCGGTGGGCGTGATGAAGCCGATACGCGACGTGTAAATCATGCCGGCCGCTGCCGCAAAGACTCCGCTTAATATGTAAGCTGTAATTTTCGTCTGGGACGCAGGGATACCAACAAGGGTTGCTCCTGCCGCGTTATCGCCTACCGCGATAAAATACTTGCCCTTTTTAGTCTGCGTCAGGATCAGATGTCCCGCAATCACCGCCAGAATTGCCGCTGCATAAAACGTGGTGAGCTGTCCCGCAATCAGGGTATTGGACATCCTTGTGAACCCGGCGGGAAGGTTTTCCACCCATGCTCCCTTTGTAAATACGTAAATCAGGCCGCGGACAACACCGTTGACACCAAGGGTAAATATAAGGGATGGGATCTGAAGCACCGACACTCCGAATCCGTTGACAAATCCGATGACTGCCCCGATGGCCAGCGCTGCCAGAATGGCCACGGCCCAGTTGGAACCGTCCCGCAGCAGCGTTGCTCCCACTGCAGCCGACATGCCCAGAGTTGCTCCCACCGAAACATCGATTTCTCCGGTCAGTATGACAAAGGCGCTTCCCACTGCAAGCAAGGTAAAGACCACACTGTCATTGAAGCAGTTCAGGATTGACGTAGGCTGCCAGAAGCTTGGATTTACACAGCCTACAACGAATATCAATGCTGCCAGAAATAAAAAACTGCTCATTTCATGGGTTTTCATTATTTTTTTCAATCGATTCATGTCTCTCCACCTGCTTTCATTATTCTGTCACACCAAAGGCTCCTGCCATCAGGCTGGCCTGGCTGATTTCCGACCTGGACAGTTCACCTTTGATCCGCCCGGAAAACACCACCACCGCCCGGTCCGAAAGCTCCACGATTTCTTCCATATCGGAGGAGATGAGCATAATCGCCACACCCTGGGCCTTCAGTTTATGAATAATGGAATACACATCTCCCCGCGCCGCAGCGTCAATACCGCGGGTGGGTTCATCCAGAATCACCAGCTTGGGATTGGTTGAGAGCGAACGTCCGATAATGATTTTCTGCTGGTTTCCTCCCGAAAGGCTTCCTGCTGTCTGATCCTGCCCCGTAACCTTGATGCGGAAGTCGTCAATGCAGCGTCCGGCAACCTCCCTTTCTGCTTTTTTATTCAGAAAGAATCCTCCCATCTTCTTGTCTCTTAATAGGGAAGAGGTGGTGTTGGCAGCCACATCGCTGATTGCGAACAGTCCGTTGAGCCTCCGGTCCTCGGGCACATAGTTGATTCCTGCCTCCAGAACCCGGGCGGTGGAATGTCCTGTTATATCCTTTCCATCCAGAATCGCTTTTCCTTTTAAAACCTTGTCTCTTCCAAATATGGTTGTGGCAAGCTCCGTACGTCCGGCGCCGACAACCCCGGCCACTCCCAGCACCTCCCCCGGGTACACCTTGAGGTTTACATCCTCAAATCCGTATCCGGAGTAATCCTGAAGTTCAAACACAGGTTTCAGTCCTTCATAATTAATGGCTTTTTCCTCCGCCTTCCCATCCTTGATATCCGCCTCATCCATATTGGGAGGAAGGAGTCCCTTTACCAGCATTTCCCTGGTGAAGTCCGATACGCGTCCTTTTAATGTGATAATTCCGTCCCTCATAATCGCCACGTGGGTGGCAATCTGAAATACCTCTGCCAGACGGTGTGTTATGTAAATGATGCCGATGCCTTTCTGTTTCAGGTCTTCTACGATTTTGAAGAGACTCTCTACTTCGTCAAATGTAAGTGCACTGGTAGGTTCATCCAGGATCAGTACCCTGGCATTTCTCAAAAGTCCGCGCAGCAGCTCTACCAGCTGCTGTTCTGCTATGGAAAGGCTCATGGCTTTTCTGTTCAGGTTCAGGCGCCATCCGATGTCTTCCATAATCTGCAGCAGCCGCTTTCTCAAGATTCCTGACTTTTCCTTAAATCCAATGAGGACATTCTCTTCCACTGTCATGTTTGGAAAGAGCATAGGTTCCTGGGGTACCATATAGACGCCCTTGGACAGCACCACCGAAGGCTTGAAGGAATTGATCTTTTCACCTGCAATGACCAGCTCTCCTTCATCCGGCTGGTAAATACCCATGATGATTTTCATCAGAGTGCTCTTTCCAGCACCGTTTCCGCCTATCAAAGCCAGCACCTCGCCCTTGCCAACATCCAGATCAATTCCTTTTAATACTGCATTCAAACCAAATGTCTTAAAGACGCCGCGGGCAGAAAGCAGCATTTCATTAGAATCACATGTCTCTGCTTGACTCATGTTTACCCTCCTTAGTGCATCTGTTTTTGATATTTTTGTTTATTGCTCAAACATTTGTAACACTTGTAAGTATACGTGAACGAGATAAGTTTGTCAAGAGCTTTTAAGCATTTTAACCGTTTATCCCTCTATTTTTTTCATTTATTTTAGCATAATTACCCTCACTTTTTCTATTCTATGCCAATTTCCTCCACTATTTATTATTGACATTCATGTTTAGCTCTGATATACTAATCACAGAGTTAAACATTTTACCAAAATCTAAACATTTGTTTCCCGATACAAAAATTGGAGGTGCGTACGGTAGATATGAATTACGAAGATTCCCTGATTGTCAAAACAGCTTGGTACTATTATATAGAAAACATGACACAGCAGAAAATTTCCGAAAAGCTGGGCATATCCCGCATGAAAGTCATCAAACTATTGGATAAGGCGAAACAGACCGGGGTGATTCAATTTAAAATCTCGCCGGAGCGGAGCCAGCAGCTGATGATTGAGCAGAAGCTGACCACCCAATGGAATTTAAAGGACATCTTTGTGGTTCCCACGCCGCCAAGCGGTTCCAATCTGAATGAAACCATTGCTCAGGCAGCCGCTATGTATATAGGTGACCGTCTGACAGAAAACATGTTTATCAACATGGGCTACGGAGACACCCCCAGCCGGGTGTTAAACCACCTGGCCACGATTGCAGAGACACCCATTTCCGTGGTATCCCTCACAGGAGGAGTCAGCTATTATCTGCCCAATATCCGTTCCAACATTTTTAATGCCAAGCTCTATCTCTATCCGGCGCCGCTTCTCGTCTCTTCCAAGGAGATGTGCAAAGCCATGCGCAACGAGCCTCCCATTGAAGAGATTGCAAGAATGGTCCGTCTGGCAACCATGACAGTGGTCGGCATCGGAGCCATGAACGATGAGGCCACTATCATTTCCAACGGTATTTTAAACCAGAATGATTTCCTGTATCTTTCCATGCAGGGGGCAGTGGGCGACATCCTGACCCACTTCATTGATAAAGACGGAAAGCCGATTCACAGCGACGTGGAAGAGCGTCTTTTCAGCACGCCTCTGGAGACATTAAAAAGTCTGAATAATGTTATAGGGATTTCGGGCGGCCCTCAGAAGGTGGAGGCTATCCGCGCAGCGTTAAGGGGCGGATATCTGGATGTGCTGATTACGGATGAAGAAACAGCCATGCAGCTGATTGATTTAAGCTGACAAAGATAATGTAAAGGAGGAGTTTACATATGTCAAAGAATCATTTTCTTACAGTCGATGCCGGAACGGGAAGCGTTCGGGCCGTCCTGTTTGACTTGGAGGGCAACCAGACCGCATGCGTACAGCAGGAATGGGATCACAAGGAAGATCCCAGATACCCGGGCAGTATGGATTTTAACTGGGAATATAACTGGAAGCTGACCTGCGGATGCATCAAGGGCGTGTTGGAGCAGTCCGGCATTTCCCCGGATGACATTGCCGCGATTTCCACCACCTGCATGAGGGAGGGTATTGTACTCTACGACAAGGACGAACACGAAATCTGGGCCTGCGCCAATGTGGACGCAAGAAGCACGGACGAGGTCAGCCAGCTTAGAAAGGCATACCCCGGACTGGAACAGGAATTATACCTGGAATCCGGCCAGACCTATGCCCTGGACGCACTTCCCCGCCTGTTATGGGTCAGGAATAAAATGCCGGACGTCTACGAAAAGATTGCATATGTGGGAATGTTTAACGACTGGCTGATCCATAAGATGACCGGGATTCTGGCCGTGGAGCCGAGCAACGGCTCCACCACTGGACTATTCAGCCTCAAAAACAGATCCTGGGATTCCTCCATTGCCAGACGCTGCGGACTGCGCACCGACATGTTCCCTGAAGTAAGGGAATGCGGCTCCAGAGCCGGAACCGTGACCGCACAGTGCGAGGAACAGACAGGACTGGCCCAGGGAACGCCTGTGATTGTAGGCGGCGGCGACGCGCAGCTGGGCTGTATCGGAGTAGGTGTTGTGAGGCCGAACCAGGCGGCTGTGTTCGGCGGAAGCTTCTGGCAGTATGAATACAATACAGCGGACGGCAGAACAGACGAGGAATGCAGAGTCCGGGTCAACTGCCACGCGGTGCCGAATGTATGGCAGTACGAAGCCCTGGCATTCAAGCCCGGCCTCGTGATGCGCTGGTTCCGGGACGGCTTCTGCCAGGCGGAAAAAGAGATTGCAAAGCTGAAGGGCACGGACCCCTATGATGTGATGAACGAGTACGCGAAGGACATTGCCGCAGGTTCCTACGGTATGATGTGTGTTTTCTCCGATGTTATGAACTTCATCAACTGGAAACACGCCTCACCTACCTTTACCAACTTCGAGCTGGATCCGGTGCGGTTTTCAAAATATACCTTCTACCGCGCAATCCTGGAAAATACAGCCATGGTAACCAAGGGCCATCTGGACCTGGTGCGCGAGGCAACCGGGAACCAGCCCGAGGATATCATTTTCGCCGGAGGCGCTTCCAAGAGCCCGCTGTGGTGCCAGATTTTATCCGATGTTCTGGGACTTCCGGTAAAGGTTCCGGCTGTCAAAGAAGCAACCGCCCTGGGCGCCGCGATTCTGGCAGGCTGCGGGGTCGGCATCTATAAAGATATGTCAGAAGCAGCAGAAAAACTGGTAAAATGGGATACCACCTATGTTCCGGATTCCGCCAATCATCAGCTCTACTGTGAAATGTACGAACAATGGCGCAGCGTTTACAAGGCTTCGCTGAATCTGTGCAGCCAGAATCTGACGAGGAGCATGTGGGCTGCCCCGGGATTATAAAACAGGAGGAATAGCAGAAAATGTTTATTGTAAATGAAAATGAAAAAGAGTACCGTTTTGGGGACAGCGGCCCCAAGTACCTGATGAAAGGCCCCAGAATGAATTTTGCCGTGGTCCAGTTCCAGTCAGGCCAGGATTTCAAGGCCCATTACCACAATATCATGGAGGAAGATTTCTTTATACTCGAGGGCGAAATCAATATCGTGGTGGACGGAACCGTACACCACTTAAAACAGGGCGACCTGATCCACATCGAACCGCTGGAAGTCCACTACTGCTTCAACCCATATGAGCGGACCGTGAAAATGATTTCCACTCTGGCTCCGTTCCAGGAGACGGATAAGGTGGAGATAGAGGATTATAAATTTTAATGAAAAGAGTGTCAGTCGGCAAGCGCAATATGACAGCAAAAGAGGGACTATCGGTGACGATGGTCCCTCTTTTGCGTTGAGCGGTAAAAGGCAAAATCCACAGGGCTGCCTTATAAATACCTTCTTAATGTACTTCAAACTTTTTTTATAATTTTATTAGCACTCACCTCTTGACAGTGCTAACAATCGTGTTATAATACAAACATAAAGTAAATAAAAACAAACAGTTCTATGAGCGAGGAGGATATAACGATGATGTTAATACCAAGAAGAAACTACGGACTTAATTTATTTGATGACTTTTTCAATGACCCATTCTTTACCAGCGCCTCCGAAAAGGGTGAGGAGGCCAAGAAGCTTCCGGTGATGCGTACCGACATCATGGAGAAGGATGGAAACTATATTTTAGAGATTGAACTTCCCGGATTCAAGAAAGAGGATATCAGGGCAGAGCTTAAGGACGGATATCTGACTGTCAGCGCGGATATAACCAAGTCCAGCGAGGGCAAGGATGACAAGGGCACCCTGATTCACAAGGAACGCTATACCAGTTCATGTAAGAGAACCTTCTTTGTAGGCGAGCAGATTCGCCAGGAAGATATCAAGGCTGGTTTTGAAAATGGCATACTGAGGCTTCAGGTGCCAAAGGATGCGCCGAAGGTGGAGGAGACACCGAAGTATATTGATATTCTGTAATCATCATTGAGTGCCCACACTCCTTTTATATATATTAACCCTGATAAAGGACACAGCCGGTAATCGCCCCCACCCCCATCCCGGCTGTGTCCTTTTCGGCTTTTTTATATTCTTTATTTCATCCTATGCTTTCCACAAAAGCCGATCCTCCTTGATGGTGGCCAGTACCCTGATATTCCGTATCTCATCTGTCCCTGTTTCCAGAGGATTCTGTTCCAGCACCACAAAATCCGCCTTTTTTCCGGGTGTGACAGTTCCCTTCTCATTTTCTTCAAAATACTGGTATGCCCCGTTGACCGTCACTGCCTTAAGCGCATCCCAGACCGGAATGCGTTCCTCTGGTCCCAGCACCTTTCCCTCCCTGGTACGCCGGTTTACGGCGCACCACAGGGTCTCCATCATGTCCGGCATGATAACCGGGCTGTCCTGGTGCAGGGTGAAACAAATGCCCTCCTTTAGGGCCGAAGCAGCCGGACTGATGCGTCCTGCCCGCTCCAAACCAAAATTGCGCACGTGGATATCTCCCCAGTGGTATACATGGGCCAGGAAAAAGGAGGGAATGACACCCAGTTTTTTTACCCGCTCCAGCTGATCAAGCCCCAAAAGCTGGGCATGGATCATGACCGGCCGGATATCGCCCCTGTAAAAACCGGGCTTTCTGCTGTGCCCGCTCCCCAGCTCCCTGTAGACTGTTTCCAACTGGTCCATATACTGCTCTGCCGCCATATCACCGTTGCAATGGGCCAGAAGCTGCATGTCTTCCAGCTCTGCCTTCAAAACATTTTCCTTTACCTGACTGTCCTCCAGGGTATTATAGCCCCGGTAATTCTCTTTTGTTTCATAGGTCTCCGGGCACGTATCTCCCTGTCCCTTTTCCCGCACATCCGGCGTTTCCGGCAGATAGGGTGTCCGCATCCATGCCGTCCTTCCCTGGGGTGAGCCGTCCAGGAACATTTTATACCCGCCTATCTTCATATGCCCCTTATAGTTCTTTATATGGCTTTCAAATGTATTCCGGGCAGCATCACTGTCCCGGATATCCATATAGGAGATTAAATCCAGCTTTAAAAGTCCTGATTTCAGCAGCATCTGGTACAGCGGAACCAGCCGGCCTGCCATCAATCCCTCCTGGACCGTGGTGATTCCATAGGAAGCATAGAGCTCCTGGGCGCGGCCATAGGCAGTCAGAAAGTCCTCCGCCGACGGCATGGGGACGCGTCCCTGGAAGCCTAAGAATGCATTTTCCTCCATATATCCGGTCGGCAGCCCGCCTTCCATTTCTATGACGCCGCCCTGAGGCGCCTGTGTCTGTCCGGTTACACCCAGCAGGTTGAGGGCCATGGTGTTAAACACCCCCATATGACCTGACTGGTGTTTCAGTATTAATGGATTCTGAGGCGATGCCTGGTCCAGGACCTTCCTGCGGGGATGGCTGTGCTCCTTCAGGCGGTTATGGTCATAGCCGGATGCCGTGACCCATTTTCCTTCCGGAATCTTCTTGTCCGCAATGTATTGCCGGATGCATGTCAGAATGTCCTCAAAGCTGCGCGCCCCGCTCAGGTCCGCTTCCATTGTATGGCTGGCACAGGCAGTAAAATGGCTGTGGGAATCTATGAAGCCCGGCAGCATCACCCTTCCCTGCAAATCCAGCCTGCGGGTCTTATCCCCCGCCCTTTCCTTTATCTTTTCCCATGTCCCTGTCTCCAGGATTCTTCCGTCTTCCGTCAGCACGGCTTCCACCCGGGGGCATCTGTCCTCCATTGTAAGAATGGTGCCGTTATAGTAAAGCGTCTGCGCCATGTCCCGTCCTCCTGTTCTATGAATTGACTTTCCCTGTTTTTCTTAGTATAGTACCTATATCATAATACGCTGTACTGAAAGTATGCACATAAAAGGAGTTTCTTATGATACGCACTTGTATAACATGGATTAAAAAGCGCCCTGTCCTCTCACTCTTTTTCCTGATACTTATGTATCTGGTAATTGGGGCCGCGGCGCCTTTCTGTCACTATAAGCCGATCTCCCAGGAAACAGAAGAAACGGTATCGGCTGAGAGCTTCTATCAGGAGGGAGACAGTTCGGACCGCGCCATGATACTGGAAACCAATCAGAGCGCCTGGGATGAACGGATGCGCCTGATGAACCTGGCCAGGGAACGGATTATACTGTCCACCTTTGATTTCAGGGACGGCGATAGCCCCAGGGACCTGATGGCAGTCATGCTTCACAAGGCCGACCAGGGAGTCAGCATAAAGATACTGGTGGACGGGTTCTCCGGCCTGGTGCGCATGGAACCCTGCAAGCTTTTCTATGCCCTGTCCAGCCATCCAAACATTGAAATCAAGATTTACAACAAAATGAATCCCCTGCTTCCGTGGAAAACCCAGGGAAGGATGCATGACAAGTACGTGATTGTGGATGACTACGGATATATACTTGGAGGCCGGAATACCTTTGATTATTTCATCGGTTCCTATCCCACGGATTCCAGAAGCCATGATCGGGAGGTCCTGGTCTACAATACAGCCCACGGCACAGACAAGGGGCGGGACAGCTCCCTGTATCAGGTGGAAGATTATTTTGAGCAGGTATGGAATCTGGATGTGTCCACCCTGTTCCACGACAGCCAAACGACAGCAGACAGGACCTCTGTCCGGAATGCCGCGGCCATGCTGAGGGAGCGCTATAAGGTTCTGGCCATGAAATATCCGGAACTGCTGGACAGTGAGAAGGATTCCGCCGGCTGCGGGACCCTTCCCGGCCAGCCCGGCTGTCCGGCTCTGCCCATGGATTCCAGTATCAACGATGACGTTTCCCCGGCCCTCCCTCTGACCCCCATTCAGTCGAAGGCCCTGGAGTATTACGGAGCCAGCACCGTTCCCACGGGAAAAATCACCCTGGTGTCCAATCCCACCGGTATCTACGGAAAGGAGCCGGTGGTCTTTCACACCATGTCCGTTCTTATGAAGAACGCTAAAAAGAGTGTGCTGATTCACACTCCCTATGCGGTGTTCAATGACTATATGTACGATACCATGAAGGAAATCACGTCCCGGGTGCCGGTGACCATGATGGTTAACTCCGTTGAAAACGGCGACAATTTCTTTGCCTCCAGCGATTATCCCATGCACAGGGACGCATTTTGGGATACCGGCATGGGGATTCTGGAATATGACGGCGGCCTCTCCTACCATGGCAAATCCCTTGTCATAGATAGTGAGCTGTGCGCCGTGGGGTCCTACAACTTCGATTTGCGCAGCACCTATCTGGACACAGAGCTTATGCTGGTCATCCAGAGCCGGGAGCTGACAGCCCGGCTGGAAGAATACATGGTCTCCTATCAGAAGGACTGCCGCCGTCTGCTGCCGGGCGGAGCATATGAAATACCGGAACATCTGACCATTGCAGATGTTCCGGCGTATAAAAGGGCGGCCTGGAAGGTGGTGGGCTTTGTGATGCAGCCCTTCCGTTTCCTTATATAACTTTTTTGTCCCTCCATTTTCCTGCGAGGTAACGGCTGAAGGATATGGCATAATTGGCAATCCAGCCCATGGGCACCGCGTACCACACGGCTGCCACGCCCCATATGGGTGCGAAATGAAAGGCCGCATACACACGTATGGTCAGATTCACCAGATTGGCGATGGTAAATACCAGCACATCCCCGGAGCCCCGCAGAACTCCGTCCGTACACGCCTTCATACCGATGAATACAAAGAAGTAGGCGATAAAGGACAGGTATCCCGTGCCCGCCCCATAGGCTTCCCGGCTCATGCCGTCTCCCAGGAAGGAGGTTATGATAGGGCCGTTAAGCAGCGCCACTATCACGGCTATGATGACGGAGAAACCGGCCACAATGCCGTAGCTGGCCCTGTATCCCTCCTTCACCCGTTCCATCTTTCCGGCGCCGATGTTCTGGGCCGTGAAGGTGGCCACGGCGTTGCCCGTTGCAATCATGGGCACCACGCAGATGGACTCAATCCTGCTTCCCGCTGAGTAACCTGCCAAGGCAGCGGAACCAAACCCATTAACCACGGACTGGACCAGCAGCATTCCGATGGATACAATGGACTGCTGGAGAATGGACGGCACCGCGATTCTGGTCCCTGCTTTTAACATGCTGCTGTCGTAGAGCCGGAAACCATCCCCGTCCTCCTGTTCATATCCCTTACATTTTTTCATCAGGATACCGAAGGATATCAGGGCGGATATTCCCTGGGCCATGACAGTCGCTATGGCAACACCGTCCACTCCCATCCCCAGCCATGTGACAGATATAATATCCAGAACCACGTTCAGGACAGAAGAAAATATGAGAAGGTACAGAGGTGTCCTTGAATCCCCCATGGCGTTGAATATGGCGGCAAGGACATTGTACATGAACAGGAACGGCATTCCCAAAAAGTAAATACCCAGGTAAAGCTTTGCCTGGCCCATGATATTGGCCGGCGTCTTAAGAGATTCCAGTATAAGGCCGTTCAGGTAAAAACCCGCGCTCCCCAGCAGAATGCTCACAAAAAGGAAGGTAATCAGGGCCGTGGAAATGGATGTTTTCATCTTTCCGTGCTGCCTGGCTCCCAGATACTGGGAGGTCAAAACCGATGCGCCGTTTCCTCCCCCTATGGCTATCATGATAAACACATTGGTCAGTGCATAGGAAGCGCCCACAGCCGCCAATGCGTCCTCGCCCACAAAATTTCCCACAATCATGGAGTCCGCCATATTGTAAAACTGCTGGAACAGGTTTCCCAGTATCATGGGAAGGGCAAACAGGAGAAGGCGCCGCCCCGGTCTCCCTTCCGTCAAGTCAATCCGCTTCTTTATCTGTTTTTCCTGTTCACGGCTTTTTGCTGCACTCTGATTCATCTTCTTCCCTCAATCATTCATTTGTATGGATACACGTCTTAAATTCTTCAAGCAGCTCCCCAAAGAAACCAAGGGCTTCGTCCACCGGCCGGGTGGTGGACATATCCACGCCGCAGAGCTTCAGAAGATCGATGGGCTTCATGGAACAGCCTCCGCTTAAGAACTTCTTATACCCTTCCAGCGCGCCTGGCTCCCCGCTCATAATGCGGCTGCTGATAGCCACGGCTGCCGAAAATCCCGTGGCATACTGATATACATAAAAAGGTGTGTAGAAATGTGGAATTCTCTCCCATTCATAATCAATCTGACGGTCCACTGTCATGGCCGGCCCAAAATAATCCGTATTCAGCTGGCGGTACGCATTGCACAGACTCTCAGCCGTCAGGCTCTCCCCACTGGCCGCCCTTTTATGGGCCATATCCTCAAACTCCGCAAACATGGTCTGACGGAACAGGGTTCCCCGGAAGCTTTCCAGGAAATGATTGAGCAGGTATGCCTTTTCCTCCCTGCTGCCTGCCTTCTTGAGAAGATGGCGTATCAGAAGCGCCTCATTGCAGGTAGAAGCCACCTCTGCCACGAATATCTTATACCCGGCATAGGTAAATGGCTGGTTTTTGTCGGAATACCAGGTATGGATGGAGTGCCCCATTTCATGGGCCAGGGTAAACACATCGTTGAGGGTGCCATGGAAATTCAGCAGCACATAGGGATGGCTGCCATAGGTTCCCCAGGAATAAGCGCCGCTGCGCTTGCCTTCATTTTCATAGACATCAATCCACCGGTTGTCAAATCCCTGCCTTAACAAGGACAGATACTCCTCTCCCAGCGGTTCCAGCCCCTCCAGAACAATGGCCTTGGCCTCCTCATAGGTGTAATGGCGGTCAGCCGCTGCCACCATGGGTACATAGAGGTCATACATGTGAAGCTCATCCACCCCCAGCACATCCCCCCTCACCCGGGTATACTCATGAAGCTTTGTGATATTCTCCCGCACCGCCTTCACCAGATTGTCATAGACCAGCTCCGGCACCTCGTTGTCAGCCAGGTAGTATTCCCGGCTGGAGGCATACTTCTTCGCCTTTGCGTAGAACACGGCCTGCTTCACATTGGAGGAAAATGCAGCTGCCAGTGTATTGGAAAACTGTTCATATACACTGTATAACCCCTCAAACGCATCCTTACGTATCCTGCGGTCCTGGTTCTCCATCAGGGAAATGTAATTGCCGTGGGTAATCTGGATGCCCTCCCCATTCTCCCCCGTGATAACAGGAAATTTCACATCCGCATTGTTGAACATGGTAAAAATCTGGCTGGCGCCCTGCGTGGCGTCATAGGATTGGGCCAGAAGTTCTTCCATCTCAGCGGACAAGGTATGATCCCGCCTGGCGAGAATGATTTCCAGCGCCCGCTTAAAATGACTGATTCCGTTATCCGTTTCCATGTACCGGTCCAGAAGCTCCCGGTCCATGGACAGAATTTCCGGCACCAGGAAGGAGCTGTTCTCAGCCGCCCTGTAGGACAGCGTCTGGACCCTGGAAAACATATCCTGGTATCTCTGCACCGTGGTATCCTCGTCGGAACGCATCCTGGCATAGACATACAGGCGCTCTATCTTCTGGGAAAGCCTGTCGTCGAAAGAAAGGCAGGCATAAAGGGTATCCGCGCTGTCAGCCAGCCGCCCCTTGTAGGAAGCATATTCGTTTATTTCCCCGGAGGCCTCTTTAAACATCTGTTCCCACAGACCGTCCTCCGCCACCATATCCTCCAGTTTCCAGGTATCCTTTACATCTGCTTCGCTTCGTTTTTTCATGCAGAACACACTCCTTCCAATACTATATTAAATTGGCGCCCTATTAAATTCACCTATATCAAATTCGCTGCCAGAGGCACCACAATAACGGTCATCAGTCCCGCCACCGCAATGGAGAGACTGCTCATGGCGCCCTCGATTTCCCCCATCTCCAGCGCCTTGGCTGTCCCCACCGCATGGGCGCTGGTTCCCATGGCAAGGCCCTTTGCCACGGGATGACGGACTTTTAAAAGCTTTAACACAGTCTCCCCTGCCATATTGCCTAACACCCCCGTAAGTATGATGCTCATGACCGTCAGTGTGACGATTCCTCCCGCCTCCTGGCTGATACCCATTCCGATGGCCGTGGTAATGGACTTGGGAAGCAGTGTCACGTAGTGGACATGGGTCATGCCCAGCACCTTACACATGAGAAAAATGCTCACCGCGCTGGTGATTACCCCCGACGTAATACCCACCGCCACGGCGTCGGCATGTTTCTTCAGCAGATGCAGCTGCTTATACAATGGGATTGCCAGACAGACCGTGGCCGGCGTGAGAAGCCAGCTGAGATAAGACGCACCTTTATTATATGTTTCATAATCCATTCCTACTCCCAGAATGCAGGCAATAATCAGGGCCGCCGACACCAGAAGCGGATTCAGGATAGCCAGTTTTGTTTTATTCTTAAGCCAGCAGGCAAACAGGTAGGCGCCTATGCTGAGCACAAGACCGAAATATTGCGTCTGTTCCAGTATCAATCGTATTCCTTCCCTCATGTCACTGCTCCTCCCCGCTGTGTTTCCTGCCCATGACCCACTGGGCCATGCATCCGGTCACCGCCATGACCAGAAGGGTGGATATGCCTATGATGATCAGAAAGGGCACCAGAACTGCCCTTACCTCCCCGATGCACTCCACAATTCCAACCGTTGCCGGTATGAACATCATGGTCATGGTATCCATGAGAAAATTGCCCGATCCCTCCACGCTCTCCAGCTTCACGGACCCGCACATAAGGGCTGCCAGCATGATAAACAGGCCGTATACACCGGCCGGCACAGGCAGGGGCACCATATGATTCAATACCTCTCCCGCCAGGGTAATGCCCATGATAATTCCTATCTGCTTTACATATCTCATATCTTTTGTTTCCTCCTGCTGCGTTAGAGCGTGTTTTCAGCCATGCTCTGATTATGTTTAAAATTCGCACGGCCTTTATTCTACCACTGCATTTTTCCATAATCAACCCGAAGACAGATAAATACACAAGAAATACAATCTTACCGTTGCAATGGAGACCTTCCTGCCCTACAATATAGGAAAGTCCAAAGGCAGGAGTCCAGGAGGCCGCGCCCGCATGAACATGACGCATATGAACACCACACATACAAACATTACTCATACAAACATTACTCATACAACAACATTATCCCGGAAAGAACAGGAAGATATACACAGGATTACTGCCCTGTGCCGCCTCGCGGACGGCCTGAGTCTTTCCTGCCCCGGGGACGGGGATGAATACTGGATTCTGGAGGAGGATACGACTGCGGCTGCTTTTCTGGCCGTGTATAAAACAGAGGTAACCATGTGGGAATGCTGTGCCTTCACACACCCGGATTTTAGAAGAAAAGGATATTTTTCCCTGCTCCTGGAACAGGTCTGCCGCTACAGCGAAGCCCTGGGAGAGCCGGAACTCTGCTTTGTAACCGATAACAAATGCCCGGCGGCCATGGCCGTTCTCCGGGAACTGGAGGCAGAGCTTTGGAATGAAGAATATATGATGGAATATGATGTACCGGCAGCCGGAACCGCTTATGAGAGCGGAACATCCGTCTCCCAGGCCTCCCTGCCGGACACGGAACCGGACACGGAACTGGACATGGACATCCATACAACTCCGGAAGGATTGCTTATCTGCGCCCGAATACCCGGGGACAACTCCCCCGCGGATGGGAATGGCGTTACCTCCCCAGATACAAATTCCGGCACGGACAACGTGCCGGGCGCCTGCGTCGCCTGCCGTCTCTCCCTAAACGGCACCAGCGCCTATCTGTACAGCCTGGAGACTGTCCCGGCCCTGCGCCGCCGGGGGCTGGCCGGCCGTTTCCTTGCGCAGCTTATCCGGCATCTGGAGCGTAAGGGTATCCGGCGGATCTGCCTCCAGGTTTCCGGCTCCAATGAACCTGCCCTGCGGCTCTATCGAAAAACAGGGTTCCGCATCACGGAAACCCTGTCCTACTACCTCTACTAAAGCCTGTTTGAAACGGCTGTTTTACAGCCCTTGTCAGTCCCTGCGCACCGTGACGCCCTGGGCTTCGATTTTCTTGCGTATCTCCAGCATCTTCATGTCTGTGCCGGCGATGACTTCCGCACACTGCTTCAGTTCCTCGCTGATTTCTCCGTTATCGTCAATAAAGGATTTCTTATACTTCAGCTGATGGTCCAGGCTGGCCCAAAAGTCCATGGCAATGGTACGTATCTGTACCTCCACACGGATTGGCTTCTTGCTGTCAGAGAAGAACACCGGTATCTCGATAATCATGTGGTAGCTCCGGTATCCGTTGGGCTTGGGATTCTGTATATAATCCTTCACCGCAATCACCTTTACATCATCCTGCCTTATCAGCATATCCGCAACTTCATAGATATCATCCAGGAAGGAACAGATAATCCTGATTCCGGCCACATCATCCAGATTTTTCTCCATGGACTCCAATGAGATCTCAAAACCCCTGCGCTGCAGCTTTTCAACGATGCTCTTGGGCTTCTTTACACGGGACTTTATCATCTCGATGGGATTGCGCTGGTTCTTGACGGACAGCTCGTCGTTCAGCACTTCCAGCTTTGTCTTAACCTCCCTGATTGCACAGGTATACCTCATCATAGCCTGCTGGAACTGGTGAGCCTGGTCAACCCACATCTCCGGCACCTGGACCATATCCGGTACATTGACGATGGACTGATGAAGCTCACTGTTGGGATTGATGTTAATGTTCATCGGTTCACCTCATTATCTATGGTTTACTGCTGCCGCAGTTTTTTATAATGCCTCCACTGCCTTTACAGCCTCATCAAACCACGGCATTTCAAGATATTCCACGCGTCCTGCATCCACCATCTGGGCAATGGCAGGGTCAATTGGTATCTGAGCCAGGACCTTGATGCCGTGCTCTGCCGCGATTTCCTCTACATGGCCTTCTCCGAATACGCTGATGCGCTTGCCGCAGTCGGGACATTCCAGATAGCTCATGTTCTCCACCACACCCACAATGGGTATATCCATCTTCTTGGCCATATTCACTGCCTTGGCCACAATCATTCCCACCAGTTCCTGGGGCGAGGTGACGATGATGATGCCGTCCACGGGCAGGGACTGGAATACGGTCAGAGGCACATCGCCTGTGCCTGGCGGCATATCCACGAACATATAATCCACATCCTGCCATAAGGTCTCAGACCAGAACTGTTTCACCGCTCCCGCAATCACGGGGCCTCTCCAGATAACAGGGTCCGTATCCTTATCCAGAAGCAGGTTGGCGGACATGATTTCCACGCCTTCCATGGACTTGGCCGGAAGCATCAGGCTGCCGTCAGGTGAGGCTGCCACGCCCTCATTGCCGATTCCAAAGGCCATGGGAATGGACGGACCTGTGATGTCAGCGTCCAGGACAGCTGTCTTCTTGCCCCTACGGTTCATGCTCACTGCCAGCATGGAGGTGACCAGGGACTTGCCCACCCCTCCCTTGCCGCTGACAACACCAATTACTCTCTTTACGGAGCTGGCCGGATTCAGTGCCTCCAGGAACTCACTTTTATCTACCTTGCGGCTGTCGCAGTTTGCACTGCAGGAGCCGCAATTATGGTTACATTCGCTCATTTTTTGTTCTCCTTCCAATATTTCTAAACATAATTTTAATTATAAAGCCATTTCCCCATATTGTCCATTGTTTTCTGGCTGTTCACCATCCTGTCCTCTGACGTCACTGTTCACCGCGGCCAGCAGACGCCTGAGTGCAAATCCGGGACGTTTGACCATGGCTTTCTCCAGTACAGCCTTGTTGGAATCCGAGTGTTCCACCTCCCTGGAAAACCGGTGGGCGGCATCCACGAAATCCATGAAGGAAAGCCGGCCGCCCCGGTCTGTCCACAGGGCCTGGGCCAGCTCCTCAATCAACAGGGTGGCCGCGGCAGCCATCTTCATTTTTCCACAGGGATTTTCGTTGTAAACAGCTCCGCAGAAATAGGTGAACACAAAATACACCATAAGCTGCTCCTTAAGCACCGGCAGGCGCTTTCCAATCTCACCTTCCAGGAAAGCCCGGCGCCGCTTCTCATATACATTCCTGCCCTGCCCGTAAAGAGCCGACCTCATTTCCGAGGCAAACGCCGGCCAATCCTTCCCCAGAACCTCCATTTCGGAAAACAGGGAAAACGCCTCCTCCATAACCTCATACCTGGAACATAAAGCCCGGCCAACGTCCGGGAACATCCGACTGCGTTCCGCTGCCCCGCGGTACCGCTCAATCAGCCGGTCCGCCTCATAGAGCCGCCCTTTTCTGATCCGGGCCTGGAGATCGTGGGCCAGTCCCAGGCACATGGAAGTCCTGTCCGCCCATGACCAGGTACGGTTTCTGAGGATATCTAAGGCCAGCTCCCTGGCATCCATCAGCTTGGTGTAGAGAAAGAAGTCAAAGTCCTCATATGTCTCCTCCCGATCATCCTCCCTGGTAATGAAACGCACCGGCTCCTCACAGCCCAGTATGATTCTCGCCGCCTCTATACAGGAAAGACAGAGCGTTATTTCCCTGCATCCCTCAAACTCCTCTATGTGCCTGGGATATGCGCGGCAGGTGCGGCACAGGTACTCCGGCCCTGCCTCGCTGTAGAGGTCGCATAGATTTTCCTCATTTAAAAACGCGCACCTTCCATGGTACTGTTTAAAGGAGCCTTCCTTCCAGTGAATGGAATTATGGAGGCGGCTGCCAAAGGGTCCCTCCATGTCCCTGTACTTCTTAAGGGAAGCTCTGTCAATCATGATGCCCCACCCCGCGCAGCAGGTGTCCGGGCATTCCGACGCAATGCATTTAAAACGATTGTAATAGTGGGGAACTGTATATATCATATATGCCTCCTTATAAATGCCGGAGCTTTCCCCCGCAGGGCAGCGCTTCATAGATGGTGCATCCCATCTGTTCCTCAAAATAATCCTTTATCTCCAGCACCTTTTTCCAACGGGGAATGGTGCAGGGATGAACTCCCATGCCGTGTTAACTGAACTCCGTTTATTGTACTACCAAATCATACAGATATCTACCTTGTATTTAAGATTTTACATGGGAATCCCTTACAGCGGGCCGCGGCATAGCCCGGACAACAATGTCCCGCCGCAGCAAATGCTCTGGCGGCGGGACACGATATCAATATTCCGGGTGGCCTCCTGTTCCTTCAGGCAGGCTTCGTAGTCAATGAGCTCCGGCGCCCTCTTTAAGCAGTCCTTTGGCCTGGGATTGCCGCGGGGCTTGTGGAAAATGGAATCGCAGCTGTCCGGGTCCACCATGTTCTTCATCTGCAGATCCGCCATATCCATGCGAAGGAAATCGGCAATCTTCTGCATCTGTCTCTGCCATCCGAAATAAACCCGGGGCGAGCCGTATCCTCTCATGGCTCCCGTGTTGGTGTAGACTTTAAAATCCACTGCCTTTAAGGTCCCGTCCTTCATGAACCCTGTTTTCACATAGTTTACGGAAGCGTGGCGCACACGAGTGGACAGGATGCTTTCTTTTCTGTTGTACTCCGCCTTCACAGGCTTTCCCGTCATCCGGGAGAGCACTGCCGCCGCGGGCTCCACCGTCACCTCCAGCTTGCCTCCGAAGGCGCCGCCGATGGCCGGAGCCACCATCCGTATCTTGTTATAGGACAGGCCGAAGATACGGAACATGATAACGCGGAAGGCAAAGGTGTTCTGGCATGGGCTGTATACGGTCAGCGTTCCCTTGGAATTAAAGTCAGCTATGGCAATATGGGGCTCGATGGACGCATGGCGGATGGCCTGGGTGGTGTAGCGGTCCTCAGATACGTAATCGCATTCTTGTGCTCGATGAAACGGACCGCGCTGTTGTACCGCACCTGGGGTGTATTCTTATAGGCGGCTACCGCCTTCACCCCGGGCAGAGCCTCTGCCGCGGAGGTGTCGATGCTCTTTATTCCGGCTTGGGAAACCGTGCTTAAGAGCACCTTTGCGCAAAGCATTCCCGGCAGTTCCATATCACCTACATATATCTTCTGTTCCGTCACCTTTAAGGCAACGTCGCCTATGGGGCTCGGTTTTCCGATTACAGTGTATTCATTCTCCATTCCGGTTTCCTCCCATCCGACTGGCAGCCAGTAAAATAGCCTTCACTATATTGTCATACCCGGTGCAGCGGCACAGATTCGGGTCAATGGCCTTTCTGACCTCCCGTGAGCCTGAGTCCGTCCCTCAGCGTCTTTAACAGCGTCCAATTCTTTCCCACTGCCAGTTCCCGGCAGACCCCGTTGATATACAGGCTAATTGTTTCCATATTGTATTTCCTTTCAGAACATCATTTGACTTGTTGTTTAAAGAACCGGTATGCATTGTCAAAGAAAATCTTCTGCACGGCCGTTTCCCCGATGCCGTGTTCCAACAGATAATTCGCAAACCGTCCCACTCCATAAGGCGTGCTCAGGTCGGGGTCGCAGGTGATCTCGCCGTCCATATCCCCGCCCCAGGCTATCACATCCTCTCCGCCTAACTCCAGCATGTGGTAGATGTGGCGCAGCAGATAGTCCTTGCTTCCATTGTCATCGTCGTCTATGAACCGGGAGAACAGGTTCAGGCCGCACAGTCCTCCCCGGCGCACAAGTTCCTTAAACTGGGCGTCCGTAAGGTTCCTGGGATGGCTGCAGCAGGCCCTGACATTGGAATGGGATGCCACAAAGGGACGCTCTGCTATGTTTAACAAATCCTCAAACCCTGCATCGTTGAGATGGGAGCAGTCCACAATCATGCCCACCTGCTCCATGCGCTTTACCGCTTCCTTTCCAAAGGCAGTGAGTCCGGTATCGTTGTTCGGCCCTGAACCCAGCTCATTGGCCCCGTTCCACACCAGTCCCAGCATCTTGAAATTCAAATCCGCAAAACGGTTTATGTTGTCTAAGTCTCCGTTTAGCGCGGCTCCGCTTTCAATAGATCGGATAAAGGCCCATTTTCCCTCATCCAGTATCCGGTCTAAGTCCGTGATCTTCTCCACCAGTTCAGCCTGGCCCCCGGTCTTTCTCACCTGGTCGTCCATGTACTGGTGGTAATCCAGTACGAACTGCACCGCCTCCGGCCCGCGGATATCATCAGGCACGAAAACAGCCATAACCTGGACAGCCTTCTGTAATTTGTCCCTGTCTCTCAGGGAGAACTGGGTGGTGCAGTTAAGAAAATCTTCTCCCCGTTTTTTTAATTCTTCTATGGTGTCACAGTGTAAATCAAACAGCCTCATAGTATATATTCCTTTCTCACCGACTTTCTCACTGGCTTTCTAACTGGTTTTGCCTATACAGGCTATATTGACCTCTGCCGGCTGGATGGAGCACTAAGCCCTACGGTCAGCTCCAGAATGCCAGCGCCTTCTCAAACTGGTCCTGAGGGGTGGTCACATAGCCCACAGGAACCTTGCATCCGGCGGCCTCATACATTTTCTTTGCCAGTTCCTCTCCGAATGCCCCGCAGACCTCGATGGCCCCAAAGCCTTCCTCCCCCAGACGTTTTGCCAGCGCCACTGCCTCATCGGGATTCCTCACCGTGAGGATATGTGTCTCAACCTGCTCCAGGTCCAGACGCGCCATGTCCTTTTCCGGGTCATAGCCCGCGTTCATGATTACCATAGCCCACTTCTTCACTGCCATCATCAGATTCCTCCTCGCTTTGCTCTCTGCGTAACCAGATATACCCCGGCAAACAGGGCAAAGCGTGCGGGTGTGAACCGTACACGCTTAAGCCCTGTCTGCCAGGGGACTATCCTTTTCCAGCTGTTATTTTAACAGTGCCTTCATGACTCCGTAATAGGATTCCATGACCTTGTTTAACTGGTCTATCTCAATGTATTCGTTGATGGTGTGGGCCAGTGTCTCTAAGGACGGGCCTACGCCTACGCAGCGGATTCCCGCCTCGCCTGCATAGTGGCTGGCATTGGTGCAGAAATCATAGTTGGTGATGGTTGGGTTCAGGCCGATTTCCTTCATTTCCTTATAAATGTTCTGTACCCAGTCCTCGTTCTTGTCAAAGAGCCATCCCGGGAAGAAACGCTCCGCCTCGATGGTCTCGCCGGTCCAGCACTTCTCCTGTCCCACTGCGTAGGAAACCTTTGCCTTTAACTGCGGGTCTTCCTTTATCATGCGGTCAAAAAGCTCCTGTAAGGGAGCCAGAACGCTCTCCTTTGTCTCACCGGTGAGCAGACGTCTGTCATAGGTTGCGCGGCAGTAATCCGGCACAACGGATGCGCCCGGATATGGGGAGGATTTCACATCCACCAGCTCCAGAATGCCGTCGCCCAGCACATCGTGGTGAGGAGGTGTCAGCTTGTTGATTTCCTCAATTACTTTGCACATCTTGTAGACTGCGTTTACACCCTTATGAGGGCTGGCGGAATGGGCGGGAACGCCGAAGGTTTCAACCACGATCTCCGCGCGGCCTCTCTGGCCAATCTTCATATTCAGCTGGGACGCCTCGCCGATGATAACATAATCCGGCTTCACATAAGCGCTGATTTCCCTTGCAGCCACGCCCTCGAAGCACTCCTCATGGACAACGCCCGCCACGTAGATATCGCCCGGGAAGCCGTAATTCGCATCCTCCGCATAGTACAGGGCTGCAGCCAGCATGGCGGACAGGGCGCCCTTCATATCGGAGGTTCCCCGCCCGTACATCCTGCCGTCCACTATCTCGGCGCCAAATGGGTCATGCTCCCATTTTGTCTTATCCGGTACGGGTACCGTATCCATATGGCCGTCAAAGAGAATCTTTGGCCCTGGTTTGGAGCCCTTTATGTGGCAGATGCAGTTGCCGTATCTGTCCACGTGGATATCTGTAAATTTGTGCTCGTCGCAGAATTTCTTCATGACGTCCACTACCAGGTTCTCCTGTCCGCTGTAGCTGGGAGCCTGAATCATCTTGGTTGTGAGGGCCAGGAGTTCCTCCGCCCTTTTCTCGTTTAACATTGACATTTCTTTTTCTTCCTTTCTACTTAACCAATTCGTAAAAGTCCTTTGACTTCTGAGCCAGGGCAAGGTCCTTTTCTGTCTGGGGAGCCAGCTCTGCCGTGAGGGCGCCTGTAGGACATACGTCCAGACAGAGTCCGCAGCACCTGCATTTATCCATATCCACCGTCATTTCCGGGAAGGTGAGCTTTCTGGCGTCATAGCAGCAGACTGTCTCGCACTTTTTGCAGCCCACGCATTTCTTTGTGGTGCCGTCTTCCTTAAATGCTGTGAAATGGAACTTCAGGCCGGAAATATGCTCTTCACTGGGGAAGTTTGGATGAGCTGCCCTGTTTACCTCCCGGATGGAGCTGTATCCCAGCTCCGCCAGGCGCTTTGACAGGTCATAGCACATCTTCTCCACATACTCCACGCCCTTAAGGATACCGGCCGTGCAGACGCCCACGCCCATGGCTCCCGCCATCATGTACTCGATGGCGTCATCCGCCTTCATGACTCCGCCGGATGCGTACAGGTTCATAAGCTGGGGATTTTCTTTGGCTATCTGGTAATTGTAGCGCATGGCAATGGGTCTCATGGCAGCGCCTGTCATCCAGCCAAAGCCGTCTCCGCTCAACATCTCAGGCGCGGCCTTCTCAATGTCAATCTTCAGCGTGGGGCCGATGGAATCAATGGCGCAGATTCCGTTGGCGCCGTGCTCCAGACATTTCCTGGCTGTTCCCACTGTGTCGGGCCAGTTGCCGGACAGCTTGCAGATAACGGGAATGTCCACATGCTCCTTGGTGTAGTCCAGCATGGGAATCAGGGTGTCCTCTGTATAGGATACCAGCTCAATCATATGGGCTCCGGCACGTTCCACATTCTTTACAATGGCCTGGGCCTCCTTTAAGGTATGGCCCACGGAACCAATGACAACGGCTCCTGCCGCGACGGTTTTCGGTATCTCGTTCTCATACCAGTTCAGGCGGTCGGAATCAGCCCACTTCTCGCAGTTGATCAGGGAATCCTGGTTCACGGTTCCCATGTGGTGTACCGGGTTGATGGCTGCTCCCAGGCGGATGGTCTTTGTCACCACAGCTCCCGCGCCGGCCTCATGGCCCTTAATCATTCCCTCCGCCCCGTAGCATAAGGGGCCTGATGAGAGAATATAGGGGCTCTGCAGATGGCATCCGCAGAAGTCTGCGGTGATATCCGCTCCGGTTAATTTTGATTTATCTAACATATTTTACCTCCAGCATTTGTTTACTTCAGTCCGCCTTCCCATACAATGGTCTTATAGCGGTCCGGATCCGTGTCTCCCTCGGTGGAGAACATAAGTACCTTGGAATCCTGGTTCAGCCCAAGCTCCAAACGCAGCTCGCGGTAGGATTCATCCTTCATGATAGTGGCCAGGGCGCCGAATGTGGCTGCGCCGGACTCGCCGGAAACGACCTGGGGGTCTCCCTTAAACGGAGCTGCCAGCATGCGCATGCCTCTTCTGGCCACATCGTCGTTCACTGCCAGGAACGCGGTTACATGGTTCTTTAAGATATCCCAGGAAGTGATATTGGGTTCGCCGCAGCACAGGCCAGCCATGATGGTAGGCATCTCGCCGTCCACAATGCGGATCTCCCCGTCTGCTGCCTCGGCTCCCTTGTAAAGGCAGGCGGCTGGCTCTGCTTCCACCACTACCATCACCGGAGGATTCTTCTTATACTTGTTGGCAAAGTATCCCACCACGCCTCCTGCCAGGCTTCCCACGCCGGCCTGGACAAACACATGGGTGGGGCGCTCCTCAAACTGCTCCACTGCCTCGTCCGCCATGGTGGAGTAGCCCTGCATAATCCAGGACGGAATCTCATCGTAGCCTTCCCACGCGGTATCCTGAATGACCACGCCGCGCTCCGCGTGTTTAGCCTCCTCGGCTACCATCCTGACACAGTCGTCATAGTTCACCTTCTCAATGGTACACTCCGCGCCCTCGTCCTCGATATGGCGGCGCCTGTTCTCAGTGGAGCCCACAGGCATGCGGATAACACATTTCTGACCCAGGCGGTTGGCAGCCCAGGCAACGCCTCTGCCGTGGTTGCCGTCGGTTGCAGAGAAGAACGTGGCCTGGCCGAACTCGTCGCGAAGCTCCCTGGAGGTGAGCACGCTGTAAGGCATCTGGCTGATGTCACGCTTTGTCTCTTTTGCAATGTATCTGGCAATGGCATAGGAGCCGCCCAATACTTTGAATGCGTTTAATCCAAACCGGTAGCTCTCGTCCTTCACACAGGCCTTTGCCAGGCCCAGATACTCCGCCATGTTCTTAAGGTCTGCCAGAGGGGTCACCTGGTACTGGGGAATGCTTTCATGGAAAGCCCTTGCTTTCTTTACCTCCACCACAGACATGATGGAGAGATTTTTGTCTTCCGTCTTGGGCATCTTGTTTAAAGCCCATTTGATTTCACAGCTCATGTTCCAATATCTCCTTGATTTTATATTGCGGGCAAACGTCAGACCCATTCTGTCCCTTATTGGGGGTTACAGCTTCTCCATGCGGAGCTTTTTAAGCTCTCCTGCCGCCTGGTAGATGGCGTCGGTCAGCTGCTCATACCCTGTACAGCGGCACAGGTTTCCGGATATGGCACGGCGGATTTCCTCCCTTGTGGCATCCGGATTCTCGTCTAAGAGAGCCTTTGCGCTCATGATGAATCCCGGTGTGCAGAATCCGCACTGGAGAGCGTGGTTCTCAAGAACCGCCTCCTGGACCGGATCCAGCTTCCCGTTGCAGCCCACTCCCTCAATGGTGACCACGTTCCGGCCGTCCACAGAGGGAGCCGGTACCAGACAGGATGTGACTGCCCTGCCGTCCAAAATCACGGTACAGGCGCCGCACTCACCGATTCCGCAGCCTTCCTTGGTACCGGTCAGGCGCAGGTCGTCTCTCAGCATATCCAAAAGCCTCTGGTGGGGTTTTACCTCCACCTGGCATGGCTTTCCGTTTAATGTAAAACTTATTTTCATCTTCTCCACTGCTATACCTCCATTCCCGCTGCCTGACACAGGGCCCGAAGTACGATTTCCTGGACCGCAGGCTCCTTATACTGGGTAGACCAGCGGATGCCGGTGCGCTCTATCATGACCTCTGAAACGGCCTTTCCCGCTTTGGCAAACAGCTCCTCAGACGGCTTCTGCCCTATAAGGACCAGCTCTGCCTTCTCCACTCTGTCAGGCTGTACGAAGATACATCCCGGAGCGATTCTGGCCTCTGTGACGGTTCCCTCAGAGTCCATGGTAAGGGCTGCGGCGCAGTTAAGCCTGGATATGGCCAGAGCCTTTCTTCTGCCCAGCTTGGAAAATCCCATTCCGGTTCCCTCCGGCAGCTTCTTTACCACGAATTCACGGATGAATTCTCCCGGTTCAAGCTTGAGGCTTCCCTTTCCCTCATAAAAATCCTTGAGCAGGCATACCCGCTCGCCGTCCTGGCCGTACACCTTGATAAGGGCGTCCGCCGCAATCAGGGCAGGCAGTGGGTCGGAGGCCGGAAACGCGTTGCCGATGCTTCCGCCCAGTGTTCCGCGGTTTCGTATCTGCGGGGAACCCACGGTGGCGCTGGCCCATCCCAGGAAGGGGATGTGCTTTGCAATGATTTCCGACTGCTCCAGATCCGTGTGGGTGGACAGAGGGCCGATGTATACATGCGCCTCGTCCTCGCAGATATAGCGCAGCTCCCTGTCTAAATAGGTGATGTCAAGCAGACACCGGAGGTCCTTCCACCGCTTATCCTTTTCGTGAATCTGGACTAAGATATCCGTCCCCCCGGCGACGATACGGGCCTTGCCGCCGTATTCCTTAAGCACCTTCACTGCGTCGTCCAGGGAAACGGCCCTGTGATACTTATACTGAATCATTTGCCGAATCTCCCTTCTACTGTAATTTATGTCCCAGCAATACTGTCTCTAGGTCTGCAGGATTCTCATAGACCCGTCGGCCGGTAGCGTTAAAGATGGCATTGGCAATGGCTGCCCCCACGCCCTCGGTGGCTGGTTCCCCGATGGATTTGGCTCCATAGGTTCCTGCCGGGTCCTGGTTTTCATATATATTGATGTTCATTTTCGGGGCGTCCATGGAGGTGGGAAGGATGTAGCTGTCAAAATTCTTCGTCTTCTGTCCACGCTTACCGGTTACCACGTCCTCTGTCACCGCAAAGCCCTGGCCCATTACAATGCCTCCGTAAATCTGACCCTTTACAAGAGCCGGATTGATGGCGGTTCCCACGTCGTGGCTGGCTGTTACCTCCAGCACATCCACGTAGCCGGTCTTCATATCCACTTCCACCTCAGCCACGATGCAGCCGTATGCAAAGGTGGGGAATGCTTTTCCCTGTCCTGTCTCGTGGTCCTGAATCAAATCCTGGGGCTTAAACCACTCAAAGGCAGCCATCTGCTTACCGGTCCAGAGGCAGGCATTGCAGACGCCGGAGAAGGGAACCTTCACATCCGGGTATTTCTTTAAATAGAACTGGCTGTCTAAAAGCTCCACCTGGTCCGCTGTCAGCTTACCGTAATCCAGGGTTCCCTTCTTAAGGCCGTATGCCTTCTCGATTTCCTCCAGGGGAAGGCTGTGAAGCTCCAGGGCATTCTGGATCATGACCCCTTTTAACTTCTCTCCTGTCTTCCTGACGGACTGCGCTCCCATGACCGTTCCTCTGGAGGCCACTGTCATGCCGCAGTCCGGTATGGAATGGGTGTCGGTGCCGAAGAAGCGGACCGCCTCATAGCTCACACCCAGGGCTTCCGCCGCAATCTGGGCATAGGCTGTCTTTAAGCCCTGGCCGTTCTCTGCCAGACCGGAATTAATCATCACGGAACCGTCCTCGTTGCAGATCATCATACATCCTGACGCGTCCGGTGATTCAGCTCCCAGTCCGGAACCCCTGTGGCAGACGGCCAGGCCGATGCCCCTGCGCTTGCGGCTTCCCTCGGGCTGTTTTAAGCAGGCTGCGTGTTTCTCCTTGTAGCCGGTCTGCTCTGCGGTGGCGTCCATGATTTCCTGGATCACGCAGTGCTCCACGGGAACGCCGGTGGCTGTCAGAGCCCCGTCGTGGAGCAGATTCTTGCGCCGGAATTCCAGTTCATCCATGCCGCAGGCCATGGCCAGCTCCTCGATGAACTGCTCCTGCGCCCAAATCAGCTGCGGTGATGAGTAGCCTCTCATGGCGCCGGAGTGCACATTGTTTGTGAACACACCGTATGTATCCGTCTTTATATTATCAATCTCATAAGGGCCTGCTGAGTGGACATTGGCCCTCCAGTTCATGAACTGGGTCTGGTTGTTGTAGGCTCCGCAGTTATCCACCTGCTCGCCCTGCCAGGCCACGATCCGTCCGTCCTTTGTGAGTCCGGCCTTGTAGCGGAGGCGGAAGGGATGGCGCTTAGCGGATTCCAGGAAGGAGTCCTCCCTGTTAAACACGAATTTCACCGGTTTTTTCGTCAGATTGCACAGGTAGGCGCATCTTCCTGCCACCAGTCCGGCGCCCTCCTCCTTGCCTCCGAAGGTGCCGCCCAGGGTCTCCTGCACCATGCGGACCTGGTTCATGGGCACTCCCAGCACATCCGCCACATACCTTCTTGTAAAGAAGGGATTCTGGGAAGCGGAATGTACGGTCATGGCACCGTCGTTGGGGTTCAGATAGCAGATACATGCCTCCGGCTCAATATAGGAGTGCTCGATGTACTGGGTTCTGTATTCCCTTTCCAGAACAATATCAGCCTTTTCAAATGCTGCCTCCGGATCTCCTTTTCGGATATGGAACATGGATTCCTTGAAAATATTGTCGGGATATTTTTCATGGACCGCAAAGGCGCCCTCGCTCAAGGCTTCCTCAATGGTATACACGCCAGGAAGCTCCTCATACTCAACATGAATCGCCTCCAGAGCCTCGTCTGCCAGCTCCTTTGACTGGGCCGCAACCATGGCCACACAGTCTCCGGAATAACGGATGGTATCCGTCAGATACATATATCCTGCCCAGCTTCTGGTGCGGGGCATGTCAAAACAGGTAACAACAGCCTCCACGCCCGGAATCCCTTTTCCTTTCGCGGCATCAACGGACACTACCCTGGCACTGGAATAGGGGCTTCTTAAAACGCCAGCGTATAGCATTCCTTCCATATATATGTCCGCTGCGTAGCGCGCCCTTCCCGTTACCTTATCCACCCCGTCAATACGGGGTACGCAGTGGTTTATCACAGAAAAATGTTTTTCGCCTACTTTTGTTAACGGCATTCTGAATCTCCTTTCCAGAACCTCTCTGTCTTTTCTTCCATCTCCCTGCGCACAGCCTCTTTGTCAAGGGTCACCAGCTTTCCGTCCCTCTTAAGCCATGCGCCTCCCACCATTACGTTTATCACATTCTGGGGGTTGGTAAAAAGTACTAATTGGTCATATACGTTATATTCATTGACAGGAGTGGGCCTTGCCACATCCACGGTAATCAGGTCGGCCAGCATGCCCTCCTTTATGACTCCCGCCTCTATGCCCACAGCCTTTGCGCCCAGCTCCGTTGCCATGCGGTACACCTTCCCCGCAGGCATGGCCTGGGGATCCTTATGGCAGCCCTTATGAATCAGGAAAGCTCCGCGCATCACTTCAAAGAAGTTATTCACATAGCCGTCCGTGCCCAGGCCGACGGTCATGCCGGCCTCCAGCATTTTCTCTATGGGAGCTATTCCGCCGCCCACCTCGCAGTTGGACAGCGGCATGGAGATACCCTTTACGCCTTTTTCTGCCAGAATGGCTATTTCCTTATCAGTGATCTGTACCAGCTGGGAAGCCAGGACGTTTCCGTCCAGGCATCCCATGCCGTCATATGCCTCCGCCGGCGTGGTTCCCAGATGTTCCCTGGCCCATGCCGGTTCAAGGTCGCTTTCACTCATATGCATGTGAAGCAGGCATCCGGCTTCATCCGCCATGTGCTTTGCCTCACGTATGAAATCCTCGCCGCAGGTAAACAGGGTGTGGATGCTCATGACGCCTTTCACCAGGCCCTTTTCCTCATTGCAGGCCTTTGCAAAATCGAAGTTTTCCTTCAGACCCAGCCGGCCGTTTTCCCTGCTCTTTCTCTCGCAGGCCTCAAAGGACAGGAAGCCCCTCAGGCCGGCCTTTTCTACTTCCTCTTTTTCTACTTCAAGAGCGCCGGGAATGGAATTAGGTCCTTCCAGGATATCCACAAAGGATGTAACCCCGGAGTCAATCATCTCCACGCAGGCCCACCTGGCGGTAATGCGCGCCAGGTCATGGTCCACTCTGTCCTCCACGCAGGGCCACCAGAAATCCTTCAGATAATCGGAAAAATCCGTTACCATTGCCTCTGCCGTGATGCCGTGGGAAAGGACGCCGTACATATGGTTGTGTCCATTGACAAAGCCCGGAAGAAGCATCTGTCCCGGAAGGCAGACTGCCTGCGCCTCCTCATTGCTTCCGCCGCCCAGGGAATCCCAGGGCCCCACACAGGCAATCCGTCCTTCTTCTATCCGGACGCCCCAGCCCTCTTTCAGGCCCTCCGGCGTCAATACATAGTCTGGTTTTATAATGGCCGCTGCCAGATTTCCATTTTTTATCATTCTTTACTGCCTCTCATATTTTCTATAAGTATCATTCCACTTATGCCCTTCTAAGCGGTTGGTGATATTGCCTCTCACGCAGAGTTCCTCCGCTGCCTTCTGGGCTGCCCGAAGCTCCGCCTTTTCATCCTCCACTGTAAGGATAACTCCCTTTTCCATGACTCCCCTGCCGTCCACATACACATCTGTGATGTTCTTTAATGACGCGGAGTAAACCAGAGTGGAGCATGGGTTGTGAAGGGGAACTGCCTTGACGCACTCATATGGGTCAAAGATTACCATATCCGCCTTCTTGCCTGCCTCTATGGAACCAATCTCATCCTCCATGCCAATGGCCCTTGCGCCGTCGATGGTGGCCATCTCCACTACCTTCTCGGCCGACATGGACAGCGGATCCCTGGTGGCGCATTTCTGCATCAGGGCCGTGTTCTTCATCAGCTCTATCATGTCGTTGGCGTTGTTGGAAGCTGCTCCGTCCACGCCCAGGGAACAGGTAACGCCTGCCTTTAAAAGCTTTGGAATAGGAGCTGCGCCTGATGACAGGTACATGTTGGAACATACATTGTGGGAGATCTTAAGGTCGTACTTCCCGGCCTTCTCAATATCCTCATCCGTCAGATGTACACAGTGCACCATCAGTACGTTTGGCCCGCAGATTCCCATGTCAATCATGGCGTCTATATCCCACTTGCCGTGAATGCCCTTGGCTGCCTCTCTGTCAAACTCTGTCTCGGAGATATGTACGGTGAAGCCTGATTTGTACTCGTTTGTCACCTTCCAGAGCATCTTAAGTGTCTCTCTGGTGTTGGACCACATGGCTGCCGGCGCCACCCAGATTTTGATGCGGCCGTTGTCGCAGTTGTGGTAGCGCTCAAAGATGTCCCTGACGCCCTTCTCGATGTCGTCCTTCTGCTGCGTGATGCCCGGATGCACGCCGTACTGGATTCCGGTGTCCATGCAGCCCCTGCCGAAGATGCCGCGGATTCCCAGCTCCCTCATGGCCTTTATAACGCCGTCGTCCAGCCCTTCCCTTGGATGGGGATACATGTAATCCAGGTTGGTGGTGATACCGCTGTGGATGCCTTCCATCAGGCCCAGCATGGCGCCGTGGTAGCAGTCATCGGGAGTCAGGCTGGTGGCCGCGGGGAAGGTCATTGTTTCCAGCCAGTCCTTTAACACCATATCATCCCCCAGTCCCCGAAGCAGGGTCTGGAACAGATGGTTGTGGGTGTTCACAAAGCCCGGGAACATCACCCTGCCCTCCAGGTTCGTCACGCGTTCACAATCCGTATACTTGGCCTCCAGGGCCTCGGCAGGTCCCACTTCCACAATCCGGTCGTCCTTTACGGCTGCCGCACCGTGAAAAAATATCTCCCTGTCAGGATTTACCGTTACAATGATTCCGTTTTTAAATAAATGGCTGATCATAGTCTAAACTCCTTTTCTCTTTGATTCACACGCGATAGCTTACGCCGTCTCAACTTCATGTGCCTTTGCAGATGCAGCGCCATCCTCTTCTGTCTGGCTGATTTCCCTTATGTACTCTGCCTCCACTTCCTGGTCCGTCTTATCCTTTGGAAGTATCAGGTTCAGGACAATGGCAAATCCGGCCACTAGGATGATGGATGACTCCCCGAAGAACATCTGCACATATTCACCCATACCAGACAGCGTATCCTTTGCCAGAGAGATTCCCAGTCCCAGCGCAAGGGCAGGTCCGCATATGAGCATGGCCCTGTTGGTGAATCTGGCTCTCGCCACCAGGCTCATGCCTGACATACATATCATGGAGAATACCACGATGGTTGCCCCGCCGATAACGCAGTTGGGTATGGTGGAAAGCACGCTGGCCAGCTTCGGACAGAAGGCTGCGGCCGTCAGTGTGATGGCGCCCCAGCCCATAACCCAGCGGTTACAAACCTTTGTCAACGCCACGATACCGGAGCACTGGCTGTAGGTTCCTGTGGCGAAACAGTTGAAGAAGGAGGAAAAGATACAGGCAATGCCGTTGGCGATGATGCCGCCTCTCAGCTCCTCATTCTTCGGCTGCCTGTTAAGGCCGCCTGTGGCCGAAACCGTAAAGTCTCCCGACATCTCCACCGCATTGATGAAGAACAGCAGGACAAATACCAAAACAAAGTTCAGGTGGAACTCCAGTTTTCCAAAAGCCATTGGCCTCGGAACAGCAAACCATGCCGCTTCGCTGATGGGCGAAAAATTGATGTATCCGCAGATAGCCGCTATGACGTATCCCACAATCATGCCGCCCAGTACAGCTGCCGCGCTGACCATGCCCTTGCCGTAGCCGTTCATAATCAGAATAGCCAGAATGACGACCAGGCCGATGACAAAATTGTGGAGCTGTCCCATGGACGGGTCACCCTGTCCTCCCGCCAGATTATAAGCAGCAATGGGGAAACAGGAGATACCGATGGAGGTGATAATGGTCCCCGTCACCACCGGCGGGAAAAATCTCCTAATTTTGGGAAGAGCAAAGCCGATAGCGATAGACACCAGACCGCCTACCAACTGCGCCCCAAATAAAACCCCTAACCCATAATTGACAGATACGGAAATGCAGATGGGAAGAAATGTGTATGTCAGTCCCATCATGACAGGCAGCCCTGATCCGAACTGAAGATTGCCGAACCGTATGGGGAATACCTGCAGAAGTGTGGCTACGCCGGCTCCCAGGATGGAGCACTGCAGAAGCAGCGTAGCGTGTGAAGAGACCATACCGCTTGCATTTGCTACCAGAATCATGGGGACTATGTTTCCCACGAACATGGCCAAGAGCTGCTGGAATCCCAGCGGAAATGCCTGCGCGAATGGCGGGCGTCCATTTAACTCATAAATGGAGCCGGTTTTGATAGTTGAAGTACTTTTGGATGCATTCTTATTCATGTTGTTCTCCTTTAACTGATTAAGAATACGAAAGGGGGCTTCTTCCCTTCGGGTGTTCCTGACTTCGTCGTTACCCACCCTGATTCGTACCAGGATGTGCCTGTGGTATGGTTCTTTATCCGTCCAGTGTACAGGCTTGACAGATAGACTAAAGCCGGAGAAAAGCCTATCTGACCAATGTGTTCCTGAGTAAATAGTTGCCGGCCGGTATATCTGTCTTAAATGCGCCGTCCTCTATGATTTTTTGCCCTCTCAGAAATACATGCCGGACTTTATGTGAAACTACCATGCCCTGGTAAGGGTTGTAGTCTACATACTGCCTCTGTGTGCCGGCATCTATGACATGACTGCTGTCCGGCCGGATTACCACCAGATCAGCGTCGCTGCCTGGCTGTATCACTCCTTTCCTTGGATATAAGCCAAATATTTTTGCCGGATTTTCTGCTGTCATCCTGGCAATGCCGCTGTATGTAAGGCCATGGCTTTCAGCCTGTGAATACATGAGCTCCAGCCGGTTCTCCACACCCGGAAGTCCGCCTGGTATGAGGCGGAAGTCCACCCGTCCCAAATCCTTCTGGCCCTTGTAGTTAAAGGAACAGTGATCCGTGGAAACCGTATCCACAATCCCCTGCTTCAGTCCCCGCCACAGGGCTTCCTGGTCTCTGCTGCTCCTCAGGGGCGGGCTGCACACATATTTTGCCCCCTCGAAACCGGGAAGACGGTACTTTTCCTCTGACAGGAACAGGTATTGGGGACATGTCTCGCAGTAAACCCTCACTCCCTCTTCCTTTGCTTCCTCTATCTCCTTAAGCGCCTGTCTGGTGCTGGTGTGGACTATGTAAACCGGAACCGCGAGAAGCCTTGCCATGTCAATCATCCTGGACACGGCTTCGTGTTCCACCTCATTTGGCCTGGACAGCGGATGGAGGGATATATCCGCCGGATGTCCGGCTGCCAGTTCCTCCCGGCGCACATCCAGGATATCGCCGTTTTCACAGTGTACCATCAAAAGGACACCATGTTTCTTCATCAGTGACAGGAGCCGGTACATATCCCGGTCCTCCACTCCCAGGTCCCCCTTATAAGCCGTGTAGGCTTTAAAGGAAGTAACTCCCTGGCGAATCATGGAGAGGATTTCCTCCTCTATCCCCTGGTCATACCGGGCCACGGTCATGTGGAAGGAATAGTCCGTAAAGGACCGTCCGTCCGCTTTCTCATGCCACCGGTCCAGACCGCTTTGGAGGCTGGCCCCCTGCTCCGGCTCCGAAAAGTCAATCACTGTGGTGGTTCCCCCGGCCACAGCCGCCCTGGTGCCGCTCTCAAAATCATCTGAAGTCATGATGCCGCCGCAGGGCATGTCGAAATGGGTATGGGCATCGATTCCTCCCGGCGCAACCAGACAGCCGGATACATCCATTACCTCTTCCCCCTCAAGGGGTTCCAGGCCCGGACCGGTCTGTACAATCCGTCCCCCGCCTATGCGGATATCCTGCCGCACACAGCCCGTCCCGCTGACAACGGTTCCATTTCTTAACAGCATCCTTCTCACCTCTTTGTCCTGTGTTTTATTTCAGGCCCATATTTTTCATGGGTCCCCATCATGCTTTATCCGGCTGAACAGCTTTAAACTCCTGATTTCACCGTTATTATCGTTAATTTTTAGACAAATATGAACAAAAAAAACAAGAGCCGCAACGCTTTGTCAAAGGTTGCCAAACTCTTGTTAAGATTAACAAAAATTTTTCTCTCCTGCTGGAGCTTTTTGATTATGTCTACATTTTACATCTTAATCTCAAAATGTCAATATACTACCAAAAGATTTTCGCAAAACAAAGTATTTTCATGTATTATTTACAATTTTTCCATTCCCTCTTTGTGGTATTTTCCGATAAATCGGTTATTCTTGTCCAAAAATAACGACAATTCCAATTTGTATATTTTTGAGTTGGAGGGCAAAACCCCTGTCCGGAATGGTACGGGCAGGGGTTGGCTTACAGATATTAAAACCGCACTCAATCTTCTAACAGATATTTTTCTGTCGAGCCCACCTTTTCTTTTATGTAATCAATACTCAATTCATATACCCTATTCTTCCATTCAACCGAAGTAAACTGATGATTGGCCCCTTTTATTATTTCCAGACGGGCCTTTTCCCCATACAGGTCCAGATATGGTCCCACCGCGTAAACCGGAACCTTCTCATCCAACTCCCCATGTATGATAAGCACCTCTTTGCCGTAACCTTCCGCCTGCCTGACGATATCTTTCTTTCTCACTTGTGAAAGGAATTCACTGGACATCATAAGTCCGCCTATGTCATAGAACTCCTCGTAGTGGCCCGGAACAGCATGGACACGGCTGCTGATATCATAGTAGACCACGTTTCCCGGAGCCCACATAACGGCTCCCCTGGGCTGAAGCTGCGGTATAATATTGGAAACAATGGCCCCTCCCATACTGTGCCCTGCGGGAAACATATTGTCCCTGTCACACCATGGCTGCTCACTGGCCCACAGATAAATAGCCTTTGGGCAACAAACAGGTTTCCTCCCATGGGAGGCGTAAGCATTCCGATGCACAGGTTAATCACCATAATAATGCCGAAATGAAGTGGATCAAACCCAATTGCTATTGCAATAGGCGCAAAGATTGGTCCAAACAGTACGATTGACGATATGGTATCCAGAAACATCCCGATGATCAGGAGAGCAATGTTAAGCATCAGCATGATCATGGCTCTGGAGCTTGTTATGGACATCATCCAGTCCGTAATCATGGCAGGGACACGGTTCATGGTCAGTATCCGGCCAAAGGTATTTGCCGCGCCAAACAGTATCATGATGGTGGCCGATGTGATGGCCGCGTCAAACATGGCCTCGCAAAAAGCCTTCCGGCTCAGGTGATGGTACACGAACACAGCCACAATGATTGCATACACGACACCGATGACAGCGGATTCCGTCGGAGTAAACACACCGGAATAAATGCCTCCCAGGATTATGACGGGCATCAGTATAGCCGGTATGGCTTCCTTCAGCACAACCGCTTTTTCCCTGCCGGTCTTGGCCTTTGTCTCGTTCCCCTTATAGCCCCGCTTTTTACTGGCAAAATAGTTATAAATCATCAGGGCCACGCCCATGAGGACCCCTGGAATAATTCCCGCGATAAACATATAGGATACGGAAACCCCAATGGTAACCCCATACATAATCATGGGTATGGAGGGCGGTATAACCGGCCCGATGGTGCTTCCTGCCGCTATCAGAGCTCCGCTGTACCCTTTGGAATAGCCCTGGGCTGTCATGGCGCCAATCATGATGCCCCCTATAGCCGCGGCTGTAGCGGGTCCGGAGCCCGATATGGCCGCAAAGAACATGGACGCTACTATGGCAGCCATACCCAATCCGCCCGGCATGGTCCCTGTCATCATTTCCGCCACATCCACCAGCTTCTTTGCAATGCCTCCCCTCTCCATCAGACTTCCCACCAGCATAAAGAATGGAATTGCCATGAGAGAGAATGAATCAATGCTTGTAACCGTGGACTGCGCCAGCATCTGTGTCATATTGCTTCCCGCGTTAAAGACAGAGAATGTAGCCACACAGCTCAATCCCAAACTCACCGCAATGGGGACAGTGCCCAAAAGGCATACAAATAATACTCCCAGCATTGTACCGATCATACCTCTGCCCCCTCCTTACCTGCATTCATGAATTCTCCGGCCCTGCGCTGGATAATCCGTATACTCATACCGGCCATCCCCAGCACTCCTGCCAGATACATAATCCATTTGGGAACGAAGGGCAGGGCGGAAAGAACCTGCCCCTGGTTCCGTATCAAATTCATAAGCCGGAATATCTCATAAGACATATATATCCCATAACCAACAGCAATCACATCCCCCACCAGGTACACTGCCTCAAAAATCTTCGGGTCCTTCTTAAAAGCCAATGACAAGGCCGTCACCCTCATATGGGCATTGATTTTTCCTGCCCAGCTGATTCCGGCAAAGGATGTCCATACCAGCAGCAGCCTGGCCAATTGTTCACCCCAGGAAAGGGTGAAGCTAAATACAAATCTGGTAACAACGTTAAGTGCAATGATTATGGTCATCACGAGAAACATGCATACAATGATATACTTCTCAATTTGGTTATAAAAAGGTTCTTTCTTCTCCGTCTTCTCCATGCTGTTCTCCTTATGTACAAGGTCTTTTTACTTCATGTACTTTGCGTTGATTTCGTCAACCTTGTTTACCAAATCTTCCCCTATTCCGGGAACATACTTGTCATAAACCGGCTCAGCCGCGTCACGGAACGCCTGTCTCTCCTCATCCGTAAGGGTAATGATTACATTTGTCCCATTGTTTCCGATCTTTTCTTCCAGTTCAGCCTCATTGGAAGCAGAGAGTTCACGCTCATAAACAATCATCTCGTCCACACATTCCTGAATCAGCTCCTGGTCCGCCGCACTGAGGCTGTCCTACCATGTCTTGGAGGCTAATAATGGACTTGTATCATAAATATGGCCTGTCTCTATGATATATTTCTGTACCTCATACAATCTGTTGCCGTCAATATTGGCAAAGGGGTTCTCCTGGGCATCCATGGTTCCATTCTGAAGCGCCGTATATAATTCAGAGAATGCCATGGGCACTGCGGATGCACCCAGCGCATTGAAATGGTCAATGTGCATCTGATTTTCCATAACCCTGATTTTCAGTCCCTTCATGTCCTCCGGCTTATGAATTTCCTTATTGGCAGTCAGCTGTCTCCAGCCGGTAGCCATCCATGTCATCCCCTTGAAGCCGGCAGGTTCCAGATTGCTGAATATTTCCTGTCCCACATCGCCGTCCAGCACCTCCTCAGCCGCTTCATTGGACTGGAATAAATACGGAAGGTCCAAAAGAGCAGTGGAATCCGTAAATGCCCCAAGAAATGCCACGGAGGAAATTGCCATTTCCAGAGTACCCATCTGAAGCTGTTCCAGAAGTTCCGTATTATTTCCCAATGCTGAGGCAGGGAACACGTCTACCTTAATTCTTCCGCCGGTTTTCTCTTTTAACATCTCTCCCAATTTGTTGGATGCAAGGTCAATGGGCACTCCCTCCTGGCTGACATGGGCTATCTTGATCACGATAGGATCTCCCTGGGTGTGGTCCGCAACCCCGGCAGATGACTCAGCGCCTGCCAGCTCTGCCTGCTCCTGCGTCTCCTCCTTTTTTGTTTCTGAAGGCTGGACAGCAGACGAAGAGGCGGCGCTCCCTCCTCCACAGCCGCTCAAAGTGAGCGCTGCCAGTGAAACTGCGGATGCGGTTGCCAGTAACTTTTTTCCTGTCTTTTTCATTCTTATAATCCTCCCACATATTGATTGTATTTATGGACTGTTTCGGTACTTCCTGTATGCATTAAGTATAGCAATGCCACAATTGCAAAACAATATCCGCCGGGACTAATAAAAAGAGACGGTTATTATATCAGCTGCACATTTCTTTATCATATGCAGTCAAATATACCCTTCTTTTAGCCGTAAAATCCCCCCTCCTGTACATATTTCGGCAATTCTCTATGTATATTTCCCAATTTATCTTTTTATTTATTGTATCAAAAGCACATTTTTATATGATGTAAAACTTGATATACTTAAAATAACAACAGACAGGAGAGGAATATTTATGTATCTTGGAGAACTGGACCTTCATGAAGGAATTTGACTACTCATACGGCTGCCCCAGAGACGAGTTGTCAAGGACGTTTTAATCAAATTCACAAAAAATTCATAAAACAGCCACGCTTTTTCGCCTGTGGCAAGTTTACTTTTGCCCCGGAATGGGATATACTATAAATGACCTCAAGTTTTCTTTAGATTTCAAGAATAGAAAGGGTGATTTTATGAATTTGGCAAAAATCTCTGCAAACGGTCAGATTACGGTGCCGGTGGAAATACGGCGTCTGCTCGGCTTAAAGTCCGGGGATAAAATTCTGTTCTTCCAGAAGCAGGACGGGGAAATTGTTGTAAGCAACGCTTCTTCCAAAGCAATCCACAAGGCGCAGGCTGCCTTTACTGGGGCTGCCGAAGAAATGGGCGTTTACAGTGAAGATGATATTCAGGCACTGGTAGACGAAGTACGGTACGGAAAGGAAAGGTAATATGCGGATATTGGTCGACACAAATATCCTGTTCTCCGCATTGGTCTTTCCACGTTCCAAACCGGCGCGGGCGCTTCTGTATATCGCGGACAATCACGAGATTGTCCTGTGTGACCGCAGCATTGTGGAGCTGCGGGATATTCTGCAACGGAAAGCCCCGAAGTTCCTGCCGGACGCGGAAGTGCTGCTTGCGGAAATGTCCTATGAGCTTATCCCAGCGGTAGACCATGCGGAAAAGCTGATACGCGACGCAAAAGACCAGCCGATCTTAAATGCGGCGATTGTGTCTGATGTGGATATTATTCTCACGGGAGATAAGGATTTTTTAAGCCTTGAAATGGAACATCCGAAATGTATGACGGTTGCACAATTTTTCGAGAGTGAGGGCATGGAAGAATAATTCTGATATGGCGGAAAACATGGGGCGGAAACTGAAAACAGGTTCCTGCCCCATGCGTCATATTACAAGGGTTTTTCAGCCCCTAAAGCGTGACACTTATGCCTCTGTTTCCGTTTGCGCTCTACGGCGTGTTTCCGCTTCATGGCGGCGGCACATTCCGGGCAGTATTTGGCGCGGTTGGAGCCGGGAAGAAATAACTTACCGCACACGCAGCATTTCTTCCTGTCCAGTCGGTGGAACAGGGTGGCCTCCAGCTCCCTGTCTAGCGGCAGCACCGCAATTCGGAACCACCGGCAGAGCAGGGAGTAGGAAATGCTCTGGATGCAGACACATTCCTCCCCGTCGTCCAGCGCGATACAGTTCCCGGAATCGTAGTTGCAGCACTCATGTACTAATCGCCGCTCCCGCCTGTATTGCCGGTAGTCCATGACAGGAATGGAATCATGCCGCCCGTTTCCCATAGCGCACCTTGCAGCGGCACACGGGCGGCTGCTCTTTGGTAAAGACCGGCTCCGGCCTCCTGGCTCCGGCTGGCGCGGGCGGCAAGGGCGGCTCCGGGATTTGAATAAAAATTACTTCGTCTCCTGCCGTATCGGTGTGGGGCTCACCGTAACGAATATCGGGCATTACTGCGACAGCTCCATTTCTGCCCAGGCTGTTTTCCGGTACGCGCAGAACCGGCCGGACATGGAAAAGCGAATCTATTATATAGATGACTTTTTGGCAGAACACCTTGTATACGAAATTCCGGAACACTCTTTTGAACACTTTTTCAAAAATGAATTGGACTATATGAAAATCTCCCCCACGGCCCAGGAGACCATAGGCGCCCTGGTTGCCTGCAATATGGATATTTCTATGGCTGCCGAAGCTCTGTTCATACACAGAAACACCATGGTGTTCCGGTTGAACCAGCTGAAAAAGCAGCTGAATCTCAATCCGTTCCACAAAGACAACGACAGGTTCAAATTGATTCTTCTCCATCATTATTTTACAAAAAAGTACGGCGGCAACCATCCATCAGGGGAGATGTCATAATTCTGTTTTCTCCCCAGGCGCCCACGCCGCCAGCTCCTTCACCAGCATGATGCGCCCAATTATAACGCACACAGCTCCCGCGGTATTCCACCCGCTGCTTCCCAATACAACCGAGTATTCATAGAATGCCGCGGTCTGCGTCCATGCTGTTTTGCCGGTCCAGATTCGTGGTAAACCAGGACTCTCCTCCTGAACCGTCAGAGCATTTCCACTGAATCAGGTAACCTTGAATTCCCTTTTCACCTGTTCCGGGTTTTGGACCTCAAAGCCTTTCAGACGGCAGTCCTTCTGCACAAGATAGCGTGTCATGGCGGTTCCGTCGGAGCTGAACGATCCCCCCCGCAGCTGTAACATATTCCATGGGTTTATCCAGAGTAAGGATGATTTGTCCTATGGACACGTCCTCCTCTGATCCGTCTCCGTATCTGACTTTCATGGTACCCAGGGTGGTTCCCCCGGCTCCAAAGCTTCCGGCCGGCAGCATCATCACCACTATTTAAAAATACGATTCATGGGAGGAAATAAAATTGAAACAGGCATTAATCATCGGTTCCACCGTGGTAGACGTAACTGTCAGGCTGCCCCGCCTGCCTGTTACCGGCGAGGATGTGATTGTGGAGAGCCAGTCTATGTCCCTGGGAGGATGTGCCTATGTATGCGGACTGGAACTGGATGAGGATACAGGAAGCGTCATACGGGACAACCTGGAAGAGTACCCGGAATATACTGTTTACTTTGCGCCGGGTCCCAGAATCAGCTTCATCCCCCAAGGCAGTCTGGAGCGCATGTTTTCCCTATCCCCCATTCTGCACCTCAATGGGGATGAGGCCATGGGATATACGTGAATCACGGGCCCCCTGGAAGATAAGCAGCCGATGAACCTCTGCCGACCGCCTGCGTGAAGCTGCCGACCGCCTTACAGCCCTTACCCGCAATCATGTCATCATCACCCTGGGTGGTCATGGCGCGTTCCATATGGAGCCTGGGAGACACTGCTTCCGTCACCTCTTATGACTTCCGCAGCAAATTCACCCGGCGATTACACCTTCCGGGTGCGGTCCATTGCCAGGTATGGGGACACAGCCCCAGGGCGTCCCGGAGAGAATCTGCTTTACTCCCTGGAACGCCCTGTGCATTTTGCCGTCCAGATAACACCTCCCGCCGCGCCTATAAAAGAACAGAGCAGGCACACTGACAGCCTGCCCTTCATCTGCGCCAGCCACCAGACAGCTCCTGCCTCCCCCATGTCCGCCATATCGGAACGCATTTCCCCTATCTTCCTGGCCCAGAATTCAAAATCAGACCATCTGCTGGGAATCAAATCCGGAGGTATCTTAAGCTCCAGTTTCCATGCCAGGAGTAATCCCGCCAGAGAAAATACGGCAGCCAGGATGAATTCCTTTGTACTCTTCTTTATACTCTTCTTTATGCCCTCCTTTGTCCTCCCCCTTATCCCCCTCCTGCTTCCCGGAAGGCCAGAGAGCATCCAGACTGAAGTTATCCACAGCGGCAGACACACTCCAAGGCCGGCGGCAGAGGAAAAATACGTTCCGTCCACCAGGACCTTCCCGGACTTAATCCCATTCCTGTAAAGAAAATTTTCCGCCGCTGATTTTCCTGTTTCCATCCCATGGGATGTCCCTTCTTCCGCACCACTTTCTGCCTCCCTTACGTATGTAAACATCATGTATCTCATGGCGTCTTTCTCTTTGGCAGGCAGCAGTATGACATGGGATGATTCATCCGTGACTCCCCGTATCCTGTAGGGCTTCTGCCTGCACCAGATATATTTTCCCGCTACATCCAGACCTCCGAACAGTTCCATGGCAAGGCCGCTGCTGATGACGCATCCGTCCTGGTCTGAACGGCAGCCGTATGTTCCTCCCAGCAGCCTGGGTGATGACGCCATTTCCTTAAGTCCGTATACAGCGATGCAATCCGCCTCTTCTGACCTTCCCAGTCCGGGGTTCAATACCTTCAGCCTTTCCGCACGGGACCAGGCCGTGATTTCAGGCAACATTTTCCTGGTCTGCTCCTGTTCACCGTCCAGTGCATGGGAAATCAGCTGTTCCTCCACCGCCTCCCCTTCTCCATAGTATATAAATACCTGGCTGCCCGCATCCCTCATGGTCCAGGCCAGGATGGCCCCATAGCCCCATATGGCGGCAATGAGTATAAGTATGATCCATTTTTTCATTCTTCCACCACCCTGACCCGGTCTCCTTCACTCACTGGTTTGCCGGATTCTGTAATCAGCTTCATATCCTTTGTCACAAGACCTGACACAGCAGCGGCAGAACTGCTCTTTTCCAGTACCTCCACCTGGATTCTCACTGCTTTTAGCTCCTCTCCCAGTATGGTTTTTTCCGGCTCTGCCGCCAGACAGTAATATCCTTTATTATCCTCACGCAGCGCCTCCATGGGAATTACACAAGGGTATGCCCCGGATTCCATGTTCACGGCAAAGGATACCAGGTCTCCCAGCCTTCCCTCGCCTTCCTGCATCCTGGCTGTCACCTGGATTTTCCCGTCCTCTGCCATCTGGTCCACGGATTCCACCTCTGCTTCCACATTCTTTGACTGTCCCGCCAGCTTCACCTGCATCTTGACACCCTTTTTCAGGAGACCTGCCCCGGCTGTCTCCTTGTCAATCTGTGCCTTCATCTCCAGGCCGCCCACAGCCAGCCTGACCTGATGTCCGTCCTGGATCCGGTCCCCTGCCTGTAATCCGGTATCCACCACAACCCCATCCACCGATGCCTTGATTTGTCCTTTGGCATCTATTAATTCCTCTATCTTCCTCTGCTTTTTTTGAATCTCCTCCATGTCCAGTTTCATGGACTCCTGTTTCAGGCCGGACATTCCCCTTCCGGCCGCTTCCCCTGCCGCTGTACCGGCATCCGATACCCTTGCGTTTTCCACCTTCTCCATGGCCTGATACAGGCTTTCCTCCAAATCCCGGACCTTTCTTCCGGCTTGCTCCAGCTTGTCATCCTCTGCCTTCAAGGCGTCCTCATACGCCCTTCGCAGGTCCTCCTGGTTTTCCCTTTCCCCGTAATCCACATCCTCGTAGTCTTCCTCGGCCGCATACATCTTTGCCCTGGCTTCCTCTACCTTCAGGTCCTCTTCATCCCGGATGTCCTCCAAATCCTCTCCGGCCCTATCAAACTCCAGCTTAGCCCGTTCCAGCTCCTCTTCGGAAGCCCCCTGCTCCTCCAGGCGGTCCAGTTTTTTCTGCTTATCCTCCACTTCCCGCTCCGCCTTTCTCACAGCAGAATCCCTGGACTTCTGGGCCGACTCATATGATCTTCTGGCACTTTTCATAGCCTTGCGGTTATCCTCCTTCACCTGCTCCCTGGTCCGGTTCTTCTTCTGCACATAATCGTGCTCCAGTTCAATGGATGCCTTCTCATGGTCCTCCTTCGCCTTCGCCAAATCCTGGTTTCCCAGTTCCAGGGCTCTCTGGGCCGCGGCCAGCTGCTGCAGCGCCAGAGTCTCCTCAGTCACCCGCGGGACTGGAGCAAAGGACATCTGCTCCTGTTTAAACGTCAGCTCTGCCTTTTTGTACTCCAGGGTCAGAGCATCCCGCTCCTCCTCAAGTCCTTCCATCTGAAGGGTCAGGACCGTGTCTCCTGCCTTAACAGACTGTCCGGGCCTGGCTGTGATTTCCTCCACCTGCATGTTCTCCGGCAGTGATATGTATACCGTTCTTCCGGCAGTAAGCTCTCCCTCTCCCTGTATTGCGTAGGGGATCACATCCTGCTTTCCATACCCTGTCTTCACCCGTATGACGGTAAATGAATCCAGGGCCCTGGACAGAAAGGTCAGAGCTGCCATAAGGGCCAGGAATATGGCCGCTGCTTTTTTCACGTTCATTGACTCTCACTCCTTGATTCCTGATGCGGCAATCCCCTGCTCCAGTGTCTCCTGGCCCATGATGAACAGAAGGACAGGAAGCATCATCATGATGACCGAGGCAGACCAGGCAGCGCCTGCCTTATCAGCCGTAATGTCCGGCAGATAAAGGGACAGCGGCCAAAGTCTCTGCTCCTTTAAAAATGTCATGGGCTGTTCAATGGCATTCCAGTATTCCAGGAATCCCAGCACCAGCATGGAAATGATTCCCGGCCGTCCCACTGGTATACCCACCTTCAAAAATATAGAAAAGTCACTGGCTCCGTCCAGCCTTGCCGCTTCTATGAGAGGCGTTGGAATGGATGCAAAGAATTTTGTCATGATAAAGACCGGAAATGCGGAAAAGATTCCCGGCAGAATGACCGCCAGATGGGTATTTAAAAGATGAAACTGCTTAAGGACCAGATAATTTGGGACCATGGTCACCTGAAAAGGCTGCATCATCAGAATGATATAGAAAAGAAACAATGCCCTTTTTCCGGGAAAACGGAAGTGGGCAAAGGCCCAGGCTCCCGGAAGCGCTATAAGCAGCTGCCCTGCTAACACCAGCCCGGTCTGCAGGCAGGAATTCCAGAACATCACATAAAACCCCGGAGAATCCACAAGCAGCTCCACAAAGGGGCTTAGCGTTGGATAGGAGGGAATAAGGGCTGCCTTTATGGGGGCGTTTCCCATGCCAAAGACAGCGCCGAAACGTTCAAGCATCTCCCCTTCAGACATCAGCGCGTTGCCCGCCATGAGAAAAAGGGGAAGCCATATAAAAAGGCACAGCAAAATGAGGACTGCATTTGTCAAAATACGTTTTATCATCTCTTTTTCCTCTTCCAGGTCCATAGCAGCACCGGAATCAAAATGGATGTCTCCACCATCACGGATGCCGCGCTCATCTTCTGAATGTCCAGGGATACAAACCAATGGTTGAACAGGTGCTGGAGCATGTAGATACTCTCATGGGGATAATCCCCTGATATAAGGTATGCCTCCCTGAACACCTTAAAGGAATTGACGACAGACAGCACCAGCACCAGAAAGGCCGTGCTCTTAAGCCCCGGCAGAGCCACATGGAAAAAGCTCTGCCAGGAACCGGCTCCGTCCACCTTTGCTGCCTCGAAAAGCTCTTTTGGTATTCCGTCCAGTCCGGCCAGCCAGAGCATCATGTCGTAGCCTGTGTTTTTCCATATATAGGTCAGCACCAGGATATAAAAGGCACTTCCCTGATTCAGCCAGTCCTGTTCCCTCCCGCCTGCCCATACCACCAGCTGGTCAAGGAGCCCCTGAGGATAAAGCAGCAGCTTCCACAGCAGCACAACGGAGGCCACCGGTATGGCCATGGGCAGCAGGAGCGTTGTCTTATACAGGTTCCGGCTGTCCGCGGCCGCTGTCACAAGCACCGCTGCCCACAGTGAAAAGGCCATCAGCACAGGGATGCACACCAGGATAAAATGCAGGGTATTCTTCACAGCCAGCCGGAATGCCTGGCTGTGAAAGACCTGTATGAAATTCTCCATGCCCACAAACTGCCCGCCCACTGCCTGGAAAAAGGAGCGGACCACCACATTCACAAAGGGTATGAGCACAAATATGGCTGTCCCCGCCAGACTTGGGGCCAGGAACAGCCATGGCCTCATATTCCTGAGCTGGATGCCAAACCGGTTCCCGAAATATTTTTTTATGCCTTTTCTACTCTGAAAAATACAACATTGCTTTGTTCTGCGCATTCTGAGCTGCCTGTTCCAGGGACAGTTTCCCCTCAAAAAATCCTTTTGTCTCATTGATGATAATATCCGTCAAAACCCGGTCCATCCGAATGGGATGATCCGCCCTGGCTGCGGTATCAAATACCAGCAGGCGTTCTTCCTTTGTGGGCCAGCTGCCTGTCAGCTCGTAACCGTCAGCTCCGCTGACAGCAATGGATGTACCGCTTGTATTTTCCCGCCCCACCCAGTCACGGGCTGCCAGGGCATTGACCGGAAGGCCGTCTGAAAGGTCCTTTGACTGGACATCACGTCCCAGCACAAAGAGAATGAATTCCCTTGCCATCTCCTTGTTCCGGCAGGCCTGGTTGATTCCCATGGTACCTGCCGGCAGGTAGGATGCATTTACATTTTCCATAGTGAATCCGTGCTTTCTCTGTACTGCCAGAGGCAGCAGGACATCGTACATGCCTCCTATCTTGTCGATTGCAATGGCACTCATACCCTGGTCCACACAGTTGTATTCGCTTGTCAGCAGTCCATCCGCTCCCGGAATAAGGTTGTAGACATTGCCCCGTCCACCATCCTCAGACTCGTCAAAGGCAGGCTTGGCACCGTTTGCCTCACCCAGGACCTTCACGGTCTCCAACAGTTCCTTAATTTTATCCGAATACGGCTTTCCCGTATGCATATCCACGATTTCATCGTATTTCAGCATCAGAATCTGACGCAGCAGACTCTCATAATTTGTCTTGGGCCGCAGGGGAAGATTGGACGAATCCTTCTGGTAGGCTCTCATGGCTTCCATGGACACAAGGCTGGCTACGGCCTGGCTGTCCCCATAGGCAGCCAGCAGCGTCATCCTGGTGGGAATCTGGTAAATACTCCCGCTTTCCTCTGTATAAGGCTTTGACACCTGCTCCATCAGCTCTCCCGAAGCTATCATGGGACTTAAGTATTCCTTCATGTCCTCAAGAATCCCCTTTTTTATATAGGACTCCGCCGGGAGACCGTCCAGAACCAGCAGGTCCGCCCCATTTCCGCCTAAAAGCTCTGTATTCAGGGCCCTTATGGTGTCGGATACCGTGGTGCTGCCTGCCGAGGTCTGGCCGTCAATCAATTCCACCCTGACATCCGGGTGTTCCAGCTGGAACATGGAAGCTGCCTGGCGAATGGTATCTGTCTCTTCCAGATTCAGCCCGTATACAGTCAGTGTCTGGGTGGGCACGGAAGGCATCTGCGGGTCATATGTATAATGTTTCAGTTCTTCCTTCTCATCCTGGGTCATCCAGACATAAAAGTCATTCTGGTTTCCCACAAACAGCTTCCTGAGATTAGCGCTTGGAAGGCTCAGGGAATTAAGGGTGCCGTCAGCCACGGTCTCCCACAGGCTTCCCCCCTGATTCATATGGTGGATTCCCCGGGGATTGGCAATGTATATTCCCCCGCTTCCGTCAGATGCCATGGGAGCCCACATGTCAAAATCCGGTGACTGGAATGGTATCTCCTCTTTGGCGGACGCTGACATGCCGGAAATATCGTAGCTGATATAGGAGCTGTCGCCGTTCGTGATATATCTGTTCCCCATGAGCAGGCCCGAGTCCTTCCATTCCATGGAACTCCACTTCTGGGGCAGGGTAAGAACCAGGTCGCCCTCAGGCGTGTACACGTCCGTCACCCTGCTGTGGGACAGGAAAATAAGTCCCTCCTCCGACACCGCCGCAAAGTCAGGCCTCACATCGTAATATTCCCGTTCATTTTTGGCGGAAAAGACCTGGTCCAGAAGCATCAGAGGCTCCTGCCCCTCTGTCAGTTTCATCATGAATGTCTTATAATCATCCCCGCCCTGGTACAGCACATACCGGTTTCCATCCTCCCCCCATATCATGTGCAGGGTCCCGTAAGGAAACTCCAGTCCCTCCAGCAGGCTGTTGTCCTGTTTCTCCCATTTTTCACCCGTCCATATGTATCTGTAAGCTTTTTTGTCCTTGACCGTATACAGCTCCAGGACCTGGTCCTCTGTCTGGATGATATCGGCGGCTGTCTCCCCTTCTTCCAGGGGAATGCCTATACTGCTCTCCGCGTATCTTCCCCTTGGGCCCTCCTGCTGCTGCTTTTCCTCCTGTCTCTTTGATTCCGTCTGCTGTTCACTTGTGCTGCCGCCTGCTGTACCGGACGGGTTAGCGCAGCCCCACAGGCATCCTGCCAGTATGCTGACAGCCAGACACAGGCTCATAAGTTTCTTTTTCATTGTAATTCTCCTCCTGGACAATATTCATGTCCCATGTATCATATCAAACAAATCTCTAAAAAAACTGAAAAAATGGAAAAATTTCTTTTAGATTTTTTAGAGATTTGTCTGATATAATGGTTTCATATATTAATGACAATGAGGATGGAACAATGCGGATTTTATTGGTTGAAGATGATAAGGAATTATGTGACGCCATAAAGCTCCAGTTAGAGCGGGCGGGATACGAGACTGACTGCTGCGGCCAGGGGCAGGAAGCCTTTTATTATGCGGCTGAATACCCCTACGATGTAATCATACTGGACCGGATGCTTCCCCAGATGGACGGACTCAGCGTCCTGGGCGGCTTAAGGAGAATGAATATTGCCACGCCGGTCATCATCACCACTGCCCTGGACGGCATCAACGACAGGATTGACGGCCTGGACGCGGGCGCCGACGATTATCTGGTGAAGCCCTATGCCGCGGAGGAACTGCTTGCCAGAATCCGGGCCCTAACCAGGCGGCCGGGTAATTTTAAGCAGAGTCCCGCGGCCGCCTGCTCCAACATCAGCCTGGACCCGGAGAAAAGGGAGCTCACAGGTCCCCAGGGAACCCTGCAGCTGAGCAAACGTGAATCCGCCCTGATGGAATACCTGATTCGCAACGCAGGCCAGGTCCTTCCCAGAGGGCTGATTCTGTCTTACATATGGGGTCCCGACTCCGATGTGGAGGAGGGGAATCTGGACAACTATATCTATTTTCTGAGGCGGCGCCTCAAATCCATAGGAGCCCTGCCCCAGATTAAGACGGTCCACGGAATCGGATACCGCCTGGAAAACGGAGGGACCCATGATTAAACGGCTCCGGCGGCAGCTCACCGCCCTTTTTACCATTACCACCGGACTGATTCTGACCCTGGTGGTCATCGGCATCCTGGTCATAAGCGCCAGGGAATTCAACAAAAAAACCCTGGTTTCCTTTCAAAACCAAATCCTTAACATCACCTCCCGGCTCCAGTCCGGCACCACTATCAGCTGCACCTGGCTGTCCAGGCTGGAGAGCGATAACCGCCTGATTATACATATCGAGGACAACGGCAAGCCTCTCCTTTACCGCGGTTCCTGGACTCCGGCCAGCGGTCGGGACACTTTAATCATGCGGGCCAGGGAAGCCGCCATGTCCGAGCGCATTGACCCGTCATCAAGGCCGGTATCCTCATCCCTGCTCAGGAGCTCTGTATTTACGGTGACTGGGGACTGCAATGACACCTATCTGGGCAGCGTGCTTGTCCTTCCCACACGGACAGGCTTTCAGAGCCTGACACTGCTTGCCTACAAGGACCCCATGGGATTCGGCCTGTACCGGCAGGGTATCCTGTTCTTTCTTCTCAATCTGGCCGGCATCGCCGCGCTGATGTCCGTCAGCTGGGTATTGGTGGGAAAGTCCTTAAAACCATTGGCGGAAAGCCAGAAACAACAGAATGAATTCATAGCGGCAGCATCCCATGAGCTGAGGGCTCCCCTTGCGGTCATCCGCTCCAGCATATGCGCTGCACGGACAGCCCCTGACCAAAGGGAGAAATTCATGGATAATATGGACCGGGAGTGTTCCCGCATGTCCTGTCTGGTGGGCGACATGCTGCTTCTGGCCTCAGCCGACACCGGACAATGGAGCCTCAGGACCTCCTCCCTGGACATGGATACCCTTCTAATCAGTATCTACGAGCGGTTTGAGCCGCTGTACCAGGACAAGGGAGTCTGCCTGAAGCTGGACCTGCCCGAAACCTCCCTGCCCAGGGTATCCGGCGATGAAAACCGCCTGGAACAGATTTTTGCCGTCCTCCTGGACAATGCCCTGCGCTACACGCCAAGAGGCTGCAGTGTCAGTCTGGCCGCATCCGTACAGACGGATAAGCATCTGCTCTCCCGCGGCCGGAGCATGGTCTGCCTCACCGTATCAGACCAGGGCTGCGGCATGGACGACGAGACAAAGAAACATATATTTAACCGGTTCTACCGGGGAGACAGCGCCAGAAGCCACAAGCAGAATTACGGGCTGGGGCTCAGTATTGCAAAGGAACTGGTACAACTCCACAGAGGCACCATAAGCGTATCGGATTCACCGGACGGAGGCGCCTGTTTCCTGGTCCGCCTGCCTGCCGAACCTGAGTCTCATGCATCCGGCAGGTAACGGTCCACTGCCTCGGCACAGCCGTCGTGGTCATTGTCAGCCACCACCACATCGCACAGTTCCTTAATGTGCGGCAGGGCATTGATTATGGCAACGGAGAGCCCGGCAATCTGAAGCACCTGAGTGTCATTGTCGGCATCACGATGACGGTTCCCCTAAATACAATGAACAGGCCACAGAGGAATTTACCCTGGCCTGTTCCGGCAGCACAGCCGGTTTTTCCCTGAATGTCAACGGGGCAGCCATGCTGAGTTCTGATATGTCTTCCTATATGGAAGCAGGTATTTTGAGAGGGTTCCGCGTAAACTGCCGGTGGGCGGACAACAGCACAGCGGAATATGGCTTTGTCATCCGCACTGACGCTTCATCCACAGAAATCCGTAACCAGGCAGACTGACGCCGGATGCTTCCATGAGGTCTCCTGTAACCATATCCCCATACATGCCGTCCCTTTCATCAATCCACGCAATGCGGCGTTCTCCGCTGAAATTAAATAGACCGATGAGTTTTCCGTCCCTGCCGCCCTGCCTTACCATACCCAGAACAGAGTTATCCCAAGTCTCCAATGTGCGGAAGGGACACCCGGCATCCAATAAGGGTTCCCCGGCCCGTATGGCCTCCAGCTGTTCCAGATTATGGAAAATACGATTCTGGACTGTTTCCGGTTCATTTATCCGTTCCGCCAGTTCCCACTGAAAATCTCCCCTGTGTATATACCGGGAATCCGGCGCTTTTTCAGGATTGTCCTTATAGGTATAATCATTGACCTGGGCCACCTCGTCCCCGCTGTACAGCACAGGGATGCCCGACTGAAACAGCATGAATGCGTGGAGCATGGTATCCAGCCTGACAGCCTTCTCCATGGCCTGCCTGTCATGGCAGAATCCCGCCTTTTCCACACCGCACATAGAGGCAGTGGTTCCGCAGAACCGGGCGTCGCCTGTGACCGGGTCGTCATTGTACAGGACGCCCCGGCTGAAGCTCTCCGGTATCCTGCCTGTAAAGAAATCATTCAGAAATTTCTTATGGGGAACCTGTCTCATCCCCCACTTCTCCAAAAGAGGGTAATCCAGTCCCCAGCCTATATCATCGTGACACCGCAGATAATTGAGGAAGGTGCAGGTGGATGGCAGGGAACTGACCGTCTCCATCTGGCTCTTTAAGAGTCTTACATCCTTTGTGGCTGCCGTATTCCAGATGGCTGCCATGGTGGTCACATTGTATAGCATATGGCATTCCGGCTTTTCCACGGTTCCAAAATAGGGTGCCACCTTCTCCGGTTCCATGACCACTTCCCCCAGCAGCAGGATACCGGGACACACGATTTCTCCAATCATGCGCATCATCCTGACAATGGTGTGGACCCTGGGAAGATTGCGGCAGTCCGTCCCCAATTCCTTCCATATGTAGGGAACCGCATCAATCCTCAGTACATCCACCCCGCGGTTTGCCAGGTAGAGGAAATTGAACATCATCTCATTAAAGACAACGGGATTTCTGTAATTCAGGTCCCATTGATAGGGATAAAAGGTGGTCATCACATGCTGTCCTGTTTCCGGCAGATAGGTGAAGTTTCCCGGCGCCGTGGTGGGAAATACCTGGGGCACTGTCTCCTCAAACATGGAGGGAACCGTCCAGCTGTCAAAGAAAAAGTATCTGTCCTGGTATTCCTTCTCCCCTGCCCTTGCCCTTCTGGCCCACTCATGCTCCTCCGACGTATGGTTCATCACAAAATCCAGGCAAAGGCTGATTCCTCTATCGTGGCAGTCACGGGCCAGCTGTTCCAGGTCCTCCATGGTTCCCAAATCCTCCCTCACCTTTCTGAAGTCAGATACGGCATATCCACCGTCCGAGCGTCCCCTGGGGGTATCTAAGAGGGGCATAAGGTGGAGATAATTCACATGGCACTGCTCAATATAATCCAGCTTTCCTTCCACGCCTTTCAGGCTGCCCGCGAAATGATCCGCGTACATCATCATGCCCAGCATAGAGCTCTTTCTGTACCAGCACGGGTCCTCTTCCCTGGAAGCATCCAGAGTTCTGAGCCGTTCTGTGCGCTCCACGTAAAACCCCTCCATTCCCTCCAACAGCCCGTCAAACATATCCTGGCTGTTGTAGAGCTCCATATACAGCCACTTCAGTTCATCCATGTGCTTATCCAGACGTCTTTTGTAGATGTTCTCCCGCTTCATCTCTATCATATCCTCCTTAAATGTACCTGCCACGCCTGGTATTCTCCCGTCATGGGCGGTATGGGGATTCCGGCCGACATAAGGCCTGCTCCCGGATATACGGCCCCTGTATCCTCATCCCTGTACATGGCCCCCGGCTCCAGTCCCTCCAGGCGGACATACAGCGTCAGAGGATTGCCGTGGGCCTTAAGGGTCACCGCGTTTAACAGAGCCTCCCCCCTGTCCTCTCTCACAAAGAGCCACGCGGCCGCTTCCCTGTCCTCAAAGGGATTGGTCAGCCGGTAATACTCCCCGTCATGAATCAAATGCCAGTATTTATGGTACGCGTCTATCTGCTCCCTCACACAATTCTTCTCTTCGTCTGATATGGCATTTAAATTCAGCTCATACCCAAAGCTGCCCGCCATGGCAACCACTCCCCTGGTCTTCATGGGCGTGATTCTGCCTGTCTGGTGGTTTGGAACCGCGGATACATGGGAACCCACCGCGCTGATCGGATAGCCAAAGGAGGTGCCGTACTGAATCCGGATGCGGTCCACTGCGTCGGTATTGTCACTGCACCAGATTTGCGGCGTGTAATACAGCATGCCCGCGTCAAAACGCCCGCCTCCGCCGCTGCACCCCTCAATCAGAAGGTCCGGATAGCGCTTCGTCAGGCGCTCCAGGAAGTCATAGAGTCCCAGCATATAACGGTACAGGACGCTGCCCGGACTGTCTCCTCCCGCCGTTTTGCCTGCCACCGAATATACGTCCGCTATGCTGCGGTTCATGTCCCATTTCAGATACTCAATATGGGCGCTGTCAAGGACCTGGCATATACTGTCAAAAATGTAATCCGCCACCTCTTTCCTGGAAAAATCCAGCACCAGCTGACTTCTGCCCCGGACCGGCTTCCTTCCGGGCACGGCAAAGGCCCAGTCAGGGTGTTCCCTGTAAAGACAGCTGTCCTCAGATACCATCTCCGGCTCCACCCAGATACCGAATTTCATTCCCAGGCCGTTAATCCGGCTGACCAGGCTGACCAGGGAACCGCCCAGCTTTTTTACGTTTACCTGCCAGTCTCCCAGCCCGGAAAAATCCGAATCCCGGTTTCCGAACCATCCGTCGTCCAGCACCATCATTTCCACGCCCAGGTCCTTTGCCTGCCTTGCTATGTCCAGTATCTTTTCTCCGGTAAAATCAAAGTAGGTGGCTTCCCAGTTGTTGATCAGCACCGGCCTGGGAATGGTCTTGTACTTTCCCCTGCAAAGGCTGCGGCGCATGGCCTTATGGATGCTGCGTGACAATGCTCCCAGTCCCTGTCCGCTGTATCCCATGATTACCTCAGGTCCGAAGAAACGCTCCCCCGGCTTAAGCTCATAGGAAAACATCTCATCCTGAAGCCCCATAGCCATCCTGGTCTGACCGTACTGGTCCGTCTCCGCCTCAGCCTTAAAGGGGCCGCTGTACACAAAGGACATGCTGTAGCAGGGCCCGGAGGCTTCTGTTGTCTCCCGTCCCGCCAGTATCAGAAACGGATTATACTGGTGGCTGGAAGTCCCCCTGCGGCTGCCTATGACCTGGGCGCCGTGGCACAGGGCGGTTCTCTGGAAATTGCGCTCCATTGCGTGGCGTCCGTAAAACTGAATCAGGTCGTACTCCCCGTGTAGAAAGTCCAGACACGCGCTGTATACCCGTTTCAGGGCTGCCGGACCATCCCCCCCATTTTCCACACAGACTGCCCTGGTGATAATGTCGTATCCGGGGAATACGCCGTAGAGCAGAGTAACCGCCAGCCCGCTGACCTCGTCTGTCAGGCGTATCTTAAGGCTCTCTGCGTCCTCCTGCCCCTCCCCATACATGGCCGGAAGGCCGGGAAGGCTGTATTTCCCTTTGCATATTTCGTACCCGGCATAGCGCAGATTCAGTCCATAGGATCGGCCGGCCTGTTCCACTGCAAAGGCAGGGCTTCTGAAGTCCCCCGACCCCTGATATGGATATTCCTGGGGAAGGGCGTCCAGGGAATAGGTTCTGTCATCACCTGCCTCATATGGGTTGGGTGAAAACCCTCTGTCCTCAAAGGTAAGCATATATTCCATGGAGCCCTCTGTCCTGTCTCCGTAGTACAGATGAAGCAGATTCCCATAGGAATCTGCCTTCATCTGGTATGTGGAGTGGTCCGTGTGAAGGGTGAATATCCTTCCATTTTCCTGATACTGTATTGCCATGTGTCGTCCTCCGTCTATATATATCTGTCTCTATTTCCGTCTCTATTTCCATTTTCTATTTTCCGCCTGTCATTGCAATGCCTTCAATAAACTGCTTCTGGAATACCAGATACAGAATCACCATGGGAACCATGGCCAGGACAGAGCCTGCCATCAGCACCGGATAATTGGTGATAAACTGTCCTCTCAGGGTGGAAAGGCCGGCTGACAGGGTCATCATGTTCAGGTCGGTGTTGGCAATCAGAGGCCACATCAGGTCTGCATACGCGAACACCGCGGTGAAAATGGTAAGGGCAGCCATGCTGGCCTTGGTCAGAGGCATCATGACCTTTGTAAAGGTCTGCCACTTGGTACAGCCGTCCAGGTATGCTGCCTCCCCCAGTTCATCCGGAATGCCCATGTAAGCCTGCCTGAGGAAAAAGGTGCCGAACGCGCTGACCAGTCCTGGAAATACCAGCGCAAACATGCTGTTTGTCAGCCCCATCCCGGCTAACATCTGGTACTGGGGAATAATGAATATCTGGGACGGCAGCATCATCTGTACAATCACCAGGGAGAACAGAAGGTTTTTCCCCTTGAATTTAAGTTTTGCAAATGCGAACCCGGCTGCAGAGGAAAACGCTACCGCGCAGAGCACCCGAAACAGGATCAGCAGCGCCGTATTCACATACAGTTTCATAATGGGCAGGGAGGCGATGGCTCTCAGGTAGTTCTCCTTCATCCACTGCTTTGGCAGGATGGTGGGCGGAATCTGCACGCTCTCCCCTGCTGATTTGAAGCTGGTGAACACCATCCATATAAACGGAAATATCATAAGCAGGGCTCCCGCTCCCAGGGCCGCATACACAAGGGCGGTATTAATACCGCGGTTTGTCTCCAGTGATTTCATAATTTCCCTCCATCCTAAACTTCATAGTTGACCCACTTCTTCTGTCCCCAGAACTGCAAGGCTGTCACGGCTCCTATGAGCAGCACGGTCCACACGACAATGGCGGAGGCGTACCCGCGGTTCCCCGCCACAAAGGACTCACGGTAGAAGAGATACATCAGTGACTGGGCGCTTGTAAGGGCCGGATTCGTCTGGTCCACCATCATGTAAATCAGGTCGTACACCTTAAGAGATGCCATGAGCCGCATGATTAACACCACAAACAGGGTGGGCGATACCATTGGAAGCGTAATCTTAAAGAACTGCTCTACCTTGGAAGCCCCGTCCAGGCTGGCGGCCTCATAGTAGCTCTTTGATATGTTCTGTATTCCCGACAGCAGCAGAACCGCGTCATATCCCACCGCGCTCCAGACTGCCACCACCGCGCAGGCGGGGAGCACCAGCTTCGGATTGGTCAGCCAGTTGACCCTGCTTCCGATGACCTGGTTGATAATGCCGTACTCTGCGTTGAAAATCCATTTCCACACCATGGCTATGGCTGCGGGCGCAACCACCATGGGAAGGAAATAGATGGCCCTGAAAGCCGCCTTTGCCCGAATCTTGGCATTGAGCAGAACAGCGGTCAGCAGGGAAAGGAATATTCCCAGGGGCACGGTCAGAATACAGAAGTAAATGGAATTCCAGGTAGCCTTCCAAAACTCCTTGCTTCCAAACATCTGCACGTAATTCTCCACCCCGCTGACCTCATAGTACCCAAAGGGATGGGTGGTGGAAAAGCTCAGTACCAGGGTCTGCAGGAACGGATATACGTTCAGCACAATCAGACCTATTATCGTAGGGGCAATAAGCAGATAGCCCCATTTTGCATCCTCTGTCAAACATTGTTTCTTACCCATCATTTTCCTCCAATCCTGCCATTATTACAGCGCCTTTGCCTCGTCCACCAGTTTCTGCATGTCCTCCAGTCCCTGGTCCAGACTCAGCTCGCCGCTGTATATCTTTAACAGCAGGTCATTAATCTGGGTTTTCCACTTGGGTCTGGATGCGTTATTGACGCTCTGCACGCCATAGGGAAACATATCCACGCATTTCTGGACATCCAATTTGTAGTCATATTGGTCAAAGGCGCTTATCCACGTATCCTCCAGACCTTTGTAGGCCGGTATGGCGGCGCCTGACAGCCCCTGGACCCTCTGTCCTTCCTCAGAACCTGCAAATTTCAGGAAATCCCTTGCGTATTCCAGCTTCTTTCCCTTGGCTCCGGTGGAATAGCACAGGCCGTTGGATATGGTGGCCCTGCCGTCTCCCCGGACCGGGTCCGGACACTTGGGAAGCACGGCCACGTCCCATTTTCCAATCATCTCCTTGTTATTTTCCATGAAGGAGATAAGGTTCCAGTTTCCTTCCAGGTACATGGCTCCCTGCTCTGACATAAACGCGTTGCCCGGAGCTGTCTCAGCAAAATAGTTCTGGTCAGGGCACCACGGCTCCTTCTGGAGGCCGATGTAAAATTCCATGGCCTTCCTGGTACCGTAATCCAGGAACCCTGCCTTTGTCTTATCCTCGTTCAGTATGTATCCCCCTGCCTGGTATACGAAATTCCAGTATCCCAGCTGATCATCCGCATATGCCATATATCCGTATTTTCCGGTTTTTTCATGAATCCGGGCAGACGCAGACTTCAGGTCATCCCACGTCCAGGACTCATCGGGGTAAGCCACTCCTGCCGCGTCAAACATCTCTCTGTTATAGACCAGGCAGATCGTATCCTTATCTTTGGGAACCCCATACATCCTTCCGTCGGAACCCCTGGCATTTGCCAGTGAAATATCCGAAAAATGGGTGGTATAATAGTCCGGCTCCACATCGTCATATAAATCCGTCACATCCTCCAGTTTTCCATAATCCGCATATTTGAGAATCTGATTGGTGTGCATCCAGAAGATGTCCGGCAGCTGTCCTGACTCTGCCGCCGCATCCAGCTTGGTCCAATATTCATCCCAGCTGGTGACCTGAACCTGGATTTCCACCTCCGGGTTCTTATCCATATAAGCCCTGGCTACCGCTTCCATGCCGCCTCTCTGGGCATTGTCCCAAATCTGGAAGTTCAGATGCACCAAGCCGTCCGAGGCTCTGGTTCCGGAGCTGCATCCTCCCAGCAAAGCTGCCCCCAGCACGGCTGCCGCCGCTGTGAGCAATCCCTTTTTGAACGTTTTAAGCATAATATACCCCCTGTCATCCCTGTTTCTTCTATTCTAAAACCATCCAATTTGTCGCCTTCATTCCATCCGGATTTCCTTGATAACTACATGATATCATGGGTTTTAAAGCAGGTAAATATTCTGCTTTCGCAAAAAATATACCCAAATACTATTTTTATACCTATAACTTGATATAGGCTGGCATTTGGGTATATAATGATTAAAAAGGGGGTTTTCAGGCAATGAACAATGTACTGTTTTCCATATTTCCCAACGAACGTTTTGTGGATTTGGGTTTATATCAATACGGCTGGGAACAATGTGAACCGCTGCACTCCTACGGTCCCTACGCCAGGAACCACTATCTGTTCCACTACTGCATATCCGGCACAGGCACCCTCATATCCACGGATTCCAAGGGTGTGTCCCACACCTACCAGATTAAAACCGGGGAAGGGTTCCTGATTTATCCTAAACAGATCAACACCTACTTTGCGGACAAGAACCATCCCTGGGAGTACACCTGGGTGGAGTTTGACGGCCTCCGTGTTAAGGAAGCCCTGGAGCTGGCAGGACTGACCATGGATGCCCCTGTATACCATTCCAACGCCCGTGACCTAAGCCTGGAACTGAAAAATGAAATGCTCTACATTGCCAGGCACTCCGACCAGTCGCCCTTCCACCTGATTGGCCATCTTTATCTGCTCCTGGACTATCTGACCCGCTCCTCCGCCTCCCGCAGACTGTTAAAAACAGGCCGTCTCCAGGACTTTTATATACGGGAAGCCACCTCCTTTATCGAGCAGAACTTCCAGAACGACATATCGGTGGAGGACATCGCGGCCTTCTGCAATCTGAACCGCAGCTACTTCGGCAAAATCTTCCGCGACGCGGTGGGTAAGAGTCCTCAGGAATTCCTTATCAGCTACCGCATGACCAAGGCAGCCGAACTGCTGAAACTCACGGAACTGTCCATAAACGACATCAGCAATGCGGTGGGCTATCCCAACCAGCTCCATTTTTCCCGTGCCTTCAAAAAAACATACGGCATCCCGCCACGCCAGTGGCGCCAGGAAAACAAGATGGCTCCGGTCACCTAGTACTACAGCGCCGGAGCCAATATCACTTCCAATATCACTTACAGATACTTTTCCTCATATTCCTACACGGATATGGGCCTGCTGAACAGATATCCCCGGGCTGTCTCCACCCCGCAGGTATGAAGCACGTTGAGGGGGCGCGCAGCGTACCCCACATACGATCCAGACGCTGTTTCTGCTCCCGGTCGGCATTTCCCTGAAGATTGTGTTAAGTATAACACCAAATTTCATTAAATCCAGTGGGCTTTTACTTTTTATCCTAAATGTTACCACAGGGGTGACTTCCCTCTGAAAATGTTATATAATATTGGGTATCAAAGCATTACGGAGAATAAATATGGATTTAATCAGCCAGTTCATAGAGAATTACAAGAAAAAGATAAACTTTTATGAGACAGCCGGCCGGATGGCTGCCAGGCAGCTGGAAAGCGCCCTTCAGGCAGCCGGTATCCGGGCCATTGTGACCTCCCGCGCCAAAGCCCCGGGGCGTCTGAAAAGCAAGGTCCTCATACGCAATTCCAGGCGGTCGGTCCCCTATAAAAACATGCGTGAGATATATGAAGATATTGCGGACCTGTGCGGTGTCAGGGTGTCACTGTACTTCCCCGGTGACCGCGATAAGGCGGACAGCCTTATTAACGACCTCTTCCTCCTTCTGGAAACCAAACAGTTTCCGGAACAGTCCAAGGCGCCTTCTTATAACAAGCGTTTTTCCGGTTACTGGGCCAACCATTACCGGGCCCACATGAGGGAGGAGTCGCTGGACCGTTCCCAGAAAAAGTATACCACGGCCCGCATTGAGATACAGGTGGCCTCGGTCCTTATGCACGCCTGGTCCGAGGTGGAGCACGACCTGGTCTACAAGCCCCTGCAGGGAACATTGTCCGACGAGGAGCTGGCGATTCTGGACGAGCTGAACGGCCTGGTCCTTGCCGGCGAGATTGCCCTGGAGCGTCTTCAGAACGCGGGCAATGAGCGCATACGGAACAAAAACGCAGAGTTCGGATCCCAGTACGAGCTGGCTTCCTACCTGTATAATTATCTCAGCAACAACTTCCGCCCCGAGGATATAGAGCTGCGCATGGGCAATATTGAGCTGCTGTTCAAACTCAGCAGCCGCCTGAAGATAAACAGCGTAAAAGAGCTGGAACCGGTACTAAAATCCGTGAAATTCGAGAAGGACCGGCGCAACATCTCCCAGCAGATCATTGACCAGATGATTACGGGAAGTGAAAAGCGCTACCACATCTACCAGGAGCTGCGGGCCGGTCAGGACGGCATCAGCGAGGACGAGCGCCATGCAGTGGAATACTTCTTCAGCCAGTGGGTTCCCCTGGAACAGCTGCTTAACCGCGTCTCCTCCAAAAACTCCCCCAAGGTGCGGGGAGCCTTCAACATCAATACCCTGAAGCGGCTGAATCTGCTGGACAGGGAATGCATCAACCAGATTGTGTCCCTGCGCAAGATTCGCAATGTGCTGATTCACGATATCGAGATTCCGGAAGCAGATTATATCAACCGGCAGGGAGACGAGGCCCAGTCCCTGTTCCACAAGCTGTCGGAACAGTTTGCCGCCCCTGCTTAAGCTAAAAGGTTTGCTTAAAACGGCTGCTGTTGTCTATGCCTGTCCCCAGAATCTGCGGATTTCCTCCCGGCTCAGCCCCAGCGCAAACTCCTTTTTCAGCACCAGGAACTGTTCCAGTTCCAGCAGACTCAAGTATAACAAGGCCCGGCTCTCAAATTCCTGCCTGTGGACAGGAAGAGGCTGGGCCTTCATTTGTAATTTCACCTGCTCAAGCTCATCCAGCAATCCCAGGGCATTGTTTCTTTCGTGAAAGGAACCGCTTACGGATTCAAGCAGGGACGCCACCACAGACGCCTGGTCCGGTTTGGACTCCATTCGCGAAAAACAGTCCCGCATTCTGCACAGGATGGCAAACTGGTTTTTCCGCAGCCCCATGTAGCCAAGGTAATAGCGTGTGTCCGCCAAAAGACTGTTCTCCATCCCCTCGTAGGCCCTGCGCTCTCCCTGCTCCAGGGCCTGTTCCAGGGCCTGAAACCCGTGTCCGTCCGTCCGTGCTCCATTCTCTCCCGGCTCCCCAAGCTCTGATGCCATCTGGCTCAGCAGGCAGATAAACTTTTCTTCAATTTCCCTCTGGGCAGAACGTATGGCTGCCCCCGATCCCGGAATATACAGGTTGAGTAAAACTCCCATACCCGTTCCCACAAACAGCAGAAGAGCTTCATTGGCAATGTCCGCCATTCCCATGGAACCCTCGGCCAGAATATGGGTCATCAGGACCGTGTTCACGGATATCCCCTCCTGTATGCCCCATTTCATGCACAGCGGAGTAAACATAAGAAGAAAAATCCCCATAGCCAAAGGCCGGTATCCTGCCAATGCAAAGGATACCGGCCCCAGGACCATTGCGGCCAGGAAAGCTAACAGCCTCCCGGCCGTGACACGTAAGGTTTCCCGCTTCGTATCCTGGATGCTGAGCAGGGTAATCACGCCGGCGGAGGAGCTGTACCTAAGGCCCAGCGCCTGGGCGGCAGCCATGGCCAGCAGGCTTCCCACGGCTATTTTTAAGATTTTAAGAAAACGGTCGTACCTCTGCATATACACCTCCCGGTAACTTTCTGACTGGCATTGCCTTCCATTATCTGTCATAGCCGTACAGCAGGCCCGCTGTCATAAATATGCCGCTGAGCGCCCCGCAAACCTCACGCAGCCGCCCCAAACCGCCTCCAAAGGAAGAACTTAACCGCAGAGCCCCCTTTTCATCCATGCCGTGCAGATCGCAGAACGCTGTAAATACAGACTGGGCACAGTTATATCCGTCCAGAAACAGCCCCATGGCCTTTCCCGCATGGACGCTTGATTCCACATCGATTGTCATAAACTAACCTCATCCGGAACAATCACTTAAAATTATACTCGGTTACGATTTTCTCTCGTCCGGTGGTCACATCCGTAAAATATTCATACAGACAGATTCCCAGATAAGAACCTGATATATTCCACACATTCCTGTAGCCCCGGTTCACAAGGGCCATACACGCATTATAGCTTCTCTGGCTGGAACGGCAGTGGAGATATACAGGACGATCCGCCGGTATCTCATCCAGACGGTCCCGCAGCTCTGACAACGGGATATTGACGGATGTCTTTAAGTGGCCCAGGCTGTACTCATTCCTTTCGCGGACATCAATGATATACGCGCCTGTCTCCACCAGATCCCGTACCTTTGTCACAGGCACCTGCCTTACCCGTCCATAGAGCAGGTTCAGGGCCACCAGGGCCGCCTGGTTCACCACATCCTTGGCAGTACCGAATACAGGAGAATAGCACAGCTCCAGCTCCTTTAAATCCTCCAGAGTTCCTCCCATGGAAATCATGGCCGCAATGACATCTATCCTCTTATCCACATTCCCCCGTCCAATGGCCTGGGCTCCCAGAATCCTTCCTGTGGGATATTCATAAACCAGTTTAAAGTGCATGGGAGCGCTTCCCGGCATCAGCCCAACCTTATCCGTTGGGATAATATAGACGGAATCATGGGGAATACCGGCTGCACCGGCTGTCTTTTCGTTCAGCCCGGTTGCTGCCGCGTTCAGGTCAAAAATACGGACCGCGCAGGAACCAATAACCCCCTTATTATTATGGGGAATGCCGTACATATGGTCCGCCGCTGCCCTGGCCTGTCTCTGGGCCGGGCCTGCCAGCGCCAGCCTGGACGGCTTATGGGTCAGCCTGTTAAACACCTCTATGGCGTCTCCCACCGCATAGATGTCAGGGTCGCTTGTCCTGTAATTGTGGTCCACCTTAATGGCTCCTGTCTCTCCCAGCTCCAGGCCCATGGCCTTAGCCAGTCCTGTCTCAGGCGCAGCCCCGATAGCCAGCACGGTCATGCCTGCCTTGACTTCCTTTCCCGAAGCCAGGGTAATGCTTTCTTCCCCGATGGCGCTGACACCGTCATTTACGATCACATCCACTCCATGGTCCAGCAGCTCCTTCTGGAGCATCTGCACCATATCATAATCAAAGGGCGCCATGATCTGGTCCTGGGCCTCAATAACGGATACATGCCTTCCGTCCATGCTGAGATTCTCAGCCACTTCAATGCCGATGAATCCGCCTCCCACCACAGCCACATCCTGAATCTGGCAGTCGGTAACAAACTTTTTCAGATTCACAATATCCGTCACATTCCTCACAGTAAATACATTGGGCCTGTCCACGCCCTCTATGCTCCTCGGGCGGATGGGATTCGCCCCCGGAGAGAGGACCAGAATGTCATAGTGCTCCTCATAGACATCCCCGGTGCATCCGTTTCTTACCCGGATGGTTTTCTTCTCCCGGTCCACTGACAGCACCTCGCTGTCCGTTCTCGCCTCAATGTCATACTGCTTCCTGAACTTCTCCGGACTCATCATGACCAGGGCATTGCTGTCCTTCACCGTGCCGCTGAGATAGTAAGGAAGGGCGCAGTTGGAAAATGACACATGATGCCCTCTCTCAAACATGATGATTTCCGACCTGGCGTCCAGTCTCCTGGCCCTGGCCGCCACAGACGCGCCGCCTGCCACACCGCCTACAATTAATATCCTCATAATCTCTATTTCCTTTCTTCCGCTGATAGGATTCTCTCAAAACATTCATCTGCAATGTCCGCAGCCATGCAAATCATGTCGAGACAGCGGGTATCTTCTTGTTTATAGGTCTTTACCAGCTCACAGCAGGCATCTGAACCAAAACGCTCCACGAATTCCTCTGCAAACGCAGCCACGGCCGGTTTAAGCTCAGGGGTTGCATGGGCCCTTTCCTTAATGAGCCGGTAGCTGATGGCGGAACATCCTCCGCACAAGGCGCCGCAGGCCTTCCCGCAGCCCATTCCCCCTCCGAATCCGCCCACCAGTTTTACCGAGTCGTCCGGTATTCCCAGTTGATATTCGTCATTCAGGGCACGCAGCATGGTTTCCGCACAGTTATTATCCTTTTCAATGAAGTACCCATATATCCTGTCCCTTGTCATCTTACCTCTCCTGTTCTCTCAAAGTATCTTTTATCCATATTATAGATATTAGCACGTCCCAAGCTGACAATGCAAGTTTTTTGATGGTTTCTGCAAAAAAGCGCTGAGGATTGGGGGGTAAATGTGTTTTGGGGCATCCGTCCGTGAGTGGAACAGGGGTGGGGGAGGCGGTCGCGGGCTGCGGAGCGGGAATCATCCTCCCTGCTCCTCCACATATTCCAGAAAATCAAAGTCAGCATAATGGGCATGTTTTACACGGTCCGCACAGGTTATGCCTGCCATGGTTCCGGTGAACTCCCCGTATTTGCAGTACTCGTCGGAAAACCGCGTGGTATCAAAGATGCACCCGATTTTCTCGTATTTCTCTCCGTCATAGCTCCATTCAAACCAGGACTGTCTGCCCTGTACGTACAGTCTCAGGTAAACAGGCCGGTCCTCCACCGGTATCCTGGTATTGAGGAATTCCGTCCTTACTCCATTTTCCAGATGGATGACGGATAAGGCGCTCTGCCCCAGAGTTTCGCTGTAATATTTTCTCAGGTTAATGTAATTCATGTTGTCGTAATAGAGAATCAGCCCCGCGCTGTGCTGGTGGACCTGGGGCATGATACGGGGAGAGGATGAGCCGAAATCTCCCGGCCGGTCAATGCATCCTTATTAATTCCAATGTCATACACTCCACCAAGTGTACCCATCCCAACCGGGCCATTGTACAGCCTCCTAAATTGACCAACTATCATCTGGCAGAATCACTATATCATAATTCCTGTGAACGTGCAAGGCAATGCACAATAAGCACCGACACAGAAAAAAGGAGCCTGACTTCCAGGACCCCGCTGCATCCAGCTGCCATGCAATGGGGCCTGAATCATCCTGCTCCCTGTTTATATTATTCTTCCAGATTCCGGAATACCGTCTTAAGCGCAGGATACATCTGCCTGAACCTGCCGTACTGCTTTTCATACTTTCCCGCCAGGCCAGCATCCGGCTCAATGGTCTCTATGACTTTCACAATGCTGTCCGCTGCGGTCTTCACGTCCGGATACTCCCCGCAGCCCACGGCTGCCAGTATGGCGCCTCCCAGGGCAGGGCCTTCCTCGTTTTCAACCACATCCACCTTCACATTCATGATGTTGGCCACCATCTTCTTCCACAGAGGGCTCTTTGCTCCCCCGCCGCAGATTTTGGTGCGGTCAATGCGGATGCCTAAACTTCTGGCCACCTCCAGGGAATCCCTGAGTCCGAATACCACGCCTTCCAATACGGCCTGGGTCATCTCCTCCCTGCTGGTATCCATGCTCATGCCGATGAAACATGCCCTGGCCCTTGGGTCGTTATGAGGAGAGCGCTCTCCCATGAGATAGGGCAGATAGAACACATGGTTCTCTCCCAGCCTGACGATTCCCTCCTGCTCCCTGGAAAACTCCTTCGTCTTAAGAATTTCCTCCATCCACCACTTGTTGCAGGAGGCTGCGCTTAGCATACATCCCATGAGATGGAAATGTCCGTCCGCATGGTCAAAGGAATGAAGTGCGTTGTTGCAGTCCACCTTAAAGCTTTCGCTGGAAATAAAGATGGTTCCGCTGGTTCCCAGGGAAATATTGCAGCAGCCCTCCCCAACGGTTCCGGTGCCCACAGCGGCAGCCGCATTGTCTCCTGCGCCGGCAATGATTTTTACATCCTGTGTGAATCCCAGCTCCTTTGCCAGTTCCTCCTTCAGATTTCCCACCACCTGATAGCTCTCATACAAATCCGGAAGCTGTTTTCTGGTGATGCCGCACATCTCCATCATTTCCTCAGACCAGCGCTTGTGGGCCACGTCCAGAAGCAGCATGCCGGAGGCATCGGAATAGTCCGTGCAGAAGCTGCCAGACAGCCTGTAAGCCAGATAATCCTTTGGAAGCATTATCCTGCATATGCGCGCGAAGTTTTCCGGTTCATTTTTCTTCATCCAGAGAATCTTAGGGGCCGTGAAGCCGGTGAAGGCAATGTTGGCCGTGTAAGCGGACAGCTTATCCTTGCCAATGGTCTGGTTCAGGTAATCTGTCTCCTTTTCGGACCGTCCGTCATTCCAGAGGATGGCCGGGCGGATGACCTCATCCGCCTCATCCAGCGTCACCAGACCGTGCATCTGGCCTCCGAAGCTGATGCCTGCCACCTGTGATTTGTCACACTCCGAGGTCAGCTCCTTCATGCCGTCCATGGAGGCTGTAAACCAGTCCTCCGGGTTCTGCTCCGACCATCCGGGATGGGGGAAATACAGGGGATACTCCCGTGAAACCACCTTGTGGATTCGTCCGCTTCCATCCATTAATAACAATTTTACCGCTGAGGTTCCCAGGTCCACTCCTATATAAAGCATATTTTTCCCTCCCCGCGTTTTTATGCAAATGGATTCTCTGTCCTGTATCTTACGCTCTTTGGCTGGTTGTAGCCGATTTCCTCCACATCCACGCCAATGTACTTGAATACCTCAAACAATGCCTTGCCGTAATTTCCAAAGGCCACGGCTCCGTGATGAGGGAAGTTTTTCTCAATGAGTACGTGGCGGTAGAACCGTCCCATCTCCGGGATGGCGAACACGCCGATGGAGCCGAAGGAACGTGTGGCAACCGGAAGTACCTCTCCCTGCGCAATATAAGCCCTCAGTTTGTTGTCCGCCGTACTCTGGAGACGGTAGAAGGTAATGCTGCCTGGTTTAATGTCGCCCTCCAATGTTCCCTGGGTCACTTCGACTGGAAGGGCCCTGGCCATAATCATCTGATACTTCATCTCGCAGAAGGACAGCTTGCCGGACGCGGTGTTGCCGCAGTGGAAGCCCATAAATGTATCCTTAAGAGTATAATCAAATTTCCCCTTGATATCAGCTTCATACATATCCTTCGGCACGGTGTTGTTGATGTCCAGAAGAGTAACCGTATCCTGGCTGATGACCGTACCGATGTACTCGCTGAGCGCTCCGTAGATATCAACCTCACAGGACACCGGGATACCCTGGGCTGTCAGTCGGCTGTTCACATAGCATGGCACAAAACCAAACTGTGTCTGGAATGCGGGCCAGCATTTTCCGGCAATGGCCACATATTTGCGGTAGCCCTTGTGCTCCTGCACCCAATCCTTTAAGGTCAGCTCATACTGGGCCAGCTTGGAGAGAATCTCCGGCTTCTTGTTGCCTGCTCCCAGTTCTTCCTCCATCTCCTTCACAATGCCTGGAATCCTCTCATCCCCCGCATGCTTGTTGAATGCCTCGAACAAATCCAGCTCGGAATTTTCCTCAATCTCCACGCCCAGGTTGTACAGCTGCTTGACAGGCGCGTTGCAGGCCAGGAAGTTGAGAGGTCTTGGTCCGAAGCTGATGATTTTTAACTGGCTTAACGCCGCCACCGCGCGGGCAATGGGTACAAACTCGTGAATCATGTCCGCGCAATCCTCAGCATCCCCTGCCGGATACTCCGGGATATATGCCTTGATGTTACGCAGCGCCAGGTTATAGCTGGCATTGAGCATACCGCAGTATGCGTCGCCGCGGCCCTGGCACAGGTTATCCCCTGACTCCTCGGCTGCTGCCACGAACATCTTAGGTCCGTCAAAATGCTTTGCCAGAAGTGTCTCTGATATCTCAGGGCCAAAGTTGCCCAGGTATACGCACAGGGCGTTGCAGCCTGCCTTCTTTATGTCCTCCAATGCCTGAACCATATGTATCTCGCTCTCCACGATGCACACAGGACATTCATAAATTTCCGCCGCGTCATATTTGGCCTTGTAGGCTTCCACCAATGCTTTTCTTCTGTTGACAGAGAGAGACTCCGGGAAACAGTCCCTGCTCACTGCCACGATTCCGATTTTTACCTCTGGTGTATTGTTCATTGTAATTTCCTCCTCATACATGATTAAATTTATTTGTCCGCATCTGAGTTTTCATGTTCTGAATCAGACGCTCAGATTCTCTCCTTTAAGGCCGATAAACGCCCCTTCCGGCAGTCCGCCCTCGGCATGGCCTATGAGCCACTTGTTTCTGGCAAACAAAAGCCTGTCCTCCGGGTCCTTCACATCCACTGGCTCCATGTCCAGATTGGTGCCCTTTGGAAGAACGATGACACATCTGAAGCCCTCATCCTTCACATGGCAGGGCGCATAGTGCAGGGTTGTGGCATATACCTCCACCGCGGTTCCCGCAGGAACCAGAAATGCCTCCATCCTGGATGTATCGTATGTATGGTCTTCCTCAATATCCTGCTGTTTTCCCAATATCAGTATCAGGTCGTCCACAGCAATGTCTACCTCTGAATCCCGGTGATATTCCACTGCATTCAGTTTCTTGTTGTGTCCGTTGCAGCATCCTATCTGAATCGGCATCTGGCCGTAGATCCCGCGTTCCAGCTCCTTTGCATCAGACAGGGCCTCCATCTCAGGCAGCGAGGGAATATAAATAACATCCTCCGGCAGGGGCGTATGCTCCATTGCCTTTAAAAGACCGCTGAAATCATAACCTGTGATGACCCTTCCATAGGCTTTAAACGCCGGATCCGCCACCTTCCTGACTGTCATCCCCATGTTCATACCTCCTTATATCGGCCCGTACGTTTTTCCATCCGCACCAGCCTGTTTTCTCTGGTAACCATTATAATATAAACAGGAAAAAAAAACGTGCTGTTATTTTACGAACTAACAGCACTTTTTTGCGATCTTCACTCATCTGACGATGACTTGCGGATCATCTGTTTTTGATTCATCTGCTTCCGGTACTGGCTGGGCAGGCAGCCATACCGCTTTTTGAATGCCTTGGCAAATGCCCTTGCATCAGCAAATCCATGATCCAGAGCAATGTCCCCCACATAACGGTCCGAATTCAGCAATTCCCGCATGGCATACTTTACCCTCAAATCCATCAGGTATGTGCGGTATCCCACCTGAGCATATTCCCTGAACATATGGGAGAGATAGGAGGGTGTAAAGCCAAACCTGGACGCAACCATTTCCAGACTCAGTTCCTTGTCATAGTTCTCCTTCATATATTGTGTCACCTGGGACAGCTTATCCAAATGGCGTTTTTGCTGTACCTGGACCTTATCGATCTGCTCAATCCTAAACTCTGTCACAATCAGATAGAGGAACTCCATGAACTGGCTCTTTACCTTCAGGCGGTAGCCGAATTCCCTTTGCTCATACGTCCGGTACATGGCAGTGACCAGGGACACCAGCCTGGCCTTTTGACTTTCTTCCCTGTCCGCAAAGGTGATGCAGGACTCATCACTCATATACCCCTCAAAGGATTTCATTGGAATCTGGAGCACAATGGTAATATTGGGGTCAGGGCATTCAATGGAATGGATTTCATTGGGATTCACAATGACAAAATCATTGTGCTTCAATGTATACTGCCTGGAATTGATGAAGAAATCCAGCGTTCCCTCCAACACAAGAAACAGTTCCACTGACTGGTGCCAATGCTTGCTGACCCGGTAATTTCCATCCCTTCCCTCGAATATGAACATCCGAAAGGGCAGATCGTCATTGGGAATTACTGTCTCGTATCTGAAATCCATCCTGCACCTCCATTTCCTGCCCGCCATTTGCGAATTGCGATGTCCGGCAATTAAATTTATTTCCTGTCACTCACACAGACCTGTTTAACTTAAAAATCACCATGGTGACTGCCCCTTCCTGTCCCCTGGTACCGCTGTTAAAATAAAGGGACAGCGAAGCGGGCTGAGGCACCCGTACAAACTTTGCATGGTTTGAAAAGATTACACGCATGGCGGCTTCCGCTCAGCAGTTACCGGTCCACACATATCTTAAATACTCCCTGGCAATCTGAACCAGCTCTGCTGCCTTTTTGGCCAGCTCCTCAGGACTTACGGGCACTGCACGGGCAAGAGACACATAAGCATCCTCTTCCATCCGCCGTTTTTTACAGGCTTCCTTCCGGCAGCTTTCATATGTTTCCAGGAATCTGCGCCCATCGTCATCCCCGGTCACCCGGAACGTGCAAATCCCATAGCCCACCCCAAAGGGTCCCTCATAGGTCAGACGCCTGGGCATGACTGCCTTTCCATCCATGGCTCCCGCCATCATGGTAAAGCCGCGGTGGCCGCATTCCCCCGCCTTTTCGCAGAAACTTTCTGAAAATGCCAGCAGCTCCCCAAACTCCGCCTTTCCCATAACGTCCATTATCCGCTCATCATACTCCGGCCCCTGGACGCTGTAGCCATAAGGCCCGTCCCCTCTCAGTTTATGGGACAAATCCCCGCTGGCCACAATGAATACCCTGCGTCCCAGATTTTCTGCTGCTATGGCAATGTACCGGCCTGCCCGGTAATGGTGGGCAAAGGACAGTCCGGATCCGCCGATTCGCACCAGCTTGTAATCCCTGTAATGCTGATGGATAAAATGCAGCGGGACCAGCGTTCCATGGTCCAGCTCTCTTTTCCTCTCTCCCTCTGTACCCATGGGAAAATCATCCTCCCCGCAGAGTCCGTCCAGTTCCCTTACGAAAGCTTCGTCATATACGGCTTCTTCCCCTGCCTGCGGGGCCATGAACTGGCCAAAGTCTCCCCTGGCTTTCTTTCCCGGCGATACATGGAAATAGTCCGCGTACATCACCGCATGCGGCGAAATCACCACAATGGTATCCGGCTTCAGCTCCGCTGCCATCCCGGCTGCCTCCTGGTATGCTTTAATGGTATCCTTAATGAGAATCTCCTGCCCTCTGCCCACCTCCGGCACAATCAGAGGCGGATGGGGCACCATGATTCCTCCAATCACAGCCATAATGCCTCTCCTTTCCGTCCGGTACGTTCCGCCGGACCGGTACAATCCACCAGCCCGGTACAATCCGCCAGCCCGGCGCAATCCGTAACATGCTCTGACTTAAGTATAGCATCGGAAATCCTTTTTTAAAAGGGGATAACCCACAAAGCCAGCACAAGAAGCACTGCCAGATTCGTCCCCACAATCAGCGCACTGTAATCCCCGGAAAATCCGGACAGCAAAAGGGCGGCTGGCACATTGCTGATAACCTGGCTGGCTCCCACGCAGGTGATGATTTCCCGGCCCTCCAGAATCCGGCCCAGGAACCGGCAGAAGGCAGGCACTCTTCCCATATTGCCGATGAATACAAAAAACGCGCAGAATGTCAGGAGAAGGGAATAATCCACAGCCAGAAACAGGCCCCTGTTCCCCGCCGTTTTTCTCCTTTTCCGGCATCCTGTTCCTCACGGCCGCTACGGCCAGGCAGATCCCCAGCATTCCTAAGGATACCGCTGTGTAGGGCGCCATCAGCTCCATAAACCGGCCCGCGCTTAAACCGGCTTTTGAATACAGATAAAGATTCTGGGGATTGCCAATGGGCGTCAGCATACTTCCCAGATTTGCCGCAATGGTCTGGAGCACCAGCACGGCAGACACAGCCCCCGGACCCTTCACATACCCCAGAAGCCGCTCCCCTGCTTTTTTGAACACTCCCAGGCTTTGAAGCCCTGCCATCACGGTCATCAGGCAAAACAGAAGGCCGATTGTCTTATAATCAATATAAGACGCATATTCCCTGTCCGTCCGTTTCCGTTCTTTTATACACATGAAATCCCATGTGTTCGTAAAATCCCCTTGCCTGGGGATTCTGCTCATTGACTCCCATTTCCCTTAATGCCTGGGGAATATACTGTTTGATGTCCTCTATTTCTGCCTGTGATAACTTATACTCTGTCCTCTTCCCCTGTTTAATCCGGCACACCCTAACATATTTCATTTTCGCAAATGTCCAAGTAAATATAATGGTAACAGGGGACAAAAGCTTATCCCTTCCCCGCCTGTTCGCGCTCCTGTCCGTTTACTTCCCGGCCAAAACCGGCAAAGTGGTACCGCCGTAGGGCATCACAATCGCCCCTGCCCTCTGCCCCATCTCCTTTACAGCCGCGTCGCAAAAAAGAACCGGGCCACAGCACACCTGCTGCTGTCCCGGTTCATGATTCATGTAGAAATCAAGGAAAGTGTATCTGTTGTCTGACTATGCTGCAAACGGAGCGATTTCCTCCATCAGCTGGTCGCAGTCATCTGTGTGAAGAATCAGCTCTACGGTTTTGGACTTTGCCAGTGATAATACACCTACAATAGACTTTGCATCAACCATACGGCTGCCGCATTTCACATCTGCATCACACTCAAAACGGTTCATGATTCTTACAAAATTAATAATCTGGTCTGCCTGGTCAAACTTAACAAGGATACGTTTCATGTTGTTCACCTCCGTATGGTATTTTTTTAGTATCACTGTCAGATACTTGGGGGATGGTACTTACTGGTAAGTCCGCATCTGACAATGCCCTCTAACGTTATCTTTTGTTTGTCTTCCGACATTTTTATAATACCACGTTCAGGTAAGGGATTTCCATGGTAATATTTTTCTATCTCATGGAATATTTTCAAATATTATACTTATATCTTCTAAATCTGGTCCTTCCAGTAACCAATATTTTCCGAATCCACCCTTATGGGCTCGCCGGCTATGACCTCCAGCCCGCCGTCCTGACCGTAGTCCACGGGGTATATCCTGCCTCCCAGCAGCAGTTCCTGGTCCGCCCTGTCCTCAATGGAGCCCTCAGACAGCTCCAGGCACACATACCCTGCCACCCGTCCCAGGTCCATGGGACTCCATATGTACAGCACCGGACACACGTCCTCAGGATCGCTGCCCACATATTCCTCCATCTGGTCCGGAAGTCCCAGGCCGATGACCTTTACCTCAGACGCCTGGCCCCGCTCCCTCACCACATCAGCCGCCGCCTTGATTCCTTCCGTGGACAGGCAGCACATTACCTTCAGGTCAGGATAAGTCTCCAGCATCAGCTCCGCCTTTTCAGCCGCCTTTTCATATTCCCCTTCCCCGTAAGCAATGTCCACCAGACGCAGGCCGCAGTACTCAAGATTCTGGAGCTCCTGCTTCATCATATATATCCACTCGTTCTGATTGGCGGAACGGCTTCCCGCCGACAGGATACCCCACTGGCCGCTGTGGCCGCATATACGGTCCACCTCCCTGACCAGTTCTTTCCCCAGCTCTCTGGCATCCACCGGGCTTATGTAAATACTGCGGCTTCCCGCCTCCACATCCGCATCCAGCGTGATGACGGAGATTCCCTTTTCCCTGGCCTAGGTTAGAACCGGAGTCAGGGCATATTCATCGTTGGCAGCCACTGCTATGGCCTCCACCTTTTCGTCGGTAAGGTTCTGTATCAGATGTATCTGTTCCTGTGCAGAGGGATGGTCGGGATACAGGACAATACAGTTCTTGCCTGCATCCTCCACCGCCTGTTTAAAGCCCTCGCTGGCCAGCTCATTGTACCAGTTGTTCTTGGATTTCATGATGATAGCGTATTTTCCCCTGTTAAACTGACTGTCCTGGCAGGAAAACAGGAACAACACTCCTGCCATCATGGCCGCCCCTGCTATCCAAGCCCAATTTTTCCCTTTCACCCTGCGGTTCCCGCCTTCCTGCTGTTTTTTCCCAGTATATACCTAATGTCGTATTTTGTCCATTTCCGTTGCAAATTTATGATTTCTTGATACAATAGTTGTATCGGTATTGATTATTGTATACAAATCACTGCCTTTTGAAAAGGATGGATGATAATAGATGAAACTTCTGATTGTTGATGATGAGAAACTGACCCGTGAGGGAATCCGGGACAGCCTGAACCTGGAGAGCCTTGGAATCAGCCAGGTGCTGCTGGAGGACGACGGCATACACGGCCTTAAGACGGCCCTTGAGGAGGAACCGGATATTGTGCTCACGGACGTGCGGATGCCCAGGATGAACGGGGTTCAGATGGCGGAACGGATATTAAAGGAGCTGCCCGCAGCCACCATTATCTTTATGAGCGCTTATTCAGACAAGGAATACTTAAAAGCCGCCATCAAGCTGAAGGCCCTGGGGTATGTGGAAAAGCCCCTTGACATGGAGGAACTGGCCACAGCCATACGGGAGGCGGTGGAGAGCAGCATAAACGAGAAAATGAGCCAGGCGGCAGCAAGAATCCAGGAGAAGGAACAGCTGGGCCATCTGAGCCTTTTACTGTCCCAGCCAGGTGAGGAGAGTCTTATAAAGGCAGGACAGCTCGCAGCCGGCCTGGGCCTTTCAATCACCCATACCACCTGCTTCTGCTGCATTATCATTGACTGTGTCACCCCCTTATCCATGCTGCCGGAGGAACAGATGGACGGAATCAGGGATTATTCTGCGGACCATCTCACATCTATGGGCATATCCCAGGCATATGTCCTAAGAGGTGACCACCGCATCATTGTTTTCCTTCACTCCCCGGAGCGTCCCTCGGACAAGACCCTGTACGACTGCGCCGGACTCCTGGCCCAAAAGCTTATTAAGATATGCCCTTTTTTCATTTCCATGGGCCCGGTTGTAAGCGGTATGGACCGCGCGCATATCTCTTACCAGGAAGCCAGTGAACATCTGAAGGAGGCATTTTTCCATGATTACGGGTTCATACTGACCCACAACATGGAAACAGCCGTATTCCGGCCGCCGGCAGACCTCCTTCTGGAATTTTCCATGGCCCTGTCCGAAAAGCAGGAGGAGGAAGCCCTGGACATCGTCAGACGGCTGTATGAATCCTTTGTGCCAAACGACATGATTGGCCCCAGCCAGGTGAAGGATATCTATTATAAGTATTTCAGCAAGCTGGACGAACACGGCCTGGGAAGCTATATCTCCCTGTGGCAGAAGGAAGGACTGGAGTCTGAATCCATCTGGGAAGGGGTCATGAACTGCACCATCCTGAGGGAGCTCAATGACCTGCTGGCGGCAAAGGTGCGCCTGTTCTTTGAGCGCCTGCGGGGAAACAGTGTGGGAAACCCGGTGGTATTCCAGATTAAGGAATATATCCATAAGAACTATGCGGTCCCCTCCCTTTCCGTGCCGGATGTCAGTGAGTACGTCCACCTTTCGTCCAGCTACGTATGTACGATTTTTAAAAATGAGACAGGCCAGACCTTAAACCAGTATCTGACGGATTACCGCATCAAGATGTCCAAGCAGTTCTTAAGCGATCCCAGGTACAAGATTGCCGACATTTCATCCAAGGTAGGATACAGCGACGGCAATTACTACAGCAAGACCTTTAAGAAAATCGTGGGCCTGTCCCCTTCTGAATACAGGGAGAAAATGCTTGCATGAAAAATCCGTTTTCTAAGCTGATTCATCATTATACCTATGACATGCGTCTTAAGACAAAGCTTGTCATATCCCACATCATCCTGGTACTGCTGCCCACCGCCGTACTGTCAGGCTTCCTATACCTGCGCATTTACGGCATTGTCATGGATGACAGCATCCGCTCGGAGCAGGCCCTGTCCGCCCAGACCGTGACCTCCATTGAGAACCTCATTTCCCATGTGGGACACGCCTCTGATACCATCACCAGCGCCATGTTGATACAGGATCTCTTCCAGGTACCCAGAGCAGAAGCCAATACCATGGATATCTCCACCTCCCGGATGAACAGCCTGTTCCACCTGGTGCAGAGCATTACGGATCATTCCATGATTACAGATGTAAAGATTTATTATGATGACAGCGTATACGGAGACCTGATGCAGTACAACAAGATCGGGAATGCCCTGTTTAACCCGGTATCCTCAGTAAGCAGCAGCTACTGGTACGGCATCTACAGCACTTCGGATCAGGCCCGTCTGCTGTGCCCGGAACTGTACCTGACGCCGGACGAGACAGAGAAGAACGGAAAGCTGGCCTACATCACCCGAATTCCTTATACTCATGACGGCGGCGCTGTGTCCGGCATTGAAAATGCCTCTGCCTATGTGGCCCTGTATCTTTCCAGGCCGGCCTTTGACATGGTGCTGCGCAATGACGCCACGGTCACGGACGAGGCTGCCTTCCTGGTAAATGAGCGGGATGTGATCGTATCCGCCTCGGACATGGGCCTGGCCGGGAAATACTTCATTCCCCGCCCGGACCTGAGGCAGCGGGTGGGAAAGGAAAAGACGTTTTCCCTTGTCTCCTATCTGGACGGCTCTGCCTATGTGGCCTATTTTCCCATCGCGGACACGGACTGGTACATGATGTCCATTATCCCCGCCCTCCATATCGGAGATGCGGGCAGGGCGCTGATGATGCATTTTGCCCTGATTTACCTGCTGTTCACCGCCCTGGCCCTGTACACTGCCTTCCGCCTGTCCGGCTCCATTGCGGACCGCATCATAGGCGTGGCCCTGCAGATGGAGACTGTCCGCACCGGCCCGCCCCAGCCCATGGATGTGGCTGACACTGGCTGCGACGAGATTGGCGTGCTGTCCGATACCTACAACTACATGACAGAAGAAATCATCACCCTGATGGACAGCCAGAAAAAGGCTTCCGATGAACTCCGGATGGCGGAATTCCGCGCCCTGCAGGCCCAGATTAACCCGCATTTTCTCTATAATACCCTGGATATGATTAACTGGCTGTCCCAGACCGGGCAGAGCGAAAAGGTTACGGAAGCGGTCCAGATCCTGTCCCGCTTTTATAAGCTTACCCTGAGCCGCAGGGAGCTGATGAATTCCATTGAGAAGGATCTGGAGCATGTAAGCCTCTATGTCCGTCTCCAGAACATGCGTTATGACAATTGCGTGGCCTTTGTGGTGGATGTGCCGGAAGAAATCTGTGAGTACACGATCCCCAAGCTCACCTTCCAGCCCATTGTGGAAAATGCCTTCCTTCACGGCATCATGATGAAGGAAGAAAAAAAAGGCAGCATCCTGCTCACCGGCTGGCCAGATGGAGATGATATTGTATTCATCATCTCTGACGACGGGGCAGGCATACCGCCTGAAACACTTGATACATTAAAGGATGACGTGAATGCCGGTACCGACTCCTCCGCCAGCCCCAGGCACACTGCCTTTCCCGGCCACATCGGCGTCTATAATACCAACTTAAGGCTGAAGAGCCTGTACGGTGAATCCTACGGCCTCTCCTTCACCAGCACCTTGGGAAAGGGTACTGAGGTTACTGTCCGGATTCCGGCCAGACATATCACGTCTGACTGATTCCTTTCACATCCCAGCAATACGATTCATAGGCCGCCGCCAGGTTCATGGAGGCGGTTTCTTTTGCCGCCTTTTTCTCCAGATAGGCTGCCTGGCCCTCCAGGTATTCCGTGCTTGTCAGCAGTCCGGCCTGCTGCTTTCTCTGGAGTCCTTCGTAGGTCAGCCGGGCGCTCTGGAAGGCAGTGAGGGCCGCCTCATAGGCTGTTTTACTGGCCTGAAGGTTCTGGTAGGAAGCCAAAAACGCTGCCTCCTTTGTCCCCTCCGCCTCATCCGCCAGCCTGAACCTGATATTGATTTCAGTGGTACTGCTGGCCGGGGTGTGGCGGGCATTCTGCACATTCTTGTCATTTCCCATGGCTCTGTTCTTATCGCTTTCATAATCAACGGCTTCAATGGCTGCCATATCCGGCTCCGGTATGGCTCCTATCACCACCTGGCTGCTGTCCTCAATCCCCAGCATGGTAAGCAGCTGACGGCGCAGCTCCCCGGCCTGGAGCCTGAGGGACTCCAGGGAATTTCCGGCAGTGTCCAGGCTTTTTTTTGCTTCCTTCAGCCGGGCCTGGGTGGCGGTACCGGCTGCCTGCTTTCTCACCATGGCCTCAAAGGCTGCCTGTAAGGACTCAACCCGCTTTTCCTGGTATTCCACATTCTGTACCATCTGGTTGTAGGAATTCATCAGGGTCTGGGCTGTCATGGTAAAGGTGTCCGCGGACTTTTCCAGGCTGCGGGTGCTCTTTTCGCTGGTCATGGTGTCCAGCTGGCTGTATATGCGGCTGGCCGAGGATTTTAACATGGCTGCATTGGAGGAATAGATCCCGGCTGTCTGGCTGTCCTCACCGCCCATTTCCTCCGCCTTATCCTCCATGTTGTCCTGCTCCCGCTTAAGGGTATCCCATATTTCCTGATAGGCGTTTATATTGTCCTCGTAGTCCTCTATGCTCTCTTTTAAAGACAGATTTCCCTGTTTCAGCAGTTCCCTCAGATTGCCGTATTCAATGATTGTGGTGCCCGTTGCGTTCCCTGTGGTTGCCGGGGATATGTCCTGAGACGCATCCGGGACAGCGGCCTGGGATGCTTCCTGGGATGCATAGGAAGTCCGGACGCCGGTTCCCGACAGGCACAGTACCATTGTCAAAAGGACCATGACAGTCTTTTTTCTGTTCTCACGCCTCCTGCTGCTTCCCTTTACATGACTGCGGTTTTTCATTGTCTCACCTCTGTTCCATCCTGCCTTTTTCCTGCACTTTAAATATTTCTCCGCTATTTCCAAATCTCTCCCATCCTATGACACGGATGCCAGTCCGTCCACCGACCATTGGTATTCCAGCTGTGCCCTGAGAAGAGCCAGCCTCTGTGTACGCACATTGACCTGGGCTGTTGCGAAGGAGGACTGCTGTGTTATATAATTGTTTCTTGTCATGGTCCCGGCCGTTATCTTCCGCTCTGCCGTCTCCATGGCTGTCGCCTCAATTTCATATGCATTAAGAGCCTGCTCGTAGTCGGATTTAGATATCATCATGCTCTCGTAGGCATTCTTTATGCTGGAGGCAGCTGTCTCCTTCTGGCTCTTTAAGCTCTGTTCCAGACTTGACTTATTGGTGCCGCTTTTTGCATTGGCTATTTTCTTTTCAAGTATTTTAAGGCTGTAATTATTTTCCACTCCCCTGGATACATCCTCATCCAGATTGATGGCTGCCATTCCCTCCAGGTCCGGCTCCGGCACATCTCCTATATCCACCTGCGCCCCATAGGTCCATCCCAGCATAAGGCAGAGATTTTCTTTTGTCCGCCCCAGACTGCTCCGAGCCGACAGCAGGGATGCATCCGCCGATGTGACGGCCTCCCGGGCCGACAGCACCTGGGCCTGGGTGGACATACCGGCGCTCAGACGGGTAAGGGTCTGGTCATAGGACGACTGGGCCTGTATCTTATTCTGCTCCAGGCTTTCCAGGCTGTATGTCTGGCTCCAGTAGCTTATCATCAGCTCCTGGGCCTCCTTTACCAGACCCGCCTCTGTCTTGTCATATTCCAGCTTCTTGACGTCCCCGTCCTCCACATTGTCGTCTCCCTGTTCCCGCAGGTTATCAGCCTGAATCTGGCTGCTCAAATAGGAGGACAGGCGGCTGGCATAATCTGAATCCGACGAATCAGGATATTCCAGGCTTCCGTATATATCATCGGCAGCATCATAGTAATCATCCGCAATATCGTCCGCGTCCTTCCCCCGGAAATCCTCATACTCCAGCTGGTTCTGAATCACCGTGTTATTGTATACATGAATCAGGTCCGCTATCTCCGTAAAATCCAGCTGATTATCCCTGAGGGAAGCCCACTGCTCTGCGGTATAGGCAAACTCCGGTGTACCCGCCCACGCCGGCGCCGGCATGGCGCCAAGACACAGTGCCGCGGCCAGGCATCCGGCCCCTATTTTTCCGTATCTCATATGATTGACACCTCCTCTTTAAATATCCAGCACAACCCGTTTCTTATCGCCGTTCATCAGCGCATAGTAGATTGGCAGAATGAACAGGGCCACCGCCACGCCCACGCTGAGTCCTCCGATGTTAACAATAGCCAGCCCCTGGGTGGTGGAACCACTGTCCCCTATGGCCAGGGCCATGGGAATCATGGAAAGGATGGTGGTAAGGCTGGTCATCATAATGGGCCTTAAACGTGTGGCGCCCGCCTCGATCAGGGAGGTCTTTAGATCCATGGTCATGCGGTATTGGTTCACTGTATCCACATAGAGGATACCGTTGTTCACAACCGTTCCGACCAGAATCAGGAATCCCAGTATGGACGTCATGCTGATGCTGACTCCCGTAATCTGCAAAAGGCCGAAGGAGCCTATGAGGCTGAATGGTATGGTGGTCATTACCATAAAGGAAAACTTCGGTGACTCAAACTGCGCTGACAGTACCACGAAAACCAGGAATACAGCGATGGCAATGGCCTGGTACAAGGCTGCAAATTCCTCCTGCATCATACGGTTCATGGAGTTGACGCCCTTCTTGATGGTGGCGCTTAAGTTGGGGCTTATGACCTCGCTGTCTATGGCGGACTGGACATTTCCCCCGGTATAATCTGCCGTAATGGTTATCTCATACGCCTTATCCGTCTTGGAAATGGATGCCGGGCTGTCCTTATAATAGATTTCCGCCACATCCGTAAGGGCCACATAGCCTCCGGAGGGCTTGGAGAGTATAATATCCTTCATCTGGCTGACGGTCCGGTACTCATCCTCCGGATATTCGGCCATCACGCTGACCTCTCTTCCATCCACGTCCAGGGTGGTCACCTCTTCGCCGTCCATCATCTGTTTTACCTGGGAACCAATCTGGGATGCCGTAAGCCCCTCTGCGGCCGCCAGTACCGGATCCACCTTCACAGTCACCACGGGAGCCGTATTTTCTATGCTGGAATGGACGTTCATCACATCGTCCCTGGCCGTCATCTCGGCAACAATCCTGCTGCTGACTTCCTGGAGCTCATCGTAATCCGTACCGTTAAGGATGACTTCATATCCCCGGCTCCTGCTCATGAAGCTCATGGACAAGGACGCCTCCACTGTCACCGTACAGTTATCCAGGTCCGCCATCTCCGTTTCCCACTGCTCCACTATCTCATCGGTGCTCATATCCCTGTCATCCCTCAGATAGGCTGTTATGGTACCGCTGTCATTGTTATAGCGCAGCATGTATGATTCCACATCCGGATGACCTTTGACAATCTCCTCTGCCTGGGTCAGCATGGCGTCGGCATTTTCCGACAGCAGTCCCGGCCTTGTTTCGATGGAAACGCTGACTGTTCCCGTATCGTCCGCGGTCATAAGCTCAGTCTCCATCCCGCTGGCCAGAAAATAGGTTGCAATCACGATGATTACTGATGCAATCATGATGATGGCCTTGTGTTTTAAAAGTCCGGGCATGATGCGGCGGTATCCGTTCTGTATCCGCTCCATAGGCCGCGACATGGGCGCCTGCATCCTCTCCTGGGGCTTATAGGCCATATAGGTAAGGGGAACAATGGTAATGGCTGACAGGAAGGAGGCGCACATACAGAATACGATAACGTATCCCATGGAGCCGAACATCTGTCCCGACATGCCCTGCAGAAATACCAGCGGCAGGAAAACCACACAGGTGGTCACAGTGGATCCCAGAATGGACTGGAGCACAATGTTGGTTCCGGACAGGGAAGCCTTGGCATACCCCAGCAGGCCCTTGTCCTCCTCTGTCTCTATGGCCCTGAAACAGCTCTCCAGCACCACAATGGAGTTATCCACCATCATGCCTACTCCCAGCACCAGACCGCTCATGGTAATGATATTCAGGGAGAAACCGGCGCTGGTCATCAGAATCAGCGACACCAGTATGGAGGTGGGTATGGAGCTTCCTACAATCAGGGAAGCCTTATAATCTCCAAAGAAAATGAATATGATAATCATGGAAATCACGGCTGCCAGCACCAGGGTAAGGGCCACGTCCTTAAGGGAACTGAGAATGCTGTCCGCGCTGTCCCTGACAATCCTGATATTCAGGTTCTCATCATCCGCCTCCAGGCTCTCAATAACCTCCTGAACCTCGGATGACACATCCATGGCAGTGCTGCTCTGCTGCTTGGTGATGGAAATGGAAATAGTATCCTCGCCGTTGTAGCGTGAAATGCCTCCCCGGCTCTCCTCTGCCTCATATACCCTGGCAATGTCCTCCAGATATACAATCTTTCCGCTGGAGGTGGTGATGGGGACTTCCTTCAGGGCTTCTATGGTCTCATGCTCCAGGGACGTTGACACGGAAAGCTCCAGCTTTCCGGATACCGCATCGCCGGATGGGTAGGAAAGATTGGCCGTGCTCATGGCCGTGGACACGTCGCTCATGGTCACCTGATACTGTGCCATCTCATCGGATTGAAGCTCGATTTTATAGTATTCTGACTTTCCGCCCATGGCCTCCACCTCCGCCACGGAAGAAATCTGTTCCAGCAGAGGCACCACGGTCTGGTCCACATAATCGTACAAATCCTCCTGGGAGGGGTTTGATATGGAAAGCATCATGGTGGTTCCCGCATTGTTATTCATCTCCATGACAGAGGTTTCCGCATCGTCAGGGAGCTGGCGGCTCAGCGCATCCAGACTCTGGGATAAATCATTATAAGCGTCGTCCATATCGGTGCCGTAATCATATTCCAGCATAATCATGGCCCTGTTTTCACTGGAAGTGGAGCTCATGCTTTTCACTCCCTCTATGGTTCCCACCTGGTCTTCTATGGGCTGGGTCACCAGTTCATCTATGTCCTCGGGACCAGCACCGGAATAAGATGCCATGATAATCAGCATTGGCTGGTCCGTGTCCGGCATCTGTTCCAGCGTGGCATTGAATACGGAAGAAATACCGAATACCAAAAGGCAAAGCAACGCCATAACCGTCGCCACCGGACGTTTTAATACAAACCTTGTCAATCCCATGGGTTATGCCTCCTGTTCTGCCTGTGATTTTGCATTTTTGCTGTGTTCCCCGCCGGATGCTGCTGTTTCTTCGGACTGTGCCTCATACCTTAACCGTATTTTCGCCCCCTCATACAGGTTGGAGCTCCATGTGCTCACCACCATGTCATCGGCTGACAGGCCGGAAAGAATCTGGGCATGTTCCTCATCCTCCAGTCCTACTTCCACTTGGGCCGTGGAGGCGGTGCCGTCCTGATACAGATAAACATAGGCATTGCCGCCGCTATAATAGATTGCATCAATGGGAACCACCATTGTCTCCAATGCCCGTTCCGTCACAAGGTTTAATTTCACCGTGCTTCCGGGGGCAATCTCCTGTGTGTCTTCAATCTGGGCCTTTACCTTGAACAGCCCTGTATCCGTGTCAACCATGGAGTTGATTTCGCTGATATATGCTTTATATGTAGTTCCGTTCTTCTGGATTTCCAGCTCGTCGCCCACATTGGCATTCTGCATCATGCGCTGGGTCACATAAAAGGAGACTACGTTCTCACCCTCACCGGCAATCACACACAAATCCTGGGACTGGCTCACCCTGTCATACACCTCCACGTCAAAGCTTTCAATCTTTCCATTAATAGGGGCGGTGATGGAGCTGTACTGCACCTGCCTTTCATAAGCCAGTTTAGCGGACTCATACTGGAGCTGCGCGGATTTCACCGCGTTGACATACTGCTCGTATTCCTGCTCGGACAAATCGCCGCCGCTGTAAAGAATCTGCATTCTTCTCAGGTTGCTCTGGGCCTCTGAAAGGGATACGGATGCAGAATCCATGGAGTTCTTTGCCGTCTCCACCTGCTCTGTATCAATCTCAAGCAGGACCTGCCCCTGTGTCACCCTATCCCCTGCCTTCACATATACCGCCGTGACGTCCCCTGCTGCCTTTGCATAGATATGAACCACATCGGAAGGCTCCACTGTGCCTGTAAGCCCTGTGGTAAGGATGATATCGCCGGTTGACGGCCGTTCTGCCTTCACCACCGTGACAGAAGCCTCCTGTCCCACAGGCATACCGCCCTTTGATTTTTTTCCGCCCTTCGTCATAATCATTGCCACGGCCAGTATGACGATTATTCCGGCGGCAATGCCAATCTTTATTTTCCTGCTCTTGCTCATATCCAATCTCCTTTGCTGGTTTACTCAACTGATTCCTAATATTAAAGGTTGAAGATTAATTCAACATTAACAAAACCAGCCTGAAAGTCATTAATTTCGCGTTATTCTGTGAATTTTTTGTGACTTTACTGTGCGCCGGATACAATGACATAAAATGACCGAAAACAGCACGGAATCAGGCGGACCCGATCACATATATTGTTGATAACAGCAGCCGCATTCACACCTCCCGGATATTGATAGCCATTAAGTATAGCTAAATCTGCCACAGATAAAGCTGGCATGTCATTCACCTCCTCTCATTTTTGATACTAAAGCTATACATAAACAGACATTTACGGTATAAATATGGCATAAACCCATAAGAATGATTCGTTTATGTTTACTTTATAAAAGAGTGTTATATATGTATAATGAAATGTAGTAGTAAAGGGAGGTAAAGGAACATGTTTCAGATACTGGTTGCGGAAGATGACAAGAATACCCGAAGGCTGATGGAAGCTGTACTGAAGGAACACGGCTACCATCCCATCCTGGCATGCGACGGACTGGAAGCCTTGAAATTATTAGATACCCACCATGTGGACCTGGTTATCCTGGACATCATGATGCCAGGCATGGATGGCTACGAGCTCACCAGACAGCTGAGGGCAACAGATTACACCCTGCCTATTCTCATGGTCACTGCCAAGCAGCTGCCGGAGGACAAACGGAAGGGGTTCATTGTAGGAACAGACGATTATATGACAAAGCCTGTGGATGAGGAGGAAATGATTCTGCGCATCCGGGCATTGCTGCGCAGGGCTCAGATTGTGAACGAACGGCGCATCACCATCGGTGATGTGTGCCTGGACTACGACTCCCTGACCGTAAGCCGCGGGAATGAAAGCCAGACTCTCCCCCGCAAGGAATTCTATCTTCTGTATAAGCTCCTGTCCTATCCCGGCAAGATCTTCACCCGCATCCAGCTCATGGATGAGATATGGGGCATGGAATCCCAGTCGGACGACAATACCATCAATGTACACATTAACCGGCTCCGGAAGCGTTTTGAGGATTACCCTGAGTTTACCATCGAAACCATACGCGGTCTGGGCTACAAGGCGGTGAAAAATCTATGAGACGCAGGAAAAACCATAAACCGCTGGGAACCATGACCCTCATACTGACCGCAGGCATCTTCTTAATCATGCTCACGGTCATGACCCTGCAGGGATTTTTGATGTACCTTTACTGGAGGATTTTCTACCAGGCCAATATCCCCATTCCCCAGTTCTGGCGCCCCATTCCCCTGCTGGCCGTGCTCAGCGCCGTGGTTGGGGCCGGCCTTACCCTGCTCCTGAGCCGCATTCCTCTCAAACCCATACGGGACCTGATTGAAGCCATCAACCAGCTGGCGGACGGCAACTTCAAGGTGCGCATCCACCTGGATCTGAACCGTGAATTTGAACGTCTCTCCGAAAGCTTTAACCGCATGGCCCAGGAACTGGAGAACACGGAGCTGCTGCGCTCTGACTTCATCAATAATTTTTCCCATGAATTCAAGACTCCCATCGTATCCCTGAGAGGCTTTGCCAAAATATTAAAAAACGACGGCCTCACAAAGGAGGAACGGGACGAATATCTGGACATTATCATAAGTGAATCCAACCGCCTGTCCCAGCTCTCCACCAATGTGCTGAACCTGTCCAAGATAGAAAAAATGAGCATACTGTCCGATATGGAGTCCTTTGACCTGTCGGAAGAAGTACGCCAATCCGTCCTGCTGCTGGAATCAAAATGGCAGAAAAAGCAACTGGAACTGTTTATTGATTTGGACGAACTGGAATACCGCGGAAATAAGGCCCTCCTAAACCAGGTATGGATCAATCTGATTGACAACGCCATCAAATTCTCTCCTCAGAACGGAAAGATAAAGCTGAAGCTGCATAAGAAGAAGGACCAGGTGGTATTCCAGATTCTGGACAATGGATGCGGCATGGATGAGGAGACGAAAAACCACATATTTGACCGTTTCTACCAGGGAGACAGTTCCCATACCGCAGAGGGAAATGGCATCGGCCTTACGGTGGTGGAAAAAATCGTGCACCTGCACAAAGGGCAAATCCGGGTCATCAGCGAGGCAGGTATCGGCACCACCTTTACAGTAAACCTCCCCATTATCCCGCCTCCTTCTGCCCTGTAAACATTTTGAGGATTTCCCCGGTAAATTTACTTTGACATACCGTGTTTTTTCTGATATGATGACTGTACTTTATAAAAAGGAGGGCGTTTGATGTATTTTTCCATTCGTTTAAGATAAGCAGCAAGTAAATAAAACCTGATATGGTTTTTTTGTTATGCCTGTTTTACGGATGAGATGCAGATACGCCTGATATAGCTTCATGTAATATATGAATTGCCCGCCGCTGACCCCGGGGACAGTTTGTTTTCTACATACAGGCAAGGCAGATAGAACCGTAATGGCTTTATCTGCCTTTTATGCTGTGTTTATGTTGTATGCTGCCAAACTGGGTTTGGGAGAAACCAGGCAGAACAGGACAGCCCTGTCAGGTCTGACACAGAATATGGAAAGGATCGTATAATATGAATGATTATTCAAAATGGAAACAGAAATTTCTGACCATTGCAGCTGGCCAGACTGTGTCCCTGATCGGAAGCTCTGCTGTCCAGTTTTCCCTGATTTGGTGGCTGGCCAGCGAGACCGGTTCTCCTATGATGATGGCATTATCCGGCCTGGTGGCATTTCTGCCCCAAATCTTCTTAGGCCCCTTTGCCGGGGTACTCCCTGAGAAGTACTTTGCAGGAATCATCCGTCCATACAGTGCCGCAAAGCAGGCAGAGTTAAGGCTAACACCGCAATCACCAAGGCTGCCCCGCCGGATATCAGAAACCAGTTCTCGATTCCCAGCGGACCGGCCAGGGCTCCTGACAGCACCAGTCCCAGGGGCATTGCCACCATGCTGATGCTGCTGGACAATGACAGCGCCCTGCCCAGGTATTCTCCCTGAATTTTAATCTGATAAATAGATGTCTGTACCCCAAAATAAAAGGGTACAGAGACTCCCATGAAAAATGACAGGAATACAAAGACATAAAAACCGTTTGGAGGCAGCAGACCGGTTACCAGGGTCCCGGCTCCATATATGCCTATGGACCCGGCGATTGCCTTTATCTTGTCTATCCGTCCTCCCCATATCCCCAGGGAAACAGAGCCAACCATGGTACCCACTGCAAAAACAGTCTCCACCAGCCCCGATTCCCTGACGCCGCCGTTAAAGTAGGACATGGTAATCAGCGGATACAGGGTTCCTATGGAGAAATATATGACTGCATACAATGCGCCAATCACCAGAAGCTCCCGCATTCCGGGCACACTGCGCATGACGCCGTACCCCTCCTTAACCTCCCCCAGGAGATTTGTCTTGTCCTTATCTTCCCTGGAAATCGCTGGTATATCCACTGCTGTCAGGGTTGCCACTGCAAAAATCGCTCCTAACACATCCAGCATCAGGATAACTTTCAGCGGAAACACGCTGTACAATACAGCCGCAATGGCAGGACTGGCTATCATGGACGCAGATTCAAAGCTCTGCGAATACCCGGCGTATTTTGTCAGCTGGTCCTTTGGTATGATGGACGGCATGATGGCCTGAAGGGACGGGGCGTAAAATGCATTGCCAATGCTTCGGATAAATAATACAATGAAAATCATCCAAATCGGAATGTCTCCCCAGATTCCCGAAACAGCCAGCGCCACACAGGCTGAGGTCATCACCAGGTCCGAACATATCATGATTTTCTTCCTGTCATGCCGGTCAATCAGTACGCCGATGAACATTCCAAGCACTGCCTGGGGCAGGAACCCCGCCAGCGTTGCAAAGGAAAGGACTGCCGCTGACTTTGTTCTTCCGGTTATATACCATATGATTGCCATTTGTACGATGGAGCTGGTCAGGGTTGATATTCCCTGGCCGGTCCAAATTGTAAAATACTTCTTTCTCCATCCCGCAAACTGCTGTTCCATGGATGTTCCGCTGCCTCCTCTCCCACTCTTTCATTGTCACCTTTCAGCTGTCACCTTTTCGCTGTCACATCTATTCGCTGTCACATATCTATTCTCCGCCACACATCATCCGGCCGCCGGAATTCATATCCCCTCCCGCTCAAACATCTCCTTCAGTCTGAGCGCGTCCTCCAGCGTATTCTTCCAGCCATCCCGTTTCATATCCGCACGTCCCTCCGCCGATACCAGGACCTCTTCCTCCTCCAGAAGCATTCTCTGCAGGTCCGGGTGTTCAAAGGACGCTGCGCCGGTCAGATATCCCTGGCTGTTGACTACACGGTGGGCCGGAACTTCTCCGGCCAGACCGCGGTTCAGCGCATATCCCACCTGTCTTGCGTTTTTCGGTTTTCCGCAGAGCAGGGCGATTTGACCATAGGTGGCCACCTTTCCTTCCGGTACCGCCCTCACTGTAATCCCCACCCTTTTATAAAAATCCATCTTTCTCCTCCTCCGGCAACAGACATTCTCACTTCCACCAGCTCCTTCAAAACAAGCTAAAAAAGCCTGCCAACGGACTCCTCATTATAAAAACATACCAACATTGTACCATGGTACGCATCATTTTAACAGACCGAATAAAAACCAAAGAAAGCAGAATAAAAATCAAAGAAAACCCGCAGGACAAATCCCTATAACACAAGGACCGCCTCTGCGGGCTTTCTTACTATATATCGCACATTCATTTGCCCGGGGAACAGACAGGCGTCAGCCGGTCCCTTTTACTTCCCCTGTCCATAATAAGCATTTGGCCCATGCTTGCGCATGAAATGCTTATCCTGCATACACTGGGGAGCCGGTCCTGCCTGGGGATTGATGAGTTCTGTCATGAAATTCATTCTGGCAATCTCCTCCAGCACAACGGCATTATGGACAGCCTCAGCCGCGTCCCTGCCCCATGTAAAGGGGCCATGGTTTTTACACAGCACAGCCGGAATGTAAACAGGGTTTTTCCCCTGGAAGGTCTCAATGATGACCTTTCCCGTATTTTTCTCGTAGCCTTCCTCGATTTCCTCTGCCGTCAGGTTCCTGGCGCAGGGAATCTCACCGTAAAAATAGTCCGCATGGGTGGTGCCGTAGCAGGGAAGAGCCCTGCCCGCCTGTGCCCAGGCCGTTGCGTGTGGGGAATGGGTATGGACAATACCGCCAATCTCCTTAAACCCATTGTACAGCTCCACATGGGTGGCGGTGTCAGAGGAAGGGTTCATCTCCCCCTCCACCTTATTGCCCTCCAGATCCATAACCACCATATCAGATGGCTTTAACACATCGTAATCCACCCCGCTGGGCTTTATGACAAACAGTCCCTTTTCCCGGTCAATGCCGCTGACATTTCCCCAGGTGTAGGTGATAAGGCCCCTGCGGGGCAGCTCCATATTGGCTTCATATACCTTTTGCTTCAGTTCTTCTAACATAGTCTGTATACGCTCCCGTTCCTGTTAATCCTTCTATACTCCACAGCCTGGCCGCTCAATCCTTCATATGCTCCACAGCAGCCTTCTCAATGGCAAGGCCCTCCGCATACCGCTTCATGAATGCCTCGAATCCTTCCACATCCTCCTTCACAGGCTCCATTCTGGTTCCCTTGTCACCGGCAAAAACCTTGTGGGCCAGGTAAGCGTCCAGGGTCTCGCCTTCTCCCCTGCACCGCATGTAAGAGGCCAGCAGCGCAATGCCCCAGGCGCCGCCTTCCCCGGCTGTCTCCATGACAGATACCGGCGCGTTCATGGCTCCTGCCAGGATTCTCTGGCCCACGCCCTTTGTCTTAAAGAGTCCGCCGTGGCCCAGAATGCTGTCCACCTTCACATGCTCCTTCTTAAGCAGGATATCCATACCTGTCTTAAGAGCGCCCAGGGAGGTGTACAGGTGTACTCTCATGAAATTCGCCAGGTTAAACCGGCTGTCCGGTGTGCGCACAAACAGGGGACGGCCTTCCTCAAAGTGGGTGATGTGCTCCCCTGAGAAATAGTTGTACGCCAGCAGGCCGCCGCAGTCGGAATCTCCCTCCAGAGCCTTGCTGTAAAGGGTTCCAAAGAGCTGGCTCATGTCCGCCTTCATGCCCATGGCCTCTGAGAACTCCTTAAACAGGTTCACCCATGCGTTCAGGTCCGATGTGCAGTTATTGCAGTGCACCATGGCTACCATATCGCCTGCCGGCGTGGTCACCAGGTCAATCTCCGGATATACGTGTTCCAGCTCCTTCTCCAGCACCACCATGGCAAACACGCTGGTGCCGGCAGACACATTGCCGGTGCGGACAGCCACGCTGTTGGTGGCCGCCATGCCGGTGCCCGCGTCGCCCTCAGGCGGACACATGGGAATGCCTGCTTTCAGGTTTCCGGACGCGTCAAGAAGCTTTGCGCCTTCTTCCGTCAGGACGCCTGCGTCCTCTCCCGCCACCAGGGCCTTCGGCAGGATGTCCCGCAGCTTCCACGGGAAATTCTCCCCTGCCACCAGTTGGTCAAACTGCTCCACACGCTTCTGGTCAAAATCCCTGGCATGGATATCCACCGGGAACATGCCCGCCACATCACCGATACCCAGAACACGTCTGCCTGTCAGCTTCCAGTGCACATATCCCTCCAGCGTAATGAGGTAGTCGATATCCTTCACATGCTCTTCCTTATTGAGAATGGCCTGGTACAAATGAGCAATGCTCCATCTCTGGGGAATGTTGTACCTGAATACCTCTGTCAGCTTCCCGGCGGCAGGGCCTGTGATGGTATTTCTCCAGGTGCGGAAGGGCACCAGAAGTTCACCTTCTTTATTAAACGCCATATAACCGTGCATCATGGCCGAAAATCCAATGGAACCAATGGTGGTCAGGGTGATGCCGTAGGTTTTCTTCACATCCTCAGCCATTTTGCCGTAGCAGTCCCGGACGCCGTTCCAGATGTCGTCCAGGGTATAGGTCCAGATGTGGTCCACGTACCTGTTTTCCCAATCATGGCTGCCGGAGGCAATGGGTGTGTGGTCCTCACCGATAAGGACCGCCTTAATCCTGGTGGAGCCCAGCTCTATGCCCAGGGAAGTATTTCCATGCTCAATCTGTTCTTTTATCTTATTTATATCTAAACTCATGAATTGCCCCTCCACTTGCTTATTAAGGCTACCTATAAGCCGCCGCATTCCAGCGGAGCTCGTTCTTAAGCCCGCGGATGGTGGTATCCTTGTCAATATAGACCGTTTCAATGCCCATGGCGTCTGCCCAGTCTCCCATCTGCTCTGCCGTCAGGTCATAGGAGAATGCAGTATGGTGGGCGCCTCCTGCCAGAATCCAGCTTTCAGCCCCGGTTGCCAGGTTGGGCTCCGGCGTCCAGAATGCGGTTGCCACCGGAAGCTTGGGCATCGGCTTTTCTGTCTTTTTGCATTCCACATCGTTGATAATCAGGCGGAACCTTGTGCCGAGATCCACTAAGGATGTGGCGATACCGCGACCTGTCTTGGATGTGAATACAAGCCGGGCCGGGTCCTCCCTGTCGCCCATGGACAGCGGGCAGGCTTTGATGCTGATTTCCCCGTCCGCAATGGTGGGGCACACCTCCAGCATATGGGCTTCCAGGATTCCTTCCTTGCCGGGCACTAGGTTGTATGTATAATCTTCCATGAAAGAGGTTCCCTTGGCGTCCTTCATGCCCTGGGTCATAATCTTCATCAGCCTGACCATGGCAGCCGTCTTCCAGTCGCCCTCTGCGCCGAATCCGTATCCCTTTTCCATGAGACGCTGGATAGCCAGGCCCGGAAGCTGCTGCAGCTCTCCCAAATCCCCAAAGTGGGTGACGATGGCGTGGTAATCCTTCTCCAGCAGGAACTTCTCAAGGCCAGCCTCAATCTGGGCCTGTACCGCCACATGGCGCTTAAATTCCTCCGGCTCCCTGCCCTCCAGCAAGATAGTGTACTTGCTGTAATACTCGTCCACCAATGCCGTGATATCTCCCTTTGGCACAGCCTTCACATATTCGGCCAGCTCATTGACCGGATAGGCGTCCACTTCCCAGCCGAACTTCATCTGGGCCTCCACCTTGTCGCCTTCGGTGACAGCCACATTCCTCATGTTGTCCGCAAATCTCGCCACCCTTACATGGCTGCTCTCCATGATGCCTACCGCGGTGCGCATCCAGGCTGCTATGCGGCCCACCACCTTTTCATCTCTCCAGTGGCCCACAATAACCTTTCTCTCAATACCCATGCGGGTTACCATATGGCCGTATTCCCTGTCTCCATGGGCGGACTGGTTCTCATTCATGAAATCCATGTCAATGGAATCGTAGGGAATCTCCTGGTTGAACTGTGTATGGAAATGCATCAGGGGCTTTCTGTATTCCTGCAGTCCCAGAATCCAGGACTTGGCCGGTGAAAATGTATGCATCCAGGTGATGACGCCCGCGCACTCCTCATCCGCATTTGCCTCGTTGAAGGTCCTGCGGATCAGCTCATTGGTAATAAGTGTGGGCTTTAACACCACCTCATAGGGCAGGATGCCTGATTTATTAAGACTGTCCACAATGATTCCCGAATGCTCCGCCACATGCGCCAGGCACTCATCTCCATAGAGATCCTGTGAACCTGTACAGAACCAGAACTTATAATTCTTTACTGCTATCATATCTCTCATCCTCCTTGATTGTCAGTTAAAGCAATTGCCGGTTAGATATCCTCCGTCTGATCATCTTCCTCATCATCCGGAATTTCGCCATACTTAATATATTCGCCTTTTATAAATTTCTTAAGAGACCAGCCGGCCAGAAATGCACCTATGACGCCAAAAAGAACCCCACAGCCCAGCTGTACCATCTTGCCTCCCCCGGCAGGTTTTAAATACTCCTGCAGCAGGCCAAAGGCCAGGTATACCAGATAGCCTCCCGCCACCAGACGCAGCATTACGGTTATCTGAGTCGGTTTCGCGGCACTTTCTTCTCTCTTTGCCTCCTTTTTCGCACCCATTACATTCCCTCCTTACGCGGCCGTTCCAGGACCTTTACGGAATCCCGTTCAATAATATCCGAATCAAACAGATAGTTACCGTCAAAGTAGGGATTCTCAATCATACTTATCATGTTCTCTGCAGCTTTCCTGCCCAGGGCCTCCATGGGGTGGGGGAAGGAGGTAAGCTTTACGCTGGCCAGGGTTGCCAGGTCCGAATTATCAACGCTGACAATGGACAGCTGGTCCGGTATGACAATGCCCCGCTTCTCGCAGAGACCTGACAGCACATACGCCACCTCATCGTTGTAGCACACCACTCCCGTACAGCCCTCCAGCCTGTGGAACAGGTAATCCGACCACTGGTCCAGGTCCAGGAAATCTTCCGTGTCCAGCCATACCACATTGGCATCCTTTACCTTGATTCCCGCCTCCAGCATGCCTGACAGGAACCCTTTGTACCTCAAATGCCCCTGTCCGTCGTCGCTTTTGAACACGCCTCCGATGTTTTGGTGACCGTTCTTAATCAGATATTCCACGGCCTTCTTGCCCACCTGCTCGTCGTTCATGGACACGCAGGGCAGCTCCAGTTCCGGATACCGGCTGTTGAAGAACAGAATCGGGATTCCCCGTTCCTTAAGCTCCTGGTAGTAATGCAGGTTTGGATTGGGGAGAGCGCTTTTGGCCGGCTCCACAATCAGTCCGTCTATGATGTCTTTGTCGATAAGATTATTCAATATGTCCTGTTCCCTGCTTACCCGGTTGCCGGTGAAGGCAATCTGGGTGGTGTAACCTCTTTTTGAGAGAACCCTCTCGATTCCTCTCACCACAGGAGGGAAAATATAGCTGTCCACATAGGTACTGATTACAGCGATGTTC